>Ga0208916_10001504_pt1 | contig 10031 bp, 21 predicted proteins | sample DEB19_08_DNA_5_FD_184523 | JGI IMG/M metagenome (GOLD analysis project Ga0208916, IMG submission 184523) | Aqueous microbial communities from the Delaware River and Bay under freshwater to marine salinity gradient to study organic matter... | ecosystem: Environmental > Aquatic > Marine >... | reverse complement strand
GCAATCATCGATGGAAAATCAATCGAAGATTTTCTAAAGAAATGAAATGCTCCACTCATACGAACTATCGAGAAGCTCCCTGAAGAAATCAAGACAAAGCTCGATGAGAAGATATCGGAAGAAAATACTCTTGCGGAAGAGAAACTTTCTGATATTATAGAATCAAAGGATCAAGAAATAGAAAAAGCACTCGGACTCGTCAATGCTCTCTCGGAGAAAACAGAATCAGCACTCAAAGGATTCTCGGAAATCGTAAAAACAGGGAAAGAAAATACAGAAAAGCTCCTCCACTCGATCGAAATAAAGGAACTCGAAAAAGACATAGAAAAAGAAACCGCTATGCTCGATGAAAAAGTAGAAAAGCAAGTCCAAGAAGAACTATCATCACTCGATATCGCTCTCGATGAGAAAATACAGAAAGAGACAAAAGAACTCGACGATAAACTCGAAAAACAAATACAGGATGAAATAAAAATTTTAGATTCTAAACTTCAATAATATGCTCGATAAAGCACGTGCGGAATTCGCAAGACTCAGGATGCAATGAAAATCGTATGATGAGGCGTATGAGCTCTCATGATACGGTGAACTCCTCAAATCAAATACGGAAGCCATAGAGAAAACCGAAGAGAAGAAAGATCTCTCGGAAGACTATATGAAAATACTTTCAGATGATGAGAAAGTTTCTCCACAACTCGCAAAACGTATTATCGATAATCTCACAAAACGAGGACTCGATGTCGAAATGATGAATAGCGTCCTATGGGAAATAAAAGAGAAGATATGCGAAGAGGCACTTCTTGAGAAACTCAATAAAGCGACTGATGAAGATATCGGAATGGCTATTGATGAAATGCTTGATACTCGATGGGGTGACTATAGCGAAAATGTCATATCAGAGATCAAGCTTTCGGAAGAATTCTCGGAAGATAAGGAATTTGAACTAATCACTACAGCAAAACAAACTGATCATAGATATGGAGACTTTGAATATAAGAAAGAAGATCTTGAAGCAATGGCGAAAAACTTTAATGAGAATGTCGTAGGGACAGAAATTCCAGTCGATCTTAATCATGATCCCGAACATATTGCATATGCTTGGATCAAACCTTGATCTATGAAAGTCAAAGAAAGTACTTCTCTTGATGGGCATTACTCACTCTATGCACAACTCTATAGATATACCCCAGAGGGTAAGGATATGGTGACTACAGGAAAGGTACGATATTTTTCATTACAGATACAAAATGTCTTCACAAAATTTGTTGACAAGACCAAGAAAACCTTTAATCTAGTCATAAGGGCTCTTGCACTGACAAATATGCCAGTGATTAAAGACATGGCTCCTACCTTTAACGAGGTTTTACCTTCTAATCATATTTCTGATATGAAAACTCTTGAAGAGCTACAAGCTCAAAATAGTCAGATTCTTTCTGAAAAGGAAGCATCAGACAAGGCTCTTGCTGAAAAGACAGCAGAAGCTCAGAAACTTTCTGAAGAGCTTGCAAAAGCAAAGCAGGAAAAACGTGAAACATTTCTCGCTGAAGAAGTAGAGAAACTTTGTCTCTCGGAAAATAAAACAATCGCTTTTAAGGGTGGAGAAAAAGAAAAAGTACTTGAATTCGTCAAGACTCTTTCTGATGAGCAGGCAACTGCGTACTTCGCACTTCATACGAATATTCTTACGAGTGTTGATCTCGGAGAGCATGGTGATGATCAAGGTGCTGAAGATGCAGTCGCTACAGGCGATGAAGTACAAGCTTCTGAACAGGCTGACAAGATGGCTAAGGAACTTTCTGAGAAGGAAGGAATCTCTTATGGTAAAGCAATGACTCGTGTCCTTGCTGAAAATAAGGATCTTGCAAGTAAGGTTGCGTAATTTCGGTTCTATTTCTATTTTTTTACTTTTACAAGTATGTCTAACGCTGCAAACGGTCTTATCAAGACGTTTAAACAAGGTGATACGAGCCTTACAAAATATCGTATCGTGAAAGTCGGTACTAATGCTGATGAAGTAGTTGCTGCAACAGCAAATACTGATGTCATGTTTGGAGTTACTAATGAGTCTGCTGATGCTACTACTGGAAATCCAGTCGGTGTGTATATGGATGGTGTAGTAAAGCTTACTATTGCTTCTGCAAGTACTAAGGGTGGATATATCACCGCTACTACAGGTGGTAAGGGTGTTCTTACTACTACAAATCTTCAAAAGTATGTCGGTATTCTCCTTGAGACTACTACTGCTTCTGATCAAGTAGCTCAAGTTCTTCTTTGCCCTGGTCAAATGTCTGTATAATCGGTCGGATGAATAGATAAACCGCTTTAAATTTTTATCTACTTCACAATCATCCTATGATTAACAAGGCAAATACGTATGTCAGTCCTCTGCTTACGAAAATCTCTCTCGCCTACAAAAACGAGAGTTATATCGCTGATCAAATCCTCCCTACTGTTCCAGTCGTAAAGGATACAGCTCAAATCGCTACTTATGGTATGGATAATCTCCGTATCGAATCTGCTCTTCGCGCTCAAGGTGCAGGTGCAAACGAGGTAGGACATACTCTTACTCTCGGTGCTCACTATATTCTTCAAGATCGAGCTCTTAAAGACTTCGTATCAGTCGAGGAAGAAAATAACGCTGATAGCCCTATTTCTCCACGTCAAGATGCAACAGAATTCCTTACTGATCGCCTCGATGTAATTAAGGAGTTTGAGCTTGCTTCTGCAATGGCAAATACTGGTGTAGTAACTCAAAATGTCACTCTTTCAGGTACTGACCAATGGAGCGACTATACAAACTCTGATCCGTTCGATGATATCAAGACTGCTATCACTACTGTCCGTTCAGGTTCTGGAATGAATGCTAATACTATCGTCATGTCATATACTGTCATGATGACTCTTATCAATCATCCTGATGTTATAGCTCGATGTCCTAATGTACAGGTCGTGACTTCTGCAAATGTAATGCAGGCTATCCAGCTCGCATTTCCTGGAATCACTAAAGTACTTGTCGGAAACGCACAGTATAATAGTGGTGTTGAAGGTGGTACAGATACTCTTTCAGATATCTGGGGAAAACATTTTTGGGTGGCTTATATCTCTGATAGACCACGTCTTAAATCTCGCTCATTCGGATTTACATATCAGAAGAGTGGTGAAGGTCGTGCAGTCGAAGTTCTTCCATTCGATGCAGATCGTAAAGGTCGCTTCGTTCGTGTAAACGAGAAGTACGATCAAAAGATTGTTGACAATAAGTGTATGTATCTGATTAAAAACTGTGTGGCATAACCAATAGGGGGAGCAATCCCCCTTTTTTCCATTTTCTAATTTTATTTTTATGAGTAGAGCTAAAGCCCAAAGAGGTCTCGATGTCCCTTCTCTTGCCGTTCGCGGTAAAGAGCTCAAGGTATATACAAAAAAGACGACTCTTACATCTGCGCAAGTTCTCGCTTCATTTACTACTCCTATATCTCTTGTAGATGCTCCATGAGCAGGGTTTGGTATCGTGGTACATCGTATCACTGGAAGTGTAGACTATAATAGTGCTGCATACGCCACAAACGTGACTCTCGAAGCTCGATATACCAATGGATCAGGTACAAAAGTATCTGCTGATATTACCGGACTTATCGATGCAACCGCTGATAAAATAGTATCAGCAGGAGGAGTCGAGGCGGTGACTGTAGTTACTGCAAATGCTCCTGTCGTCATCCGAACTGCTACTGGAAATCCTACAGCAGGTAATTCTCCAGTATCGTTCACAGTTGATTATTCTATCGTTTCCCTTTAATTTTAACCGCTATTTTCTATGTCTAAGAAAGAAAAAGTCGCTACCGAAGAGGTGGAGACTCAAAACGCAGAAGTCGATACTCCTGTAGTATCCGATGAAGTCGCTACCGAAGAGGTGGAGACTCAAAACGCAGAAGTCGATACTCCTGTAGTATCCGATGAAGTCGCTACCGAAGAGGTGGAGACTCGCACTTTCGTAGACGGACAGTTTGCAGTAAAAGCAAACCTCAAGCATAACGGAAAATTCTATAGTGTCGGTGATAGTATCACTCTTGAGGAAGATGAAGCGAAAGCTCTTCTTGCTGACGGAACTATAGAATAAATGTTTGATATCATATCCCTTCTCGGGGATATGTATAAGATATTTATAAAAACTATGTATACGAATATTACACGAGTCAGAACACTCTCGGGATTCGATGATACTACGAATATCACGGATGAGAATATTAAAAGTAAGATCATTATAGCCTCTGGTATGGTCGATAGTGCTATCGGATATGTATATAGCCTTCCGATTGATTATCGATATCAAAATACTCTGACTTTTTCAGGAACTCCAAGTACAGGAAGTCTCGTAATAGCAATAAATGGAGTAAATTATACTGTACCGGTAGCAACCGGAGAATCACTTGCACAAGTAGCAGATAATTTCCGGATAACGTGTGCAAATTCTGCACATTTCTATGTCGATGATCTTGGATGTGGTGCAAGCGTACTTATCGTGTCAAAGTCTACATGATCAAGCGGATATGCAGAGGTGAATATCACGAGTGCTCCTGATACATACGTTACCACTACGATAGGGACACGAGAAAAACGATATCCAGTCGTCCTCGAACAAATAACAGCGGAGATCGCTACAGCTCTCCTATTTATCGATGAATATGGAGTAGAGGCACAAGATACAGGGAAAGATTGACCTACTCGAATGGATAGAATCAATGAGACATTGCAAAAACTCCAGGGAGTCCATGAAAGCGGACAGCAAATACGATTATTCGATGATATGACCAATACGGAGATATCACAATCGACTTCATGAGGTGCGGTGAGTTATCCAAATGATACGAGTGAATATAGCGCGACCGATAGCACGAGTCCTAAAATCTTTATAAACAAAGTATTCTAGTATGGATATACGAGTGACGGTCGATACATCAAAGGTCGATTCAGTCGTCAAATCTTTGAATGAGTGATTCACCGATTTTCGTCCTCTCCTGAAAGATATAAGCAAAGTACAGCTTGATTCTGCACAAGAGTCATTCAAATCACGAGGAAAGAATCTTGGTACTCCATGGGCAAGACTTAAAGTACCAACGATCAGACAGAAAATAAGAATCGGAAAAAATATTGATATTCTTCAAAGGTCGGGTACTATGAGAAAGTCATTTCGAGTATCGAAGATAACAAAAAACGAACTCGAGATAGAAAATACTGTAAAATATTTCAAATACCACCAACTCGGAACACGAAAAATGCCACAAAGACAAATGCTTGGTCATAGTCCTGCACTCATAAAACGCCATGAAATCGCTACGATAGACTATATACTCAAACTCATCAAAAAATGAATGAAGTAATCCTTGCAATCATCTCACTTCTCCGAACGACTCTCGGAAATGACTATAAAAAGTACTTTTATGGGGAAATTCATATTGCTAATAAAGCCTACATGCCATATATCGAGGTCGTACCTATGGGGACACGAGGAAAAAACAGAGGGACAGGATGAATGATGGATAATGAGTATCAAGTACGTGTCACAATAAAGCACTCACTCAAAAGCTACCTCAAAGAAAATACGAATGTCGAAGTCCTCGATCATGTCCAGGATCTCGTGGAAAGAATGGAATGAAGAACGTCATGAAACGTAGACTCAAATACAGTACTCGGAGTGCTTCATGATAATCTCAAGCTATGAAATACCGCGCATATCAATGGAGACTGGGAAATCTCATATGATGAAATGGAACTCGAAGATAGACAATCGTATATCGTATATGCGAGTGTCATTTTTACTGTCAAACGTCTTACTTTTTAATTTTGTATTTATGGAAAACTTCACTATAGTAGTAACAGAGGAAAACGGAGTTCGCACAGCGACTGTCGTACACGATTCTCCTGAAAAGGATACCAAAAAAAAGAAATAATTTTTTAACTTTTATTTTATGTCAAATTTCAGCCCATACGCAGATTATGGATATATATCCATAATTCCCGAAGTCACGGCAGGAACTCCGATCACTCCTACGAATTACCTTCGGTATATTTCTGATAGCATGGAAACAAGCTTTGGAACTACGAATGTCATGGAGATCGCAGGATCTCGTGAACGAAATATTCGAAGTGTCGCAAATCAAATCGAACTTGGTGGAGATGTCGAATTTTATGTCGAGTCAAAAATGATTGGGCATTTTCTTCGTGGTCTTTTCGGTGCTCCTACGACTCAAGTACTTACAGCAAGTACAGCATTTCGTCATTGCTTCACGGTGACAGATACTCCAAAGACTTTCACGGTGGATATAAAGCCTGCTGATGCTCCGTGGGTACATCGATATTTCGGAGTACAAATCACAGCAATCATGATTGAGCCAGATGATAATAAAATCAAATGTACGGTTACTCTTGCTCCTCGAAAAGCCTTCATAACTGCTCGTGTAACTACAACAGTATGATCAGGAACAGCACTTGCAGTAGACCAAACGGCAGGGCTTACGACTGCTGATAGTATTCTCATCCTCAATAAAGCGGATGGATATACTACAAAAGCAACTCTCACAATTTCTGCGGTCGTATCAGATACAGCTCTTACGGTCTCTACTATAGGTACTTCTCTTGCTGAAAATGATATTGTAGTCATAAAAAAGGCAACTTCTGTCACGTATAATCAAGATAACGTGTTTACATGGCTCGGAGGATCACAAGTATACTCAGGTGCTGATATCGATAATACTACCGCTCAAAATCAAGAATCATTCTCTCTCGAATATAAAAATGAGACAGAAGCGAAATGGTTCGGGGGTCTTGAGGAGTCTTCTCGTTTCCCTGGTGATGTGATCACAAAAGGATATTCAGGAAGTGGAAAAGTACAGAAATTCTATGATAGTGAATCGAATATCGATAAGATGCGAAAGAATGCAAAATCAGGACTTCGCATCCTTATGCAATGAGAAGTCGCTCTTGAGGCAAATTCCGCAGTCGCTGCATCATCGACATGGGGAGCATCGAACGGATTCTCTGTGACTGCTGCAACAGCAGGAAAAGCAGGAAATGATATCAATGTCACTCTCGTGATTGCTTCATCGGATAATCTCTCTGCTACAGAAAGTGGTAATAATATCACGGTATTTCTCGCAAATACTACCGCATCAAAGAATACTGGTACACTTATCGCAGCCGCAGTAAATGCACTCACAGCAGTAAATGCCGCTGCAGTTGGTACAGGTGCAACACAATTCACTGCAGCTGAAGACAATGCAAACCTTGGATTTAAGTCATCAGGTACAAATGTCGTAGGTCGAGATGCTTCTGAAAAGCCATATCTTCAATTCGATCAGGCAGATGCTCGTATCGATACATACTTCCCTGGATGAAGTGAAGATGATATTCTTATGGAAGAAGTGCCATTTACGTTCTATCAGGATGTAAGTACGGCAGTCATTCCAAAAAAATGGAGTACACGAGTATTCCTCGTCAATTCAGTTTCGAGCTACTAAGCTCGCGGGGGAAGTTTTCTTTGAGCGGTTTTCTTCCCCTTTCTTTTAATTAAATCGCTTATATTATTAACCGCTAAATATATGTCACGTTTCGCAAGTACAAAACTCCGAGAAATCGACCTATGAGAAGGAGAATGGGTAAAAATCCCGACGGCTCTCTCATACGCTCAAGTAATAAAGCTTACGTCTTCAGCAAACGAAGCGGAGATGTCTAAAAATATGCTTGTCGAATGTATCAAAGAATGGAATCTTAAGGATGAAAATGGGGTTATACCTGAAATAAACGAAGAAAATATAATGAAGCTCGATATCCTAACGATACAAACTCTCTCAAATGCTATCGTGCCACTTCTTACCAACGATCACGATAAAAAAAAATAGCGAAAATACAGCTTGCCTGTAAATGAAAAGACTGACATCCTGCCGTGACTGATTATATCATGTCGGAAAAATTCGGTCTTGATTGGCGAGAACATGATCATCAAAGAATGCTCGACTTTATCCTTATCGAAAATATAATCAATAAGCAATCAAAAGATGTCAGCCCAAACAGAACTAGTACTCCAGACATCCGTTAAATGAACCGAACAAGCAGTAAAATCCCTTAATAATGTTAAGGGATCTTTAGCATCCATACAAGAAACAGCATCAGCATTAAAGAATTGACTTGAAAAAATATGACAAGTATCCGCAGTAGCTTTCGCTGCATTTACTGCCATAGTTTATAAATGAAAAGCTGCACTTGATAAAGATGCAGAGGCTACAAATAGACTTACGATACTGTTAAAAACAGCAAGCAAGGCAACAGATGAACAAGTAACTTCTTTAATAGCTCAAGCAGAGGCTCTTGATAAGAGTACAGTAGCATGATACGACATGATCGTCACGACTCAAAGTCAGCTTGCTACTTTTAACTTAAGTGCAAAAACTATCCAAAAACTTACTCCTGCAATTCTAGATTATGTTATTGCAGAAAAGTGAGCTTCTGCAAGTGCAGACGACTATAGATCGATGACTCAAGGACTTGCTCAGGCTCTCAATGGAAATTTCACAAGCCTTACAAAATCATGATTTATACTTGATGCTCATACAAAGAGCATGATAAAAAATGGTACAGAAGCACAAAAGGCAGATGCAATATATCAAGTACTTCAATCAACTTATGCAGGGTTTGCTACGAGTGCTACACAAACAGCAATATGAAGTCAAATACAACTCAATAAAGCCCTTGAAGATGTTTCAAAGCTAGTAGCAACATCAGTTATTCCTATAATAAATGATTTAAAAATAAAAATTTTGTCAGTTGCACAAGAGATATTAAAGTGGGCAGAAGCTAATCCTGAACTTACAAAAAAAATAATACTTACGACTTGAGTAGTGACAGCATTATGAGCAAGTTTTCTTATTATATTGCCAATTCTTACAGGTACATGGGCAACAATTACATCAGGGATACTCGTTATTAAGGCATTAGCAACAGTATTCACATTTCTTGCAACAAATCCAATTGTTCTTATTGTATGAGCAATAATAGGGTTATGAGTTGTGATTTATAAGCTTGTCACCGATACTGAAAATACTATTGCAAAAATTAAAAGTGTTTGGCAATCATTTTCATGATTTTTCACTACTTTCATGAATGCACTTCAACAAAAAATCGAAGCGTATATTTGACTTGCAAAAGAATGGTGAGGAAACATGATTCAAATGTTTGTAAACTGACTTCAAGAGAAAGTACAAGCCCTCAAGGATTGAATAACTGGTATTGCTACAACGATAGAAGATTATCTCGGGTTTCATTCTCCTACAAAAAAATGACCATGATCGAAGGCAGATAAATGGATGCCAAATCTTATCACAATGCTTGCGCAAGGACTCGATCAATGAAAGTGAGTTATAGAGTGAAAAGCGACTGAAATAGCAAAATCATTAAATTCTATTTGACAGAAATTTAAAACTTCTGATATATCGGCTGCACTTGTAAGTATAGGAGAAAAGGCAAAAACAGCTTTTAATAGTGTGATGTCAAAAATTGATGAATCAAAAAGTAAGATTGCTTCTTTTAAGAGTGAGATAGCTTCTCTTAATGACAAAATCAAAGAGCTTACAGAACAAAAGAAAACCACAGCAGCGGAATGAGTTATGGGAATTGCAGGAAGAGCCGTAGACATACAGACAGAAATAGACGCACTTAAAACGAATTCTGATATTTCAGAAGAAGAAAGACTGAAAAAACTAAATGCTCTTAATCAAGAACTTTCTCTTGCAAGAACTATAGCTTCGGCAGAAGATATAAAACTTGCTACTATCGAAAAGCAAAAATCGCAAACTCAATTAATGATTGATGAAATCCGAAAAAAACAGATCGAACTAGATACAGAGATATTCAAAACAAAGGCACTTATTACCGAAAAACAGAACGCACTTATTGCAGAAGAGCAAGCGTATAAAGAACTTGCAAGAACTCGTGTAAATCTAGAAAATCAATATTATGATCTCTTTAAATCAAATATTAATTGA
>Ga0208916_10001503_pt1 | contig 10037 bp, 9 predicted proteins | sample DEB19_08_DNA_5_FD_184523 | JGI IMG/M metagenome (GOLD analysis project Ga0208916, IMG submission 184523) | Aqueous microbial communities from the Delaware River and Bay under freshwater to marine salinity gradient to study organic matter... | ecosystem: Environmental > Aquatic > Marine > Coastal... | reverse complement strand
GTAAGCCGATGGCGTTTCGATGGTGAGTCGCTTGCCATGGTCCAAAGAGCTGCCCAGGCTATGGATAGCGACGATGCGCCCCACGCCGGTGATGATTCCGGTAAACATACGGTATTTTCGCAGGGAAATGGCCAGTATCGCGCCGCGAAGGCACGAAGGCCCTAAATCATTCGGTTAAGAGGACTGAAAAACTAAAAAATACCGCGCCCTTCTATGCGGGCGAGCAGCCGGAGATCGGGTCCGACGCGGTCGGCTGAGATGAATTTCAGCGGCACCGCACCGTTCAGTGCTTCAAGCGCGGGCAAATTCAACATGCCTTGGCCGGGGCCCAGCAGCTTGGGCGCCAAGTAAAGCAGAAACTCATCGACCCAGCCTTCACGCACCAGCGAGCCATTGAGCTTGAAGCCAGCCTCGACATGCAGCTCATTGATGTGGCGCTGGCCGAGGTCACGCATGACGGCGGCCAAATCGACCTTGCCACCTGCGCCAGGCAGACAGCTGACGCTGGCGCCGCAGCTTTGCAGGGCTTGTGTTTTGGCCGCATCGGTACTGGCGGTGTAAATCCAAACCTGCCCGTCGGCTTTGAAAATGCGAGCGTTGAGTGGCGTTTGCAGTTGACTGTCGATGATGATGCGGTGCGGTTGGCGGGCGGTCTCAACCAGCCGCACATCCAAGCCCGGGTCGTCTTGCAGCACTGTGCCAATGCCCGTGAGCACCGCCGACGCGCGGGCGCGCCAAGCGTGGCCGTCTGTGCGCGCTTCCAGCGAGGTGATCCACTGACTTTGCCCGTTGGCCAGCGCTGTGGTGCCGTCTAGAGACGCTGCCATCTTCATGCGCACCCACGGCTTTTGACGCAGCATCCGGCTGAAAAACCCGATGTTCAATTCGCGAGAGGCCTCAGCGCCGGGGCCGACTTCGACGCTGATGCCGGCTGCCCGCAGCCGTTCAAAGCCCTGACCCGACACCAGTGGGTTCGGGTCGGCGATGGAGGCGACCACTTTGGCCATACCGGCGGCGATCAGTGCATCGCAACAGGGGCCGGTTTGGCCTTGGTGCGAGCAAGGCTCCAGCGTCACATAAGCGGTGGCGCCAAGCGTGGCATGGCCTCGGCTGGCGGCGTCGCGCAGAGCCATCACTTCGGCGTGGGCACTGCCAGCCGCTTGAGTCTGCCCTTGGCCGATCACCTTGCCGTCAGCGGACACCAAGACACAGCCTACGGCGGGGTTGGGCGAGGTTTGGTTTTGCGCTTGTTTGGCAAGCTGGAGAGCGAGGTTGATCACGGAACTGAGTTTAGCGCTCACGATCTCCATGAATTGATGGGCTATAAATAATTAATAGATAAGCGTTTTTGTTCCAAAAATTAGTTACTATTTTGTCAATGAATCGACGTGCCATTGGTTTAACGCTGCTGGAACTCATGCTCGTGCTGGCCGTGATGGCGGTGGCGACGTCGCTGGCTGCGCCTAGTTTTCGCAGTCTGTGGGTCAAGCGTTCGGTGTTGCTGGGAGCTGAAACCTTGCTCGGCGATTTGCGTTATGCCCGCTCAGAAGCCCTCAAACGTGCCCGCCCCGTGTTGGTCTGTCAGTCGTCAAATGCAAGCTCATGCACCCGTGACAATACTGCCTGGGCCGCCGGCTGGCTGGTCTTTGTTGACAGCAATGGCAGTGCGCAAATTGAGGGCGAGAACGCTGACGGTCCGGCCGAGATCGTCTTGCGGGTCCAAGTTGCGCTGCCGGCATTGGCGTCCATCGTCAGCAATGTGTCGACGGGCCACAGTATCACTTACCAAGCCACGGGCTCGGCCAAATCTGCCGCGCAAACCATCCTCTTCACGCCGGCGGGCAGCGTGCCGCCTGACAGCCTTCGCGCGCTGTGCATATCTCTGCAAGGTCGCGCGCGGGTCGGGCCGGCCGGAGCGGTTTCATGCAGCTGAACATGACGGGGATGCCGCGGCCTGAAAAAAGCAAACATGCGGGTTTCATGTTGATCGAGGTGCTGGTGTCGATCGCCCTGTCGGGGGTGGCACTGCTGGCGCTGGCCAGCCTCAACGCAGCCGCCTTGCGCTACACCAAAATGAGCCAGTACCGTGCGGTGGCGACCCTTTTGGCAAATGACATTGGCGAGCGTATGCGCGCCAACAAAGGTCGAGCGGCTGCGGGCAGTACGACGGCTGAAGGCTTTTGGGCTGGCGACTATGACTACACCACCAGTTTTGCCGGTCAGTCGTCGAGCGTCAGCCCGCCGGCACCGGCTTGTCACACCGCCGGCATATTTTGTAGCACCCGTGAGTTGGCTGAACTGGACTTGGCGCAGTGGCGTTTTCAGACCCGCCGCTCATTGCCCGAAGGTTCCGTATTTGTCTTGCGCCAAAGCGATGCGCTTGCCGCTGATGTCTGGATTGCCTGGCGCGACCCGCGGGTTGCCAGCAGCGACGAGGCGCCCGCCCGGGCCACTGAGTGCCCCGGCGGATTGGCGGTCAGTGACTTGAGCATTCGTTGCAGTTATTTCAGGGTCAACCTGTGATCGGCCTGACACCTCGCCATGGCGGCGTAGCGCTGATAGAAATGCTGGTGGCGATGCTCATCGGCTTGGTGGTGGTCGGCGCCGTGCTCGCGACGTATCTCAGCTCGGGCCAGACCGGTCGACTGCAGTCGGCTATTGCACAGATGGACGAAGACGCGCAGATTGGGTTGCGCATTTTGTCGAGTGACTTGCTCATGGCCGGTTACGCGCGGCCAGTCAGCATGGATGCTGGGAACTCGAGTTTTCGAAAAACTTACAACGTTCGGGCTGTATTTGGTTGCGACAGAGGTTTCCAGACAGCAGCCGCGAACACGCCGACCGACTGCGGCGGCAGCGTCAACTCACCAGCCATCGAGATCGCTTATGAAGCCGACCTCTACAACTCAATGGTCACCGATGGCAAGCCATCCGACTGCCTCGGCAACAGCTTTCAAGAGGGCGCCTCGGCTATCACCTACAACCGCTATCGCGTCAATAACGATGCCTTGCAGTGCACTGGCCCGCGTGGCAATGCCGCGCCGCTGGTACACAACGTTGAACGATTGCAGTTCTGGTACGGCGAAGCCGACAGCGCAGACCCGCGCAAGTTGGTGCGTTACGTGAACGCCTCTGCAGTGCAAAATTTCAACCTGGTGTTGAGCGTGCGTGTGTGTTTGCTCATACGCAGTGCAGAGTCGGTGATCACGGCAGAAGACGCCGCGCTTCAGTCTTACGACGACTGCGAGCAAGTTTCCAGAGTGTCTGCAGACGGCCACTTGCGCCGTGCCTACGTGGGCACCACGGCATTGCGCAACAAAATGCCGTTTTGAGCACCATGACAAATCGCCAACACAGGTTGATGGGCGTGACGCCAAGAAGCCAGTGTCGTCGTGCGTCACAACATGGTGCGACGCTCATCATCGTTTTGATCTTGCTCGGCGTTGTGGCTCTGACGGCGGCCGCGACGCTTCGCCATGCCAGCTCCAACGAGCGCGTCAGCAACAACTTTCGAATGCATGTGCTGGCGCAGCAATATGCCGAGGCGGCGCTGCGTTACTGCGAAGCGCAGTTGACGCAGGCGGATGGTTCGCGGGTTGCAACGCTGAAAGAGTCAAATCTAGTCGACTTCTCGGCTTCTCCGGCTTGGCGGCAGCGCATCACATGGACTGGTTCAGGCGGAACGGCAGCTTCGCGAACGACCGTACCCGAAGCTTTTGTCGTCTCTTCCAGCAGCGCCTTCAAGCCGAACCAACTGCCTGAGTGTGTGGTGGAAAAACAAGCGATGGATGGCGGCAGCGCTCACGTCGTCACAGCGCGCGGTTTCAGTTCGGACTACACGGCAGATAGCCGTGGGTTCACGCTGACGGGTTCTGTGGTTTGGCTGCAAACACTGCTGATGATTCAACGTTCAAGGGTGGCTGACCCGCCATCAGAAAACAACTTGTCGTCCGGAACTGTGTCGGACCGCACTTGGCGACGCATCCTCAACCCGCCTATTCACTGACTGGACTGCCGCCATGTTTGACGCCTTTAGCTTCTCAGCTTCCAGTCTGCCCCAGCAGCCCGGCGTGCGCAACCCGGCGGCCGGCTTCAGCCTGATTGAATTATTGGTGGTCCTGGCCATCATGGGCATACTTTCGGTCATTGCACTGCCCAGCTACTTGCAGCATGTCCAGCGTGGGCACCGGGCTGAAGCCGTTGCCGCCTTGTTGGAGGCCCAGCATTTCATGGAGCGTTATTACAGCGCGCATGGGCGCTACAACGGTTCGGCCAATGAACCCGGAAAACCACCCGATCTGCCTGTGCGCCTACAGGGTATTCCGCTGGGTTCAGAGCTGCGTTATCAGCTTAGACTGGAAACTTCGACCGTCCATTCTTACGGACTCCTGGCCGAACCCGTGGGCTCAATGCGCAAAGACAAGTGCGGGACTTTGACACTCAACCAGACCGGGTTGAAAGGCGTGACCGGCAGCGAACTTGACGTGGCTGATTGCTGGCAGTGACAACAAGCCACCCAGGCAGTCCGTTCAGCGTCGAACTTCGTCCACCAATGTTTTGAATTCGTCAATGTCCTCAAAGCTCCGGTAGACGCTGGCGAAGCGCACATAGGCCACTTTGTCGAGCTTTTTGAGCTCGCGCATGACCAGCTCGCCCAAGCGGGTCGAGGGGACTTCACGCAGACCGAGGTTCAGGAGCTTTTCTTCAATCCGCTCGATCGCTGAATCCACCTGCTCAATACTCACCGGGCGCTTGCGCAGCGCCAAGTTCATCGAGCCGACAATTTTGCTGCGCTTGTATTCAATCCGTCGGCCATCTTTTTTGACAATGGCCGGGAAGTTGACGTCCGGGCGCTCATAGGTCGTGAAGCGCTTTTCACAGGCGCCACATTGACGGCGGCGGCGAATGAAATCGGCATCTTCAGAGACCCGGGTCTCGACGACCTGGGTCTCCAAATTTCCGCAGAACGGGCACTTCATGGCGCTTGTTGGCTTTTCTGCTGGCGTTTTAGCCGTAGACCGGGAAACGGCTGGTCAAGGCGTGGACCTTGGCGCGAACCGCGTCGATGTTGGCCGTATCACGCGGGTTGTCCAGCACGTCGGCGATCAGGTTGGCCGTCATGCGCGCTTCTTCGTCTTTGAAGCCGCGCGTGGTCATGGCTGGTGTGCCGATGCGCACGCCGCTGGTGACCATCGGCTTTTCAGGGTCGTTCGGGATGGCGTTCTTGTTGATCGTCATGTGGGCGTTGCCGAGCACCGCTTCGGCTTCTTTGCCGGTGATGCCTTTGGCCCGCAAGTCGACCAGCATGACGTGGCTTTCGGTGCGGCCACTGACGATGCGCAAGCCGCGCTCGATCAGCGTTTCCGCGACGATGCGGGCATTGGTGATGACTTGCTGCTGGTAGACCTTGAACTCAGGCGCCATGGCTTCTTTGAAGGCTACCGCCTTGGCGGCGATGACGTGCATCAACGGTCCACCTTGCAGGCCCGGGAAAATGGCGCTGTTGATGGCTTTCTCGTGCTGGGCTTTCATCAAGATGATGCCGCCACGCGGGCCGCGCAGGCTCTTGTGGGTGGTCGATGTCACGACGTCAGCATGCGGCACCGGATTCGGGTAGACGCCAGCGGCGATCAGGCCCGCGTAATGTGCCATGTCGACTAAGAAGATAGCGCCGACGTCTTTGGCGACCTTGGCGAAGCGGGCAAAGTCGATGCCCAGCGAATAGGCTGAGGCGCCGGCAATGATCAGCTTGGGCTTGGACTCATGCGCTTTGCGCTCCATCGCGTCGTAGTCGATTTCTTCCTTGGCGTTGAGGCCGTAGCTGACGACGTTGAACCATTTTCCGCTGATGTTGAGCGGCATGCCGTGGGTCAGGTGACCGCCTTCGGCCAAGCTCATGCCCATGATGGTGTCACCGGGCTTGAGGAAAGCCAAGAAAACCGCTTCATTGGCGGACGCGCCGCAATGCGGTTGCACGTTGGCGGCGTCGGCGCCAAAAATCAGTTTGATGCGGTCAATCGCCAATTGCTCGGCAACGTCGACGTGTTCGCAACCGCCGTAATAGCGACGGCCTGGGTAGCCTTCGGCGTATTTGTTGGTGAGCTGCGAGCCTTGCGCGGCCATGACGGCGGGCGACGCGTAGTTTTCGCTGGCGATCAGCTCAATGTGGTGTTCTTGGCGGGCGTTTTCGGCCTGAATGGCAGCCCAGAGTTCGGGGTCAGTTTGCTCAACCAAAATGTGGCGGTGGTACATGGCAGTCCTAGAGACGGTGGTCTTTGCCCTCGGTCCCAAAAGGATGAGGTGCAAAGTCTGCCCAGGCGAACGGCTGAACGCTCTTGGTCAAATGACCTCAGAGCGGCGCGCTTCCCAGTGGTGTCCCACGTCAGCCCTGGCCGCTTTTTCAGCAGGCCGGGCCTATCGCCAGTTGCGCACTTGACAAGTGTAGCTGACCGTCCGGCCTCAACTGTGGAGCAGGGCAACGCTCTGCGAACCATGGGTGTCACGGGGAGCGGATGGAATGGGGGGCAATGGGAAAGTCACCGGAATACCGACAGGCGCTGTCTGGTTGTCAAACGGCAGACGTTTGCCACTGGCAACCGCTTGCAGTCGAGCGTGCTCGGCCATGACTTTGCCGGCATAGCCGCCGTCGTCCTCCAAGTTGGCGGCACCCACATAAAATTTCAGGCCGCCTTCAACCGAGCCGGCCCGTGTGATGCATTCCTCTAGCACTTTGACACCGACGCGTAAGTTGGTCACCGGGTCAAACGCGGCGAACTTGCCGCCGAAAAGTGCATATTTGTCGTGATGAATCCCCGTCATCACCTGCATCAGGCCTTGGGCGCCGACAGGGCTCTGGGCGAACGGGTTAAAGCCCGACTCAATGGCCATGATCGCCAAGATCAGGGTCGGGTCCAACTTGGACTTGTCGCCAATTTCGAAGGCGTGGGCGACCAAAACACTGAGCGGCTCCGGCGCAACACCGTATTTTTTGCTCAGCCAATAAGCCACAGCAGCCTGTTTGGTGGGCAGGTCTTTGGGGTTGGCCGCGGTGGCGCGGTCGACCGCCCCGAGTTCGGTGAAGCCCATGGTGGCTTCCTGCCGGGCCAGCAGCAAGGCCATCAGACGGTTTTCACCGGCGACCCGCAGGTCCGGCCTGGCTGTCAGCGTGATCATCACGAACACCAGAGCCAAACCCAGCATGGCAAAGCTGTTGTGGCTGATGTTAAAAAAACCTTCCGCAATGTCTCTCACGACATTCCGGGCGCTGCTGTGTGCACTGCTCAGGCACTGTTGCAGGCTCGACTTGAATTGCACTTTCATGGAACTCCTTTCGACGCTTCCGGCTGAGGGCCGGTAGCTTGGATTGGGTCACCAACAAGCCAAGCAATGCTGCTTGGGGAGGTTTCTTGTTGGGCGGGCTGTAGGCGGCAGCTTTGAGTTGGACACTGTTTTTAAGCAGCTTCGGGCGGATTCTAGGAGCTTCTTAAATAACCTGTCAATCATAAGGAATCGATTCGTTATGCAATTATGTTTTTATGAGGACTGTTTAAAACTGCAGTCCATGAGCGGTCTAATGCGAGCCGCGACGTCAATCGTCACGGACTTTCAGGCCAGCGTTGTCAGATTTTCCGCCCGCTGAGAGCTGTTTTTTTTGACAGCGTGGTGCTGCACTTTGGGTCGTTTTGAAGAGGCCAGCCAAAAAACAGCGAAAATAGCGCCAACGCTTTATTCTTGAAGCCTTTACCTGCGCGCAGACTTTGGCCCTCAAGTGCTCCATTTTGTTGGCTGTTTGAGTCTTTTTTGTCCGCACTTTACCCTCTGAATTCCTCTATTCGCCTGTAGCTGAAATGACCTTTGACGAGCCAGTCAGCGCCGCGCTTCACTTCTTTTTTATCTAGCATTCACCATGTCCAACTCATCCAAAGCCGACTCTACCGCAGCCAAATCGTCCCACGCCAAAGGGGCTGATATCGCGTCGCTGGACGCGCTGACAGGCGGTGCCTTTAACGCGCCTACGTCTGGCGAGCGGGCTGCCCGCATCCGTGAATGGTTGGCCACCAACCCCAACGCCGACCAGCTGGCCGAAGTCTATAAAGAACTGTCGAACCGCGACAAAGGCGCTGCCAAACTCTTGAAAGAAAAGCTCGACGAAGCCAAGCGCGCCAAGGGCCAGGAAACCGTGGCGGCCGAATGGGCTGACAAAGCGCAGGCGCTGTTGGCGCTGCCCAAACTGAACTTGGCCGATGCGCTGGCGTGGCAGCGTGACGCCGCCAAGGCCGGTGCACCGCTGTCGCGCGAGCCGCTGGCCAGCCTGAAAGTGCAACTTGCGGACCGCGTCAAGACGATTGAAGACTTGCAGCACCGCACGCAGGTGCAGCGTGAAGCGGCAGTGCTGATTGCTCAGCGCACAGAAATTTTGTCGACCAAACCATGGCGCGACGCGCAGACAGTGTGGGAGACCTTGCGCGCCGACGTTGCGCATTGGCAAGACCAAGCCAATGAAATTACCGCAGACCCGATTTGGGCCAGCGTGGATGCGAAATTTCCGCCTTTGCTGGAGGCCTCGCGCGCTCAGTTTTTGGCCATGTGGGAAGCGTTTCAGGGCGCTTTGTCGATTGCCGTGGCGGCCTCCGAAGACCCGGCAGCACCGCTGCCCGCGGTGCCCGTCTGGGCTGACGAATTACGCTCGGCACGCGGCATCAGCGTCCCTGCAGGCGCGCTGGCGGGCGACAAACCGGCCCGTGCTCCCAAGGTCAAGCTAGACCCAGCTGTGTTGGCTGATCTGCGTGCCAAGGCCGCCGCTGCCGTGCAAGAGGCCTTGACCAAACTGGAGGCTGAAGTGGCTGAAGGCCATGGCAAGTCCACGCCCAAGGCTGCTGCAGATTTGCGCAATGCCTTGAAGGAAAACATCCGTCATATAGACAGTGCGCTGGAAGCCGCTTCGCACGCCGCGCTGACCGCTGCCGGTGAGCTGGAAGGCTGGCAGCGTTGGCGCGCCGACCAGATCCGCGAAGACTTGGTCGAGAAAGCCGAAAAGCTGGTGGCTAAGCCGATGGGCGGCCGCAAGCAACAAGAAGCCTTGCGCGCCATGCGTGAGCAATGGAAAACCAGCGACCAAGGCGGCACGCCCAACCATGCATTGTGGAAGCGTTTTGACGACGCTTGCAACGAGTCCCACAAAGTGGTCGAAGCCTGGCTCGAAAAAACCAAAGAACAAACCGAAGCCACCAAGGCCCAGCGTCGGGTGTTGATCGACGAAGTGCTGGCTTGGGCTGAGGCCAACAAGACCAACACCGACTGGAAGCACCACATCCGCAGCCTGAATGGTTTTGTCACGAAATGGCGTGAAGCCGGTCACTTGAGCGAAAAAACCTTTGCCGACATCCAGCCCGCCTGGAAAGCGGCGATGGACGCCGCAGATGCGCCTTTGACCACCGCCCGCAACGACAGCTTGGCCCGCCGCCGCGCCATGATTGAAGAGGCGCAGGCCTTAGGCGCCGAGCCACAGCTGCGCATTGACGCTGTCAAAGCCGTGCAGCAGCGCTGGCAGCACGAAGCCCAGCAAGTGCCGATCGAGCGCAAGCAAGAGCAAAAGCTCTGGGATGCTTTCCGCAAACCGATTGACGACGCCTTCCAGCGTAAAACCGCCGACCGCGAAAAAGCTGCGGGTGCTTTGGGCGAGTTCGACCGCATGGTGGTTGAGGCCTCGAAAGCCGTGGCAGAAGCCACCGCCAGTGGCGACGCGCAAAAAATTCATGCCGCCGCCAAGGCGCTTGAGGCCGTGGTGCGTGGCCAAGTGCCGGTGGCAGTTCCCGTGGCTGCCGTGGCACCGGCTGTTGTTGCCGCACCAGCCGAAACCGCTGTGGCCGTTGACGCAACACCCGCAACCGCTGAAGCCGATGCAAGCACTGAGGTTGCTGAAACCGACGCAGCGGTTCAGCCAGAAGCCGCTGAAGAGACCGCTGCCGAAGCAGCTTCACCCAATGTCGACGCCGAAGCCGAAGCCGAAGCCGAACCCGCCGCGCCCGTCGTTGTCA
>Ga0208916_10001501_pt1 | contig 10044 bp, 13 predicted proteins | sample DEB19_08_DNA_5_FD_184523 | JGI IMG/M metagenome (GOLD analysis project Ga0208916, IMG submission 184523) | Aqueous microbial communities from the Delaware River and Bay under freshwater to marine salinity gradient to study organic matter... | ecosystem: Environmental > Aquatic > Marine >... | reverse complement strand
GCCTGTCTAAGAGTGCGGCAAGCCGGACCTACTCGCTTCCGAGCAAGCCGGCAAAGTCCACGGGCTACTCCAGCAACATCCTTACGTCGCCACAGAGCGCGGCGAGGTTTCGGCGCTGCACGGACATTTCGACCGAGGGCGTCGGCGGAACACGCGTTCGGCATGAATACTCGCGTCGAAACCCGTACAACGCAGATTCGACCTACGCGCTGATGATCGCCAGCAATGGCGCTTGGTTCGTCTACAACACTGAGACGAACGCCAAAGTCCCGGAGGCCGGCGCCTTTGGTGACGTGGCGACGATGGGCGGCGATTGTGAGCCCTGCTGGCATCCAACAAACCCGAACAAGATTCGATTCACCGTCAACAACGGCGGGATGACCTGGTACGAGTACGACATCTCGACCAACACCACTTCAACGCTGTTCACTCTGACTGGGAAATTGCCTGCCGGGTTCACGGGTGCGGCGCGATCCTGGACCAAGGGCGAGGGCCGCTGGTCGAATGACGGCCGCTACATCGCGCTCATGGTCGAGACGGATACCTTTGTCCACCTAGGCGTCGTCTGCTTCGACCTGCAAACCGATTCGGTGATCGGGTACTACGTCAGCAGCACCCGGCCCGACCATGTGTCGATGGCGCCACTCGGCGGTGGGTGGGTCGCGGCCTACAACGCGCCACTGGGGACTCGATACTACCCGCGCAACTACACCGGCGACATCAGTGGTGGCACGCAGGTGCACTCCACGGGCGAGCACTCAGACCTGTGCATCGGAGCGAACGGCACGACGGAGTATTTCGTCTACGTCGACTACAACACCGGATGGGTGCGCGCCAAGTCTCTCGATGGCGTGGAGTCCTTCGACATCCAGGATGTCTACCCGGTGCCAGGAGAAAGCTATGCGCTGCACATCAGTGGGCTCATCAGCCAAGGGCGCCCCGGTCACTTCATCCTGAGCACCTACAACAGCTACGCGGACTACGGATCGACAGCGCCGGCAGGGACTGCGCGCTATGACTACGAGACGATCATGATCATCGAGATCAAAGATACCTCGATTCGAAAGTGCTATGTCGTCGGCGAGCACCACTCGCGGAGGTGGGGAACTGACGACGGCCTAACCTACTTCACGGAGCCGCAGGCCACGAGCAACAAGGACGGGACACGCATTAGGTTCGCGTCGAACTGGATTGGGCGGTCAGGGACAACCGCGCATGTCGAGCCGGAAGACTACGAGTACATGCTCCCTTCTTTCGCGATTGACTGATGGCCGGTCTAAGCGGGACGCACTAGGAGAAGAACATGCAAGTAGTTAAAAGTGGGCGCGAGTACGCCACCGACGACGGGCAGGCGCTGCGCACAGAAAGCGTGATCGCATCAGTGCGCGAGGCCGAGGCGGGGCTCAGGCGAGTGGCAGACAGAGAAGCCGCACATAGCGCGCAGGACTGAACATGCACCAGCGCAGGCTCTACATGGCGCGCGTCCGCAAGAACGCCGGTGGGGGTGGTGAACCCGCGCTGACAAACGTCTTCAGTTTTTCTGGAGACGGCGATGGGGTGACCCTTGAAAGCCGCAATGCGTCATGGGACGGAAACAGCACGGGATACGCGGTCACGAGTGGAGCGCTGCGGCCCACGAACGGATACGTCGACACTCCGGCCTTCTTTTCGGCGACGACCGCAAGTGATCAAGCCGTCGAAGCGACGCGCTTGGCCGGGACGATGAGCGCCTACATCTACTGGCAACTCTACCTGCAGAGGAATGGGTCTCAGCTTGGCTACCACGTCGACGTGGCCGAGTCGAACATAGCGGTCCTTCGTGATGGTTCGAACCTTGGCATCACTACAGCCCACGGTGTCGACCAGAACACAACGGATTTGACAGTCAAGGTCACGCTCGTATCGGGACGCTTGCGTATCTACGTCAACGGCAGTTCAACACCATTGATCGACTACACAGACGGCTCACCAATCACTGGTGGGAGTCCTGCTTACGGCTGCTATGCAAATGGTGCTCCTGCGAATATGTCCGTCAGTTCGCTCAAGTGCTCCTGAGTCAACCCACTTAATAAAGGCTTGGTATGAACTTCCTCAAGCAATCAACGGCGGTCGACATCGCGCTCGGGCCGTTCGTGGATGAGACCGACGCGCGCACCGCAGAGACGGCGTTGACAATCTCCCAGGCGGACGTTCGGCTCAAGAAGAACGGCGGCGCCTGGGCGCAGAAGAACCAGGCCAGCAGCGCGACCCACGAGGAGAACGGGTGGTACGAGGTCAGTCTCGACGCGACCGACACGAACACCCTCGGGATCCTCGTCGTCGCCGTGAACGAGGCGGGCGCCTTGCCAGTGTGGGAGCGGTTCACTGTCGTGCCGGCCAACGTCTACGAGTCGCTGATCACCGGCACCGAATGGCTGGAGGCCACGACGCTGCGCAACGACGTGACGGTCAGCGGCACCACGATCACCGTGCGCAAGCCCGACGGCACGACCACGCAGTACACCAAGACCGGCACCTTCACCGCCGGCGCGGATGTCCTGACCGGCCTGGACTGAGGGAGAAGCCAGCATGGCAGACAACAGCCTCCGAACGCCCGGCAGCGGCGAGTCCGTAGCGACCGATGAACTCACCTACAGCGGCGACACCGCCAAGGTGCAGATCGTCCGCGTGGTGCACGTCAGCGGTGCCGAGGGCTCCAAGGCCCTGACCGAGGTCTTCGACGCCACGAACGGGCACATCGTCGGCGGCAACGTCGCGCATGACGGCGTGGACGCCGGGTCGCCGGTCAAGGTCGGCATGCGCGCAATTGCCCACGGCGCCAGCCCGACCGCGGTTGCAGCTGCTGACCGCACCGACTGGCTCGCGAACCGGCACGGCGTGCCCTGGGTCATCGGCGGGCACCCGAACGTCCTGACATTCCGCAGCCAGTTCACCGCGGCGCAGACCGACGCCGCCCTGGTGACGGCCAGCGCCGGCCAGAAGATCGTGCTCACGGCCTTCCAGGTCACGCTCGACAACGCGTCGACCGTGTTCCCGAGCGTGCGCCTGGGCTTCGGCGGCACCAACACCCCGACCGGCGCCGGCGTGGTCGGCGCGCATGGTGGCGTTCCGGCCGGCGGCGGCTTCTCGCGTGGCGACGGCTCCGGGATCATCGGCATCGGCGCCGACGGCGAGGACCTGCGCATCACGACGGTCGGCGTCGCCACCGGCAACGGCGTCGAGGTGGTCGGGTCCTACTACATCGTCGAGTCGTGACGCGATGCCGGTCATCACCTATGCAGCGGGGACCACGGCACTCGTCGCCAAGGCGCGCCATGCGCGCGTGCGCCTGTGGGGCGGTGGCGGCGCTGGTGGTGGCGCCACCGGCAACCCCGCGGCGGGCGGTGGCGGCGCGGGTGGCCAGTACGCCGAGTCGCGCGTCACGCTGACGCCGGGCACCAGCTACAACGTCGTCGTCGGCGCCGCGGCCACCGGCAGCACGACCGCCACGGTCAACGGCAACGATTCGACCTTCAACTCGACGACCGTCGTCGCCAAGGGCGGCGCCGGCGCGGCATCGACCACGGGGGCTGGAACTGGCGCCAGCGGGTCATCGGCAAGCGGCGTCGGCACGGTCGTCACGGCAGGCGGTGACGGAGCAACTGCCCCAGGCACCGGCACATCAGGCGGCGGCGGCGGTGGCGGTGGCGGAAACGCATCCGGCGCCACGCAGGGCACGGCCACGGCTCCAGGCGGCAACGGCGGCGCCGGCCGGGCCTCGGGCAACGTCGCTGGAAACAACGGATCGACCTACGGCGGCGGCGGCAGCGGCGGCCGGGCCGGCACGACGACCGACCGAGCCGGCGGCAACGGCGCGGCAGGCGGCGGCATCGTCGACTGGCTGCCGCCGGCGATTCACCTCCTGGGCCTGGTCTAACGCATGTCGCTGCTCCTGCTACTCGAAGGCGGTCCGCCTCCTGCACCAGCGGGCGGGATGCGATCGCACGTGGCCGTGTGGCCTTACGGGCTCGGGTCAGCGAAACTCAGCCTGTCGCAGACGGCACCGATCGGCATCACCGGTGCAGCGTCCCTGTCGGGAGCGCTTGGCCTGAAGTTGACGATCGAGCAGACGGCGAACGTCGCCCTGAGCGGCTCGCCGGCGCTGTCCGGAGACATCCAGATCGTCACGCCGACGCTGAACGTCGCGCAGACCGCGGCGATCGCTCTCAGTGGCACCGCCGCCGCCACCGGCGACACCTCGTACAAGCTGCCCCTCGACATCGCCCAGGCGGCGAACCTTGCGCTCGCCGGCACATCGAGCCTGTCGGGCGACATCGCGTACAAGCTGCCGTTGAACCTGGCCCAGACCGCGAACGTCGCGCTCGCCGGAACGCTGGCCACGAGCGGCGACATCCAGACGAAGCTGACCATCGCGCAGACGGCCGCCGCCGCGATCAGCGGCACGATCGGCGTCAGCGGGAACATCGCCTACAAGCTCCCGCTCGACCTGGTGGCTTCCGCGCTGGCGGTGTCCGGCACGGCGACGCTCACCGGGAACATCCTCGCGTCGGTCGACGCCAACGGCTTCCGCTCGGCCGTCGCGCTGTGGCCCTACGGCTTCGGCCCGACGCCGCCGCTGCCGATCGACCTCGTGGCCACTGCCGCGATCGCGCTGTCCGGAACCGCCTCGCTCACCGGCGACGTGCGCGGGGATGTCGAGTGGGAATTCGAGCCACCGCTGCAACTGGCCTCGGCCGGGTCGCTGTCCCTGACCGGCGACATCGCGATCACCACGGCGAACCTGCTGAACCTGTCGCCGACCTCGGCGATCGCCATCGCCGGCGCGGCGGCGCTGGCAGGCGACATCGGGAAGCGCGTCGACCTCGCAACGACCGCGGCGATCGGCGTCAGCGGCGCGGCCGCGGTGTCCGGTGACCTGGCCTCGGCCTTCGGGCGCGACATCGCCCAGACCGCTGCCGTGGGGCTGGCTGGCACCGTCGCCACATCGGGGGACGTCGGAATCACCGGGCCGGTGCTGCTGAACCTCACGCAGACCGCTCCGATCAGCGTCGCGGCCGCGGTTGTCGCAGCCGGCGACATCTTCATCCGCAAGCCCTTCGACCTCTCGGCGTCGGCTGCCGTCGGCCTGTCTGGTGTCGCCTCGACTGCTGGCCAGCTCTTGATCGGCGAGGTCGGCCCGTCGGCTTTCTATCGCTACGACGTGCCGGCTTCCTCGCTGCGCTACGACGTGCCGGCGGCCTCCATTCGCTTCGACGTGCCTAGCATCGGCGCCGGCGTCAACCTCTCCTGAAAGCACACCATGACGATCGGCGCTGCCTGGAACCTCGACGACCCCGCGAAGCCGTGGATCGACTGGGATCCGAACGCGAACATCCGCATCCCGATCGGCGTCGCCGACTGGCTGACCGAGCTCGGCACGGCCTACCAGAGCCACGACATCCTGACCGCAGCGCCGCTCGAGTGCGCCGACGAGGGTACGCACTCAGCGGGCACCATCCTGGTCCGCATGAAGCTGGCCGCCGCGCCGATCTTCACCGAGGGCGTGAAGTACCCGTTCACGATCCGCGTCTTCGGCTCGGACGGGCTCACGCAGGACGACCGCACGCTCTGGCTCAGGGTCAAGAGCCGCTGATCTTCGCCGGCCCGGCGCCTGCCGCGAGGCGCCTCCCTAGCATGCCTTGGCATGTCTTCCGCCGCATCCTGGAGCTACACGAGCAAGGCCACGCTCTGGCCTCTGCTCGGCCGTGACGACTGGAACCACGCCCCGACCTTCGGCGCGCCGGTGGTGTTCGCGTGCGACTACAGCGCCGAGTCGATCCGCATGACCGACGACCGCGGGCAGGAGTTCACCACGCGCCAGGTGCTGCACACCGAGCGCGCCGGCATCAAGCAGGGCGACATGGTGCTGATCGGCGTCTCTGCCGTCTCGACGCCGCAGGTCGCTGGCGCCTTCGAGGTGCGGGCCGTGACGCGCTACGCCGACACCTTCGAGCAGAAGGCCGACGACTACCGGGTGGCGACCTGATGGCCTCGAAACCCCGCATCGTCAACAACCTGCCTCAGTTCGTGGGGGCGACGCAGCGCCGCGCCGCGCTCGGCATGAATCAGGCGCTGATCCTGGGCGCGTCCGAGGCGAGCGTGCTGACACCGATCGACACGAGCACGCTCCTGAACTCGCAGTACCGCAACGTTCGCAAGGACGGCCAGAAGGTCGTCGGCGTCGTCGGCTACAGCGCCGAGTACGCGCTGCCGGTGCACGACCCGGAGAACCCGCAGAACTTCCGCCGGCCGACCGCGCAGAAGGAGTTCCTGAAGAAGGGCTTCGAGCGCGCCGAGCCGAACATCCGGGCCGTGCTCAAGGGGGCGATCAAGACATGAACGCCGCCGACGCGATCCGCGACTTCCTCGCTCCGCTGCTGCCCGGCTGGCGCCTGCAGTACGGCCGATGGACCGATGGCACCCGGACCGACCGCTACGCCGTGCTGCGTTCCGTTGGCGGCCTGCCGGCGTCGCTGGTGCGGCAGCCTCAGTTCACGCTGCAGCTCATCGCCGCCTCGACCGATGGCAACGAGGTGCCGATCGAGGCATCCGACACCGTGATCCAGGCCATGCGATCCGACAGCGGCGCGCTGGTCTTGATGCAGCCGGCCGAGCCGGTCTTCTGGGCGACCGACGACGGCCGGCCCGCTTCCGAAATCGCCATCTCGGCAATCACCCCCTGAAAGAGGTATCCCCATGAGTGCCTACACCGGCCGCGACGTACTGATCGAATTCGCCATCGCCGACGAGAACGCCTCGGTCGGCGCGCTCACCTTCAAGACGCTGGGCATGATGCGCGGCAAGGGCATGAAGGTGAACTGGGACACCGCGGACGCGACCGCGGACAAGTCGCCGCAGTTCACGAAGCAGAGCCTCGTGACCTTCAAGGCCGTCGAGTTCTCCGGCGACGGCGTGAGCTACACCGACGCGGTGCACAACCAGGCCGAGCTGAAGGCCCACATCTACAACCCGGGCAGCGCGACCGCGAACCAGCCGAAGGCCTGGATCCGACAGACCGCCCCGGACGGCACCACCGTCGGCCCGTTCATCTTCTCGGAGTGGTCGAGCGACGCCCCGCACGACGACGTGGCCACCTGGTCGACGACCGCCATGAGCAACGGCGCCGTCACCTTCACCCCGGCCTGATCCACACCTGACCACCGGAGCACCTTCACATGGCTGCCATCACCTCGATCGACGCCTCGCAGATCGGCGACTTCGCCGCTGCGATCACCACCCTCTCGGCCGACGACACGATCACGATCGCGCCCGGCAAGAAGCAGCTGCTGGTGCTGCGCAACACCACCGGCGGCTCGCTGACCTGCACCATCGACGGCAGCACTGGGACGACGGTCTACGCGCCCGGCGTGGGCAACATCGACGTCTCGGCCGGGAAGGCGATCGTCGTGGCCGCGGGCCTGAGCCGTGCCGTCGTGCTGTCGACGATCAGCGCGTACTGCCAGGGCGTCGTGCACCTGACCGGCGCGGCGACCCTGACCGCGCAGCTCTTCGACCTCTGACCCTCGGGCCAGTGCTCATCGAATGCGGCTTCGTGCGAGCGATGGCCGGCGACGGTGCGGAGTTCACCTTCCGCCCGGCGCTCGGCCGCATCGCCGCGCTCGGTAGCCCGCGCGAGATTGTCGAGCTCTACGCCGGCCTGCACGGGCCGCGCGCCGCGCAGACCGCGACCTACATCCTGGCGAGCCTGTGCGACCAGGATGACCCGACGCCGCTGGTCGGATGGACAGACGAGAACGGGCGCCACCCTGGCGAGATGCCAGAGGTCGAGCAGATCATCATCGCCCAGCACCTGATGCGCCACGGGATCATCGGGACGGCCCGGCCCGGCAATGGCGACGGGAAGTTCTCCGACTCGTTCAACGCCGCCGAGTACATCGCCGCGGCGCGCGTGCACCTCGGACTGAGCAGCGCCGATGCCGAAGCGCTGTCGATGACCGAGTTTCAGCAGATGTTCGAGATGAAGTTCCCGGACGCCGGCAAGCCCAAGCGGGACGTGCCGTCGCGCGAGGAGTACGAGGCGCAGATCGCCGCGATCATGGAGAAGCGCCGTGGCTGAGAAGGTCGGAGGCATCTACTACGAGGTCGACCTCGACACCTCGAAGATGGTCGACGGCCAGCGGCGCGCCAGCCGCGAGCTCGACGGCCTGTCCACGCGCCTGACTGCCACCAGCGCCGCGGTCGCCATCCTGGCCGCCGGGCTGGCCGCGCTGAAGATCGCCAAGCTCGCCGACGAGATCCGGCTCCTGAGCGCGCGCGCCGAGGTGGCGGCCGGCAGCATCGAGGCCGGCGCCCAGGCGATGAACGAGCTGATCGCCATCAGCCGGCGCACCCAGACCAGCCTGACCGGCAACGTCGAGGTCTTCAACCGCCTGAACCAGTCGATCCTGCAGATGGGCGGCAACCAGCGCGACACGCTGGTGATCACCGAACTGCTGGCCAAGGCGATCAAGGTCAGCGGCGCCAACGCGGTCGAGTCCAAGGCCGCGATGCTGCAGTTCGGCCAGGCGCTGGGCTCCGGCAAGCTCGCCGGAGACGAACTGCGCTCGCTGCTCGAGACCGCGCCGTACCTGATGCGCCAGCTCGCCGACGGCATCGGCGTGCCGGTGGGCGCGCTGAAGCAACTCGGCGAGGAGGGCAAGCTCACCGCCGACGTGGTGACGAACGCGCTCACGAAGGCCGCCGACCGGATCGACGCGGACTTCCAGAAGTTCCCGCAGACCGTCGAATCGGCGATGACCGTCGCGCAGGACTCGGCGGCGCTGGCCGCGGCCAAGTTCGACGAGCTCAGCGGCAGCAGCGCATCACTGACAGGCATCATTCAGGGCACCGGCCAGGTGCTCGACGAGCTGGCCAAGCAGTTCGACGCCGCCAGCGGCGAGGCCGACAAGCTCGGCCGCAACGATGCCGTCTCGAGCTGGGCCTCCGAGACGCGCAACGTCCTGTCCTACGTGGCCGACGCCGCCGATGTGACGTGGCAGGCGCTCAGCGTGCTTGGCCGGAATGTCGGGTTCGTGTTCTCGACGCTCGGCTCGCAGATGGGCGGCATCGCCGCGATGGTGGCGGCCGCGGCGCGCGGCGAGTTCACCCAGGCCGGCGCCATCTGGGACATGATGAAGCGCGACGACGCCAAGCGCCGCGCCGAACTGGACGCCCGGGACAAGGAGACGCTGCGCGACCGGCTGCTGGCTGGCCAGCGCATGCGGCAGGCCTGGGCGGCGCAAGCCACGACGCCGGAGCCCGACCGCCTGGACCGCGCGGCGCGCGGCGGCCGAGCCGGCACGCTTCGACCGCCTACTGGCACGCCTGCAACCCCCAAGGGCGGCGCGAGCTTCGACTCCGGCGGCTACCTCGCGGGCCTGGAAGCGAAGACGCTGGAAGGCATCGCCCGGATCGACGCGCTCGAGCAAGAGGCGCTGCGCAAGAACGGCGAACTCCTGAAGGCCGGCAAGATCACCCGGGCCGAGGCCGCGCGAGCGCAGACCCTGATCGAGGAGAACGCCGCCTCCGACCGCCGCGACATCATGCTGCGCGAGGGCGAGGAGCGCCGGCAGCTCATCGAGGAGCAGGGCAAGGCCGACGCCGAGGCGCGCGCCAAGGTGGCCGCCGACCAGGCCCGCGGCCAGGGCTTCGCGCAGGGCATCCTGACCGACGCCGATCCGGTGGCGAAGCTGCAGGCCGAGCTCGAGGCCAAGACCGCGCTCCTGATGCAGTACGCCGCGATCGACCAGGCGAACGCCTCGCTCTACGCCGCCGCGCGCGTGGCGCTGGAGGCCGAGACGAACGCCAAGATCGCCGAGATCGTGCAGCGCAACCGCGACCAGCAGGCGGCGGCGAACTCGGCGACCCTGCAGAACTACGGCAGCCTGTTCGGCGGGCTGGCCGACCTGACCAAGACCTTCGCCGGCGAGCAGTCGAGCGCGTACAAGGCGATCTTCGCCGTCTCCAAGGCCTTCGCGATCGCCGACGCGATCATCAAGATCCAGC
>Ga0208916_10001499_pt1 | contig 10047 bp, 12 predicted proteins | sample DEB19_08_DNA_5_FD_184523 | JGI IMG/M metagenome (GOLD analysis project Ga0208916, IMG submission 184523) | Aqueous microbial communities from the Delaware River and Bay under freshwater to marine salinity gradient to study organic matter... | ecosystem: Environmental > Aquatic > Marine >... | reverse complement strand
ACATGGACGATACAAACAACGCACTGGTCGAATCACAGACCGACACCACCTCAGTCACCAACATTCAAATCGGTCATCGCCAGCTTAACGCGGAGTTGGGACAACGGTTGGGACAATCGACAAACCTTAGGGCAAAAAACAAAAAGAACTTAGCCCCTTTCGACGCTAAGTCCTTGATTGATATGGTCTGTGAAAGGATTCGAACCTTCGACCCCTTGCACCCCATAAAATTACCAGCTAATCCACGATGGTACATGCACGTCTAAAGATATCGAATAAATTTGTTTAAAATCAATAACTTACGATATAATTTCACTTTTCATGAGTCCATCATAGTCCACAGCAATACACTCAAAACCAAACTTTTTGGGTGGGTAAATGGGTGGGTAAATTTACAAGGATTTCAGCATGGCAGCGATAACGGTCAAAGAGCTACAGGCACTGCGCATTGCGGACGATGGCCAGCGTGTCACCATGGGGAATTCGCTTTACGGCACAGTCAGAGCTGGCTCTGACGGCGTTGTGAGCGTCTATGTGGTTTGGCGCTACCGGGTTGGCGGTAAGAAACGCGAGATATCTGTCGGCACTTGGAAAGACAAAGGAGGGTTATCCTTACAGGCGCTGCGATCCATGCGCGAGTCGTTAGCCGTCCAGTACAAAGCTGGCATCGACCCTATTCAGCGCAGGGCAACAGAAAAACTAAAGATTGAGGCTGACGCCGTAGAAGCACAAACACTACAGCTTGACCTCATAGAGGCGCTTGCAGAAAAGCAGGCTAGGCAGACAGTACGGGAAATGTTCGATTTTTGGTGTGAGATTGAACTCAAAAAACGCAAAAATGGTGGCCGTAAAGATGGCGGATTGGAAGCTCGCCGTGCGTTTAATCTGGATGTATTCCCGCTGATTGGCGACTTCGCACTGGTCGATGTCAAGAAGGTACATATTCAAGATATTGTTGACACTATGATGAAGCGCGACGTGGCGCGGATGACCAAACGAGTCTTATCAGATTTACGCCAAATGTTTGGCTTTGCCCTTGACAGAGATTTTTTGGAAACCGATCCTACGGCGCGCATCAAGAAAGCAAAAATAGGCAAGGACGGTGAGCGGGATCGTGTTCTAAGCGAAGCTGAATTGATGGTGTTCTTGCAAAAAATAGCGGCAGCAGGGATGGCAGAAACATCGCAATGCGCCCTCCTCCTCCAATTAGCGACAATCACGCGTATCGGTGAAACCGTCGCCGCGCGCTGGGAACACGTTGATTTTGATCGCCGTCTATGGGTTCTACCAATAACAAAAAATGGCAAATCTCACACCATATGGCTCAGTGATTTCGCTCTACGACAGTTTGAGCGACTGCGCGACATCACTGGCGCGACACAGTGGGTTCTCCCGAATTCAAAACTTGACGGGCCGCTCGACCCAAAGACCATCACAAAGCAAGTCGCAGATCGTCAACGCGAGCCCGGTGGTCAACTGGTGGGCCGAACAAAACTGATTGATGCGCTGATGCTTGCCGGTGGACAATGGCGACCTCATGACTTGCGACGCACGGGTGCGTCTGAGATGGCGACGTTGGGCGCACTGCCTGATGTGATTGAGAAGTGCCTCAACCACACCGAAGAAAACAGAATCAAACGAATCTATCAGCGCGCCACCTATGAAGGACCCATGCATGATGCTTGGAAATTATGGGGTGACCGACTCGACCTGCTTTCCAACAAACTTAAAGACACTACGCTTAGCTTCACGCGATGATCGTGGCAATTTTTGTCTCTAGCTTGGCAACGATTGAAGCGCAGTACGGCCACCTGCTGCGAGACACTGTCGCCTTTAGACTGCAGCCCTCGAGCTGTAAACGCCGGCGTGAAAGTGGCACTCATGTGAAATTTTCAAGCAAGCTGAACATCGCAAACACAATTAGTCAATTTAAATTAATATAAAATACGGTTACCCCACGATTCTGCAATGGTTTGGCAACCGTTCTCAACTTGGCAACAGAGCCCTGAGTTGAGTTTTATGTCGCAAGTAGCTATGCGTTATTCACTTCCCTGTTTGCTCAGGGGAGGTCAGTCAACTCATGTTGAATTGGCCTTAAGAGATCAGGTACTGGAGGCTTTCATTGTATTTTTCTGCGCCTGCCGTTTGGACGTCTGCGCAGAGCAATTCCGAAAGCACAAATGGCGCAATCTCAAATCTTAGTACCAGCTACAGATCTCACAAAAACCCCGAATCTAGACTTGGCTCTATGGCGTTTGCCAGTTGTCCTCGCGCACATTCCAATCAGTCGATCAGGATGGTTCCAGGGCGTTAAAACCGGCCGGTACCCTGCTCCCTTAAAAATATCGTACCGCTGTGTCGCGTGGCGCGCATCAGATATACGAACTCTTATCGCATCCTTTTCATCGGTCTAGACTGCTGAGTTTTGGGCCCAAAGGTGCAGCAAATTGCAACAGCTGCACAGTTCACTCTGGCCGTCTATTTTTTGATCCTCTTTCACGACTGAGGGGCAATGGACAGCTTGGCGAAGTTTGACGCCGAAACCAATAACAAACCGCGACAGATAAGGCTTCAATTGGTTTTTGGGGATGTGACTCACGAAACGAGTGAATTACCCGATCGGGTTATTAACACTACATCTGTTAAAAAATTAACGAAGCGTTCCTGAACGGGAAATATTAATAGCCAAAAGCCAAGATTTCGATGACAATTTACCGAACGGGTAATTTACAAGAGCATGACATCCATTAGATCTCCCCAACAACTCGGCGAAGCAATTCGCGCCTCCCGCAAGCAACTCGGACTGACGCAACCGCAGTTAGCGCTGGCAGCAGGCGTCGGAGTGCGTTTCATTGTTGATCTTGAAGCGGGCAAGCCTACCCTGCGACTTGAAAACATTTTGCGCGTTATTGACGCTTTGGGCGGAGAGATCCAGCTAAGCGGATTGCCAACCGCGGCCCCCATAATTCTGTCCGAGGTCAACGACCATGGCGCATGAGCTGGAGGTTTGGTTGTTCGCAGACCGCGTTGGCACCTTGGCGCTGGCCGAAGGTCGGCTGAATTTTTGCTACTCACCGGCTTGGCTATCGCAGCCAAATGCCATTGCATTGTCTTCATCATTGCCGCTGCAGGCAGATCCGTTCGACGATAACAAAACCCGCCCATACTTTGCCGGGCTTCTGCCAGAGGGACAAATGCGGCGTCTGATCGCGCAGCAATTTCAAGTGTCTAACCAGAATGACTTTGCGCTTTTAGACCACATCGGTGGTGAGTGTGCAGGAGCTGTGACGTTTCTAGAGCCCGGCAAAACTTTGCACGTGACACCAAGTCAGCAGGACGATGTGCAATGGCTGAGCGAGAAAGAAGTCGTCGCCATTCTGGATGAATTGCCACGTCGACCGATGCTGGCCGGCAAAGACGGCTTGCGGCTTTCGTTGGCTGGCGCACAAGACAAACTGCCGGTTGTTTTTGATGGCAAGCAACTGGGTCTGCCACGCAACGGCACGCCCAGCACGCACATTCTGAAGCCGGCCATTCAATCAGTTGAAGACAGCGTGACCAACGAGGGTTTCTGCTTGGCACTGGCAGAGGCCATGCAACTCAAACCCGCGAAGTCACAGATCCACTGTGTGGGAAATCGCTCATTTTTACTGGTTGAGCGCTACGACCGGGTCGTCGCTGTTCAAGGATTGCAAGGACTCCGGCAGCGCCTTCATCAAGAAGATTTTTGCCAGGCCCTTGGCGTGGTGCCTGAGATGAAATACCAAAACGAGGGCGGACCGGATCTCGCGCAATGCTTCGAGCTGGTTCGACGTGTCACGCGCCCGAGTGCGCCGCAGGTGCTGCGCTTGTTCGACTATGTGATCTTCAACGCCCTGATCGGCAATCACGACGCACATGCCAAAAATTTCTCGCTGCTGTACATCAGCCAGACACCCGTCTTGGCCCCGTTTTACGACACGCTTTCTACCGCGGTCTATCCCACACTGACGCCCAAGATGGCGATGAAGATCGGCAGCAAATACAAGTTTAGCGAAGTCGAGGCACGGCACTGGGGTCAGTTTGCAGAAAGCGCTGGGCTTGCCAAGGCACAAGCAAAAAGACGCATTCTGGAGTTGGCGAAAAACCTTCCGCTGACCGCTCGAAAACTTCAGTCCGACCCTAATCGCGGTTTTGCTGGCAATGCAGTGGTTGAGAGAATCGTTGCATTGATTGAACAACGTTGTCGCCTGACAATTCGGCGGCTATCTGGCGCTGCTGCAGATGTCATGCCGACCACAGAGTCGTCCCCTTGACTCTTGGATGGGCGGCGCATCAATTCCAAGAGTCACTGCAACGTCGTTTGAATCGCAAGTTCAATGAAGCAAGGTTAGTAGCGAGCGGGACAAAGCGATTACGCAGGCCGCAGCGTAGTGACCGAAAGATCACCGCACGATACAAAAGTTATGAGCAGGCCACATGCCAACTGACACCGACTTTCGCATCCGGCCGCTTTTCTAATTTCAGGCCCCTCCCGAGTCGGTGAAGTTTGCCGCGAACGGGCCGACTGCGAGCAACGGTCCCTATCAATTCATGTGGAGGAGTTTGAGCGCCAGTGCGTGATGATTGACCGTTAAGCAGGGTATTTCTCGGGCGTGATCACGTTGGTACGTTGCCACGGGTTTTTTGTTTGTTTTATTTGTTTTATTTGGGCTCCGCATGATCGGGATCAGGATCGGGAAATTTTCAAAATGAGTGAATTAAAACCACGGGCTGGGTACACACTGAAATTCAAGTTGGAAGCGGTCAGGCTGATCAAAGTTGATTAGGTGGCGGCCGTCACGGCCAAGATACTGGGCATCCTGCATTCCGAAGCAGCCGCCCTTTCAGGCGACAAATCACTTTTGGGAAAATTCAATATTTGGCGCATCACGCAGTAAACAATCCACTCCATTAAGCAGATAAACGCATGGGTGGGGTTCTCGCGAGCAGACGCTGGGACTCCGGCGCAATTTCTACTTACGACTAGAGCACCCCGAAGCCTCGCTCAGTCGTTGATGGTGAGCCCATCAGGCGAAGAACTACCCCTCTAAATATTGACCGCCTTGCCTTGCTGGTCGACGATTCCATGCATTCCCACCCCAAACGCGTCGAACCCAAGCCGTAAGCGCTCCGATCTATAGTCAAGCTGCTGATGATGGTGTCCGTGAAAGCTTGAAGTCACGCCCAAGCTGCGAGCTAGCTCGTCAATGGCTACAAACCCATATTCGTGTGCGCTGGGGGCCTCGTGCGTCACAAGAATGTCGGCGCGTTCTGTCATTAGTCGCTGGCAATCGTCCGGGAAAATTGTGCTTCGTTGCTTGAGCGGCAAACCGCCGCGCCACAAGTTGCCCTTGCCACATCGGGCCAGATACTGCTCACGACTTTCAAAGATGGCCGGTGTCGGGGGTGCCCAAACTTTGCTGCGAAAAATGCCACCCAATCCGGCAACACGCAGGCCCGCGATCTCGACCACCCGGCCATGCAAGTTCTTACCTGCCAACTCCGAGAGAAACAAGTTGTCATGACCTGATTCCGATTCTGTGTCGTGGTTGCCATGGATAAACCAAATTTGGGTGCTGTTCAAGATTTGGGCCAATTCGACATCCAGCGGTCGTCGGGCTTGTAAATCACCAAGCAAGATGACGGCTGCTGGCCTGTGCTCCTGAACTGCTTGAACGATGTGCCCGAATTCGCCATGCGGGTCACCACAAAATAAAATCATTTCATAACCCCAAAAATTAATCCAAATCGACGTGCTTCTTGGGATCGAATACAGCAACACTTTGCTCCTGCGCAGGTCCGCTCGGCCACTGCTGGCGGACATGCACTACGTTGAAAACGGTGACTGTTTTTGCGTCTTCTTCCAAAATCACGATGTAGTTAGCATGCGCAACGAGCTCGAATGTGTCTTTGACCCGACCCTGTTTGCGCGGTAAATTAGGAATGGAAAGCTGAGTCACTTGATCGTCGATGTGGAACCACATGTCTACGCCTGCAGACGGGTTGTCTTCAGAAATTCTGGCTTCAACTTTTTCGAGATCGTCTTGATACGACTGTGCGCGTACAACCCGCTCCATGCCAAACCGCGTTGCTTTTGTTTCGCTGCCCGAACACGCTCCCACTCTTTGGCTGAGATGGTCTTGTTGCTACCGTCTGCTAGGCCCGCCCGTGATGCGCTCACTATACCTTCGAGCCAGTTGCGATACGCCACTGCTTCATGTGCGTCGCGCATTCTCTTCGCAGAATCAGCTCGTTTTGCGGGCTCTTTGGCTGTCGGATCGAAATGCCGTGCGTCTATGCGAAATTGCTCTATGCCAAGCTTCTTCAAGTAGGCCGTGAGCGTGTCGAATTTTTTGAAGAGACGCACTTCGCCGCGCTTGGCCGTAAGCACGCGTTCAGCATTACCGAACTCGACAACTATTTCCCAGCCTCCAGACTGTCCAACTGCACACGTACTGCGCAGGACACCTGCATGCGCTAAATTCTCTAATGTTGAGTGATCAACAGTGTGGGCAGTGACAGACATGTAGCTCACCTTCTAGCAAAATTAACAGATCTGATCGGATTGCTAGACATAGCAATCTTGGCAGCCCCAATAGAGAGCCCACAGATCACCGCCACACCAATAGGCGGTGTAGAACTGTTGTGGCTCATCTCAAGGGAGCGGGCAAAAGCAGCATCGACCTCCTTCTTAAGCATAAAGGAGGTATTCGAAACGCAACCGATTTGGTGCGTGGCCCGACCTTCCCACATGCACCAGATGGTGGTGGAGACAATGCGCCGTCATGGCGTTGTTCGCAAGACAATCAACACATCTTCCAGTGTTCAAAACATTGTTGAGATCGTGGCTAGCGGTGCCGGCATCGCGATGCTGCCGGCTCCGCTGGTAGCAAAGCAACTGCTGTCAAAGGAATTGCATTTGCTTTCCGCTCAACTGAAGCCTGAAAGGCTCGAATTCGTGGTGGCGCACCATCGAGATCAAGATCAGCAAATCATCAAAAAAATCGTTGCGGAAGCATTACTTACGAGCGCATTCTTATTGCGCTAAAGTTTCATTACGCTATTGCCTAGGTTAATGATCACCTCCAATTTTTGCGCCCATTTTTCAAGCGTTGTGCCAGCACCAGCTGGCTATCACCGCTCCCACTGCCGAGAAATGAAGCTGCAAGTAGCCAATAGCAACTGCGCGTACTCGGTGACGTTGTTCTCCATCCTGTGCCGTGGACCGGCGATGGCGACAGCCAACACCTCCGAGTTGATCAACAAAAAGGCTGACACCGCCCACACGTCTGGGACATTCTCACCGTGCGTGACGAAATAGCCGCGCCGGCGGCTTTCCAAGATGTCGTTAATTAGCGCATCGGGATCGGTGAGGGTGCTACCTGTGATCGCCAACAACGGCTGTTTCTCGATCTGCACGCGCATCTCAGTTTCCTTCAGGCTGCCAAGCAGGGCCTTGCCGATCGAACTGGAAAAAAGCGGCTTGAATTCACCCGGCTTAGCGGAATAGCGGATCGGATTCGGACTCTCAACCACCTCAAGGTAGATCACGACGTCACCTTGTCGCTTGCCGAGTATCACCGTTTCGCGCGAAGCATCGCGCAGGCGTTCTAGCAGGGGCATGACACGTTCAACGAATGGATCTTTCTCGTGGATTGACCGCGCTATGTCAAAGAAGCGCCGGGTGGGATAGAGCGAACGTGGGCGCGTGAGCGAATAGAGATAGCCACGCGCAGTGAGTGTGCCGACGATGGCGTGGCAACTGCTCTTTGGAATCCCGGTGAGTTCGGCAAGGTCAGTCAGCGAGAGCGGTTTTTGCACCTTGTGAAAGGCCTCGAAGATGTCGAGTACGCGTTCTACCGCCGTGACGGCTAAACCGCCCGACGGGCGGGCGACCACAAGGGAATTTGACTCGCCATTTTCGACATGCTGAACAAGTCTGTCCTGATTCATATTAAATAGTCCTTAATTTTTAATTTGTTCTATATTTCGAACAATCGTTCTTGATGCTGGATAAATGGAAATCTAACATGCTTTCATGCAAACAACGCCCACTAACGCCGCGGTCGCTACCGTCTTAGTCAATGAGCCTCATCCTGGCGCTGTCTGGGTCACGGTGAATCGCGCCCAAAAACACAACGCCCTAGCCCGTCATGTGCTGGCAGAACTCGCCGCTGCGGTACGCGCTGCTGGTGCACGCGACGATGTGCGCTACCTCGTCGTAACGGGTGCTGGCGAGCGTTACTTTGCCGCTGGTGGCGACCTGCGCGACCTAGCCAACGTCCGCGACGAAGCAGCGGTGATGGCCATGATGGAAGAAGCTGGCGCCGCGCTAGATGCAATTCGAACATGCCCTGTGCCTGTGGTCGCCTTTCTCAACGGCGATGCCATCGGCGGCGGGGCTGAATTAGCGCTGGCCTGCGACATGCGGCTCCAGTCTGTGCATGCCCGAATCGGCTATATCCAAGCCAAGCTCGGTATCACCTCAGCTTGGGGCGGAGGGCCGGACCTCTTTCGACTGGTAGGACCGGCGCATGCAATGCGCTTGATGAGTCGCTGTGAGTTGGTCGGCGCAGAGCAGGCGTTGACCTTGGGACTGGCTGACGCAGTGATTTTCGACGGGCCACAGGGCCAGGACTTAGCCGCGTTCACCAAGCCCTTGAACGCCTGCCCTCCACAAGTGCTGCGCGGCATCAAAGCCCAGGCGATCGCCGCACGCCAAAGCTTGGGCTGGAAGGCGCACCGCGCGGTTGAGCAGAAACATTTGGTCCAAACATGGTTGCACGCCGACCACTGGGCTGCTTCCGAAAAACTCCTGTCCAAAGGTTCCTGATGAACATTAGAGAGAAGCCAGTCGCAATGAGCGAACCCGTCATGACGTCAGTCAGCCGCAGCGGCATACCCGTACCCACCAGCGTAGATGCCGGCGCTGTACATCCAGAAAATATCGGCAAGCCCGGCGAATACCCGTTTACGCGAGGCATCTTTCCTGATGGCTACAACGGCCGACTGTGGACAATCCGCCAGTACTCCGGATTTGGCACTGCGGAGGAATCGAACGAGCGTTACAAGTTTCTTTTGGCCCAAGGCCAGACGGGGCTTTCAGTCGCGCTTGATCTTCCAACCCAGTGCGGGTACGACCCCACCCATCCCATGGCACGGCCAGAGATCGGCAAGGTTGGTGTGTCACTGTCGAACTTGAGCGAAGCAGAAATACTGTTCCAAGGCTTGGATCTGTCGAAGATTTCGACTTCCTTCACCATCAATGGCACGGCCGCAATCATCTACGCGATGTATCTCGCGGTGGCCGACAAGCAGGGCGTACCGCGTGAGAAGCTCACCGGCACCATCCAGAACGACATCCTGAAGGAGTATGTCGCGCGCGGCACCTGGATCTTCCCGGTGCGCCCGTCGATGCGGTTGATCGCCGATTCGATCCTGTATTCAAACGACGTTTCGCCGCGCTTCAACGCCATCAGCATTGCCGGTGCGCACGTGCGCGACGCTGGCGCCACGGCGGCCGAGGAGATGGCGTACACGCTGGCCAACGGGCTGGCGTATGTGGAAGAACTGCGACGCCGCGGGGGCGACGTCGAGAAGTTTGCCAAGCGCCTGTCGTTCTTCTTCTACGTGCATATGGATTTCTTTGATGAGATCGCAAAGTTTCGTGCCGGTCGGCGCCTCTGGGCGCGTCTGATGAAGGAGCGTTATGACGTGAAGGACCCAAAAGCGCAGCACTTCCGATTCGGCGTGGTGTGCGGTGGCTCGTCGTTGGTAGCGCCCCAGCCTTACAACAACGTCGTGCGGGTGGCCGTGGAAACGATGGCGGCGGTGTTTGGCGGCGCGCAGTCGATCTTCACCTGCGCGTTGGACGAGGCCTTCCAGATACCGACAGAATTTTCGGCTGAACTGGCTGTGCGTACACAACAGATTCTGGCTTTTGAAAGTGGTATCGGGCGAACGGTGGACCCGCTGGGTGGCAGCTACTTTGTAGAACAACACACTGACCGCATGGAGGAAATGATC
>Ga0208916_10001494_pt1 | contig 10059 bp, 10 predicted proteins | sample DEB19_08_DNA_5_FD_184523 | JGI IMG/M metagenome (GOLD analysis project Ga0208916, IMG submission 184523) | Aqueous microbial communities from the Delaware River and Bay under freshwater to marine salinity gradient to study organic matter... | ecosystem: Environmental > Aquatic > Marine >... | reverse complement strand
GAAGGTGAGCAGCCCAGCAGGAGCCACGACGCCAGCCTGCTCCGTGAACCACTGCGAGCCACCATCGAGCGCAGGCGCTTGGAAGTGCGTGCGCTGTCCTGACTGCTTGACTGCAAGGTGGTGGTAGTGACCAGTGAGCAGGATGTCAGCGTCACCGATTGGCTGCATCCCGAACGCCTGCTTGCCCCACCACGACTCAGCCGAACCCTTGACTTGATGGCCGTGCGCCAGTCCGAGGATGGTGCCGTGGACATCTAGCGTCAGCGTCAGCTCGTTCTTTGGGAACACGAACTTGATGTGGTCATAGGCAGGGTTGGCGCGCATAATCTCGCCCACTTGCTCCATCACCGCAACATCGTCATTGTCGCCGAAGGTCGTGTACGCCTTGCCGTTCGCGCGGTTCTCGCCGTGATTCCCCGGCACAGCCGCGACGATGATCTGCGGCGCGAAGGTCGCCCAGTGCATCAACGCCTTCACCAAGATGCGGCGCAAGACAGTGACCTGCTCTCTTCGATCTAAGTCAGCCTGGAACGCTTGCATCGCGTAGTGACCTGAGCAGGACTCCACCAAGTCGCCAAGTCCGACGACCACCATCTTGTCCAGCGGCCGTCCTGTCTTGATGAGTTCCTTCCAGCGATGCTCCACCTCAGTGATGCCAGCAAGGAAGCGCGAGACGATGCCAGCCGAGCCGCCACCTTCGCCTTTGCCCATCTGGAAGTCTGAGAGTGCGACCACCATCGCCGAGCCGCCCACCTTGACGATGGGCTGGCGTGGCTTGAACTTCTTGATCTGGCTGATGAGCGTCTCCATATCGCTGTCCACGGCGACGCGCTTCTGGATGACCTTGCCCTTCCATTGCCGGTTCAGCGTCCCAAGCGGGTCGCCCCAGACATTCATCAGGACTGGCTCCACGACCTCAAACATCTCAGGGTCAAGTCCCCAGACTCTGAGAACGGTGTCCCAGTTCGGCGCGTTCTCGCCAGGGGTTACGCTCGTGGTGAGGATGCCCTCTTTGCCATTCCACGCAACGCCAGGCTCCCAGCCTTCAGCGTGTTCTCTGCGTGGCTTCTTGGCTTGCTCCAGTTCGTTCTGGATCGCCAGCATCTCGTCCAACTGCTCAGACATTGGCGCACCTGCAATCCCCGCGCCGGTGGCGTGCGATGTTGAAGTAGACCCAGACCTCGTTGCGTGCCTCAAGCCACTTCTGGATGGTCTTGTTGGTAATCGAGGCTGACTTCAGAGCCTCATTCAGAGCCTGAGAATCAGCCTCGTTGAGGGTCAGCGTCTGATACTTGCAGAGCGGTCCCTTCGTGATCTTTTGCAGCTCTCTGAACTGATCAAGTGCGTCTGCCATTTGTCCTCCCCTACAGTGGCGCAGCTACACACCACGCCACGAGACTGAATCCTGCTCAGGCTCCTGTCAAGCCCCCAGCTTGGCGCGGTAGACGGCGGCTTCTACGGCGTTGCCGATGGCCTCTTCGTCCAGCTTGATGCCACGCTTGGCGCACTCAGAGCGAACGAGCGCGAGAGCGGCTGCCTTCTTCTCTTCGCCAGCCTTTGATGCCAGCGTCTGGTTGATGCTTGCCACGGTTGCAGCGGCGATCTTCTCCAGCATCGCGTACTGCTCGCGGCTGACATTCGCCTGGATCAACTTGATGACTTCGTTGGCAAGGTAGCCGAGCGCGCCGATAGCCACCGGCACGAGTCCTACGATCAGTGCGTTCAAGAGGTCGTTCACGATTGGGTCCATTGGTCTCCTACTTTCTGTGGATCAGGATCATCGCAGGCGGGGTCGGGAACCCAGCCTCGCCCTTCGAGTCTCGGAGGGTCTTGACTTCAGCAGCAGTGACTGCCCTTCCAGGCTTCCCTTCCTGCATCGTCGGACAAGCATAGACCCAGCCGTCGTTCTCCCAGACCAGCACGATGTAGTGGCCGTAGGTTGCGAGCGGCTGCTTCTTCCAGTAGTCGCGCTGCCACTTGGAGCGAAGGTGTTCAGGCACGACCTTCTGGCTGGCTTGGATGTTGAGGATCATCGCCGCGCCGCCCTTGACTTGGTTGCTGACCTCGCTCCAGTCATACCCCACGCGCGAGTGAACGCCGAGGATCTGCCCAGCCTTTGCCAGTTCCTTTGCGCTGGTCCCCTCTGCGCCGGTCGGCGTGTCTACGCGCCCAGCTTGAGCGCAGGCTGCGTGTGCTTGCTTCGTGGTGGTCGGCAGTCCGAGGAAGGTCGCGCAGGTGGCGAGGCTTGCTGGTCCGCAGTCGTCCATCGCTTTGACGCCAAGGCGCTCAGCGAGTCCGAGCTGCGAGCGGACGATCAGGCTCACTTGCCCTGACCCTGAAGGTAGGCGATGACGCCGCCAAGCCCAGAGATGCCGAGCAGCGCGATGACGAACTTGGCAAGCCTGAAGGCGCCACGAGTCTCAGCCAGTTCAGTCTTGATCACGCCGAGGTCCTGCTCGATGCGCTCAAGTCGCTTGAGGATCTCCTGACTTTGGTTCGCGGTCATCAGATGGTCTCCGTGACTACTTCAGGCAGAGGCTCTGGCAGAGGCTCTGGCTCAGTTGGCGTGGCGAATACACCGTCAGTATACGAGCCACCAATCCAGACAGGCTGTGCGTCATCCACTGCAACGATGGCCGTCGCGCCAAAGAGGATGGCGTAGTCACGCAGGAACTGCTCCTGCTGTGCAGCAGTGAGCGCGCCTGTGATGACATTGACCACAATGCCATCAGCGTTGGTGAAGGCGTAGCGGGTCACGCGGTATAGCCCACAATCACGATACCGCCGCCACCTTGCCCGCCAGCGCCACTTGTCGCGGTTCCAGGGAAGGCAGTGATTGAGACGGTCTCAGACTGGAACTCAACGCCGCCGCCAGCGCCACCACCAGCGCCGCTGTAGAGAGAGGCGTTGCCACCTGCTCCGCCAGTAAGAGTTACGGTCACCGTTCCAACAGATGAGCGAGGGTACGCAACTCCTCGCGTTGCGCCGCCGCCGCCTGCTCCGCCTGAAGCACCAGCAGAAGCGTTAGACACATTGACGGTTGGGGTTGCGGTGAAGGTGACGCTGCACCCTCCAGCGGCGCCTCCGCCAGAGATATAGCCAGACCCGCCACCAGCCCCAGCCGTACCGTTACCAGTCTGCACCGTGCCAGTGCCAGCGACAGTTGTTGTACCAGCAGCTCCAGCGGTACCAGCAGCAAGGTATGCGGATGAGACAAACGGCAGCAAGGTGATGCCGTTGATGGATGATGTGCCAGCGGTCTGCCCTGCGCCAACAGTGGTGCTGTTTGCTGCGGAGCCACCAACAGCGCCAACTCCGCCAGCAGAATCACTTGCACCGAAGATGGTTGTGGTCGTTGCGCCAGCCGCAGTGCCGCCAGCAGGTCCTGCTGCTAGGGCAGTGCCGATGGCCCCGCCAATCCCGCCGCCGCCCCCACTCACGCTCAGGTATGAGCCAAAGGTAGTTGCGCCGCCTGCAGAGCCGTTTACGCCGCTAGTATTTGCCGAGCCGCTTGTGCGTGTATTCGCAGTTCCTCCTGAGCCGCCAGCGCCAATGCCAATCGCAACTGAAGTCTGGTCACCTACATAGAAGTTTGGAAGGTACGCCACGCGGCTTCCACCTCCGCCTGAAGCGCCACTCAGGAAGCGCGCAGTTCCAGCCGATGGCACTCCTGCGCTGTACCAGACCAGAGGACCAGAACCACCACCGCCGCCGCCGCCGATGGCGACAACGGTCACATAGTCCACTCCAGTGGGGCGCGTCCAAGTGCCGTTTGCCGTGTAGACATCAGCCACATTGAACGAAGCGTTGGCACCAATCTTGGTCGCAAGGAAGAGCGACTTGATGGTGACGGTGGCAGAGCCGGTAATGGCTGCACTCGCCGTGAGTTTGTATTGCAGGTCCACATATCGAGCAGATGCTGTGACCGCCGAGCCGCCTGAGACTGTGAAGCCGCTGATGCTTGTCCAGGTGTTGGCGTCGTAGACCGTGCCGATGATGGCCGTGGAGACGGCTGTGTTGGTGGCGTCGTAGTAGGTCGCTGAGAGCGTCAGGTTCCACGCGGTTCCAGCCGCTGCCGTGCCGCCCTTTGTGATGACCGTTGTCGCCTTCTGGCGCAGTCCGAGGTTGTCATCGTTCACAAGGTAGGAGCGCGTCGTGAAGGTGCAGTAGTCCCCGCTCGCAGCCGTGCCTGGGTTGATGATGACGCCCCAGGTCTGCGCGGTTGCGTCGTAGATTGCAGAGCCAGCCATCACGCCATTCGAGTAGTCGGAGAACTGCCAATACGGAACTTGGTTGTCGTTGCTGATTGCTGAGTAGACATCAGGAGGAGTCAGCGAGAGCGTTCCGTTCGGCAAGCCAAAGAGCGACTGCGTGAGGAGCGCGTTGCCGGCTGGCGAGTCCCCGAAGCTGTTGCCAGCATTGACGATGGCATTGCCCTGCTCGTCGGTCACTGCCGATTGGTTCTGCGCCACCATCCCACGATTACTGCCGAAGGTCATCGTCAGCCTTTCTGTGCGGCGATGATTGCCGCCAAGTCAGTGGCGCTCTTGCGGTTGAAGGTGACGCCGATGATTTGAGTATACGAGCCAGGCTCGAACGAGAGGCTGACTTCTTCAACGCGATACTTGCCAGAGAGACCGAGACCTGCCGCTGTGATGTCTACCCACTGCCCTGGCGCCCAAGAGGTCAGCGCGAAGGTAGATGCGCCAGTCTGGGCATAGCCTTCAAGGAACCCGCTGGTGTTATGCGCCGCAGTACCCGCGCCGCGCAACTCAAAGTAGCCAGAGAGCATCGGAGCCTTGCGCTCCCTGAACCACGCAGCAGCAGCCTGTTGCACTGCCGAAGCAGACTGCGCCGTTGGGAAGTCCACCTGCGTCTCTGTCGTTGGCGCTCCAGGTCGGTTTGGATAGCGGTCTGCCTTGTCGCCAGCGCCGTCAATCGTCTTGAGATTGCCGTAGGCAATCACTGCGCTGACCTGACCGCCTGACTGCGTTGCGCTTGGCGTGTTGAACTGCGCCCGCTTGATGGTGTCGTGGTCCCACGCGACGCTGAGGTTGTACGGCGCGATGGTCGCAGCGGCCGTGGTGGTGTTCGGATCTCCAGCGCCGGTGGTGATGATCTTGTAGGGAGCCGTTGCGTAGGTCGGCTGCTGGTCCACATCGGTGACCTCGTAGACCAACTTGCCGTTGGTGTTCACATAGTAGCGGCGGGTGAATAGGTCGTACCCCATCCAGTTCTCAATCACGGTATCAAGAGCAGAGCGCAGAGAGCAAGACGGGAAGTAGATGGCTTCCGAGTTGCGGTTTACCGAGACGCTGCTGACCAGCGTTGAACTGCCAGTGTCAATGAGTCGGCGCATCGGGTAGTCGGCGCCGTGGTAGCCGTTCGCTACCGACAAGACTTGCTTTGCCGCGTTGGTCTCCGTCACGCCAGCCTTAATGATGACTGCGGTCTGGCCGCTGGTGTTTGCTCCGTCCCAGACTCGACCAGAGGTCTGGACGCGTACCGCGCCGGTGAACGCTCCTGCCGTCCCTGGCATTGACCCTTCTAGTGCAAGCCTGAATGATGTCGAACTAATCTTGGTGACGTTCGCTCCAGTGAACGGCTTGCCGAGAGTGGTGCTATCCCCATAAAGCAGCAACTTGGTGGTAGTTGGGTCACTGAACCCAGAGAGAGAGATGGTGCTGCCAAAAATCCAAATGAACTGATTGCTCTCAACCCAGGCATTGTCTGGCGACTGTGCCGTGAGGATGAGCGTGCTTCTGCTCTTACCGTCTAGCGCGACCGTGTAGCGCATCGTGTTAGTTCCATCCACAGTGTCGGCGCCCGCGTTGGCATACTTGAATGAGTTGATTTCACCGCTCTTAGTGGTAAACACCGTTCCAACCGTTGCGCTCGCCGTGTTAAACGATGCAGTGCCACCGCCTGAGACTCCAGCAATCGTCACCTTCTGACCAACCGAGAAGCCGTGGCTGCTCGTCGTCTTGATGGTTGCCGTTCCTCCAGACCTGCTCGCGCTATCAACATTGGTGATAGAGCCAGTCTTGCCGTAGACCATCACGCGGTCCAGCATCGTGTTCACATCAGCAAGGGTCACATCAGCCTCAAGCCCAAGCCCAGAGCCGTTGAGCCGTGAACTAACTGAGGCGAGGGTGCCGAGGAAGCGAACATCAGCGGTGCCTGGCGCGCTGCCGGTGTCGGTGGTGGCGAAGCGGAAGCGCGTCTGGTCAGGCACGAGGTTGAACCACGGCCCGACGCTTGGCGTCTGCTCCTGCAATACGGTCAGCGACATCGTTGCCCCTGAGCCATCACCGTTCGCCACGAGGTTGGTGCGCGAGATGTCTGCCGTCATCGCGTACTGACGAGCTGTGCCGGACGCATAGTTGGAAAGTGGGTTCAGCAAATCAACTGAGCAGAAGGCTGAGCCTACGGCTGCTGTGCCAGACCCTGAGACGGCGTAGGTGAAGGTCGTGCCACTCGTGACCGTGACCTGCGTGACTGCGTTGAAGGTGCTGGTATCGTCATCGCCAATTTGGACATAGGCTCCAGTCGTCAGACCGTGCGAAGTGATGGTCGTAATCGTCGCAGTGCCTGTGGTGCGACTTAGCGCAGTAATCTGCGGCAAGTCCATCCAGAGCTGATATGGAGCGGTCGCCACTTATCGACCCGAGTTGCGAATTGGGTTTGTTGCGTTGGTGGTGAGTGCTAGGTAGCGGCTCATAGATGTGGCCACAACTTGCCCATCAAGTTTGACCGTGAGGTCATTGTTGATCGCAACGGGCCGTTGCCCAGTGGTGATAAAAGTGAAAAGGTCTGACAGCACTTTTCCCTGATCTTTGCTGTTGTCTGCCAGGGTTGCGGCAGTGGTTCCGAAGATGTCAATGACATTGTTGCCGCCTACTTTGTTTGTCATTCCACTTCCAGTGATCGCGTCGGTTAGGGCTGCGGCTGCTGCGGTCGTGATAGCCACAATGCTCACTGCGATGCCAGCGGCTGCAAGGCCGCCTGTAAAGAGTGAGCCAGGCACGGCGCCACCGCCGACAGGAACACTCGGCGAGACAGGCACGCTCTTGAAGAGTCCGAGAAATGCCTTGACAGCGGCCTGCGCGACCGCGCTACCAAAGCCCTGCACTACTCCTGCGGTGATGGCGCCGCCAATGGTGCCGGTGATGGTTGCCGTGATTGGGTCAATGCCCATCTTGATGAACTGCTCGGCGAAGATTGCGCCGATCCCACCAGCCAAGCCGCCCATCTTGAAGCCGACGCCAGCAATGCCTGCGGTGATAAGACCATCAGGGCCGAGGAATGAGGCGATGTCCTTTGCAAACCCTGCGACGCCACCGATGAAGTCCTTTGCCTGCTGAATGAGGATCGGCAACTCACGCTTGGCGGTTGCTACATAGCCTGGCAACTTTGCAAGGAACTTCTCTACGAGTTGCCGGCTGAACTCCTGAATCTTGGGCAAGTTCCTATTGACCTCGCCGATAAGGTCTTGAACCACTGGAAGGATTCCTTCAAGAAGTCGCTTGAAAGTCGGGAGGCCATCACCACCGCCGATCGCCATCCCAAGTGATTCCACAGTCTCGTTGATCGAATCGCGGATGATTGCGAACTGCCCAGCGAAAGTCTGTGCGTATGTCTTGGCAACTCCAGCGTTCTTCTCCTGAATGAGCCTGACCGCCTCAAGACCCTTGATCGTCTCGGTGCGTGACTTATTGGTCTTCGTGACCTGGCGATAGCCCTCTTTGTCGTATGTGACCTTCTTGTCTTCCCACGAGATATTCTTCTTGAGTTCAATGCCATACGCCTTGAGCGCGCCGCCGTTACCGTTGTATGCCTTGCCAACAAGTTTCGTTGCAGCCTCAAGGCTGATGTTGCGTGCGCGCGCAAGGTTCTGTGCGGCAGTAAGAATCTTTGTTTGCTTGGCGTAGTTCGCCGTGTATTGGCTCGCAATCCCAATACCAGCGCGCGTCTCTGAATCAGTGAAGGCAAGTTTCTGTCCAGCAGCAATCAGTTCATTGACGCGTTTGGTTGCCTGCTCAGTAGTAAGACCGCGCGCTGTAAGGGTGGCAATAAGTTTCTGCTGCTCGGCATCATCAGCAATAGCCGAAGTGATTGCCATTCTTGCCAACTTTGCAGTGGCGGCTGCGGCAAGTCCAATGGCAGCAGAGACGGCTGCGGCCGTAACCGCAAGTGCCTTGAAGACAGCGCCGCCAGTCTTGCCGAGGCGACCCATCTCCTTGCCGACACCGCGCAGCACAGAAGAAGCCGCATCCTTAGCGACGACTGAGAAGGTTGCTGCCTTGTCTTGGCTTGCCATTTATCTCCCTCGCTTGAATCGCAGGATGGTGTTGCGGAACGCTTCGTTGTTGAAGTATGACTCAATCGTCTTGCTGAACGCCTCCATCGCACGCGCCTGATGCGTTGGGTTGTTTGCAATACGCATTACAAAGGGATTTGCAGGCACAACCTTCACAGCCTTGGGGCCGCTCTTGGTTTGCCGCACTCCACTAATACCGCTCGTGACGAACCAGCGGTACCACGCACCGCCACTGGCACCTGCTCGATTACGCCCAGCACGCGGTCCGACCACCCCTGAAGCGATCTGATAGCGACCTCGCCGAGCTGTGACCGACTTGCGAAGGCGACCTGGAGTTGAGGTGGTCTTGCCGACTGGCGCCTCAGCACGCATCGGATTGACCATCGTGCGAACCGAGTTGAGCGAGGCAAGCGAGAGGAGGCGCTTGAACGCAGCGGGGTTGTTGCCTTGCAGCAGACCGTACTCAAGGTTGAGGATGGCTTGGCTTGGCTCGTAGTTCAGGACAATCCTGTCAGCGGATCGTGCGGCCATCTATCGCTCCTTTGGCTGAAGGTCGTTCATCAGCATCAGTGTACGGTTGAAGTCTCCTGCGTCCCATTCTAGAACTTGGTGTGGCGGGATGCCGAACTTCTCACCGATGAGGTGCGCTGCGATGAGCGGGTGCGGCACCAATGAACGACCAGCCGCGAGCCGCTGCGCGTCTAGCCTTACCGAGGGGGGAGTGCTGTGACTTCAGTCCCCCACTTGCCGATCAGTGCGCCGAGCGCATCCATCGGAGCCTCAAGGATGTCATCAACCGGCACGCCGTCTGAGTCCTTGAAGTTGTGCTTCGTTACCAACTTGGCGAGGGCTTCCATCTGGCGCTCTACTGAACCGCTTGAGAGTTCAATGAAGATGCGAGCAGAGATTCCTTCGGCGCGCATCGTTGCGGTCCATCCCTCAAAGGGTGCTTCTGTCAGTGCGACTTCCAGTGTGCGGTATGCCATTTGCTCCTCCTACTCTCTCTAACTTATGGCAGGGCTGCGAGGTCGCTCCCTACAATGATCCTGAGACTCTTGGCGCTGGTCGGGTCGTAGACCAGCGTGCCGGTGACTGCCATCGTGGTCAGGCCGTCTTCGGCGCCAGCCATCTGCTGCACTTCGGTCGGCACGATCATCGCCATAATGTTCGCCGTTCGTGTGCCGTCGCTCCAGGCAAGCCGAACGCCGACTGGCGTCGCTGCCTTGTAAGCGTCGTACCAGACGCTCACCGCTGAAGCGGTGCTGCTCACGGTCATCGTGAGTGTGCCGGTGAATGGTGCCGACTCAGCGTGCGTGCTGAAGACGGTCGTGCCAGCGAGGTACGCCTGCTTCATCAAGCCAGCATTGAAGTCCAGCGAGAAGTCCAGCAGGTAGTTGTATGCCGTCCCTGCGGCCGTTCCAGGGAAGACTGTGCCGCTCTGATACGCGGTCCAGAGTCGCCCAGCCATAAACGCTGAGGTTGGCGTGGTCTCTGCAAGCGTTGCGCTGTTCTTCGCAACATCTTGTGCGAACAAAGAGGCGCTGAGGTTCGTCAAGCCGCTTCGATCAGCGGCGATAGTGAGGGACTCAGCCAAGCAATAGTTGATGGCGTATTGCTGCAAGCCATCTGTTGCGACAAGCGTGTAGGACTTCGGAGAGTTGCTTGCGGTCATTGACCAGTCGTAGTCCCAGATGTATGGGGTCGCTGTACCGGAAGGCGTTGCGGTGCCAAGCATTGAG
>Ga0208916_10001493_pt1 | contig 10068 bp, 22 predicted proteins | sample DEB19_08_DNA_5_FD_184523 | JGI IMG/M metagenome (GOLD analysis project Ga0208916, IMG submission 184523) | Aqueous microbial communities from the Delaware River and Bay under freshwater to marine salinity gradient to study organic matter... | ecosystem: Environmental > Aquatic > Marine >... | reverse complement strand
TATTCGCTACAGCAGTAGAAGAGTGTTCATTCGCTACAGCAGTAGAATAGCTTCCATTCGCTACAGCAGTAGAATAGCTTTCATTCGCTACAGCAGTAGAAGAGTGTTCATTTATTTTTCTATTAAAATAATTCATTAAAACAGAAATATCAAAGTTCCATTTCAATGAAAAATCTAAATTGACTTCTACTAACTTTTTAACATTCAATAATCAGAATCAATTATATATATCTCAATCTTTATCTTTGATTTTATCAATATGTTTTTCTGAGATATATTTTCAGTCAAAAATATATTTTTCATCAATTGATAAATCTGTATCAATTTTTTCTAGTTTATGAAATCATATATTTTTCATTTCATTTTCTCAAATTGAAAATCACATTTCTTCAAGAAACTTAATACAATACGCAAAGTATTTATTGTCTACAGTTTGATTTCATTTTCATTTTACTTGATTGTTTTCTTCAATAGTACAATGAGGGAGGTTATTTGAATCTCGAAGAGAATAAATAGAAACATCTCTCCCATAGTAACTAGCTACACAATGACTCATTAGTTTTCATTCTCTTTGATATGAACTTTCTGAAATCAGTTTTATAAATTTAAAACCATCTCAGAAGTCTTTTATGATTTTATAATCCACTCATTCCACTTCATTATTTTTTGAACTTGCTTGCTCGCTGATTTTTTTATGCCACGCAATTGATTTTTCAAGTATTGTTTTGATTCAAATTTTTTCGTATTTCTTTTTGCAAGAAAAAACAAAATCTAGTATCTGCTCTATTTCGTCTTGCATTAATATATTTTCTTGATAATTGTTTTCTAGAAAATACAGTCCAAATTCGTTAGATTCTTGAAATTGATTTACATACTGAATAAAATCTTGTTTTGTTTTCATTTTACTTACTTAAATTATAAACTCTCTCCCATACAGGAGTACAAACCTCTACGACTTCCTTGCTTTGATTGTAAGGCGTCCAGAAGATATTCTCGCAATAGTTATCTACTGTTTTTTGTCCGAAGATAAGGACAAGTGCTATATATGTTTCCATAGTTGTATTTTTATATTATAAGACCTTTTTTACTTGCTACCTCTCTTTGTTTATCAGCTGGAATAGCTCTAAGTTGTTCTATCTTTTCTTTAAAACTGGAAGTGATAGGTGCTTCCTCTCATTCTAATCTTTTTGGCATTTATCTATTTTACTAAATATTTCGTGTGATTCTTTCATTATTTCGTGAAAGTTCTTATTCGAGAAGTACATATTTCCTATTTGATATCCTCTATTTGTAGCTTTTGCGAGTATCATAATAATAAGATTATAAACTAAAATGTAATTGTATGCGTTGTCGCAGAAATCAAGTTACATAGATATTATACTCTTTTATATTTCAAATTGCAAATATTTGACTACTTTTTTATTCTTTTAATATCTTCTAAAGCTTCTATGAGTTCATCTACTCCTTTATCAATAGCATTATTATAGTTCATAATACTGATAAGACTTGCTTTCCCTTCTAGTAACTGTCTCAAACTTGCATCGTGAGAAACTCCTAAAACACTAAGTATAGACTTTTTATCTTTACTCTTTACTTCTAGTATTTTTTTTAGTTTCTCTATCTTTCTTTTAAAAATAGAAAGGTGTTCTTCTTTTGCTGGTATTATCATTTCTTAATTCTTATCAAATAATCTTCTTGCATACGCATATACATTCTGAGCAAAGCTTTTTTTCTCTTCTCTGATTGCTTCTACTACTTCTACTTGTCTTTTTCTTCTTGCTCTTAATACTCACTCACTAGGAGGAAACATACCTTTTGTATTTTGCCAGTATGCTCTTTCTCTGATATGGCTAGCTATAAAAAAATAGTGTTCTTCTATAAAGTCACTCAGTCTATGGATATTTATATCAAATCTGTCTGAAACTCTTAATCAACACGTTCAGGCATATATCCTTAACAGTTCCTTATCATCATCTCTTGTTTCAGGATAATCTCGAAGTATATCGTGGACTATTTGTCTTGTATTCATAAGTTATAATTAGAATTTAAAAAGGCAGGTCTTCAATACTAATCTCATCATCGTTCTTCTTCTCCTTTTTCTCACTTGGTTTATATTCATTCAATACACAAGAGTGAGTTTCTCCATATTGACTCGGTTCTTTTCTCTTACTTGCTGTTATGTTTACATATCCTTTCTCGTTTTGGTATTGTACGAGTTTCTCTAGGTTGAGAGAAATATTAAAAAATGTTCCAAATTGCCCTTGTACTTCTTTAATTGAAATACCATTTATGTATACTTTATCTGTCATAGTTTAGTTTGTTATATTATATTCTTGTTTGAGTACACTAATTCTTTGTTGAATCGCACTCAGTATCTTATTTATAGCTCTGTCTTGAAGTTTTAATTTCTCGATATAAGCACTTGCGAACATCTGTTCACTCCATTCTGTAACTGTACTTTCTTTTGCTAGTTCCTCAGCTTCTTTACTTGTTATTTTCTGATCTATTTTCTTTGCTATGTTCTCAAGAAAGCTCTTTGCGTATTGTGTTTTATAATTTCAATACTTCTGTGCATAATCGAGCATTGCTTCTTGTAGTTCTTCTGCAAAGTTATAGTATAGAGTAGATAGTTTATCTTGGCAATTTAGGAGATCTGTAATAGTAAGAGTAGCATAGTTCTTTTGATAAGCTTCTATTACTTTGTTTATATTGTTTATTATTGTCATACTCTCTCTTTTATTTCTAGAATCTTCTTTTTCCCATACTCAAATCATTTTTGTAAACTTTCAAACTTTTCTGTATCAGGAAGTATTCTATATACAAGTAGACTCTCTCTATAGTTCGGATTATAACTAACATAATCCCACCATTTTCGACCTGTTATAAGTAAGTTCATTTGTATTTGCCATATATATGCAGAGTCTATTTCTTTTTCTCCATTCAATATCATTTGAAAATGTTTTTTGTCAGAAAGACTTTTTATTTCTATTCCTCCTTCTTCTCAAACAAGACCATCAGGAGAACATCAGACAAACTTATTATACTCTACAAATCAAACTTCCTGTACTTCTACTCATCTTGTCAGCTCATATATACTTCTTGCAAGTGGTTCAAGTTCATTTCCTCTTTCTGTATGTGTATTTGAGAAGTGTTCTTTTTCTGCTGATGAATAGTATTCTGCCATAAGTTCTAAAATATAAGTATCTAGCCCCTTTCAGCAGTTTCAAATAGCTTGGGCATTACTTGCTGTCATTTTTCACTTTCTGACTTCAAACCATTCACCAGTACCTTGCCCTAGGTTGTATATTTTCATACTATTTCTTGTTTTTTATTAGATAAAGCAAAATCAAAATCTTTTCCACTTCATTTATATTTTTCATATACTTCAAGAAGCTCTCATAAATTTTCGGCTTTCTCTATTTCATCTTTCCAAGTTATTTCTACATTTACATTATTGACATCATAGTTTTCATTATCCATTTCCTCAATTCCAGTAAATACATCTCAAAAGTGAGTCTTACAAGATTTCTTCATTATTGTCTTCATACACATTTCAGCAAACCAAGCTTTCCAAATATAATCTGTTTTTGCTGTTTTTCTATGTTTCTCAAGTTCTTCTTTATTGAGTGTAGTAAGAAATTCTCCTCGTTTGTTTATTATTACTGCATAAGCTCAGATAATATCTTCATCTTTTCGGGTCTCAAAAGGGTTTTTGATTTTATGTCTATATGTTATTTTCCCACTTTCCTTTCCGAAATCAATATCATCTCCACTGTATACAAGAGAAACATCTATTGTACTTTCAGGATATACAAGAAGCATTTTATTTTTATATGCTACATAATCGTATGAAACCCCTGTACTTTGTAAAGTAATATGTATTCAGTCAAATACAAGCCCCTCATTTGCTACTTTTAAAAATATCTGTGCAAGCTGTTCATTAGAATAATTTTTAATAAAAGTGCTTTTTCAGTCTTTTTTAAGTTTATCTATATATCATATATAGTTGTCTACTTCTTGTTGGTTTTTATGCTGTTTTAATAAGTTTTTCATTTCTCAAATTATTAATTAAACTCTGGGTACTGATTCATATAAGCATTGTTTACAAGCCGAGAATCGTAATCTATATCTTCAAACATTATATCTTACTTAGTGCTAATTTAAATTTATCTGTTTCGTATTCCATTTCTGCCTTTTGTATCTCCATAGCTTTTCCGAGAAAGTATATTTGCCTTTCTACTGGAAGCTCTTTACACATTTCTAGTATGAGTTCTTGCCACATATATTATTAAGTTAAACGATATAAATTACTCACCAAATCAGAAATTTCTTCTAGCTTATCCTCTAGCTCAGATATTCTCATTTCTTTTTCTTCTATTTCTGTATTTTTATCTTCTAGTTGTTTCTCTAGTTGTTCAACTTTTTCTTGTAAGGCGATTTCTGGAAAGTCCATAATACTATAATTAAGAAATAAAGTATTTGTGCTATATTGTTCTTATCGTTGGTACGTTGGGAACTAAGCGTTGTAGTTACAAGTAGAAAAGGTTTGTTTATTTCTATGTAACTGAAACAAGTATACTCTTTTTATGTTTAATTGCAAATATTTAACTATATTTTATTTGATTATATTTTAAAATGTTTATAATATACATATCTCCTTAATATGAGGTTACCGACAGGAAGCTTTAAACGGGAGGTTAATAACAAGCTAGTGGTCGTGTAGTGACGATAGCACAAGGCTAGACTAGAGATAAACAGCCCGTAACTGCTCTAGTGACTCTCTCCTGAAATGGAAGAAGTACAAACAGTATACCGATATACTCACACTACTGAGTGGATATACTGGGGATATGAAATCCTATTCTCGATGCCTATATGGAAGTTCGGTTGGGTAGAGTCTTCGGACTCTTTTTTATTTGCTTTTTCTTTATATATATATAGAATAGGAGCATAAGTTCTCGGAGTTCAAACAGAGGTCTTATAAAAAAGGTCTCGCCGTTCAAACAGAGGTCTTTTTTTTATTTTCTTTTTGCAATTGCATTTTTTTCAAATATACTTACAGTAACATAAAACTCTTATTCGCGGTAAGAGCTACGCTTTAACTCAAAGTAAGAGTTTTTGACCTAGATACCGCGAATATCTAGGTTTTTTTGTTATAACCTACGCAGGGAACTGCCAGCCTAAGAAGTGAATAGTAAGATATAAAACTTCATTAAAGGGTTCGAGATATGGTTTGACTCGGGGGCTTCTTCTCGATTGCTAACTGCTTTATACTTAGTATAATTGTGTAGAAAGAAATCGTAATAAGTAATCTATGTTTTGAATAATCAAACAAGAGATAGGGATTAAGTCCTGAGTAGTAACGATTAGTGCCTTACTTTGCCTAGAGTATTATTCTTACTTGTTCTTATAATGCTCAAGGCAGACTCAAGGCTTCAACATTACCTTAGTATAATATTTAATTACATAGTTATGAAATATGAATGGAATTTATCTGAAACTAATTTCACTAAAGATAAGTGAACGGTTTTTAGTTGTTTTGCTTGTGGTTGATGAAGTACAATGTGATATAAGCTTGCTTGATTTGATGTAATATGATGTAATGAGATAGACCCAAGAATGAATGCTTGCTATATTAAAAATCATAATCCTAAATTTAATTATTTAGAGGATATAAGAATATTTAAAGAAAGGCAAGATTTACCAAAAGAGTTATATAATTTAGATATATTAGATGGAAGTCCTCCTTGTAGTAGTTTTAGTATGGCTTGAAATAGAGAGAAAGATTGGGGAAAAGAAAAAAAGTTTAGAGAATGACAAGAATTACAAATTTTAGATACATTGTTTTTTGATTTTATTGACTTAGCAAAAAAGTTACAGCCGAAAATTGTAATAGCTGAAAACGTAAAAGGCTTAATGATTTGAAATGCACAAGATTATATGAATAAAATAATAATAGCTTTTAATGAAGCTTGATATAAAGTAGATTATAAACTTTTAAACTGAGCTAGTATGTGAGTGCCTCAAAGAAGAGAAAGAGTATTTTTTTATGCTATAAGAAATGATTTAGTAAATAAAGTTGGAACTATTGATTTATTTTGAGATTTACCAAAGCTAAATTTAGAATTTAATCAAAAAAAAATCACTTATAAGGAAATAGAAAGTCCTTATAGAGAAGAAAAATGATACCATATTCCAGAATGAGTTTTACCTTATTGGGAAAAGATACAACCTTGAAGAAGCTGTTCTGACGTTCACCCAAAATGACATTTTTTTCAAGAATTAAAATTAAGTCCAGATGAAGTTTTACCTACATTAAGAGCAGTAAGTAATAGTTATTACCATTATAAAGATAAAAGAAGATTATTTGATGAGGAAATATTAAAATGATGAAGTTTCCCTTTAGATTATGATTTAAATTGAAGTAAAGCAATATATATAGTAGGAATGAGTGTGCCTCCACTTATGACATATTGAATAGCAAATGAAGTTTATAAACAGTGGATTTGTAACTTATAAAAAACTAGTATCAGATTTTTGCAATTAAAACTCATTTCGGATATAATTAGTAGGTAATTTAATATTTAATAAAAGAGATATGGAAAAACACGACCGCCCACTAGAAATTGAAAAATGGTGTAAAGAAAATTGATATGGTATTATGGATGGGTGAATAGAGGAAGCATACAAGGAGTATTGTGATGAGTTTATTTCTTAAAAAAGTATGTATAATGATAAAAATTTTATTCCTTATTTCTTTTCCTATATGGCAAATAAATACTTGGATGGGAGTATCTAACGACGATTATTTAAAGGCTATATTTTGGCTTTTGCTTACAGTTTTTAATACTTTATTCTTTTTATGGTATGAAAAAAACTAAATTAGACATATTCGCTGAACGAGAAATTATAAAATCAGAGAAAATGCTGAAAGTCTTAAAACAATTACAAAGTTGTCCAGAAAATGAGCTATATAGCAGAGTATGTTTTATAAGCAAAAATTATTATAATAGATATAAAGATATGCTAGAATATAAGGAACTCAAAGAAATATGAAATACGAAACTAAAATAATAAAATGAAACTCCTAAAATATAAAATCCCTGATTCTATAGAAAAATATTGTAGTATAAGAATAAAAGCAGATAAAGAGGGATATATATGGACAAATGATATATTGGGATATATGATATTTGAAGAGAAGAAGAAACGAGCTAAGACAGAGAAGCCAAATATTGATGATACAATCCTATATGAAGAAAACAGAAACCTTTGGAAGAGTTGGCAAACGGATCTAAAAGAAAAATATAGAGAATTTCGATATGCTAGATTCCAAAAATGGAAAGACTATGTTTCCCCTTATTGAGAAAAGAAAATAATAAACATTATAAACAAATACCCTAAACGAGTTAGTCTAGCTCTTATAGAAAACTCATTTGACAACAAATCTGTTTTTGAAAACCTGGTTATAATAGATAGAGAAATGAAAGCTATCCAGGAAGAAAACGCAAGAATAACTGAAAGACTTGAGAAACAAGAAGCAGAGAAACACAAAGAAGAAGTAATGACAGCGAAACAGCAGAGAGATGAGAAGATAAGAGCAAGCTGAGAATCCTATGAATACTGGGAAAAGAAAGCAAGAGAATTAATACGTATAGAGAAGCCAACAATGAAAGAAGAGTTTATGTGACCATTAATACCTACGTATATAAATAAGCTCCTAGATAACATATAATAAAATAATTATGAATCCAACAGAACTCGAAATATATAATGAAATACTAGAAAGAGTATGTAAAACAAAAAGAATGAATAATAGTTGGTTAGAGCTAATATGATGAAGTAAGAAAAGTAGTGAATTTTCAAAACTTGAAAGAAGTGGATTATATAAAAAAGAATATAATGTTTTGGATTATTTAGACGCAAGAAGAAACTTGATAGAGATACCAAATTTTTGTAAACATACAGGAAAGAAAGTAAATAAAAATATAATAAAAGAAAATCTTTTAAGAATAAGCTCCTAGATACTAACTAATACAATATGTACACAGATATAGAAGAACTCAAAAAAATTGTACCAAACAACGACTACAATAAATGAGCTATTGCAATGCTAGAGATGATAGCAAGTAAAGAATGATGGGAGGAGAGCGAGTCTAAATATTTTAATGATTTTTTTGAACTATGATATGTTTAGAATGCGAAAAGATAATATATAAAACTGTTAAATATAAGAATAATGAGTATGTAAAATCATTTTCTTGTAATTTATGCAATAAAAGCTTCTGTGCAAGACATATATATTCTTATGTAGATGAAAGTAACTCTTCTATTACAAATAATTCTCAAAGCTATTGTAAAGATTGTTATAATACTAAATATTAGATAGATTTTTTCAAAAAAACATAGCGATTATTTGCAATTATAACGGAAAATAAGTATAATATAAACGATTTAAATATAAGAATTCAATATGAAAGATATACTAATAGATAAACTAGAAAATCAAATACAAGCAATGTTTGATACAGTTATTGCAATATGAGAAGAAGAACAAAAAGAGCCTATGAGAGAATTATCAGACTGGCATAAAACAGCTTTAAGTATGACTTTTACTGGACAAGTATTAATGAAATCTTGTTGGAATAATATATTTAAAGATAAATGATTAGATATTGACCAAAGAATTGATTATATAAGTAAAGTTTGAGAGCTTACAAAAGAACATTATAAGAATCTCTATGGATATGATAGTATATTAGTAGCTAATAATTGATTAAAATAATATGACAGACCAAGAACTAGAAGAAAAAACAAAAATAGTACAAGAGCTTATTTTAGAAATCTCTATAGAGATGGAAGAAAGAATGAGAAGATTTGTTCTTGATAGACAGAAACTCAGAAGACAGAAAATAAAACTCTCTACAATAGAATGACAACAATTGAAACTTTCTAAAGGTCTATGAATTATACTTACTCCACAAGAGATTCGTACCATTAAAACAATAGAAGAGATATATTGATATAGTTTTGAGGATATTAAAAAATACAATAATCGCAAAGAAATAACACAAGTAAGGAGAATGCTTGTGAAAAGTCTGAAAGATACAAATTGACTTACACTTGAGAGAATTTGACTCATATTATGAGGAAGGAATCATACTAGCATATACTACTTGTATAATAGTTAAAAAATAGTAAATAACTTGTTAAAAAATGAAACAAAGACCACCAAAGAAACTATTTAAAGGAAAACAAGGAAACACAAGGAAGATTTATTCTTTTGGAAGATAGTATGAGAACTCATAAATACTGAGCTAAGAGAACAGAAATAGACTGAATAAAATTTGCATCACAACTTGAAAGCAGGTTTTATAAATATTTCCGAGATAATAATATAGAAATACTCGAACTACAACCTGTATTCGTTCTCCAAGAGAAGTTTATCTATGATAAAAAGACAATACGAGAGATAAAGTATATTCCAGACTTTAAGATACAATACAATGGTGATATATACTATGTGGACTCTAAATGAATGAGTGAACCAGTCTTCAAGCTAAAGCATAAACTATGGCTTAGAAAATATGGAGGAGAGAATATCCTTATAATAGCAAAGAGTATAAAGGATTTAGAAAGTAAAATAAAATAATGCAAAAACATACTAAAGTATATTTCCAACATTTCTGAATAACACCCTGAGAATTTATACCCTGTGAGATATGTTGAAAGGAAGCAGTAGACTTACATCATATAAATAAAAGAAGCTCATTTTGAAAGAATAGAAAACACTTACAAGATAGAATAGAGAATATAATCGCTCTTTGCAGAAAACATCACGAAGACGCAGAAGGGAAAATACTATCACAAGAGGAATTAAATTTAATTCATATAAAGAATCTATGAAAAACACTAAATTACAAATAATATACTCAGACTTTTTACGTAAATGTAAGAATACAGAACAAAAGGAATTATTGAGAGATTTTTACTACGCAATACAGGATGAAATTTTAGAAAATAATTAAAATCTATGAACTATATAACACCACAAGAACAAGAAAGAAT
>Ga0208916_10001492_pt1 | contig 10073 bp, 8 predicted proteins | sample DEB19_08_DNA_5_FD_184523 | JGI IMG/M metagenome (GOLD analysis project Ga0208916, IMG submission 184523) | Aqueous microbial communities from the Delaware River and Bay under freshwater to marine salinity gradient to study organic matter... | ecosystem: Environmental > Aquatic > Marine > Coastal... | reverse complement strand
ACAAATTGATTGCACCTACCCCTATAAAGAACTTTGTGGTTGTGGTGTAGTGTTTAAATTGATATCGGCATTGGCTGCGCGACATAATATGCCCCCTTCGTCATATCTCATTTACCTTGACTTAGTGGCTACCGCAATTGCGGCAGATATTGTACCTATCACAGACGAGAATCGAACCCTTGCTTTTTTTGGGTTAAAACAAGTCAATGAATCCCCTTGTCCTGGATTACTAGCCTTAATGGAACTAGCTAAGCAGACCACCCCAATGCGCATCAGCAATTTAGTTTTTGCAGTAGCACCTCGTATCAATGCAGCGGGAAGAATGGATGATGCTAAAAAAGCAGTTCAACTATTTATAGAAAAAGAATATTCAAGCGCCCTAGCCATTGCATCTTTATTACAACAAGATAATTTGGACCGACGGGAAGCCGACACTAGTATCACTGAAGAAGCACTAGCTGAAATCGAAAACGACCCTGAACATCACAATAAAAGATCATCCGTAGTTTTTCAAGCGCACTGGCATAAAGGAGTAGTTGGAATTGTTGCTAGTAGATTGATTGAGAAACATTACAAACCCACTATTGTTTTAACACAAAGTGGAGATGTGGTTGCAGGAAGTGCAAGAAGTGTAATTGGATTTAACTTATACGAGGCATTACATGCATGTAGAGCGCATTTAATAGGATATGGCGGACACTTTGCTGCCGCTGGAATGACTTTGTCCATTGATAAACTGGCCGACTTTAAAGCCGCTTTTGAACAAGCCGTAGCAGAGCGCATCACAGAAGACCAATTGACCCCTGAAATTGTAATTAACTCTATACTTCCTTTAGAAAGTGTGAACATGAACTTTTTTCAGATCATTACACAAATGGAACCTTTTGGCCCCGACAATATGCGCCCAATTTTTATTGCAAAAGGAGTTGTAGATAACGGCTATAGCAAGTTGGTTAAAGATGCGCACATTAGTTTTAATGTTTCTCAGGGCAAGCATAATATTAGAGGAATTGGATACAATATGCCAGAACATATTGACATCGTAAAATCAGGAGCACCATTTGATATTGTTTTTCAATTACAACTCAACGAATGGCAAGGAACCCAAACGGTTCAAATGCAAGTAATAGACGTAAAAAAAGCGACTGAATAATCACCATTTGATTAGACAGTCGCTATGTATCAGCGATCTTTTCACGCTAATAATTATTTCAACAAATCAACACTTCTATTAATGAAGTTGGTCAATTCTGCACCTTTTAACAAACCTTGTGACAGTAATGCCAAGTCTGCTAAATTACGTGCTTGCTTCTGTTGTTTTTCTATATCTGATTCTTTTAATAGACTTTGATAAATTGGATGATTACCATTAATTGTCAAGTGCACTTCATCTGGCATTTGCGCATAAAAGGCAGTCATTCCGCCACCACCCATACTCGCCATATCTTTCATACGACGCATGAATTCGGGACGAGTAGCCACTACAGGAGCGCCATCCTGAGACAAGCCTTTTACTTCTACTGTCAATGTGATTTCAGGGACCTGAAATTCAAATAATTTTTTAGCTTGTTCGACTTCCTCTTTTGACAAGATGGAGTCCACGTTTTCTTGTTTATCAATAAGATTATCCACCACATCCGCATCTACACGAACAAACTGAATACCTTCCCATTTCATCTCCACATTGTTGATGAATGCAGCGTCCACCATTGTCTCTAATTTCACCACCTTATATCCTTTGCCAACTGCAGATTGTATAAACGCATCCTGTTGTATAGGATTGGTAGTGTATAACAACACCTGTTTACCTTCCTTGTTTTTTTGAGTCGCTTCAGTCGCAGCTTTATATTCATCGATGGTATAAAAAGTACCTGCATTCGCAGCATCTTCTAAAATCAAAAACTTATTCCCTTTCTCTAAAAATTTATCATCTGTAATCATGCCATATTTCACAAACAGGCCTAAGCTCTCCCACTTGTCTTCGAATGACTTACGATCGTTGTTAAAAATTTCCTCTAATTTATCTGCTACTTTCTTAGTGATATGTGCATTTATTTTTTTCACATTCGGATCTCCTTGCAAATAGCTACGACTCACGTTTAACGGAATGTCTGGGCTATCAATTACACCATGCAAAAGCATCAAAAATTCTGGAACAATATCTTTTACCTCGTCCGTTACAAATACTTGATTACAATACAATTGAATCTTGTCTTTTTGTATTTCAAAACTTTGTTTGATTTTAGGGAAGTATAAAATACCAGTCAAATTAAACGGATAGTCCACATTCAAATGAATCCAAAACAACGGCTTCTCTCCAAATGGATATAACTCTTTATAAAAATTCTCGTAATCCTCCTTCGTCAATTCAGAAGGCTTACGCACCCATAAAGGATTCGTGTTGTTGATTGACTTTTCCTCCACTGCTAATTCTTCTGCAGCCTCCCCCTCTTTAGTTGCAGCTACTTCGGCATTCGCGTCTTTAAAATAAATAGCAACTGGTAAAAATTTACAAAAACGCTCTAACACACTTTTCACTCTTTGTGCATCTAAAAACTCGGCACTTTCTTCGTTAATATGTAAAACGATCTTGGTTCCTCTATTACTATAATCCACTTCATAAAGCTCATAACTAGTACTTCCATCACAACTCCAAAAAACACCAGGCGCACCTGTATGGCTCTTGCTATAGATGTCTACTTTTTCACTGACCATGAAAGAGCTATAAAACCCTAAACCAAAATGACCTATGATGCTTGCATCTTTGTATTTATTTACAAATTCTTCAGCGCCGCTAAATGCTACTTGGTTAATATACTTATCTACTTCTTCTGCAGACATACCAACGCCATTGTCCATAATAGAAATGGTCTTTTCTTTGGCATCTAAAATTACGTCTACCCTTAGTTCGCCAAGATCTCCTTTAGCTTCCCCTTTTGCACTTAGTGTTTTTAATTTCTGCGCAGCATCCACTGCATTGCTCACTAACTCACGTAGGAAAATCTCATGATCACTATAAAGGAACTTTTTAATGATAGGGAAGATGTTCTCCGTCTCAACGCGAATTTGACCTTTTTGCATAATACTATCTTTTAGTAGTCATATAGCAAAGTAGATACCAAAATAGTAATGCTGCCAAGCTGTCAAGCGAAGCATTCAAATTGATGCATTTACTGTATTTTTTGCAGCCAAGCTGCCCCAGTGCAACGCTTGCCTATTAACAAAATGTCACTTGTGTCCCGGATCAAGATTTGCTTTTCACTATTATAAACCGAATAGATCCCTACAACCTCCCCATTTCCTGTCGGGATTTTAGTGCCAGCAAAATCGGCATAACCACTTGTGCGTAAATAAATCGTGCCTCCTACACAAAATTTCAAACTACGACTTGCACCTACTTTGTTTTTCTTATCCGAATACGTTAGCGCTGTATCCGCCACCGAAAATTCAACATTTGATATCCGAATCAGCCTGCCTTGCAAGCTATCTCCTAAATTCTTAGGCGCTACTACGAGTGGAACTATCGGAAAATCATCTTTTAGAATTTTAATGAATTTAGAAAAAAGTGGCGCAGGAATTCCCGAAGTAACAAGCGTTCCTGAACTCGTATCAACCGACGCTACTAGTTGAACCATTCTTCGATAGTCCGACAAAATTAAATCTTGAACACGCACTCTCAACAAGGATCCGACAGGATACTGCTGATATAACGAAGTGCCGTCTAAAAGCAATACAATCCCACCAGTAGGATCTTGAATACAAAGCGATTTGTATATATTATCATGCTCGTCATTTGCAACCACTACCCCTTCGATTGCTACAGATTTATGAATTGCTTCCACCCCACCCATTGTATGCCATTTACGCAAATCTTTAATTAAAACAATCGAGTCAGTCGTTGAATTTTCAATTGTTGATGCATAAGCAGATTGTTTTAAACAGGCAGGTGTAACTATGCAATAGCAAATGAAGACGAAAGAAATACCCACTTTAATTGATGCTTTTTGTTTCATAATTGAATTATTGTATTTGTAATTGAAAACTGAGTGAATAAGTTGTTCCAGGATCATATAAAAATTTTGGCGCGTACTTTTGCGTTTGAAAATGGATATAATCAAATCTTGATTGTTCGAATACTAAAACTGGAATGAGTGTGTTTAGTATATTTCTAATACTCAAACTACTTCGCCAGAGCAAAGCATGATGGGCTGTTTTTACCTGAAACGATTTGGCGATATACGTATTTAACACAAACGGATCTTTGGAATAAATCGGTGCGGCTATTTGGTCCCACTCTACTCCCGAAACTTGACGCTGCACCCAATCTGATCTTCTAAATAAATCGGAATGAATTGAACGTTTAATTGCATACACACCAGAAAGGCCAATTGTGAAAAAATAACTGGGTTGGTACTGAACTGAAAAAGAATGGACCATTTCGGGACTTACAGAAGCTGGCATATTTTTGACATACAATAACCCTGACTCCACTTTATACAAATCATTCACTAGCAAAATATCGTATAATGGATTGTTTGCTATTTTATAAGACCCAACAGTAGAAGCTAATTCAACTTGAAATGCACCCCATAACTTTGTTTCCATTGAAAACTCAAGTCCTTTATACACACTATTCATTTGGCCTAAAACCCCATATACAAATGAATTATACCGATCGTGATAAAACATTTTTTTGTCGGATTGGTTTTGGACAGTTTTATAATAAGCGCTCATCATAATTTTTAAATTCACCCCTCTATAAAAAAAAGATAGGTCAACGCCTTGGTGAATTTCCGGCAATAAAAAAGGGGCTTTGTAAGGATGAATCCCTGGATTCAAATACACTGCTGAACTACTAGGCGCCTCCCATTGATTAAAAAAGATAGAACGCAAATAAAGTCTGCCCGATATTTTATATAGCACTTGGGCTTTGTATCCATAGGAAGGATATTGAATCCATTCAGAACTGCCTAAAGACACATTCGGGAAAAGCCCATTCTGATTCAATCCTGTTCTGCTTAACCAGTCCTGAGAATAATGGAATGCCCAAGCAAGCTCCAATTTTTTACCAGCCATCTTTAATTGTGCCCAGCTCTTGGTTTGAATCGCATTTAAAATATAATTCGCGCCCCAGATTTCGCCCTGCACAATTTTTTTATCTGGATGCTGCAAATCGTTTTGAAAATTATTTGGAACGCCATCATCGTTCACCCATCCATTGTAATTGTAAAAATAATTTCCGCCAAGCAAATGCTCAAGTTGGCTGTAATAATGAATCCGATCCTTTGCTAATTCAATGCCAGCGGAAGCCTGCCAAAAATAATTAATTTGACATTGAAATTTAGTCGCAGCTCTTAATAATAAGAGTTCCGCTATTTGCGCATTGATAATATAAAAAGAACGCTTAGTAACACTTGACTGATTTACTTTTTCTAGTTGATCAAAATTAATCTGCAAAGATTGAGGGTTGCGCTGAAACCAATTGATTAAGCTAGCTTGCATGCCGGTATCTTTCAGATAGCTTGGCATATAACGATAATAATCTGGCCTCGGATCGAAAGTGTTTGTCCAGTCTAAACTTGTTTGCTTTTGATTGCCAAACACTACGCCAATGCTGCTATTTAATGAAGTAGTTTCTTGCCATCGCTTTTGGTGTCGTATTGAAAAAACAGGCGCGTTGTTTTGTTTGCGATTAGGATACAAAGCATTCCCATGATACCATCCCCAACTAGGATTGTAATTTCTTAAAGAAGATAGTTCAATCGCCTCTTGTACCGATGGAGACATTTTTCCCTGCGAATTAATGTCCCACCAAAATGTAAATCCAAAAGATTGTTGATACTTAACTATTTTTTCAATGCTAATTAGTATGCCTTTAATTTTTTTAAAACCATTGGGAAGCAAGCCATTAGGCGTTACCTGAAATGCGAGATTCATGTTTACATACCAGTTGCTGCCTAGCTTCCCTGAACTCCATTGTGCATTTGAGGAGTTTACATATGAATTATTTGAGATGCCAGTGCCAAGCACTATGGATTTTTTAAAGCTATTTGCATTTGAATTAAAGTACTGAGCTGAGCCATTTGCTCCATACCCTAAATCAGACAGTTCATTATTTACAATATTCCCCTCTTTACGAAAACCTTTATATAGCCCAGCATAGGAGAAGCCCGCATTCCATCCAGCCAAATTTGAATTCCAATTTAATCCATCTATAAAAGTGGTCCTTGTATCTACACTTCCTCGCAAGGTCCAACTAAATACAAAGCCGTTGTACTGAGCCATTCTAAACAATGCACTCGTATTGGCGGTCAGTAATGTGGGTACCCAATCCATACTATTTAGCGGATCCTCATTCGTGAAATCTTTAGGCATCACTACTTCTTCCTGACTAAACAATAAGGGTGGACTCCAGAATAAAAATAAAACAACTATCAAAGCTTTAATTAGAGAATTCATGTGTCTGAGCAAATAGTGAACAACAAATATGAAGCATTGCATTGGTTGTTTTTTTTCGGCAAATACTTGAAAAGGTCATTGATAAAACAATTACTCTCGGTGCTTAAAACAAACACACCATGCATTTTTTTGAAAAACTTTTTGCAACTTTGAAAATTAAAAATTCCTTGTTTTTATTTATCTTTTTTATAAGTATTAATGGAAAAAGTCAAGTGCATGTCATTGGGTTTTACAACTGTGAAAATTTTTACGATACAACAAATCAAGCGAACACGGTAGACGAGGATTTCTTACCCGGTAGTACCAAAAGCTATGACAGGGTTGCTTATGAGACAAAGTCTAATCATATAGCACGGATCATAAACGCACTCGGAAATTTAGGTACCACAAAATCAATTGCAATTATGGGAGTAGTTGAAATAGAGAATAAAATAGTATTGAATAAAGTTTTGAGTGATCCTTTGATTAGAAAATATCATTACAAGTATATTCATTTTGACTCCAAGGATATCAGAGGAGTAGACGTTGCATTGATTTACAACCCTGCAATTTTTATACCCATCCGTTACAATACCTATTCGTTGACAGATAAAACTCATTTTACTACTTATGCAACTAGGGACATCCTTTATGTAAAGGGACAATTAGGATCAGAACAAGTACATATTTTGGTCAATCACTGGCCAAGTAGAAGAGGTGGCGATCGGCAATCCAGATCAAAACGAATATGGGCATCTACTATATGTAAAAGAATCATGGATAGCGTTCAGCAATTGGATTCGGCTGCAAGATGGATTGTGATGGGAGACTTTAACGACAACCCAGATGACAAGAGTCTCCGTAATCTGGATATGTTTAACCCATTTCTTAAGCCCTATAAGCATGGAATGGGGACATTGGCATATAACGACAGTTGGAACCTTTTTGATCAGATATTGATAAATGAACAATGGAAACTAGAGGAGCATCGTGAAAGCAAGGAACATATTGACCAAAAAATACACTTAACATATTGCAAATCAGTTATTTACAAAAACAATGAGATGATAGAAGATCAAGGGAGGTTCAAGGGATACCCTAAAAGAACTTACAATGGAAATGAATTTAGGGGCGGATATAGTGACCACTTCCCTGTAGCACTAATTTTTAGGCAATAAACAGCTATAAATGCCCTAAAATAACCTACCTTCGCCATCCCAAATCTGTTTTGGCAGATTCATCTCGCTAACGTAGGATGTCCACTGGGAAAAACCAATTATTTAACCAATAAATTCAAGTAATGAACAATTACGAATTAATGGTGATTTTTACACCAGTTTTATCTGAAGATGATTTCAAATCAGCTCAGAAAAAATACCAAGACTTCATCAAAGAAAACGGTGGAGATACTGTTGCAAGTAATCCTTGGGGTTTAAAATCACTTGCTTATCCTATCGATAAGAAAACAACAGGTATCTACTGGGTACTAGAATTCACAGGTCTTGCAACGATCAATGAGAAATTGAAAATTCAATTTTTACGTGACGAGCAAATTATGCGCCACATGATTACAAAACTTGACAAGAACGCAGTTGAGTATAACCACATTAAGAGAAACGGCGGTTTCCCTGTTCACAAAGCAATTGAGGCTTAATTAAATTTTTACCAACATGGCAAAGAATGAAATAAAATACCTTACCGCTATTAAGCAGGAAAAACCAAAGAAGAAATTCTGTCGTTTTAAAAAGTATGGTATTAAATATGTAGACTATAAGGATGTAGACTTCTTGAAGAAATTCTTGAATGAGCAAGGTAAAATGTTACCTCGTCGTTTAAGCGGAAACTCTTTGAAGTACCAACGTAAAGTAGCTGACGCTATCAAAAGATCACGTCAGATGGCTTTGTTACCTTATGTAACAGATTTATTCAAATAGTAGATCTTATTAGTAAACCATCCCTAATCTCGTGGTCAAATAATTAAAGACCAAGACGAGAGACAGCAATAAAATGCTGGGCTCTTGGGAACTAAAAAAAAAATATGCAAGTAATATTAATTAAAGACGTAGACAATTTAGGTGGTAAGGACGAATTAGTAACTGTTAAAAACGGATACGCTCGTAACTTCTTATTTCCAACTAAGCAAGCATTAGAAGCTACTTCATCTAACTTAAAACAATTGGAAGAGCGTTTGAAAGTTAAGACTAAGAAAGAAGCTGCTATGTTAGCAGAAATCACAAAAGTAATTTCTGTATTAACTGCTAGCCCAGTTAAATTGACTGCTAAGACAGGTACTAGTGGTAAAATCTTCGGAAGTATCACTTCACTTCAAGTTACTCGTGCTATCCGCGAACAAAAAGGATACGAGATTGACAGAAGACGTATTGCTGTTTCAGATGAAATTAAAGAATTAGGTAGCTACAAAGCAACTATTGATTTCGGTAACGGTCAAACGACTGAGATTGAATTGGAAATAACTGCAGAAGCTTAATCTAACGCTTTCAAATAATTCAAGATTACTTTAATCTTGGTTCAAAAACCCTTTCTATACCCTTAGAAAGGGTTTTTTGTTAGTTTTTGGGTCAAATTGGGGACAAATAGTCAAGAAATAAATTAAAAATTCACATTTGCAATTAATAATGCCTATCTTCGATAAGTCCAAGGGAGGTAGTTTGCCGACTTTGGTATTTTAGATCACTTAATTTTAAAGAACATGAACATTTATGTTGGTAACCTTAGCTGGAACATGACTAGCGAGGACCTTGAAGCACTTTTTACTCCATTCGGAGCAGTTGCAAGTGCAAAAATTGTAACAGACAAATTTAACAACAACAGAAGCAAAGGTTTCGGTTTTGTTGAAATGGCTAATGATGACGAAGCTCGTACAGCTATCGCTCAACTACACGACACTGAAATTTTAGGTCGTAACATCGTTGTAAACGAATCAACTCCACGTCCTGAAGGCGAAAGAACCTTCACGAAGAAGCCTTATGGCGCAGGTGGTGGTGGAAATCGTGGTGGCGGTGGTGGTGGTTACAATCGCGATCGCGGTGGTGACCGTGGTGGTAATGGCGGTGGTGAATATAACAGATATTAATCAACCTCGTTGCAATACGTCCCGTTCCGAATTATCGGAACGGGATTTTTTTTGTCCAAAAATTAAAGCACTAATCAGTTGCTAAAGATATAAGGGTCGGATTTTGAGGCGAATAGATCAGGTAGAGCATACATTATAGCATTCCAATTTGGTTAATCAATTTACAAAAGAAGATATTAAAGTTGGCGCAATATGTAAAGGATAGCTAGGCTAATTAAAAGCTAGAAGATGTAAACTATCAACAGAGATCGCCCAGTAAAGTTAGCCACCTACACAAAATAGGAAGCATTTAGAATTATTGGAGATATATAATTTTATAATTACCCTAATTCAAAATAAAGAACCAATATAGATGTCAAGTTATTACCTGGCATGTATATTGGTTCTTTTATATACAAGTTTTTGGATAATGGGGCTAGTAAGGATATAAACAATACAATGATTAATTATTATCAGCTCATCTTGTTAACCACAAGCATAAAATTAAAATAACTTGTTCAGTGTTAAGAATCCTTGGGGTATGGGCAAAAAAAAATCCCTT
>Ga0208916_10001491_pt1 | contig 10077 bp, 8 predicted proteins | sample DEB19_08_DNA_5_FD_184523 | JGI IMG/M metagenome (GOLD analysis project Ga0208916, IMG submission 184523) | Aqueous microbial communities from the Delaware River and Bay under freshwater to marine salinity gradient to study organic matter... | ecosystem: Environmental > Aquatic > Marine > Coastal... | reverse complement strand
GATGCGTTTGTATTGGCCGGAAGAGGTCCGCTGATTTCAAATCAGCGCTGGCGCCAAAAACTTGCTTTAGCTCCATGCTGGAGCCCGGTCGCAGCCAACTCGAATGCGTGAATTCACGCCACCATGTTCGCGACAATTTTGCCTGCCAGCGCCAGCAGCGGCCCACTCAACAGGGCGCTGACGGTGCTGATCGAGGCCGGACCGGTGACGCTCATGTTGAGCACATGAACCGGTTGGCCGGGCACGTGCAGCGGCACGGCCAAGGCGACCACTTCGGGCTGCCACGCGGCGGCGCAAAAACCGCGTGTTTGCACATCATGAATGGCGGCGTTGATCTCGCCTGCGATCGGCTTCCAAGCGGTGGCGCTGCGCCGTGCGGCAAACAGGTGCATGAGCGCCAGTCGTTGGTCTGGCGCTGCGGTCGCCAGCCAGGCGCGGCCGAGCGAGGTCAAGTCCATCGGCACACGTTGACCGGCGACGATGCTGCGCTGCGAGACGCGGCGGTTGTAGCGAATCGATTCCAAGTAAACCATCTCGTCGCGGTCGGCCACCGCCAGTCCGACGTTGATGCGGTGCGTGACGGCCATCTCGTGCATCAGGGGAGCGGCCACCTGCAACCAGCGCGAGCCGGTGCGCATGGCGTGCGCCAAACTGAGCACCGGGCCGGCCAGCCGATAGGCGCGGCGTTGGGGGTCGTGCTGTAACCAGCCGCTGTCGACCAGCGTTTGCGTCAGCCGACTGACGGTGGAAGGCGACAAGCCGGTGCGTTCCGCAATCTCGCCATTGCCCAAGGTTTCCACGCCGGGCCGAAAGGCGCGCAACACCTCCATGCCGCGCTCCAGCGATCGGTTGGCAGATGAACGGCCCATGCGCGGTGCCAGATGGCCTGCTCGGTCGGTGCTGTTTGAACGGGAGTTAGTGGTTTTGGCCAAGCTAGGCAGCATCAGATATTCCATTCTGTGGAATTGACAGGTGACTCGCCGGAGTATGTCACATAGACTCGGACCTGATCAGTAGACAGAAGAGCTCGACCAAGAGCCTACAAAGAACGCAACAGCCCGCAGTTCAACGGAGACAAACCATGACTTTATTTTTCAAAGCCAGCCCCGCTTGGCGCAGCTTGGCCATCGCTTTGGCGCTGGGCCCGATCAGCTGCTTAGGCGCTTTAGCGCAAGCCCAGACCCCGGCTGATTTTCCAACCAAACCGGTGCGCATCGTCGTGCCATTTGCTGCTGGCGGCCCGACCGACTTGATGGCGCGCGCCATCAGCAAAAGCATGGGCACGACCTTGGGGCAGCCGGTCATCGTTGACAACAAACCGGGCGGCGGCGGCATCATTGGCTTCAGCGAAGTGTCGCGCCAGCCGGCCGACGGCCACACGCTGATGTTCCCGTCGATCTTGGCGGTCACCAACCCGGCGCTGATGCCGAGCTACCCGTTCGACATCACGCGCGATTTCAGCGCGGTCACGGTGGTTGGTTTTATTCCGCATGCGCTGGTGGTGCGGCCTAACTTTCCGGCCAAAGACCTGGCCGCGTTGGTCGCCATGGCCAAGGCCAAGCCGGGGCAGATGGCCTTTGGATCGTCGGGCAATGGCACCTCGGCGCATTTGGCTGGCGCCATGTTCGCTTCACGCGCTGACATCAACGTCACGCACGTGCCGTACCGCGGCGCTGGTCCGGCCTTGCAAGACCTGCTGGGCGGACAAATTCAATACATGTTTCTTGACATGAGTTCGGCGCTGGCCCAGATCCAAGCCGGCAAGTTGCGCGCGCTGGCGGTGGCACCTGCACGCCGATATCAAGGCTTGCCCGACGTGCCGACGATTGCCGAGCAAGGCTATCCGGGCTTTGACATCCACGCCTGGTACGGCTTGTTGGTGCGCAGCGGCACGCCGCCCGCCACCATCGAGCGCTTGCACGCGGATGTCAAAACCGCGCTGGCCAGCCGCGAGGTGCGCGAGCTGTTCAAGGCGCAAGGGATTGAGCCGGGCGGCATGCCGCCGGCCGAATTTCAGCAGCTGATCAAGACCGATCTGGCGCAGTGGAAACGCATCGTCGACCAGCTCGGCATCAAGCTCGAATAAGGCCTGAACAGCATGACTCATTTACGCATCGCCATTCCCGACGACTATCAAAACTGCGTGCGCAGCTTGGCTTGTTTTTCCAAGCTGGCGGCGCATCAGGTGACTGTTTTCAATGACACGCTGCACGACGTTGCCGCGCTGGCCGAACGGCTGCAGAACTTTGATGCGCTGGTGCTGACGCGTGAGCGCACCGCCATCAGCGCAGCTTTGCTGTCGCACTTACCACATCTGCGCGTCATCAGCCAAACCGGCAAGGTGGCCGAGCACATCGACATTGCCGCTTGCACCGCGCGCGGCGTGGCGGTGGTCGACGGGCGCGGCTCGGGTGCGGCTACGGCGGAGTTGACCTGGGCACTGGTGTTGGCCAGCAGGCGTCACTTGGTCGACGAAGTCAATCGCTTGCATGCCGGCCAGTGGCAAGGCCATTTGGGCCAACAGCTCAGCGGTCAGCGCTTGGGCGTCTGGAGCTACGGCCGCATTGGCCGGCAGATAGCCGCTTATGGCCGGGCTTTTGGCATGCAGGTTTGGGTCTGGGGGCGCGAGGCGTCGCTGGCCGACGCCCGCGCCGATGGTTTTGAAGTCGCGCCATCGCGTGAGGCGTTTTTTGCTGGCAGCGATGTGCTGAGTCTGCATGTGCGCCTGAACGCGCAAACCCGCGGACTGATCACGGCGGCTGATCTGGCGCTGATGCGGCCCGATGCGCTGTTCGTCAACACCAGCCGCGCTGAGTTGGTGGCCAACGGTGCGTTGGTGGCTGCGCTAGAGCAAGGCCATCCGGGCTTTGCCGCCGTCGATGTGTATGAGGCCGAACCGGTGCTGGGTGCGCAGCATCCGCTGGTGCGCCATCCGCGAGCGTTGTGCACGCCGCACATCGGCTATGTCGAGCGTGACAACTACGAGCTGTATTTCGGCACCGCCTTCGACAACCTGAATGCCTTTGCGTCGGGTCACGTGCAGAATTTGGTCAACCCGGAGGTCTTGGCATGACCGCCGATTCACGCCGTCGCACTTCGCTGAACCGCTTGGCCCATGCTTCCGTGCTGGTGCTCTGTGGCATGAGCTTGGCGCTGCCTGCGCTGGCCGCTTACCCCGACAAACCGCTGCGCTTGGTCGTCCCCTTTGCCCCCGGCGGCGGCACCGATTTGATCGCCCGACTGGTCGCTGAAGGCATGGCGCAAGACCTCGGCCAAGCGGTGATCGTCGACAACAAACCCGGCGCAGGCACCATCATTGGAACGGACTTTGTGGCCAAAAGTGCGCCCGATGGTTACACGCTGCTGATGGGCACTTTTGCGTTTGCCGCCAACCCTGCGCTGGTGGCCAAGTTGCCGTTTGACCCGAACAAGGACTTTGCGCCTGTTGGGTTGATCGGTACGTCGCCAAACATGCTGGTGGTGCGCACCGACAAGCCGTGGAAGAACGTCGATGACGTGTTGCTCGCTGCCAAGGCCGCGCCCGGAAAACTCAACTACGGCTCCTTTGGCAATGGCACATCGGCGCATCTCGCCGGCGCACTGTTTGCCAACTTGGCCAAGGTTGAACTCACCCACATTCCGTACAAAGGCAGCAGCCCGGCCATCACCGATTTACTCGGCGGTCAGATCGACATGATGTTCACCACGGTGGCCAGCGTGGCGCAGTACATCAACGCCGGCAAGTTGCGCGCGCTGGCCGTGACGTCGGGTAAACGCTCGCCGGCGTGGCCCGACTTGCCGACGCTGGCTGAAGCCGGCGTGGCCGCTTACATGGCTGAAAGCTGGTACGCGGTGTACGCCCCAGCAGGCACACCCGCAGCCGCAGTCGTGCGACTCAATGCCGCGCTCAAGCAAGCCGTCAAGAGCGAGAATTTTCGCCGCCGGGTTGAAGCCGAAGGCTTGGTCTCCAACGTCGGCACGCCGGCAGAACTGGAGCGCTACGTGCTGGCCGAGCAGCTGCGCTGGCGCCGCGTGGTGCAGGATGCCCGCATCAAGGCTGATTGAGCCAACACGTTGTTCATTTTTATTTCTTGAGACTCGCTATGACCTTCAATTTCTCTTCCATCGACCTGCAAGTGCATGACGGCATCGCCGTGCTGGCGCTGAATCGCCCCGACGTCCGCAACGCCATTGACGACGCGATGCGCGGCGAATTGACGCACGCCCTCGACGAAGTGGGCAGCAACCCGGCCATCCGCGCCTTGGTGCTGACAGGCAAGGGCAAAGGCTTTTGTTCGGGCGGCGATGTGCGCGCGATGCAGCAACGCGCGCAAGCGCCTGCCGGCGAGGTGGGCTTCAACGGCTGGGCGCGCCAGCAGCGCACGCACCATGTGGTGGCCATGTTGCACGCCTTGCCGAAGCCGACGATTGCCGCTGTCCATGGTGCGGCCACCGGCCTGGGCGCCGACATGGCCATGTGCTGTGATTTTGTGATGGCGTCCAGCGATGCCAACTTTGCCTGGACTTACGTGCTGCGTGGCCTGATTCCGGACGGTGGTGGCATGTACTTTTTGCCGCGCCGCGTCGGCTTGGTCTGCGCCAAAGAGCTGATCTTCACGGGTCGCAAAATCGGCGCCGATGAAGCGCTGCGCTTGGGCGTGGCAGACCGTATCGCCGCACCTGAAGCCTTGCTGGCCGACGCCACCGCTTGGGCTGCGGAACTCGGTCGTCACGCCGGGCCGGCGCTGGCGCTGTCCAAGTCCATCCTCGACAAAAGTTTGGAATCGAGCGTTGAAGACGTCTTCTCGCAAGGCAGCATGGCGCAGGGAATTTGCTACACCACCGACAGCCATCACGCGTCGATTGCCGCCTTTCTTGACAAGTCGCGCAAGGCTTGAAGCGCATGTCTGCATCTGAACCTCAAGCCCAAACCCCAAGCCAAACTTCGTTAGCCCTTGACCGTCTGCTGCGGCCGCGCAGCGTGGCCGTCATCGGCGCTTCTGCCGACCCCAGTAAAACCGCTGGCCGGCCGGTGGCCTATCTGCAAAAGCACGGTTTCACGGGTGCTATTTATCCCATCAATCCGCGCGTGGACACGCTGGCGGGTTTGCCTTGTTATCCGAGCGTCAGCGCTTTGCCGCAAGTGCCGGATGTCGGTTTGGTGCTGGTCGGGCCGGAGCGGGCTGAAGCTGCGGTGCGCGAACTAGCCGCTTGCGGTACCGCGGCGGCGATTGTGCTCGCCGGTGGTTACACCGAAACCGGCGAGGCCGGTGCACGGCGTCAGCTGGCCTTGAAAGCTGCGGCTGGCAGCATGCGTTTGCTCGGCCCCAACACCATTGGCTTGGTCAACTTGACGGACCGCATCACGCTGTCGGCCAGTGGCGCGCTGGAGATCAAAGACTTGCCGGCGGGGAACATCGCCGTGATCTCGCAAAGCGGCGGCATTTTGGGCGCCTTGCTGTCACGCGCGGCGGCCCGAGGCATTGGCTTTTCCAAACTCGTCTCGACCAGCAATGAAGCCGACTTGGAAGTGGCCGACATTTTGGACTACCTCATCGACGATGAGGCCACGCAAGTGATTGCGCTGTACATCGAGACCTTGCGGAATCCGGTCAAATTTCGCCGTGCCGCTGAACGCGCGCGGCTGGCTGGCAAATCGGTGGTGGCTTTCAAGGTCGGGCGTTCGGAACAGGGCGCGGCTGCAGCGGTCTCGCACACGGGCGCGCTGGCGGGTGCTGACCGGGTCTATGACGCGCTGTTTGCGCAGGCCGGCGTGGTGCGCGCGCAAACCTTTGCCGACTTGCTCGACATGTCGGCGGCGCTCGCCTCGGGTCGACGCTTGTTGGGCCGGCGGGTCGCCATCTTGACGTCCACCGGTGGCGCCGGCACCTTGGTGGCCGACAGTCTCGGGCTGGCTGGTTTTGAAACCCCGGCGCCCGATGCCGACACCGCCAGCCGCTTGCGCGCCTTGCAACAAAACGACCAAGCGGCGCTAGACCGCAACCCGATTGATGTCACGCTCGCTGGCTTGCAGCCGCTGCTGCTGCGCGGCGCCATCAGCATCTTGTTGGCCAGCCCGAGCTATGACGCGGTGGTCGTCATCGTCGGCTCGTCGGCCTTGGCCATGCCCGACCTGATGGCCGACGCGATTCATGCCAGTTTGCCCGGCAGCGCCAAGCCCTTGCTGGCCTATGTCAGCCCGCATGCGCCTGAGGTGGCGCGTTTGCTGGGCTTGCGCGGTGTGCCGGCTTTCAACGCCCCCGAAAGCTGCACCGCCGCTTTGACCGCTTTGTTGATGCAGGAAGGCGCATCAGCCAACACCGCGCAAAAAGCACCGCCGCCCCTGACGGCAATCGAGCAGCAGTCTCCCTTGGCCGTGTACGCGGCCGGTTTGCCCGCCGGGCCGCTCGACGAACACGAAGCCAAGCAACTGTTTGCCAAAGCCGGCATGGGCGTTGTTCGCGAGACATTGGTGCGCACGGCTGACGGGGCGCAGCGTGCCGCTGAAGCTTTTAATGCGCCGGTGGTGTTGAAGCTGTTGTCGCGGCATATCTTGCACAAAAGCGAGGTCGGCGGCGTGGCCGTCAACGTTGCGCCGGCGGATGTGGCTGCGCGTTTGGCGCAGATGCAAGTGGCCGTGAAAGAATCCACAGGCAGTCTGCCCGACGGTTGGTTGGTGCAAGAAATGGTCAGCGGTGGCACCGAGATGTTGCTCGGTCTGCAGCGTGACCCGCTCGGCATGGTGTTGCTGCTCGGCATGGGCGGTGTCACCGCTGAACTGCTCGACGACAGCGTGCTGCGCCTGCTGCCACAGGCCGGTGGCCTGCAGCCGGCCGAGGCGCGCGCCATGCTGCACGCGCTAAAAACCTGGCCCTTGCTGAATGGTTACCGCGGCCGTCCGCTGGCCGATGTGGATGCGCTGGTTGACGCCATCGTGCGCTTTTCACAGTTGGCAGAAGTCTTGGGTGACCGCCTCATCACCGCTGAAATCAATCCCCTGTTTGTCTTGCCCGTTGGCCGTGGCGTGCGCGCAGCCGACGGTGTGGTGGTGTTGACTTAAAGCGGGCAGGGTCCGCGGCTGCCTACACTAGCGGCATGGCCAAAGACAAAACGATTTACACCTGCAACGACTGCGGCGGCACCAGCCCTAAGTGGCTGGGCAAATGCCCGCACTGCAATGCTTGGAACACGCTGGTCGAGTCCATCGCCGAAAGCAATGCGCCGGTCAAGAACCGCTACAGCAGCCAGTTCCAGTCACTCGCCAAAGCGTCTGAAGTCACCACGCTGTCGGACATTGACGCCACCGACATGGCGCGCACACCCACCGGCCACGAAGAACTCGACCGCGTGCTCGGCGGCGGCATCGTCGAAGGCGGTGTGGTGCTGATTGGCGGCGACCCCGGTATTGGCAAGTCGACCTTGCTGCTGCAAGCGCTGGACTCGCTGCAACGCGCCGGCCAAAGCACGCTCTACGTCACCGGCGAAGAAAGTGGCGCGCAGATTGCCTTGCGCTCCCGCCGGCTCGGGCTGGACGGCTCGCAGGTGCAGGTGCTGGCTGAAATCCAGCTGGAGAAAATCCTCGCCACGTTAGACCACATCCGGCCGACGATCGCCGTCATCGACTCGATCCAGACGGTCTATTCAGACCAACTCACTTCAGCCCCCGGCTCGGTGGCGCAGGTGCGCGAATGCGCTGCGCACCTGACGCGCGCGGCCAAAGCCAGCGGCGTTTGCATCGTGCTGGTCGGCCACGTCACCAAAGAGGGCGCCTTGGCCGGCCCGCGCGTGTTAGAGCACATGGTCGACACCGTGCTGTACTTTGAAGGCGACACGCATTCCAGCTTTCGACTGGTGCGCGCCATCAAAAACCGCTTTGGCGCGGTCAATGAAATCGGCGTCTTCGCCATGACAGAAAAAGGCCTGAAGGGCGTGAGCAACCCGAGCGCCATCTTTTTGAGCCAGCATTCTGAGCCCGTGCCGGGCAGTTGCGTCATGGTCACGCTGGAAGGCACGCGGCCCTTGCTGGTTGAAATTCAGGCCTTGGTTGACAGTGGTGGCCCGAGCCCCCGGCGCTTGTCGGTGGGTCTCGACCGCGACCGACTGGCCATGTTGCTGGCGGTGTTGCATCGTCACGCGGGCGTGGCCTGCATGGACCAAGATGTCTTCGTCAATGCCGTGGGCGGTGTGCGCATCAGCGAACCCGCAGCCGACTTGGCTGTCATGCTGGCGATCGCCTCCAGCCTGCGGGGCAAAGCACTGCCCAAGGGCTTTATCGCGTTTGGTGAGGTCGGGCTGGCGGGTGAAGTGCGGCCTGCGCCGCGTGGCCAAGAGCGTCTGAAGGAAGCGGCCAAGCTTGGTTTCAGCGTGGCGATTGTGCCCAAGGCCAATGCACCGAAAAAGAACGACAAGGCCTTCGACGGTTTGACCATCCACGCCGTTGAGCGGATCGAGGAAGCCCTTAACTTGGTGCGCAGCCTCGGATAAGCGGATACTCCTCTTCCAATGAAGAGGATGGTATCAATGCAGCTTATTTTTTCGGCCGGCCTGATCGTGGCGGTAGTACTGTGGGGACTCTTGTCCCCGGCCAGTTTGGACAGCGTTTTCGGTGATCTGCTGGTCAGCATCACGCACAATTTTGGTTGGTTTTACCTGTGGCTGGTGCTGGGTTTGGTGGCACTGGCCTTCTTTTTGGCCTTCAGCCGCTATGGTGACCTCAAGCTGGGCGACGAGGACGATGAGCCCGAGTTCTCGGTCGGTACCTGGTTTTCCATGTTGTTTGCCGCTGGCATGGGCATTGGCTTGGTCTTTTGGGGCGTGGCCGAACCGGTCTCGCACTATGTGAGTTCGCCACCCGGCGTCGCCCCGGGCACGCCCGAAGCCGCCAATGTCGCCATGCGCTATGCCTTTTTCCATTGGGGGCTGCACCCTTGGGCGATCTACGGCATCGTTGGCTTGGCGATTGCCTTTTTCCAGTTTCGCCGAAAGGCTGCGCCGCTGGTCAGCTCGGTGACCGAGGCCTTGCCTTGGACCCTTGTGCAACGTCTGTCGCCCGCCTTCAATGTGTTGGCCGTGGTCGCCACAGCGTTTGGCGTGGCCACCTCGCTGGGCATGGGCGCGCAGCAGATCAACAGCGGTTTGTTCGCGGTGTTTGGTCTTCCAGTCGGCTCGACCGCACAGGTCGGCATCATTCTGGTGACCACCTTGCTGTTTTTGGCGTCGGCGGTCAGTGGCGTCGAGCGCGGCATCAAATGGCTGTCGACGGGCAATCTGATCGTCGCCGGGCTGTTGGCCTTGGCAGTGTTGGTGCTCGGCCCGACCATCGCCATCATTGACACCTTCACCAGCACGCTGGGCGCCTACATGAGCGAGTTCGTGCGCATGAGCCTGCGCATGACGCCGTTCCGCGAGAACTCCTGGGTCGGCGACTGGACTATTTTCTACTGGGCCTGGTGGGTCTCGTGGTCGCCGTTTGTGGGCTTGTTCATTGCGCGCGTCTCACGCGGCCGGACGATTCGCCAGTTCATCGCCGGCACCGTGTTGGCGCCCACCTTGGTGGGTTTTGTCTGGTTCTCGATTTTTGGCGGCGCGGCCCTGTACATGGAAATTTTTCAAGGCGTTCCGCTGGCCGCAGCCGTCAAGGCCGATGTCTCGACCGCGATGTTCGCGCTCTTCAATGCCTTGCCCATGGGTGCGGTGATGTCGGTGGTGGCAACGCTGCTGGTGATGGTCTTCTTTGTGACCTCGGGTGACTCGGCCACGCTGGTGCTGGGCATGATGAGCACTGGCGGCAATCCGAACCCACCGAATCGCGTCAAGATTATGTGGGGCGCGCTGGTCTCGGCGATCGCGATCAGTCTGCTGCTGGCCGGCGGATTGAAGGCGATGCAGACTGCGACCATCGTGTTTGCGCTGCCGTTTTCGGTGGTGCTGGTGCTGATGGCGATCTCGGTGACGCGGGCCATCCATCAAGACTGGCAAGCCGAGCAGCGCCTTGAAAAGGCCTTGCGCAAAAAAATGCGCGAACTCGTCAAGTGACTCAGTGCCGCGCGCCATGGACTGCCACGGCCTAGCCTCGCA
>Ga0208916_10001488_pt1 | contig 10080 bp, 8 predicted proteins | sample DEB19_08_DNA_5_FD_184523 | JGI IMG/M metagenome (GOLD analysis project Ga0208916, IMG submission 184523) | Aqueous microbial communities from the Delaware River and Bay under freshwater to marine salinity gradient to study organic matter... | ecosystem: Environmental > Aquatic > Marine > Coastal... | reverse complement strand
TCGCTCTCCGTCTTCCTGAATAACCACTTTAATACTGCCTTCCAATTGGTAAAAAAGTTCTTCCGTTTCATTGTAATGGTAATCTTTTCTGGCGTTTGGCCCCGCTACAATCATTACAATATAATCTCCTGATTCGGTATACACATTTTTATTCCCAACAGGTGGTTTCAATAAATGACGGTTTTCATCGATCCATTGATTCAAGTTGAACGGTTTTGCAATAGCCATAGTAGTAATTTTTGAAAGCGTAAATTTAGTCAAATATCTTGGCTATTTTTTCTCTTTGATTAAATAAATATAGACCGGAAAATGATCGCTAAAACCAATTTCGGTAGCCGAATGTCGCAAAGGATATCCTTTAAAGGAACCTGTTGTTTGGACTAAATAGGAAGTGTTGTAAATTCCTGCTTTCCAAAATTGATAACTAGAATAATCAGATTGTAATAAAGTTTCGGATATCATGATTTGGTCAAAAATATCCCAAGCATCGCGATGCGCTATCGTACCCATTCCTTTTTTTGCCATCTCTTCAAAAGGATTGAAGATCCCAAATGGCGGAACCTCAACTTTTTTTGCCTTGGCGCCCAACGATTTTTTCACACTATTGTTGTAAGGCCCGTCGTTCAAATCGCCCATGGTGATCACTTTGGCTTTTGGATTAATTTGCTGTAACGAATCAATTATTTTCCGGTTTAAGGCTCCTGCCGCTTCCCGAAACGGACTCGATCGTTGCTCTCCACCAGAACGAGAAGGCCAATGGTTGACTATCAAATGGATTTCTTCACCTTCTAAAAATCCTGTAACCAAGAGTTGGTCTCTGGTATACACTCTTTTATTCTTGGGGCTAACTATTTCAATATCATCTGTGCTTTCAGCTGTTTCATTCTTGGGTTTTGTTTCTCCTTGGAACACATATAATGGAATGTTTACAAATGAGGTAGGCTGGAAAAAGTTTTTCCGATACAATAAAGCAACATCAATCCCTCTTTTATCTGGAGAATCAAAATGAATAATCCCATACCTTTTATCCGCTAAGTTGGGTTGCTGGATTAGATCTTCTAACACACCTCTATTTTCTATTTCGCATCCGCCAATGAAGGTTGGAGATTCCGGATTATTGGCACTCCCAATTTCGGATAATACTCGAGCAAGATTGGTTAACTTTTTTTGGTATTTGTCAAAAGTCCAGTGTTGAGAACCTTTTGGCGTCCAATCTTCATCAAATGTGTTAGGGTCATTTATGGTGTCAAACAAATTTTCAAAGTTGTAAAACGCAACTGTATGAATTCGGAATTTTTTAGATTGTCCATGGGACTTTAGAGACAAAGACAAAAAGAGAAGACAATAAAGAATGGGGCAGATTCTCATAAATATAGGATTTAGGACAATGATTAATGGGTTTAGTAAAACTAAGAAATTAGAACTGCAATTAAAAATGATTTCGGATTTGTCTATATTTGTTTAAAAATAAATACTGTTGCACAACAGATTTCATTTATGAGAAAACCTTTCTTCTTATTCATTATAAGTTTACTTTCTATCACTATGCAAGCCCAAACGACTATGATTACACCACCCTATTTACAAAAAGGAGATACTGTTGCCATTTTAGCAACCGCCCGAAAACATATTGTGAAAAGCATGCAACCTACTATTGACTTATTAGAAGGTTGGGGCTTACATGTAGTCATTGGTAAAAGTATTGGCTTAGAAGAAAATCAATTAGCCGGAAATGATGAACAACGTGCTGCCGATTTACAAGAACAATTAGACAATCCCAATATTAAAGCCATATGGTGTGCGCGTGGTGGATATGGCACGGTGAGAGTAGTTGATTTAATTGATTTTACAGCATTCAAAAAATCTCCAAAATGGTTGGTCGGTTTTAGCGATGTAACCGTTTTGCACAACCACCTCAATACAATGGGTTACAAATCCATTCACGGAATTATGCCTATTAGCCTTGCTAAAGCTAGTACGGAAGCGATTGAGAGTTTGCGTTTGTCTTTGTTTGGACAACCATTACAATATGCAATTGACCCACATCCTATGAACCGATTAGGCAAAGCGACTGGCGAATTAGTTGGGGGTAATTTATCGATATTGTATAGTGTATTGGGTTCGCCCTCAGCTATCGACTGTACCGACAAAATTTTATACATCGAAGACTTAGACGAATACTTGTACCATATTGATCGTATGATGATGAACCTGAAGCGAAACGGCTGTCTGGAAAGTCTCAAAGGAATCATTGTGGGTTCCATGACCGATATGAAAGACAACGATATTCCTTGGGGAAAAAATGCACTTGAAATTGTTCAAGATGTGACTAAACAATACAACATCCCTGTGATTTTTAATTTCCCTGCAGGTCATATTCACGATAACAGAGCCTTGATTTTAGGTAACAATGTCACTATCGATGTAACCAAAAATTGTAGTACTGTGGTTTTTAAATAACTTCATTTAATTCTCCTTGATATGGCCGAACACAACGAATTAGGAAAACTTGGAGAAGAGCTAGCTACCGAATACCTTCAGAAAATGGGGTATACCATTTTGGAAACCAATTGGGTATTCCAAAAAGCTGAAATTGATATTTTGGCACAAAAAGAAAACACCTTAGCGGTTGTAGAAGTAAAAACCCGATCTTCTATTGAATTTGGTCTTCCACAAGACTTTGTAAAGTCAAAAAAAATCCAATTATTAGTAAAAGCAGTGAATGCGTATGTAACCGAAAACGATTTAGATCTAGACATTCGTTTTGACATCATCGCTATTAGTAAAAAAGGCCAAGAATTTGTTATTGAACACCTTACGGACGCATTTTTTCATTTTTGAGTATTTTTTTTGATGTTATATTTGTAACAAATTGTTTTTTTATTTATATTTGCAGCGATTTTTAACACAACTACAACAACCCTAACTACTATTTTAAAACAACAACTAAACCCTACTACTATGAAAACTGTTTCGTCCATTGTAGAAAATTACATCAAAACAAAGCCCTTTTTACTGAATGCTTTATCGCTAGGAATCATTAATTTGACTTCTCTTTCACGCAATATTATGAGTGAATTAGAAACCGAATTTGGCAAAGAAGTAAAACAAGGCGCTATCGTAATGGCCTTGAAAAGGTTGACCGAAGAATTGGACTTTAAATTGAATCACAAAATCAATAAAGTCATCAAAAACATCGGAGAAATTACCGTTCGTTCTGAACTGACTGATTACACTTTTGCCGCTTCTGAAACGGTGTTGAACAAACAAGCCGATTTAATCACAGATATTAATAGTCACTCGGATATTTTTTATACGTCTTCAAGAGGGGTAAATGAAACGAATATTGTGGTAAGTAGCAGCGTGAATCATTTGGTTGATAAGCATTTTGCTAACGAAAAATTGATTCAAAAACTAGAAAATCTAGCTTCTATTACCGTAAAATTACCCAAAGAAAATATTGTAGTTCCAGGAATTTATTATTTCATTTTCCAACGCTTGGCTTGGGAAGGTATTATTATCAATGAGGTAATTTCAACATCCAATGAGTTCACTATTTTAGTGAGTGAAAATGAAGTCGATGTGGCTTTCAAAGTAATTAAGGATTTGAAAAACTAAATTCATTTTAAACAAAAAAGCCTCCAAATTTGGAGGCTTTTTTGTTTAGTGTTGTCCCATCAGTTCCATCAGCTCCAAGGCTCTTCGAATTGATTTCACATTGTCAAAAGTCAATAGCAATCGCAATCCGTTAGGGGTTTGTTTTTCTTTCATTTTGCACAAGGCACTTTGCTTTTGCACAAACTGTAATACTTGATGAAAACGTCCCGATTGGTAATAATCCGATTGTTGATCAGACACAAAATACCCAATCATTTTGCCTTGTTTTAAGACCAATTTTTCGATTCCTAATCGCGTGGCGATCCATTTGATTTTCATGCTGCTCAATAATGAAATCGCTTGTTTTGGCAATGGGCCAAAACGGTCAATTAATTTATTTTCGTAGGCCAAAAGAGCAGCCTCGTCTTTAATTTCGGCTAGTTCATTGTACAATAGCAATCGTTCTGAAACCGTATTGATATATTCATCAGGGAATAACAATTCGAAATCAGTATCCAATTGCAAGTCTTTGACATATTCTTTGGTTTCAATATCATTTTGCTCTGGATACAAATCCTTAAATTCGTTTTCTTTCAGCTCTTCAATGGCTTCGTTCATGATTTTTTGATAGGTATCAAAACCAATTTCGTTGATGAAACCACTTTGTTCTCCTCCTAACAAATCACCTGCACCACGAATCTCTAAATCTTTCATGGCAATATTAAATCCGCTACCCAATTCACTAAATTGTTCCAAAGCCTGAATTCGTTTTCGAGCGTCATCCGTCATAGCAGAATAAGGCGGGCAGATAAAATAGCAAAATGCTTTTTTGTTGCTTCGCCCTACTCGGCCTCGCATTTGATGCAAATCAGACAATCCAAAATTATTGGCATTGTTGATAAAAATCGTATTGGCATTCGGCACATCCAATCCACTTTCGATAATGGTAGTCGCTACCAAAACATCAAACTCGCCATTCATAAAAGCCAACATCAGTTCTTCGAGTTTGGATCCCTCCATTTGACCGTGGCCAATTCCTACGCGAGCGTTGGGCACTAATCGCTGAATCATTCCAGCAATTTCTTTAATATTTTCTATTCGGTTATTGATAAAAAAGACTTGTCCGTTGCGCTGAATTTCATACGAAATCGCATCGCGAATCAACTCTTCATTGAAGCCCACCACATTGGTTTCAATAGGATAGCGATTCGGCGGTGGCGTTGTGATTACCGATAAATCACGCGCAGCCATCAACGAGAATTGTAAGGTTCTCGGAATAGGTGTAGCCGTTAATGTTAAGGTATCTACATTGGCAGCGATTGTTTTGAGTTTGTCTTTAACGTTTACCCCAAATTTTTGTTCCTCATCCACAATTAACAAACCTAGGTCTTTGAAAACCACATTTTTATTGACTAATTGGTGGGTTCCAATAACAATATCTAGTTTCCCTTCGGCTAATTGCTTGAGGGTTTCTGCTTTTTGTTTGGCCGTTCTAAATCGGTTCAAATAACCGACGGTTACTGGCATGTCTTTCAATCGTTCCGAAAAAGTGCGGTAATGTTGGTAGGCCAAAATAGTTGTGGGCACCAAAACGGCAACTTGTTTGCTATTGTCCACCGCTTTAAAAGCAGCGCGAATAGCCACCTCAGTTTTTCCAAAACCTACATCGCCACACACCAAGCGGTCCATCGGGCGATCACTTTCCATGTCGGCTTTTACTTCTTGAGTCGATTTGATTTGGTCCGGCGTATCTTCGTAGATAAAGGAACTTTCTAATTCGTTCTGCAAATAACTATCCGGTGCATATTGAAAGCCTTTTTCCAATCTTCTTTTGGCATACAGCTGAATCAAGTTGAACGCAATATGTTTGACGCGCGCTTTGGTTTTTTGTTTTAAAACTTTCCAAGCATTCGACCCTAATTTATATATTTTAGGAGGCGTGCCGTCTTTGCCATTGTATCTTGAAATTTTGTGCAAAGAGTGAATACTCACATACACAATATCATTATCGGCATATACCAACTTGATTGCTTCTTGGGTTTTGCCTTCGACTTGTATTTTTTGTAAACCGCCAAATTTTCCAATTCCGTGATCGATATGCGTAACATAATCGCCCACCGAAAGCGAAGTCAGTTCTTTCAGGGTAATGTTTTGCTTTTTGGAATAGCCGTTTTTGATGCTGAATTTATGGTAGCGTTCAAAAATTTGATGATCGGTATAGCAGGTAATTTGATTTTCTTCGTCTATAAATCCTTGGTACAAAGGCAAAACTATAGTGTTGTATTGCTTGCGAATATTCTCTGAATTCGCCTCATCCAAGGTTTCGAAAATGTCATGAAAACGCTTGGCTTGATTGTCATTGGAACAAAACAAATAGTTTTTGTATCCATTAAAATGATTGTCGTTCAAATTGTTCAACAGCAAATCAAATTGCTTGTTGAAAGAAGGTTGGGGCTGGATATGAAAATCCACCTTTTTGGTGGTTTTAAAAATCGGTTTAGAAGCTAATTCCACCACCGAAAAATCCAAAGCGCGTTTAATAAATTGTTCTTGATTCAAAAATAATTGCTCTGGTTTGGCGTGTTTAATGTCTTTAGATAGTTTTTCAAACGCTTCTTCAGCCTTAGCAAATTGCTTGTCCAATTGACTTAAAAAACCTTCGGTATTTTGAATAAAAAGAACCGTTTTTTCAGAAATATAATCCAAAAAACTTTCGCGATTTTCCTGTAAAAATTTATTTTCTACATTCGGAATAATGGCAATTTTCTTTTGTTGTTCCAATGACAATTGGGTGGCTACATCAAAGGTTCTTATACTATCCACTTCGTTGCCAAAAAATTCAATACGATACGGATTATCATTAGAAAACGAAAATACATCTACGATTCCGCCTCGAACCGAAAATTCTCCAGGTTCTGTTATAAAATCTACTCTTTTGAATTCGTATTCGAACAGCACTTCGTTGATAAAATCAATCGAAATTTGGTCGCCCACAGCGACTTTCAAGGTGTTTTTATCCAATTCCTTTCGAGTGACCACTTTTTCAAAAAGCGCTTCAGGATAACTTACAATAATAGCTGGTTTTTTGCGTGAGTTGATGCGGTTTAAAACTTCGGCACGAAGCAACACATTCGCATTATCGGTTTCTTCTATTTGATAGGGGCGTCGAAAAGAAGCGGGATAAAATAATACATCTTGGTCGCCCACCATTTGTTCTAAATCATTCAAATAGTAAGCGGCTTCTTCTTTGTCATTTAAAATCAATAAAAAAGGTAGTTCTGATTTTTTAAAAAGCGAGCGAATTAGAAATGAAATAGAGGATCCCACCAATCCAGACAGCTGTATTTTCGGGCTGCTATTTTGCCCTAAAAACGTCGAAATTTGCTCCGTTTTAGGCGAATTGTCGTAAATAGAATAGATAGTTTTACTCAACGCGTGGGAGATTAGGGTCTACTGTTGTATTTGGAATTGCTCTTGTAGTGTCAAGCATTCTCAACATATCCGATTCACCTTCCTCAACTGGAATTTTACTTTTTTCGGTAATTTTATCCATTTGTCTTTGCAAAGAAACCAACTCTGCATTGATTTCGCTTATCAAAATAACTACTTTTTTATCCGGAATAGCATCCAAGTGAATGAATAAATCCAATAATCGTACTTTCGTGATTAAAGTACCTATTCTGCTTTTGATTTGTGGTTTTTGGAATTGAAATGGAATATTGTTTAATAACAATACTTTTTTGGAAAGTTCGGCTGCTTTTTTCTGAAAAGCACCAATCGTTTTTTTAGGTTTTTGACCCAACTCCTCTAAGAATTGGCGAAATTCAGTCCAACTTGCTACACTTTGTTCTGAAGTAGTATTAATCGGAGTTGCATAAAATTCCCAGCTTTTGCTGATGTTTTTATAAATCACTTCCTTTTTTTGGGCCGCTTTTTTACTTTCGCCAGCATGTTGCTGATTGTCCTCTTTGCAAGAAGTCATCAGTAAAAATAAAGCGCAAAAAGAGACTGCCAAGTATTTCATATTCATTTTCTTCGGTGCACAAAGTTACAAACTAAATTTACAATACCGAATTCCTAAGCGAGTTTAACGAGTCCTTGTAATTATTTAATCAGTAAACATTCTATTGAATATTTTATTACTACTTTTATATCGCAAAATATATTACTATGCTTAAATTAAAACACTTATTCCTACTGTTTTTTGTATTGATTTTTATCAATTGTTCTAAAGATGAACCTGTTGATTCTGAAGAAACTAAACCAGTCGTTGTTGAAGAAATAAAACCTGTTGTTACCGAAGAAATAAAACCTTTAGTTTCAGCTGTTGAAATAGGAAACAGTGAATTGCCCTATATTAAAATCAACACTCCAACTGCTGTTCAAAACGAGCCAAAAGTTGCTGGCGAATTGGAAATCTATATTAACAAAAAAAGAGTTCTAAATAGTTTTATCGGCATCGAATATAGAGGCTCGACTTCGTATCGAATTTCTGACAAAAAATCTTTTGGAATTGAAACTAGAGATGCAAATGGGAAAGGGAAAGATGTGAGTATATTAGGTCTTCCTGCCGAAGAAGATTGGATTTTGACTGGAGATGTATTTCAGGCTCCCAATACCATTTTTGACCGAACGTTAATGTACCATTATCTTGGCTATGAATTATTTCGTAATATGGGAAATTATTCCAGTCGCTCTAAATTTGTTGAAGTAGAGTTAAACGGAACATATTTAGGAGTATATGTTTTTATGGAAAAATTAAAAAGAGGAACGGACCGAATCAACATTGAATCATTAGCAGCTGCTGATACTGACGCAGCAAAAATTACCGGAGGCTATATTTTAAAAATTGATAAAACATCAGGAAGTGATGTTTTAGGAACCCATCCCCTTTCTTATTACGACAACAACTGGGACGATGACTGTCGCTATACAGAATTTAATAGTTTTAGATCTAATTATGACATCAATCGCAATCGAATTACTTTTCCTGCGTATGGAGCTCCATACCATAGTAACAAATATTTAGAGACTTATTTTGTGTATGATTATCCTAAACCTGAAAATATTAATTCGGCACAAAAAGCGTATTTGAAAAATTATATGAACGATTTTGAAACCGCATTGCTTACCGATAATTTCTCTACAAACACCAGAACGTATACCAATTATATAGATAGAAAAAGTTTTATTGATTTTTTCATTATCAACGAGGTGGCGGGTAATATTGACGGCTATCGCTTAAGTACCTATATGCACAAAGCCCGAGGTGGAAAATTAAAAATGGGGCCTATTTGGGATTTGAATATTGGATATGGAACAGGGGGAAGAGTGCCTGTAACTGATTGGATATATAAATATAATGAATATATTAAAGAAGATGCATGGATGATTCCTTTTTGGTGGAAACGACTTATGGAAGATCCACAATTTAGAAGTGAATTGAAATCCCGCTGGACAGAATTACGCGCGAACACATTAAGTACTTCAAAGGTTCTCGAATTAACTACTAACACCGCCAACTACTTAACTGTAAATAATGCGATAATTAGAAATTACACCAAATGGACTGGAATCAATTATAATTATAACAACAGCGTTACTGACTTAAAAACCTATCTCACGAATAGATTGGCTTGGATGGATTCTAAAATTTCGGCTTTTTAGGAGTTACGACTTTCCTTTTTTAAGCTTAAAAGAATACTCTACATTTGCTCCAATAACTTGAAATAATCTATCGTATTTGGCTTTTGCATAATCTAAACGGTAGATATAAAATAGATTTAGTTTTGTCCTATTAGCTACTTTTATTTTTATACCTGCCGTGTTTCTCCAATTGTCAATAGTACGAGTTTCTCCAAATTTCATGATTGGTTCAGTTGAGACATATAGGTCAATCCGATCCGTTGGTGCGTAATTAGCTTCAAAGCGCACGCGCCAATACCCTTCTTTTTGGTTTTCTTTTAATTCATCTTCAAAATCTTGTAATTGATTTTGTATCAACAATCGCAAACCCAATTTAAAACGATCAATCTCTTTCGTTGCTTCTCCACCAAAACTAATACGGTGATAAGTGCCTTTTTGTACTATGGCCAATCTATAATCTGATTGAAGCTCTATTGTCTTGTTTATTTTTTTTGTTATTCCAACTGAGCTGTAGGAGCCATTGTACAATTGTAAGTCATTGATAAATCTCGTTTGAAAATCTAAGCTGGTTTCCCAGCCGTTTGGCAAATCCAATTTTAATTTAGCTCCAAACCATCCCTGATTATCCTTGGGATCCGACTTTGATGTTTGAGCAATAACAGTCTGAGTATTACTAGTAATAAAAACAATTATTACCAGCATTAAAGCGTTTAGTTTAATTTTCATAGTAGTAAATTGTAATGGTACAAGAATCCTTCAGATAATCTATGTTGTCAACCGATAATCTATGTATTTCAGTACCCGTTTTGCTTTTTAAGTCTTTCATTAATTCAAATT
>Ga0208916_10001487_pt1 | contig 10082 bp, 16 predicted proteins | sample DEB19_08_DNA_5_FD_184523 | JGI IMG/M metagenome (GOLD analysis project Ga0208916, IMG submission 184523) | Aqueous microbial communities from the Delaware River and Bay under freshwater to marine salinity gradient to study organic matter... | ecosystem: Environmental > Aquatic > Marine >... | reverse complement strand
CAACAATTGGAGGCGCACGGTCATGAGTGGAACCAGGACGAATTTCAATCGTCGGGGCCTTCACGTAACGAACTCGCTCAGGGATCTTGCCGGGTACAGACTTGTCGGGCTTCATGGAAGCCCTATCCTACTACAGCATTAAGTCCTAGTCAATCGTCTTCTTCGTCGTCTTCGGGGGAATCAACAGTGAAGGGGTTGTTAGTGGCCTGGTTGTCGAGGTCGTCGACAATGTCGTCCGGCCATGAGGATTCATCGCCCCAAACATCGTCTTCATCTTCGCCGGAGAGTGCTTGAGAGCTTGATTCTGGGGCGGGCGTGGCAGCTGAAGAAACAAGCTTTCCGACACGTTGCTTCGCCATCACCAAATACAGGCTCTGTTCAATCTCATCCGAGATCCCCTGCAGAAGATTAGTCGTCCCCGTAGAATGCCCAGCTTCAATGCACTCATTAACCTCTTCAATCAGCTGAATCAGTGGTGCAGAAATATCTGATGTACTCCACTCAACACAGGCAGCACTAGCTTCCGTCAGCAAAGCACATACGTCAATAGACTCACCATTCGTCAATACAGTGCGCTCGGCGAGCTTGTCTTCAAGACCACTTAGAGACGAATAGATTCGCTCCAACATCAAATGATCGCCAAAGAAGTTTTCGCCACAAGCGTTCCAGTGCTGACTCCGATAGAAGATGACCGCCGCATGGAGAGTGGAAAGCAATTTCGTAGAAAGCTTATGCATGTTTTACTCCTGCTCTTCTGCTGGCTGGCAGCAATCTTTTTCACAGCCTTGCTGGACATTTTTCAAGCTCTTGGCAAGCTTTTCTCGATCAATGATTTGGCCGTAAGACGACTTCTTCGCAAAGACATAACTGTCAACGAGATTGTCCCAATTGATCAGTTCGTTGTAGCCGCAGTTGTCAGCGTGAATTTGCTGAGCTGCAGCGTCATAACGGGTCTCATCGATGTCATCTTGGTCCATCTCTTTCCATTCGAGCTGCAGGAGCCTCACCAACGTCTTTTTCATGCAACTAACTATCGCTCGTGGAAAGGTAATCATACCAATCTGCGTGCCAATCCTCTTTCGGCGGAAGACCAGCATGGAGGCGAGCTGTCCAGAAATGCCGACTTGTAGGGAGGCTAGGTGCTCTGCGAAGCTTCAACCCGCTCTTGGCGAGCAGCAAATTCCCTTTAAGCGAATTGCATGGCTGGCAGCAGGTTGTGCAGTTCTCCCAAGACGTCTTTCCGCCATGGTGCCTGGGAAGAATGTGATCTACTGTAAGCTCCTTGGCGTGAAGCTCGGCTCCACAGTACCCACACCGAAACCCATCTCGAACAAAAAGCACGTTTCTGCTAAAAGCTGCAGCTTGATGTCTAGTCACGGATTTTTGGCGGATCTTGAAGCCCTTAAGGCGCACTACGGCAGGGTACGCTACGCCAGGCAAAAACGGTTCTACCTTGTCCCACTCCGAGATCACCTCAACAGCATCCCTGCGCAATAGGGAAAAAACGCTTTTAAATCCAATGCATGAGATCGGCTCATAAGCGGCAGACAAAACAAGCGTCTTAGTCATCATTCGATTTTAGCCCAATTCTGAGCTCAAAGCAAGAAAAAAGCCCCTTGCGGGGCTTTACTACTAGACTGCGAGGCAGCCACTCTGAGGCAGGCGACCTTCTTCGTCTGGGGTTGTCTGCACAGGGACCTCCACAGGCTGGCCAGTTGAGCGACAAATGAACGTAATGACAAGGACAGAGTTCTCAAATCGAACAACAGGCGGTTGCAAAGGAACACCAGCTGGGGATTTAATTCTCTGAGTCGACTCAATCGCCCCGTGGCGAGGGTGGCGGCACGAAATCTTCACGGTAAGCTCAACGCCATCCCATGTACATTTGACATCTTTGGCGGATGCCCCTGGGATATCCATGGTGTAAATGAGGTGTCGATTCTGCTCCAGGTAATGTTCTCCTGGAACTGGAAGGTCTTTCACGAGATGGGGTTCATGAAGCCCAGCAAAAGAAGAACGAGCAACAATTGGTTGTTGCCGAGGGAAAAGCTCGCTCGGTCGCAATGACCTCTGGTCTTGTGTGTACGCCTGCGCCTTTGCCTCCTTGTTGGATCTCTCCAAGTAATCCTGTAAGGCTTTCAGTTCATCCTCAGTGATAAGGCCGTTCAAGCATCCACCTCTTTTTCACCAGGGTAGATTTCTCCCTTATTTGCTTTTTCAAGCAGGTTCTCGACAAACTCCGCTTGAAGCTTCAGGTACTTTTCCGAAAGCTGCAACTTGCCATCACTCTCCACAAAACGGATTGCCCGCATGAACTCTTCAACATCGTGACCCGTCAGCATGGAAAGGCTCAAGCAGAGCGCAATCTGGCTAATGGATTCATCAGACAATTGAAAACCCTCATCGGACTTGCTGAAAACCGAGCGAAACGTATCTTCCAAAACTTGAGCCTTGTTCATGATAGCTCTATCTTAGAACGTTCCGCCCGGTTCCATAACCTCAATCCGGCAGATCCATCTCTACAAGAGACAAAATGTGAACAATTGCTGCCTGGACCTCTTCAATGCTCTTTTCGGAGACGTCTAGGTGAAATACCCTTGTTGTAGATGGGTAATATACCTCAAAGGTTCCATCTGCCCACTGCTCATAAAGATCCATGAGCTGCAGCTGCATCATGAAATCGTCTTCGTAGGAGTCTTCAGATTTCGCTCTGCGAGAAGGCCCTTGCAAAATGATTTCTACGTCTGGCTTTCGGGCAACAGCGAGGCATGCCTGAACCACCTTCGGATTGCAGTGTTCTGCTGTTCCGTATGCCCATGTTGATGCCGTCCAGCGATCCATCAGAACAACATCATGGCTCTCTAGAGCCTCTTGGAGTTCCGTCTCTTGAAAGATCACTCGATTAAGAGTGAAAAGCATCTGAAAGAGATTTGGGTATTTCTTCGCTCGGCCATCGATAAGCATGCGACGGATCAGTCGTTCAGTGCGACCGGGAACCGGCGACGGATAGCGTTTTGCAGTGGCGCCTCCAAAATTTTTTGGGATGGTTTGCTCCAGGAGCTTCGTTGCCGTACTTTTCCCGACGCCATCTCGGCCGTCGATGACAACGAAAATACCCTTGCGTTTCGAATCATGCTGTGTCATATCTACCTCTTATGAAAATTGGGTTTTTGGCGATGAGCGCTAAACCGTTCCACAAGGGCCACCTGCAAGCCTGTAAGTTTGCAGCGGGGCTTGTGGACATCCTGTACCTTTGTATTTCAGAATCTGACCGAAAACGCAAAGGTGAAATTAGCATTCTTGGAAAGAACGTTAAAAGCCTCTGGGGCGAGCAATTTCAACCACTCATTCCGGACAATGTTGTTGTGGGTTTTTACGCAAACCCGCTAAGCGCAGTCTACGATTTCGCAGTCAACGAAACTGCTAGCACGTCATGTATCGTTTTTGTTGGCGAAGAGGACATGGAGCGATGCTATGGAGAGAAGCGGCTCGAAAAGGCTGCTCCCCAACTAAGCATTGACTTTGTGCCGCTTCCAAGGTTCGAAGGCGTAAGCGGTACAGCTGTGCGCCGAGCCATGGCCTATGGTGATCGAGCGACATTCGCAAAGCTCATGCCACAAGGGATCGACTTGCAGAAAACCTGGACCGTCCTCATGGGGCGATAGGCTGCAGCGTTTCGACCACGAAGCTGGCGCCAGACTTCTCGCAAAAATGACGAGAGGTCGCCACCACTGTGAAGCCGCTCGGCACCTGGAAGTGTACGTGGCAGTTGTACTTTCCTGGTACTTTTGTCAAGAAAATGGATGCCACTTTACCGGCGTTCACAGCCTCATTGTAGAGTCTTTCTCCTCCAATGATGAACATGTCGTCGCCGTCGCCAAAAGCTTCTAGGACGTCATCCAGGCTGGAGAAAACCTCATAGGAACCATCCGCAGGCTGTTTCATTGTTTCGCTGAGAACAATGTTGGTCCTGCCTGGCAATGGCTTGCCAATGCTCTCAAATGTGCGGCGGCCCATGATGACATACTTGCCAATGGTACGCTGCTTGAACAGCTTTAGGTCCTCTGGTATACGCCAAGGGATCTTGTTGTCACGGCCGATGCCGCCTTCTTCGTCAATTGCAACAATGATGTTCAAAACCAAACTCCTGAAAACCAGTTCAATTTACATGCATGACAAATGCAGTTCTGTGGGTAATGTTGATTTCTGCGGCTGGTTTGATCTAGCACATGCCCTTTTGGGCACCGGGGGCGCCTCAAGGGTCTAGAAAACAAGATAATAAGCTTGAACAAAGCAGTCTTCCAGAGAGAGCGCCTTGTGAGCGTGGGGGTAGGCGGCTGGGTGGCAGACTCTCTATACGGTTGCATCTTTCACCCAAACACCCTTTTCCATGAAGTAGACGGCCACAACAGGAAACGCCTCTTTTTGGTAATGGTACTTATGTGACCCTTTTTCAGCGCCAGTGTAGACGTAAGCGCTACTACTGCTGCCCCTGTGTTCATCGCCAAAGTCAAAAGTGCGGCGGTACTTGTTCCAGAACAGTGCCTGCCCAGGTGCATGATCTGACAGCTCTTTTGAAGAGGCGACAACTTTGATGTAGCCACGTCCAGGGTTGTAGTACAGAACGAAGTCGGCGCACTTTTGTTCACCAGCCAAGCGAGCCAACTTAAGCAACTTGAAGGAATCGAAATTCTTCTGTCGAGTCTTGTGGCGCTTTTTTTGCACCAAAAATTCACCCTTCATCTTCTTCATTCACAACCTTCCTTTTCTTCTTGAATCCACGAGACGACTTCCAAGCGCCTTTCTTGTCTGGGTATTTGAACAGGTAACCTCGGCGGAGGCCTTCTACCCAATCAGTGTGCCCATAATGACCCATGACAGGACACCACAGCCGAAACGTAGTATTCGGCATTGTGAGAGTGGATGCCTCAACAATCCACTCTTGTGTATCCCTGCCACGATCCAGGGGGTCTTTGCTGCTGTATTGAATGATGATGCGGTTGCCTGGGCTGGCCGTCCAAATGCCATCCACCACTACGTCATCAAGCTCCGAGATGTCAGGGCGCCAGCTACCAAGCTTCGAGCGGGAGACGGCCTTGTTGTTTTCATCCGCTGATGATGCAACATCAAGTGTTAAAGCGATTTCTTCCATGGTGCCTCACTTCTGTTTCACGCCATTCACGAATCCGTAAAGGCTTTGCCACGCAGCTAAGCTGTGGATCATACCGCCATATTTCCTACAAGCGCTGGATGGGATTCATACCCTTCCAAGACAAAACATGAAAGGTCTGGCGTTTTAACGACCACCTCACCCTTGAGGAAGGCTAGCAACTCTTCCTTGCTGCAGTTGAATTTCAGTTTTGGCGCCGGATAATGCTCCCGAGCCAGTTGGATCTTGACTTGCTCAACGTGATCGGCATACACGTGCGAATCTCCCGTGCATTGGATCAATTTGCCCGGCTTGAAATCAAGAGCATACGCAATCATGCTGGTCAGCAAGGCATAGCTGGCAATGTTGAACGGGGCGCCCAGGAAGAGATCATTGGAGCGCATGTAGTATTGACAGCTAAGCGAGTCTCCCGAGACATAGAATTGGGACAAGACATGACAGGGCGGTAGGGCGACGTCACCCTCTGAGATGTAATTGGGATCCCACAGAGAGATCAGGTGCCGACGGCCGAGGGGATCTGCACGAAGACCCTCCACGAGATTCGCCACTTGATTTACGCCCGGAAGTTCATCTTGACCAAATCGGCGAAACTGTGCCCCATAGGCTCTACCAGCTTCCCCTCGCACATTCGTTTTGCCTTTCCTGAAGAAGGCATCCGTGTTTGCGGTCCAGATGGTTTTCTTGTCAACCAGCTCCTCTCGGGGGCGGCCATAGAGAATTTCCGCCAAGCGGCGTTCGTCTGTGCTACCCTCCAGAAACCAGAGCAGCTCGCTTACAACGGCTTTCCAGGCAAGCTTTTTGGTGGTAATAGCGGGAAACCCAAGCGACATGTCGAACTCCATTCGCTCGCCGAATTTCGAATACGTGCCGACACCTGTTCGATCCTGGCGATATTCACTTGCAAGGGCGTTCCGAAGGGCTTGATCGTAGGACTCCATGAGCATTTGCGGATCATACCCCTAGATGGCTTAGGAGTCAAGCTCAAAGAGACATATTTAGCAACATGCCGACCCTAATCCCAAAAAGCGAAAGCGCCCTCTGCAAGGCGATCGACACCGTGCTCAAAGTCCTCTCGTTCGGCAAGCTCAATCGGTTTATGGATGATTATGTCACCACCATTGGAGACACTATCTACACGCCATTGTCGTGGAATGACTGGGGTGTTAACACGCAGCAAGAGGTGCTTAGCCACGAAATGGTACACATCGAGCAACAAAAAAGACACGGAAAGCTCCTGTTTGCGCTTCTCTATCTCTTTGCTCCGCTCCCTATTCTGTTTGCAAACTGGCGCCTAGAATTTGAGATGGAGGCCTATGCTCAAACGTGCCTACGCAAGTTTCAAACAGGAGGTCCAGTTCGGCAATCTACAGTAAACTGGATTGTTGAGCAGATGACGGGTCCAAGCTACCTGTGGACAACTATTGACGCCAAGAAAGCTGAGCAGCTATTGCGGCAAAAGGTCAAACAAATTACTTCCCAGAACATCTTCGCTGAAGGTGGTCAAGAATGAGGCTCACTGAAGTGCTCGGCCTAGAGTCGGGAAATATGGTATTTTACCATGGCGGAAATCTGGATGGCAACCAGACGGAATTCATCCCTCAAAAGGGAGGGCGTTACGAATACGGTCCAGGCCTCTATCTCACAGATCACCAAGGGACTGCCGAGAAGTACGCCAAGGGCAGCCGGAAGTTGTATCGTGTAGAGGTAGAACCTGGTGTGGATCTGCAGGACGCAACACTTAGCGTGGAAAGCGTTCGGGATTTCGTTCAAAAGTTCGTATCAAAACCCAAACGAGAATGGTGTTTGGCGCTGGTGGAACGACGAGTAAAAGATGGGCGGGTTCCCGCCTACATGTTCAGCAACATCTTACTCAACGAGAAGCTGATGAAGCCATCCAACATTCATGAGTTGCGAAAGTTTTTGGTTGAAAACAATATCGACTACGAAACCGTGAAGAACCCATTCGGCTGGGGCGAAAACATGCTGGTTCTCTACAACATGAAAAAGATCAAAAGTGTGCAAAAAGTATCACGCTAGCGCAACAGGTCCTTTTGTCCACTCTTCTTCTTGCGTTGCATGGAAACTTACAACTTCGGATAAGTGATTGTAGTTTAAGGGCGAAGAGCACTCTCGGCACAAATCCACACCCATAAATTCGTAAGTGGCGCCACCAGGAAACGAGCCCTTGCCAATGGCAATAAGCAAGATGTCGCCAGGAAAGCACGTTTCCGCTTTATGTCTCTCTAGATAGCGCATCTGCGGCTCTCGGAAACGCTGTAGGACTCAAAGACAAAAAACTCATGCATAAGCCTCTTGCGGTGAAGCATCACAAGCAATGCGGTGTTATCGTGTCTATAGAAAATATGCACGTCGCCCACACAATACTGCAGGCGGCGCTCCCCAAAAGGGGGCAGCGGGTGGTCCGCTTTGTTCACTTACAACGGCTCTTCCAGCGCTTCAGAGCCCTTTTGATGCAGGACTCAGGATCTTCAGGTACAGGGTCTTGAGAAGGCGTGCGCTGGCTCAACGCCTTCAATCTCTGACAAAATGCTTTTTGGCGAGCTTTACTGTCTGCGGAAACCACCGGACGATCTGACTCGTTCATGGCCATCACGTCGCTTTCGTGACAGCTGTGGCTCAATGCCGATGCCTTATCCAGGATAGCATGAGCTTCCGAAAGAGAAATGTACCCGGCGGTCAGGTATCGCTCCAGCTGCAATGCTGTGGTTACACTGACATTGTCTGTCTCCACCGCCTCACGAATGCGATCCATGACACTGAGATCAAATTTGCTTTCCTTGATGGGTTTCATGTTTTCTTTAGTTAGGCCCGCAGATGAGAAAGACGGAATGCTGACAATCTGATGAAAAGCCGCAAAGGCCCCTGTGAATTTCATGAGTTTGCCATTGCGACGAAACACAATCCCTTCAATTGGTGCCGAAATGTCGTCCATGCTTTTGAGGCGTGACATTTCGAATTTCAGTTTTTCAATCGCTTTGGTGTCACCTGACCTCTCTACTTGGCGGACCACATCCATCACCTTGTTCCGAATTCTAGTCAACTCCTTGTCGCCATCAGAGATCATCGAGCTTGTGAGGCCACGTAGTCTCTCAACGGCAAAAGCAAACATCACCCTTTCCAAAGGCGAGAGGGCTTGCTTCAGTAGTGAAGCTCGCTCTTTTTCCGGGGCACGAAACAGACCTGGTTTTTGTTCGGCGGCATATTGACGTACAGTCTTCAAAGGGTTGCCGGCGCATAGCCGATGCAGATCTGCAACCGCCTTGTCCCTGGCCACCATATCCATAACAGACAGATGTACAGGAATTGCTCCTGTGCATAGCCAGCCAGGGACATTGGCTTGATTGGCAAGCTTTGATACTTGCGCAGCAATAGGGCCCTCATAGTCTGAGATGTTCCCTTGGCGATCCACGAGCTTTGCAGCCGCATGAACAACCACAGCTGGTAAATCGTACTGCAGCGTAATGTGAGCATGCGGAGAAAGGATCTCTGCGCTCATCCAGACTTGACCTGCAGGGGTGCTTAGTTTGCCACCTGAGCCCGCTTTGTTAATGACAGAGCATACCTCCTGCAAGGCATCAAAGCCGTCCAGGAACGCCTTCTGGATGCCTTTGCGGCCATCAAAGAAAAGGCGGAGGGCCTCCCTATTCAGCCCTCCCGACCTCATCTGGGATTTGTTGCGAGACACCCTAAGCTCCCCTGCAATAAGCGAGAAGCTTAGGTTGATGCCATCTGTTTTTTCCGACACTTCATCAAGTTTGCCAGCAGCCGCATCCTGGATTAGCTCTACCAACTCCTGGAATGTAGTGTTCAAGTCCTCGTAAGGGTGACTGAGATGTCCTGCGGCGCCGCTCATTTGATTTACTCTTGGCTCTGGGTTGGGTGACCTGATTGCCCCCAGACATCCGCCCAAGAGCCCTCAAGAGCACCTTTAGCATAGTCCGTTACCTGCTGCTCGAAAAAGTTGGTGTGAGAAGCGCCAAGGGCCGCCTCCACCCAAAAGAGAGGGTTCTGCTTCACCTTGAAGATCGCCTTAAGGCCCAGGCCCAAAAGGCGACGATCGGCGATGTACCGAATGTAAAGCTTAACCTCGTCTTTGGTTAGCCGCTCAACATGAAGCATCCCAAAAGCAAGATCTACAAACTTGTCTTCAAGATCTACCATTTCCTTTGCAATGGTATAGATGTTTGACTTAACCTCATCCGAGATACCACCATTTTCTTTGGCGTACTCACGAAAGACCTTCGTCATGCCCTCTGCATGCAGATTTTCGTCTTGGATACTCCATGAAATAATCTGCCCAGTTGCACGCATCTTGCCATTTCGAGCAAAATTGAGCAGCATGATAAAGCTGGCAAAAAGCTGCATCCCTTCCCCAAAGGCGGACACGCATGCGATCTTCTCTAGAACGCCCATGTCCTTCACCTTGGCCAGGTACTCATGTTTTTCAACCATCTCTTGGTACTGAAGAAACTCATTGTACGTTGAGGATGGAAGATCCAGCGACTCGATAAGGTGGGCATATGCAGCCACATGAAGGCTTTCTCGGGCCGCAAAACCCGACATCATCATTCGAACTTCGGGTTGCCGAAAAATAGGAATGTAGTGGTCGAGGTAACTGCCACCAATATCGATATCACCCTGAACAAAGAATCGAAGCACTTTGGTGAGAAACTCTTTTTCTTCCGCAGTCAATCTTTGCTTAAAGTCCTTGATGTCTTCCGCCATGTCGATTTCTGAATGCAACCAGTGCACCTGCTCATGCTTGAGCCACATGTCATATGCCCATTCATACTGAAAGGGACGGAACACTGTACGGGATGCCGTAATGTCTTTTTTGGTTCGCTTGCCGCTCATTTTTTAGCCCTCACACGCCACACAGACGTTGCCATCA
>Ga0208916_10001486_pt1 | contig 10082 bp, 11 predicted proteins | sample DEB19_08_DNA_5_FD_184523 | JGI IMG/M metagenome (GOLD analysis project Ga0208916, IMG submission 184523) | Aqueous microbial communities from the Delaware River and Bay under freshwater to marine salinity gradient to study organic matter... | ecosystem: Environmental > Aquatic > Marine >... | reverse complement strand
TGGCAGGCCGAGAGCGCGCTGCAATAGAATTTGGCGCGCCGTGTTGTCTGTCAAGTCCTCCCCCCGCACGACATCGGTGATGCCTTGTGCGGCGTCATCGACCACCACAGCCAATTGATAAGCCCAGAGACCATCGGCCCGGTGCAAGACAAAATCACCGACCTGTTCGCTGACGTTTTGTGTTTGTAGGCCAAGGCGTCGGTCGGTCCAAGAGACTTCTGCGCTCTGGCCTGCAGGCGAAGTCAAGAAGCGCCAAGCGCGGGCTGGTTTGCCTCTCAAGCCACCGCGACAAGTGCCCGGATAAACCAATTCGCCATGGCGTTCGCGGGCGTGACCTTGGCTGGCGAGTGCGATTGCAATGTCTTGCCGAGTGCAGCCGCAGAGATAAGCTAAGCCCGCACGGGTGAGTTGGTCTAGCGCCTGTTGGTACAGCGCACAGCGTTGCGACTGGTAGACCGGTGGCGCGTCTGGCACCAGACCGCAGGTGGCCAGTTGCTGCAAGATCGTGTCGGCCACGCCGGGCACGCAGCGTGGCGTGTCGACATCTTCAATGCGCACCAGCCATTGACCGCCGTGGACGCGGGCGTCAAGCCAGCTGGCCAGCGCCGCCACCAACGAACCCGCATGCAGCGGGCCGGTGGGTGAGGGCGCGAAGCGGCCGATGTAATGCGCTTGGCTCACACCGTCGCGCAGTTAAGCAATCGCCAGCGCCATTTCAAGACCCGATACGAAAGCGTCTTCAACGCGGTGCCCCAGGCACCAGTCGCCGCACAGGCCGATGCCGGCCTTGGCGTCCCAGAAATGGCTTTGCCCGGCGGGCGCGGTGGTTTGTGCGTAGCGCCAGCGATGCACATCCGCATGCGACGGCGTGGCGCGGATGCCGGTGATCTCGGTGAAGGCTTTGAGCAGCTTGGCCTTGACGCGTTCAGCGTCGTCTTCCAAGTGTTTTTGCGACCATTCGGGGCTGGCTTGCACTGTCCAGCGCTCAATCGGATCGCGGCCGGGTTTAGACGATTCGCGCGCCAGCCAAGCGATGCGGTGGTGCGTGCTGCGTGCCGCATTCCATTGCGGGCCGAGATAAGTCAGATTCGGTTGTACGGCTTGCGGAAAAGCCAGCATCAGCGTCCAGCAAGGTGCAACGTCTACCTTGGCGAGTTGGGGCAACATAGATTTGCCAAGCTCTGAGCTGAGCAGCAGCGCTTGCGCTTGTGGTGAGGGCACCGCCAGCACCACGTTGTCAAAGCCGGAATAGACGCGGCTGCTGCCTTCGCTGCCGTCGGTTTGCAGCTGCCAGCGCTTGGGGTGCAGGGTGTCGCGCTCAATGCGCACCACTTGCGTTTCTTGCGTCAGGCTGCCAGCCGCTTCAATCGGTTGAGCCCAGTGGCGCACCAGTGCATTCATGCCGGGCGAGGCGACCCAATGCGGCTCTTTTGGTGGCAGCGAGGCCGCAAAAACGCGGCCCACTTCGTCAAGAATGCGGACGGTGTTGGCGCTCCATGGGCGCACCACTTGTTGTGCGGCTTGCAGCACTTTCAAGAAACGCGGGTCCCGCGCCGTGAAGTACTGCGTGCCATGGTCAAAACCACCAAACGTCGTTTGCCGCGTCGACATGCGGCCACCGGTGCCCCGGCTCTTTTCAAACAAGCTGACTGTGTGACCCGCCTGCATCAGCGTGCGGGCGCAAGCCACGCCCGCCATGCCGGCGCCAACCACGGCGATATGGCGCGGTGCAGCAGAGGCAGCAGAGGCGGAAGGACGAGCGGGAGATTTTGATTTTTTAGGCATGTCTTTTTAGCTTTTTGTGGTGTTTTGTTGATCGGACATTTAGGACCTTGGGAGACGGTGGCTGATTATTCAGCCGCCGTCATTGGGCACACTCTACACGCAGACTCCGATTGAATCCATCAGTAGCTTCATGGAGCGTGCGGGCGTTCCAGCAAGGCTGTTCGGGTGGCGGGCTTGTCGAGTTGAGCCAGCCACCATTCAAGCGCCCGACCGGGACGTGTGCCGACGTCTTGCCGCCAGGCGTAACTCATTTTGAAAACCCGGGTTGGGCGCTGTACCTGCTTGACCACCAATTGACCCACTTGCACATGCGGCCGAGCCAAATACTCGGGTAAAAATCCACCGCCCAGCCCGCGCAATTGCGCTTCTAGTTTGGCTGGCATGCCGGGCACGGTGAAGACGTCTTGCCCGCCAATCAGGCCCACCGTTAAGCCGCCGCCGCGTTGTACTGAATCGGCCACGGCCACTGCGCGGTGTGCCCTTATCTGGCTGTCGCTCAACGGTTCTGGCGCATTGGCCAAAGGGTGGTTTGGCGCAACCGCATAAACAAATTTGATCGGGCCCAACAACTTGCTGTGAAAGCCCGACTGTGTGGTCGGTTCGATGGTCACGCCAATCGCCAAGTCGGCTTGACCAGACGTCAGTGCTTCGAGCGTGCCTGACAAAGCCTCTTCACGAATTTTCAGGCGGGTTGGCGGCCCCAGTGCAAAAAAGGCTTCACACAACTCCATCACCGTGGTGCGAGAAATCACACTGTCAATCGACAGCGTGAATTGCGGTTCCCAACCGGTGGCCACGCGCTTGACACGATTCGCCACGGCATCGAGCTCAGCCAGCAGGCGATTGCCTTCGCGCAGCAGTTCCTTGCCGGCTTCGGTCAGCTGCGCTTGGCGTGAGGAGCGGTCAAACAGCAGCACGTCCAGCGCATCTTCAATTTGCCGCACGCGGTAGGTCAGCGTGCTGGGCACCACACCGAGTTCGCGCGCCGCTGCGGCCATGCTGCCGGTGCGGTCGACGGTGGCGATCATGCGCAGGGCTTCAGGTGTGAGTGCGTCGCGAAAGCTGCTCATGGCGGGGTTTTCTATTCAAAAGATTTGAATGATGCCACTGAAACAAGGGGATCGCACCGCCGGATGGTGTGGATTCAACTTCGGGTTGCTTAAGGGTAAGTCCGCGCTTCAATCTTATCGATAAAGTTAATAAATAGAAGTTTTGTCGATAAAATTTCTAGAGCAGGATCCAGCTTCATTGAAGCTTCTCACATAATGAAATAGGAAATGCCATGCGTTTTGTCAGTTATTGCGCCGGCGTGAACCCAAGCTGGGGTGTTTTAGTTGACGAAGTGCACGTCGTTGACCGCCGTGAACTTGGCCATGCGCTGCCATCAACCCTGCGCGAATTCATCGCCTTGTCTGCTACTCAGCCCAGCTTGTTGGCCGACGTGAAGGCGCGCGCTGCGGCCGCCACGCCAACCCGGCTTGACGCGGTCACGTTGGCGCCCTGCGTGCCGCAACCCGGCAAGATCATTTGTCTGGGTGTGAATTACCACGACCACGCTAAAGAGGGCGGCAACGCGGTTACGGATTACCCGGCTTTCTTTTTGCGCTGCGCGACCTCGTTGCTGGCCCACGGCGCGCCCTTGCAGGTGCCGGCTATCTCAGACAAGCTGGACTTCGAGGCCGAGCTGGCCGTGGTGATTGGCCAGCGCACGCGATTTGTCTCGGAGGTAGACGCTCTGAAATCGGTGTTTGGCTACGCCTGCTTTAACGACGCCAGCCTGCGCGACTACCAGCGCCGCACCAGCCAATGGACGATTGGCAAGAATTTTGACGCCACCGGCGGCTTTGGGCCGAGCCTGGTCACGCCCGATGAACTGCCGCCCGGTTGCACCGGCTTGCGCATCCAGTCACGCTTGAACGGTCAGGTGATGCAGAACGCCAACACCACCGACATGGTGTTTTGTGTGGCTCGCACGATTTCGCTGTTGTCTGAAGCCATGACGCTGGAACCTGGTGACGTGTTGGTGATGGGCACGCCCGGTGGCGTGGGCTATGCACGCACGCCGCCGGTCTGGATGAAGGCCGGCGACACCATCGAGATTGACATCGAGGGTGTGGGCATTTTGTCGAACCCCGTCACTGCCTGAAAAATTTAAAACAAGGAGACTCGCATGCAACGCAGACATCTTTTTCAAACCACCGCCACCTTGGGTTTGGGCGCTTTGGCCGGCTGTGCCTTGCCTGGCCATGCCACTCACCATGCCAAAACGCCGTTTGATGTGCCAGCCACTTATGTGCCCATCGTCGGTTCCGACATGATGTTTCCGGTGCGTCGCATTTACTGCATTGGCCGTAACTACGCGGCGCACGCACGCGAGATGGGCTCAGACCCGACCCGTGAGCCGCCTTTCTTTTTTCAAAAGCCGACCGACGCGATTCAAAACGTCGCGCCCGGCACCGTGGCTGACCATCCTTATCCGACGCTGACCAAGAACTACCACTACGAAGTCGAACTCGTGGCGGCGCTGAACAAGGGCGGACGCAACATTCCGATGGCCCGTGCGCTGGAGCATGTCTACGCTTACGCGCTGGGCTTGGACATGACGCGCCGCGATTTGCAGCGTGCTTTGGGCAATGAGAAAAAACCTTGGGAGATCGGCAAAAGTTTTGACTACTCAGCGCCGATTGGCCCGCTGCATTTGGCGACGCAGACCGGGCCTTTCACCCAAGGCAACATCTGGCTGAAGGTGAATGGCCAGACCAAGCAAAACGCCAACCTGAGCCAGATGATCTGGAGCGTGGCTGAACAAATCAGCAAGCTCTCGGAGGCGTTTGAGTTGATGCCCGGCGACATCATTTATTCAGGCACGCCAGAAAACGTCGGGCCAGTGGTGCGCGGCGATGTGATCGATTGCCACATCGACGGTTTGCCCAACTTGAGCGTCAAGATCGTCTAAACCGCCGCTTTAGCGGAGTCAAGGTCGGGCGCTGTGGCCGCCTTCTTTGGCTTGGCTCGCCACCAACGTGGCGGTGCGCGTGTAGTGCTGCACCAGCAGCTTCACGGCCTCGTCCGCATCGCCGGCGATGGCGGCTTCAAATATCGCCACGTGCTCTGTGTGCTCGTGGCGTGAGCTGAAGTTGTGGCCGGCCGCCACTTGGCGGAATCGGTAGGCTTCATCGGCCAAGCTGTCGCAGAAGCCGCGCATCCAGCGCGACGGACAGCGTGCCAGCAGCACCCGGTGAAACGCGCGGTGCAAGGTTTCCCATTCCGGGTTCGGAATGTATTTGTCTAGCGCCAGTGAACGTGGCGTGCGCGAGAGCTGATGCACCAGCAGCACCAGTTCATGCTCCCAGGCGGTGTCGCGTGCATTGATGGATTCGCGCAAGGCCAAGCTTTCGAGTTGGGCCCGGGTTTGCGTCAGGGTGGGCAACTCGCTCCACTTAAGAGCCGTCACATTGAAGCCGCGCTGTTCAGTGCGGTCTACCAAGCCTTCCGCGGACAAGCGGCTGAGGGCTTCTCGTAGCGGACTGGCACCGACGCCATAACGCTGGCACATGGCTTCAACCCGCAGCTTGCTGCCAGGCTCCAATACGCCGTGTGTGATGTCCGCCCGCAACTGCTCATAAACGGCGCTGGCACGGGTGGTGCCGACGCTGCCGTCAGCGGAGGGTGGGAGAGGGGGCTTGCGCGCCATAGCTTGGGTACTGACTGATTTATCGATTATTTTCGAGTTTAGCTCAGGAGGGTGAGTTCAATTTATTTGAATCTTGCCGTCGAAAACGTTCAACCGTTGAAGCGTTTACACGCGCTAAAGTTACAGCATTGAAACGAAAGGATGTGTCATGTTGACCTTGCGAACTTCTGCTGAACGCGGCTACGCCGACCATGGCTGGCTCAAGTCTTACCACTCGTTTTCCTTTGCCGGTTATCACGACCCGGCGCACATGGGCTTTGGCAATTTGCGTGTCATCAATGAAGACCGTATTGCACCGGGCACCGGTTTTGGCACGCACAGCCACCGTGACATGGAAATCATCAGCTACGTGATGAGCGGTGCCATCGGCCATAAAGACAACATTGGCAATGGCGCGTCGATTCCGCCGGGCGATGTGCAGCGCATGAGCGCCGGCAGCGGCATCTCGCACAGCGAGTTCAACCATTCGCAGGACTCAGTCACGCATTTTTTGCAGATATGGATTCAACCCAACGTCACCGGCATTGAACCCGGTTACGAGCAAAAGAGTTTTGCAGACGCCGACAAGCGCGGCAAGCTGCGTTTGGTGGCCTCACCAGATGGCGCTGAAGGTTCGGTCACCATCCATGCGGATGCCCGCTTGTATGCCGGGCTTTTTGATGGCCCCGAAGAAGCGAGCTTGGTACTCGACCCACAGCGCAAAGCCTATGTGCAATTGATTCGCGGTGAACTGCAAGTCAATGGACAACTGCTCAAGGCTGGAGATGCGGCCAAGCTCGAAGCAGAGAGCGTTTTGCACCTGACGAACGGCCAAGATGCCGAAGTGCTGGTGTTTGATTTGAGCGCTTGATCGCCGCCTGTTTTTAGTTTCCCTTCCCGTTCCACTTGTTATTTTTTATCTTTGAAAGAATGATTCTCATGTTTACCTCCCTGCAAAATCCGCTGTCCTTCATTGGCCGCGCTCTGATCGCCTTGCTGTTCATCCCGGCGGGCTTTGCCAAGATCGGCGGCTTCGCTGGAACCGCCGGCTACATCGCCGCCATGGGCGTGCCACTGCCGTTCGTCGCAGCGGCGCTCGCCATTGCGGTTGAACTCGGCCTTGGCATCTTGCTGTTGGTGGGTTTTAAAACCCGCTGGGCGGCTTTGGGCATTGCCATCTTCACCGTGGTCATCACCTTCATCTTCCACAAGTTCTGGGGTATTCCCGCTGAGATGGTGATGTCACAGCAACAAGCTTTTTTCAAGAACATCGGCGTGGTCGGCGGCTTGTTGACCATTGCAGCTTGGGGCGCAGGTGCCTGGAGCGTTGACGCCAAACTTAACAAATAAGGAAATTTAAAATGTCAAAAATAGCAGTTGTATTTCACTCGGGTTACGGCCACACACAACGCATGGCGCAAGCTGTTGCAGAGGGCGCCGGCGCTGATCTGGTGGCCATTGATGCCGAAGGCAATTTGCCTGAGGGCGGTTGGGAAACCTTGGCTGCCGCCAACGCCATCATCATGGGCTCGCCAACCTACATGGGCAACGTCAGCTGGCAGTTCAAAAAATTTGCAGATGCCACTTCCAAGCCTTGGTTCACCCAAGCTTGGAAGGACAAGCTGTTTGCCGGTTTCACCAACAGCGCAGCCATGAACGGCGACAAGGCCTCAACGCTGACTTATTTGTTCACGCTGGCCATGCAACACAGCGGCATCTGGGTCAGTCAAGGCATCTTGCCGAGCAGCAGCAAGGCCGCCGAGCGTAATGACCTGAACTATCTGGGTTCGTACAGCGGTGCCATCGCGCAGTCCCCTTCAGATGCAGGTGCCAGCGAGATGCTGGCCGGTGACTTGAACACCGCGCGGGCTTTTGGCCAGCGCGTGGCTGAAGTCGCGGCTCGTTTCAAGTAAACGGTCAAAGGCAGAGGCTAAGCCGGGCCAGCAGGGTCCGGTTTAGCTGTTCAGGGAAAACGTGGGTTCGAATGCGCTGATGAGCGTCGTTTTAAGCGAGTGCAACGTTTAAAATTTATCATGCGAATTTTTACCCTTTTGCCTTGGTACGACTGGCTGGCGATCGTCTGGTTTTTTGGTGTCTGGCTGACTTATTCAAGGTTTTCACGTAACGAAAACTTCAAGCGCCCCTCCATTTTGTGGGCCACCAATCGCTACCGGCATTACTGGTTGTTGCAAGCCACGTCTCGCGATCCGCGGGTCATCGACGGCATCATCACGCAGAACCTGTCGAGCACGCCGGCCTTCTTCTCGTCAACCACCATCATCATCATTGGCGGTCTGTTTGCGCTCTTGGGCACGACTGACCGGGCCAGTGAACTGGTGCGAGAAATCCCCTTCGCAGTGCAGACTTCAGTGCTGATTTTTGACCTGAAAGTGCTGATGATCATTGGCATTTTTGTGTACGCCTTTTTTCGCTTCAGCTGGTCGATGCGCCAATACACCTTTGCGGCGTTGTTGATCGGCTCCTTGCCGCCGCCCGCTGATTTTGCGTCGGGCAAGTTTGACCGCGATGTCTTTGCCGCGCGCGCCAGCCGCATGGTCGGGCTGGCCGCTGAAACCTTCAACGACGGCTTGCGCGCTTATTACCTGAGCTTTGCGGTCATGGCCTGGTTTTTTTCGACCATCGCTTTTGCTGTCTTCACGGCCGTGGTGATTGTGATTTTGTACAACCGCGAGTTCCGTTCGGACGTGTTGCAAGTCTTGAAGGAGTGACGCGGTAGCCCGTCATCAAGAGGCGTCGCGTGTCAGCCGTAGTCCGCTGAACTGCCACTGCGCGTCAGGCGGAAAAAAGTTGCGGTAGCTGGCCCGCAGATGGTTTTGAGCTGTAGCGCACGAGCCGCCGCGCAGCACAAACTGCTGGCACATGAACTTACCGTTGTACTCGCCGACCAAACCTTCCCACGGCTTGTAGCCCGGGTAGGCGCTGTAGCTGGACTGCGTCCATTCCCAGACATCACCCCAGAGTTGGGCCAGCCGACCGTCGTGTCGTTCTTGCAAGGGCAGGGGGTGAAAAACCGCGTTGTCTTGCAGGTTGCCTGTGATGGCTTGCGGCTGGCTGCGTGCGGCCAGCTCCCATTCTTGCTCGGTCGGCAAGCGGGCACCGGCCCAGCGGGCGTAGGCATCGGCTTCAAAATAACTCAGGTGGCACGCCGGCGTGTTCGGGTCTACCGCGACTTGGCCATACAAGGTGAAGTTGCTGTATGAGCCGTCGACAGACTGCCAATACAGCGGCAGCTGCTTGTTGTCTTGCTGCACCCAATCCCAGCCCATCGACAGCCAGAGCTCTGGCCTTTGGTAGCCGCCGTCTTCGATGAATTCAATCATGTCGCCGTTGGTCACTAGGCGGTCGCTCATCTCAAAAGGTGCGACGAACACTGGGTGCCGAGGCGTTTCGTTGTCAAAAGCAAAGCTGCCGTCCAGCGTTGGCTCGTGGCCGTGCCGCACCAAACCGCCAGCCTGCCGAACCCAGCCAAGAGGCTGCGGGTGTGTGCCCGCCAGCGGCCAGCGCTGGGCATAAGCCGGTCGGGCCGGGTTCTGCGACAGCGCATGTTTGATGTCGGTGATCAGCAACTCTTGATGCTGTTGCTCGTGGTGCAAGCCGAGTTCCAAAAGCACTTTCAGGGCTTCGCGATCAGCCGCTTCTCGGCTGGCCACTGAGCTGATCAGCGCTTGCATGCGTTGATCTACTTGCTGCCGGTACAGCAGCACGTCAGCCAGTGTGGGCCGACTGATCAGGCCGCGCTGATGCCGTGGGTGCTTGCTACCAACGGCGTTGTAATAGCTATTAAAAAGCACCCGAAAGCTGGCATCGTATGGCGCAAAGTTGGGCTCAAAACGCTCCAGCAAAAAGGTTTCAAAAAACCAAGTGACATGCGCCAAATGCCATTTGGCGGGGCTGGCGTCGGGCATGGACTGCAGTTGGCAGTCTTCTGGGCTGAGTGGCCGGGTCAAGGCAACGGTTTGCTGCCTTGTGAGGGCGTAACGCTGGGCGAGTGCAGACAAGTCGTTTGTCCGAGATAAAGCGGGGGAGTGACTAGATGAGGGCATGCGTTTATTTTGCGTGTCTGCGGCAGAACCTGCATTGGCCGGGTGCAAACTCTCTTTTTCGCCGGGTTTGCTCAGACCGCGTTAGTGACGACAAGCTCCGGTCGAGGCGTCAAGGCCGCGTCGACCACGCGCCTGTCGTCAAAGACAAAGCAGCCACTGGTGTAATGCGCTTGGCCGACTTGTTCAAAATAAGTCAAGATGCCGCCCTCGAGTTGGAAGACATCGGTCACCCCGGCTTCGCGCATCAAGATAGCGGCTTTTTCGCAGCGGATACCGCCGGTGCAAAAGCTCACAACTGTCTTGCCTTGTAGCTCAGTGTGGTGGGCTTTGAAGGCGGCCGGAAACTCGGTGAACTTGTCGATGCGCCAGTCGATCGCGCCTACAAACGTGCCGCAGTCTGCTTCAAAGGCGTTGCGCGTGTCGAGTGTGACCACGGCTTGGCCGTTATCGTCGTGGCCTTGGTCTAGCCAGCGTTTCAGGGTGCTTGCGTCAACCGCTGGGGCACGGCCGCTGGCAGGCTGAATCGCCGGGTGGTTCATGCGGATGATCTCCGGTTTGAT
>Ga0208916_10001485_pt1 | contig 10086 bp, 9 predicted proteins | sample DEB19_08_DNA_5_FD_184523 | JGI IMG/M metagenome (GOLD analysis project Ga0208916, IMG submission 184523) | Aqueous microbial communities from the Delaware River and Bay under freshwater to marine salinity gradient to study organic matter... | ecosystem: Environmental > Aquatic > Marine > Coastal... | reverse complement strand
CGCCTCGCGCACTTGGCCGGTCAGCAGGCCGCCGAGCAGTCGCCAAGAACCTTCAATAGCGCGGGCCGCAAAGCTGGTCGGATCCACATAGGCGCTAGGCCAGACGCGTTCACCACAGCCACTGGCGTAGTTGCCCAAAAACTGCACGCGGTTCGGGTTGTTCACACTCGCGCGCAAGTCGCTGCGCCAGTCGCCGCAGAGCGATGTACGCGACAGAAGCACGCTGTCGTCAACCTGCACGCCAGCCATCGGCGGCTCAGTGCGCACCAGCGCCCGACCCGACGCCAAGTCTGGTGTGAAAGTCATCACCAGCGTCTTGAAATTGATGAGCAAGGCGTCGGGCTGCGTGTTGTAGGGCCGCAGTGGCTCACCGTCGAACTCTGCAGCGTTGGCCGTCAGATCGCCGAACGCGCTGCGGTCCAACACGATGTCGCCGCGAATCGCACGCACGCCGCTGGCCTGCACCTGCGTCAGCATCGCTTGTAAACGCTCCACCACGAGCTTCGGATCCCCACCACCACGCACCACCATGTTGCCGTCGAGCAAACCGCCCTGAATGCTACCGTCCATCGTGACATGGGTTTTCCAGAGGAAGTCTGGGCCCAGCACATCCAGTGCCGCGTAAGTGGTGACCAACTTCATGACCGAGGCCGGGTTCATGGCTTCGCCGGCACGGTGACTCAAACGCGGCGGGCGTTGGCCGCCAACGTCGACGACCAACAAGGTCACGGCGCTGGCCGGCACCTGCGCCCGCGCCAATGCTTTTTCAATCGCCTTGGGTAGGCGCGGCTCTGCGGCCAAGGCGGCCGGGCCAGCCAGACAGAGTGTGGCCGCTACGGCCAACGCGACCCACAGCCGGCGCAGCTGACAAGCTGACGGGCAGCCATACGATAAGGGTGTCTGAGGTGACGCTGGAAAAGCCATCCGTGAATTATCACGGCTGGACCCGCACGTTGCCAACGTGCCGACCGTCTTGACCGGATAATCAGGCGATGCCCACGACCGCTCCCAGCACCGCCTTGACCCCGCCCGAGGGTCGCTTTCTGGCGTTTGACACCAGCACTGACCGCATGTCGATCGGCGTCAGCGACGGCACGCAGCAGTGGCTGCATGAGGGGGCGGGTGGGCCGCTGTCGTCGACCTCCTTGATTCCCGCCATCTTGCAACTGCTGGCCGATGCCGGTCTGCGACTCGACCAACTCGATGCGATTGCCTTTGGCCGTGGCCCGGGTTCTTTCACCGGCTTGCGCACGGCCTGTGCGGTCGCGCAAGGTCTGGCCTTGGGCGCAGGCGTGCCGGTGCTGCCGATGGATTCGTTGCTGGCGCTGGCTGAAGCAGCGCGCTTTCAATGGGCGCTCGACAATTCGACCCCGCAGACCATCACCGCGATGCTGGACGCGCGCATGGACGAAATGTATGTGCAGCACTTTCGCTTGAGCGATGGTGTTTGCCAAGCGTTAGCGCCTTGCGTTTTGGTTCGGCCTGAGGCTTTGCAATTGAACGTCGCGCTGCAAGCTGCGGAGGACTCTGGCATAGAAGCTCAGCATGGGCTGGCCGGCAACGTCTTCGAGGTCTATGCAGCGCGGCTGCCGGCCCTCGTGACCGACTGCAACCGTTTGACCGCCCTGCCAGGCGCCGCGGCGATGCTGCGGCTGGCACCGGCGATGCTGGCGGCGGGCGCTGCACTGGACGCGTCACAAGCGCTGCCGCTCTACATCCGCGATAAAGTGGCCCTGACCACCGATGAACGTGCTGAGGTGAAGCGCCGAACCCTGCTTGAACACGTCAACCCGTCATGAATGCCGTCCTCCAACCCAGAGAAGTCCGTCTCGAGGCCATGACCGCGCCTTGGCTGGAACAGGTCGCCTGCATTGAAAAAAGCGCCTATCCCCACCCGTGGTTGGCCGGCAATTTTGCCGACTCACTGACCGCGGGTTACCCGTGTCAGATGCTGCTGGCCGACGCTGCGAACGGCAGCGCGCCCGAGCTGATGGGCTACTTTGTGGCGATGAAAGGTGTCGACGAGGTGCACCTGCTCAACATCACGGTGGCGCCGATGTACCAGGGCCAGGGCTTTGCCCGGCTGCTGCTGGACGCGCTGTACCTGTGGTCACGCGGGCAGGGCGCCGAATGGCTGTGGTTGGAGGTGCGCATCAGCAACACGCGGGCGCGACAAATCTACGAACACTGCGGTTTCAAGCATGTCGGTACGCGCCGCAACTATTACCCGCTGAGCGCTTTCGAACGCGAAGACGCGATCGTCATGAGTCTGGCATTGTGAAAGCCCAAGCATGAGTCTCGACCTCGACAAACGCCAACGCGCAATGCTGCGCGAAATGGGCATCCGACTCTGGCAACCGCAGCCGACAACCACCGAAGTGGCTGACGTTGTGGCGCCGGTTGGCACGCGAAAAGTCTCTGTCGCAACGCCGACTGCGGCAGTTGTATCAGCGCCGGGACCAGAAGCCTCAACGCAAGCCAACACGATGGCCATCAGCAACAGCGCCTGGTCACTCGGCGAAGCACGTGCCCTGTATGCCGCATCGGCTAGGCCGGCTGCCGATAGCGGACATCCTGCAGCCCCCGGTGCGACCGCGCGCTGGCTGCTGCTGATGGAGGCGCCACCAAGCGTCAATGAGGTCGACCCGCTGGCGGGTGACGCCGGGAAACTCCTCGACAACATGCTGCGCGCAGCTGGGTTGCACCAAAGCGCCAGCGCGGTGTGTGTGTCGCTGTCGCGTCGCTTAGACCCTGTCACAGCGGCCAATGCCGGCAACACCGCGCCGCTGGATGCGGCGCTGGTCGGATTGTTCAAGGCCGAGAAACCGGACGTCGTGCTCATCATGGGGCGGCTGGCGGCGCAGGCGCTGCTGCAGTCGACAGAACCGCTGGGCAAGCTGCGCGGGCGTGTGCATCAACTGGCGGGCGTTTCAGCGGTGGTCACGTATGACGCGGCGTATCTGCTGCGCAGCCTGCCCGACAAGGCCAAAGCCTGGGACGATCTGTGCCGTGCACAACACATCGCCCAGAAGGCTGGTTCAGCGGCTTGATCGGTCCGTTGATCGGCCGGGAACCAAGACCGACGCGATCGCCACCACCATCAGCACCACGGCAGCCCAGTCCTGCCAATGCAGCACTTCACCCAAACCGACGGCACCGGCAAATACGCCCAGAATCGGAATCATCATCACGCTCAGACTGGACGCCACCGGTGGCAGGCTACGCGCCAAAAAAGTCCAAGCGGCATGCGCAAAACCAAAGATCAACACCGCGTTGTAGAGGATCGCTAGCCACACCACTGTTGCCGGCGCTTTCCATTGCGGCATTTCAAACGCCACGCTCAAGCCGGTGATCACCAGCGTCGTCAGCACGGTCATCCAAAATGACATCGTCAAAGCGGCGACGGGCATGGTGGTTTTGCGCAGCAGTTGCGTGCCTAATGCCCAGGCGGCGGCGGCGGCCAGCGCCAGCAAGACACCGAGAGGCCGGCCCGACAGATGGGTCAGCTCATGCCAGAGCAGGAGCGACACACCAAGCCCGGCTGCGGCCACGCCAACCCAGTTCCGCGCCCGCAACCGATTACCAAAAAACCAGGCGCCCAGCAGCGCTGAAAAAATCGGCATGGTGTAGCCCAGAATCGCCGCGCGCCCGCTGGTCAGACTTTTGACGGCCAAGATCATGAGCGCATGCCAGATGAACATGTTGACAACAGCCAGCCAGAACAACTCGCGATAACGCTCACGCGGAATGTAAAACGGGACTTTGAACCAAACCATCGCCAACGCCAACACCGGCAGACCCAGCCACATGGAGAGGGCGCGGAAGGTCAAGGGCGGAAAGTCCGTCACGCCCAACTTCATGATGGGCCAGTTCAAGCCCCAGGCCAGCGTCAGTAAGACGAGAAGAATGAGTTGCCGTTGGGTCAGTTGCATGGGCCTGGTCAGGTGAAGTGCGCAAAAGGCACATCCTAACGCCGATGCCGGGCAGGCCCTTCTTACAATACCCTGATGACCTTTCTCGACATGCTCGATACCGCCGGACGCCAGAACCAATCCATGCTGTGCGTGGGGCTAGACCCGGAACCCACCCGTTTCCCCGGAAAACTCAAGGGCGACGCCAACAAAATCTATGATTTTTGCGCCGCCATCGTCGATGCCACGGCCGATCTTGTGGTCTCCTTCAAACCGCAAATTGCGTACTTTGCCGCGCACCGCGCTGAAGGCCAGCTCGAGCGCCTGATGGAGCACATGCGCCGCGTGGCGCCACAGGTGCCGATCATCCTAGACGCCAAGCGTGGCGACATCGGTAGCACCGCCCAGCAATATGCGATCGAGGCTTTTGAGCGCTACGGTGCTGACGCCGTCACGCTGTCGCCGTTCATGGGTTTTGACTCGGTCGCACCTTATTTACAGTACCAAGGCAAGGGCGCATTTTTGTTGTGCCGCACCTCCAACCCCGGCGGTGACGACTTGCAAAATCAGCGCCTCGCCTCGATTGAAGGCCAACCGCTGCTCTATGAACATGTGGCGCGTCTGGCCCAAGGTCCGTGGAACCTCAATGGCCAACTCGGGCTGGTGGTGGGTGCCACCTACCCGGCCGAAATCGAACGTGTGCGCCAAGTCGCACCCACGCTGCCGCTGCTAATTCCCGGCGTTGGCGCTCAGGGCGGTGACGCCGTGGCCACCGTGCGCGCTGGCTACAGGGCAGGTGCGCCCATCATCGTCAATTCATCGCGGGCGATTTTGTACGCGTCGCCAGGTGATGACTTTGCCGAAGCAGCGCGCCGCGAAGCGATCAAGACGCGGGATGTATTGCAAGCGGCTCGGACCCTCGCCGCTGGCTGACCCATAGGCCCATCAGCGGCCATTCAGCTGTCCGAAAACCGCCGTTCCCAGGCCTCAACTTCAGCCAAGCCCATCGTCTCGCTGTATTCCTGCAAACTGAACATGCGGCTCCTAGAAGCTTCTGTGTTTCCGTCGCGTTGCAGATTTTGCAGGGCTTCGCGCATCGCAAAACCGACGGTGTTGCGTATCAGGCCGGGGTAAATCGCCAACCCGATGCCATGTGTGTGCAGCGCATCCGCATGCAGCCCAGCCAAGGCACCACCGGCGTCTATGTTCACCATGCACGGGATGCTGATGGCATCGGCCACGCGGCGAATGTCGTCCAGAATGCCGGCGTGGCCTTTGAGCTCGACAAAGACCGCAGCAGCGCCAACGCGCTCAAAAGCCTGCGCGCGCCGAATGGCTTCAGGCAAACCGTGCGCCGCGGCGCTGTCAGTGCGCCCGATGATCAAAAAATCGGGGTCGTTGCGTGCCGCCACAGCGGCTTCAATCTTCGCCACCGCCTCGGCGAAGTCGAGCACGCTGCGGGCGCCCGGCAGTTGCGCGCAGCGCTTGGGCGAGAGCTGGTCTTCGATGTGAATACCAGCCACGCCCGCCGCCTCAAACTCTTGCACGGTGCGGCGCACGGCCACGATGCCACCGTAACCGGTGTCAGCATCGCAGATCAAGGGCACATCGATGCAGGCCGCCACGTTGCGGGCATGGTTGGCCATCAGGGACAAGTCCACCAGACCGACGTCGGGCCGGCCTAGCAGGGAGGCCGAGACCCCATTGCCGGTCATGTAAGCCGCTTCAAAACCAGCTTGCGCCACCAAGCGCGCACCATAACCGTCGAAGATGCCGGGCGCGATCAATGCGGGCGCGGTGCGACCGGCGCCGTTCAAGCGCTGGCGCAACTGGCGACGCATTTGACTGAAACGGCTGATGGCTGAATCCGCGCTCATGCGGGCACCTGCCAGTCTGGGTATTTTTGTAGAAACGGAATCAGGCCGCCTTCGCGCAGCAGCGCACGGATGACCGGTGGCAAAGCGCGCATCGATCGGCCTTCAGGCCAGCCGGCCACTTGCAATAACTGGGCTTGCAAATCCAGCACCAGTGCGCTGCCTGAAGTGATGTCGGTGGTGTCGCATTCCAGCACCGGCAAACCATTGTTGATGGCGTTGCGGAAAAACTGCCGCCCGAACGACGGCGCGACGATCGCCGCCACGCCCATGCGCCGCAGCACATGAACGGCTTGTTCACGGGAAGAATTGATGCCAAAGTGCGTACCGGCAACGATGATCCCACCGGGCTGAAAGCGCGCCGCAAAGCCAGGTGACAGCGCCTCGAAAGCGTGTGCTGCGATATAAGCTTCGTCTTTGCCGGGGAGGTATTTGCCGGAACAATTCAGGTCGGTGTTGACGTCGTCACCCAGCACATAGGCGGGTCCGGAAAGCTGGTCGTGTGTCACTTCAGACATGTGCTGCCTCCCATTGGCCGCCCGGCACGGTGCGCGGGTCGGTGATGCATCCGGTCAGGGCCGATGCCGCCACGGTCGCGGCGGAGCCGAGCCAGATATCGGCATCGTGGTTGCCCAAACGCCCTTTGAAATTTCGGTTCGCGCTGGAGATGACCACCTCCCGATCGCCGGGGATCAAGTGGTTGGTGATGCCGACGCAAGTACCGCAACCGGCAGCCTCGAAAGACGCGCCGGCTTCGGTCAGGATTTCGATCAAGCCCTCGCGCAAAGCGGCCAAGTAAATCTGCCGTGAGGCTGGCGTCACGATCATGCGTACGCCCGGCGCCAGTTTTCGCCCTTTCAAAATCGCGGCGGCTTGGCGGATGTCGTCAATGCGGCCGTTGGTGCAGGTGCCGATGAGTGCGAAATTAATTTTTTGACCGATCACTTCAGAGGCCGACACCACATCGTCGACCGCGTGCTGACGCGCCACCTGCGGCGTCAGCGCGGAAACGTCGATCTCAAAACGGTCCGCATACATCGCATTCGCGTCTGCGGTCACCGGCTGCGGTGGACGGGCCCCGTGCGCCACCAGCCAAGCGAAAGTTTTTTCATCGGCTTCCAACAGGGCTGCCTTGGCACCCAACTCGGCGGCGTGGTTCGCCAACGTCATGCGGTCGTCAATTTCCATCGCGCTGACAGCCGAGCCGGTGTACTCGATGGCCCGGTAGTTCAGGCCTTCCGCACCAAAACGACCCAGCATATGCAGCGTCAAGTCCTTGGCCCAGACGCCGGGCTGGAGTCGTCCATTCAGCGTCACCTTGACCGACTCAGGGACCCGGAACCACAACTTGCCGGTGGTCAGAATGGCGCTGATGTCGCTGCCTTCAATGCCGGTGCCGAAAGCGTTGAAAGCGCCGTAAGTGACCGAGTGGGTGTCGGTGCCCACGACCAAGTCACCACAGGTGAGGTGACCGCCTTCGGGCAGCACTTGGTGGCAAATGCCGTCGCCAATGTCATACAACACGCTGCCGTGCTCACGCGCAAAGCGGCGCATGGCGGTGTGCCCTTGCGCGGCCTCCACGTTGGGCGGCGGCGAGTAGTGGTCGAGCACCCACGCGGTCTTGTCTGCAAAGGGCAGCGCCGTCGGTCGACCGGCGGTCATTTTGTCGACCATGCGGATGGTGTTGGGCGCACGGGCATCGTGCACCATGGCGAAGTCAACGCGCGCAATGACGATGTCACCGGCTTTCACGTGGCTGACGCCAGCATGCCGGGCCAGAATTTTCTCTGCAATGGTGGAGTCCATGGGCGAAGTTTGGTTGGGTTGAAAGTTTCTAAATTGATCCGAACAGGGCTTAGTCCATCTTCAGCCCGGACTTGCGCACCAGCGCGCCCCACTTGTCGCTTTCAGCGCGAATGTAGCGGCCAGTTTCTTCCGGCGAGGTGGGCTTGGGCTCCAGACCCAGCTTGCGCAATTGCGCCGCCACGCCGGGGTCATTCAGCGCCGTCACAATGGCCGCGTTCAAGCGCTGAACCACGTCGGTGGGTGTGTTCAGTGGCGCAGTGAAGGCGTACCAGTTGATGGCTTCGAAACCCGGGTAACCCTGTTCGGCCACCGTGGGCACCTGCGGCAACACGTCTAGCCGCTTGCTGCCGGTGGTCGCCAAGGCCCGCAGTTTGCCGGCCTGGATAAACTGCAACGCATCGGTCGGACTCGAAAAGATCGACGCCAAGACCCCGCCAAGCAAATCGTTCATGGCCGGTGCGCCGCCGCGATACGCCACGTGCTGATTGTTCAGGCCGGCGGTGCCCTTCAGCAGTTCACCCGCGAGATGGCCGCTGCTGCCAATGCCCGACGAGCCAAAGGACACCTTCGACTTTTCGACGCGCCCTAGGCGAACGTAATCGGCCAGCGTTCGAATCTCGCTGTTCGCATTGACCACCAGCACATTGCTGAAGACGATGGCCAGACTCAGCGGCGCCATGTCGGTCACCGGGTTGTAGCTGAGCTTGTTCAGGTGTTGGTTCACCGCCAATGAGCCGATGGTGCCCAGCATGATGGTGTAACCATCGGCCGGAGCCTTCACCAAGGCATCTGAGGCAATGTTGCCGCCGGCACCAGGCCGGTTGTCAATGATGACGCTTTGCTTGAGCGCTTCAGACAAGCGCGGCGCAAGAATACGAGCCACCGTGTCCGAGCTGCCGCCGGGCGCAAAGCCGACCAAAATCTTGATGGGCCGAACGGGGAATGGATCGGCCGCCTGAGCCATCGGCAGGCCCACAAAAGACGTGAGGGCCGCGCACAAGGCGGCGGCGAAATAGCGACGATGGTTCATGCGGAAGTGTCTCCCATTTTTATTTCAGCAACGGTGCCAAGTAACGTCCGGTATGACTGTCCGGGTTCGCCGCCAAATCTTCGGGCGTGCCAACACCAACAACTTGGCCACCCCCTGCGCCACCTTCAGGTCCGATGTCGATCAACCAGTCGGCCGTTTTGATGACGTCCAGGTTGTGTTCGATCACGACGATGGTGTTGCCGGCGTCGCGCAGCTGGTGCAGCACCTTGAGCAGCAAATCAATGTCGGCAAAATGCAGACCTGTCGTTGGTTCATCGAGGATGTAGAGCGTGCGTCCCGTATCGCGTTTACTGAGTTCGAGTGCCAGCTTCACGCGCTGCGCTTCACCGCCTGACAGCGTGGTCGCGGCCTGACCGAGTTTGATGTAACTCAAGCCCACATCGAGCAACGTTTGCAGCTTGCGTGCCAGCGTCGGCACGGCTTTGAAAAACTCCGCTGCGGCTTCCACCGTGAGCTCGAGAATCTGCGCGATGTTCTTGCCCTTGTATTGCACCTCCAAGGTTTCGCGGTTGTAGCGCATGCCTTTGCACACATCGCAAGGCACGTAGACATCGGGCAAAAAATGCATCTCGACTTTGACCATGCCGTCGCCCTGACACGCTTCGCAGCGGCCACCGGCGACGTTGAAGCTGAAGCGCCCCGGACCGTAGCCGCGTTCCCGCGCGCTGTTCATCTCGGCCATCAATTCGCGGATCGGCGTGAAGAGTCCGGTGTATGTGGCGGGGTTGCTGCGCGGCGTGCGGCCAATCGGTGACTGGTCCACGTTGATGACCTTGTCGAAGTGCTCAATGCCTTCTATTGCCTCGTGCGGCGCGGGCTCTTCATGCGCGCGGTACAGGGTGCGCGCCACGGCGGCATACAGCGTGTCATTCACCAGCGTCGACTTGCCGGAACCCGACACACCGGTCACGCAGGTCAGCAGGCCGACCGGGAATTCAACGCTGACATTTTTGAGATTGTGGCCACTCGCATTGATGACTCTCAGGCATTGCAGATCGCCTTGTGTCAGCTGGTGCGTTGCTTCACGCGCTGCGCGTTTGACACCGGCAGCACTGGGTGCAAAGCGCGGATTCTTGATCACCAGCGGGCCTCTGGCGACGGTCGGCAGCCACGGCGTGCGATGCGTCGGCACCGCAATTTTTAGGGTCCCCGCCAGGTACTGGCCGGTGAGCGAATTCGGATTCGCCTGCACATCGAAAAACGTGCCTTGCGCCATCACACGGCCACCATGAATGCCGGCGCCTGGGCCCATGTCAATCACATGATCGGCGGCGCGCATCATGTCCTCGTCATGCTCGACCACCAGCACGCTGTTGCCAATGTCGCGCAGATGTTTCAGCGTGCCGATCAATCGATCGTTGTCGCGCTGATGCAGCCCGATGCTGGGCTCGTCCAGCACGTACATCACGCCGGTCAGGCCCGAGCCAATTTGCGATGCCAAACG
>Ga0208916_10001483_pt1 | contig 10090 bp, 7 predicted proteins | sample DEB19_08_DNA_5_FD_184523 | JGI IMG/M metagenome (GOLD analysis project Ga0208916, IMG submission 184523) | Aqueous microbial communities from the Delaware River and Bay under freshwater to marine salinity gradient to study organic matter... | ecosystem: Environmental > Aquatic > Marine > Coastal... | reverse complement strand
CAAACTACGTCCACCTTGGCCCTGCTTATATTTGCAAGCTCGCAGATTCTGCAATTTACTTGGTAAAACAATTACCGCTGACTGGTTCGGTAATTCAGTAAAGCCTTGAATTGTAACCCAAAAAAAACCCAGGAACTAGTCCTGGGTTGGAATCCACCTATGTTTTAAGTGGAGGAGACACTGGGTGGTAAGTCGCAGTCTTGTATAAGACCGACTACCAATGTGGTTATTCTACACAAGATTTATGGTGCAACGCAAGAAAGTTGACCAAAATCAATTTTTTGATGTTTTTTAGCCAAAACACATTTACTTGAATATTGATAAACTATTGATAATATTGATTAATTTAGTAAGTTAGGGGTCACTAATATGGAATGTCGAGTATCTTGGTTGGGTAATGGCGGGATGGCTTTTTCAGCAGAAACTGGTAGTGGCCACCTTGTCAACATGGATGGTCCACCCGAAGCAGGCGGTCAAAATAGCGCTCCAAGACCTATGGAGTTGATTTTGGCTGGAACTGGGGGATGCTCTGCATTTGATGTGGTTTTAATCCTACAGCGTGCCAAACAAGCAATTAGCGCTTGTGACCTTAAGCTAACCGCTGAACGGGCAGAGGTAGAGCCAAAGGTCTTCACAAAAATTAATCTGCACTTCACAGTGACTGGTAAAGACTTGGATCGTACTAAGGTTGAGCGGGCCGTAAAGCTATCTCACGAAAAATATTGCTCAGCGACCAGCATGTTGGCAAAAACTGCTGAAATCACCTACAGCATTGATATCGCTTCTGAATAAGTGCAGAGTCAATCGATAAGCCGGATTCTGTCGCCTAGATTTTCATCTAGGGGCAATCATTCCTCTAGGCCGGCAGTTACCTGACGGCTCAAGCTCCCTACCCGCAGACTCAGCGGATCGCCTCATCGCCTGCTTACTTGGGATTGCTCCGGGTGGAGGTTACCGCGTTTCACCGTAACTAAATACGCTCGTCTCTGTGGCCCTATTCCTCACGTCGCCGTGGATGGTCGTTAACCATCACCCTATCCTATGGAGTCCGGACTTTCCTCCCCCTCAATAAAGAGGCGGCGATTGCCCAATTGACTCTGCGACTGCAGTCTAACGCAGTCGCAGAAATTTAACCTAAAAAAACAGAAATGAGACTAGAGCGGGTCTAAGCCAATGACCAGGCAATGGTTTCGCCAGCACGCAGTGGCACGATAGTTTCCTCCCCTAGGGGTAGCTCAGATGGAATACTCTGCGCCTGCTTCAGCAAGGAGATGGTTTTGGTATTGCGTGGCAAAGTATAAAAATCGGGGCCAAAGAAGCTGGCAAAGCCCTCAAGCTTATCCAGCTTGCCAACACTCTCAAATGCTTCAGCATATAAACCTAAGGCATTAAATGCACTGTAACAACCCGCACATCCACAAGCAGCCTCTTTTGCACCCTTAGAGTGAGGCGCACTATCAGTGCCCAGGAAAAATCTTGGACTGCCACTGGTGGCTGCTTCGAGCAAAGCTACGCGATGCTCTTCACGCTTTAGAACTGGCAAGCAGTAATTATGAGGACGAATACCGCCTGCAAAAATGGCATTACGGTTCATGAGCAAATGTTGCGGCGTAATGGTGGCGGCTAGACTATTTTTTCCGCCAGTTTGTGCATCACGAACATAGTGCGCGGCTTGCTTGGTGGTGATATGTTCAAAAACAATTTTAAGTTCAGGAAAATCTTTGCGCAAAGGGTGGAGAACCTGATCAATAAATACCGCTTCGCGATCAAAAATATCAATCTCAGGACTAGTGACCTCGCCATGCACTAACAATGGGATCCCAAGGGCCTGCATTGCCTCAAGCGCAACATAGCAACGCTTGATATCACTGACACCAGCATCGCTATTAGTTGTGGCACCAGCGGGGTAAAGCTTAAATGCAGCAATACCTCCCACTTTCGCCTTCCGAACTTCATCAGCGGAAGTATTGTCTGTGAGGTACAAAGTCATCAATGGTGTAAAGCCGTCAATACCTAAAGAGTTGAGACTCGCTTCAATTCGAGCGCGATAGGCATTTGCCAGATCTACCGTGGTCACTGGCGGCCTCAAATTCGGCATGATGATGGCGCGAGCAAATTGACGTGCAGTATCTGCCAACACATCCCTCATGACTTCACCATCACGAATGTGTAAATGCCAGTCATCTGGTTGGATCAATTGGATTTGAGTTGGGCTAGTAGGCATGTATTGATATTGACTGAATTAATTAAGCAAGATGATGCGGAAATCATTCACATTAGTAAGTGTAGGGCCAGTTTCCACTAAAGCGCCTAATTGGGCAAAAAAACCATAGCAATCATGTCGCTCTAAATATTGGATAGGAAGCAAACCTTGTTCCTCTGCAGTCTGCCGAATTATGGGGGTAAACCAAGCACCAGCATTCGGTTCGCTACCATCAATACCGTCTGTATCGGCAGCCAAAGCCGATATCTTTGGAAGATCCGCGGAAGCAGCAAAGAGTGAGAGCAAATATTCGCTGCAACGACCACCGCGCCCTTTAAGGCCTGTAGGGATAGTTACCGTGCACTCGCCACCAGAGATGAGGGCTAATCGTTTGTCAGCCTGATTCGCTAAATACTGACGCGCAATTGCTGCCTGAGTAACGCCAATGTCTTGCGCCTCACCTGTAATGGTGTCACCCAATATCACAGGCTCGTATCCTTGAGTGCGGATATAGTCTGCTGCTGCCTCAAGACTTTTATAAGCTGTGGCAATCACATGATTATTCACTTGGGCATTTTGCACATCGCCCGCCTTTAATGTCTCCGGCATTTCACCGGCAAGACCGCGATTCAAATGAAGCAAAACAGATGCAGGGATCGGACCCTCACCTAAATCATATTTTGCCAAAATATCTAAGGCATCCTGATAAGTGGAATAGTCTGCTGCGCATGGGCCACTTGCAATATCTGCCGGAGAATCTCCAGTCACATCTGAAATTAATAAGGCCTCTACTCGAGCCCCTCTCGCAATAGCCACTCTGGCTAAGTTGCCCCCCAAAACAGCAGACAAGTGTTTACGCACCACATTCATTTCCTCAATAGGCGCCCCCGAACGCAACAAAGCCTCCGTAGTCTGTCGCATATCTTCAATGCTGATACCTACTTGCGGTAATGTTAGCAAGCTAGACCCGCCCCCAGAGACAAGTGCTATCAAAACATCACCAGCCTGTAGTTCATTTACTAAGCGATAGATCTCTTTAGCACCATCCATGCCCGCTTGGTCTGGGACGGGGTGCCCCGCTTCAATAATTCGAATATGCGTAGTTGGCGAACCGTGGCCATAGCGAGTCAACACCACGCCCTCAATATCAACTTGAGGCCAATGGGATTTTGAATAAGACTCTAATGCGCTAGCCATGGAGGCGCTGGCTTTGCCCGCGCCCACCACAACACATCTTCCTGTAGGCTCGCACCGAACAGGAAATATCTTAGCTAAATATTGCGGCACAATGATCTGTGGATCAGCTACCGCTACCGCGGCTAGAAAAGCATTTTTTAGAATAGTTTCTTGCTGGCTCATCAGGATATTCTAATCAAGAGCGGTGCGCTCTTGCATTTGCCACATCTCAGCATACCGGCCATTGGCGGACAAAAGCTCGCTATGTGTTCCACGCTCCACGATCTGACCATGATCCATCACCAAAATTTGATCAGCATGAACAATAGTTGAAAGTCGATGTGCAATGATTAAGGTGGTGCGGTTTTTGGCAAGGCCTAGCAACTCCTCCTGAAACGCACGCTCTGTCTTGGAGTCCAAGGCTGAAGTAGCCTCATCAAAGATCAGCATGGCAGGCTTCTTTAGCAATGTTCGCGCAATGGCAACGCGCTGCTTCTCGCCGCCGGACAACTTCAGACCACGCTCGCCTACTTGCGTGTCATAGCCGTCTGGCAGGCGCTTAATAAAGCCATCAATCTGCGCAGCTCTAGCTGCCTCATGCACTTCTCCAATCGAGGCATGTGGATTTCCGTAGGCGATGTTGTAACCAATGGTGTCATTAAATAGAACTGTGTCTTGCGGAACAATGCCGATCGCCTTACGCAGACTAGCCTGGGTTACATCCACAATATTCTGATCATCGATCAGGATCTTGCCTGATTGAACATCATAGAAACGGAACAGTAGCCGAGCCAAGGTACTTTTACCCGCGCCACTTTGCCCCACTACTGCAGTAATCGTTCCAGCTGGAATGTTAAAACTCACATCATGCAGGATTTCTCGCTTGGCATCATAGTGAAAAGAGACATTCTCGAAACGAACATCGGGGCCACGCCCTTGATTGCTAATCAACAAAGGCTGAGCATTAGGTGCATCAGCAATCTCTTTGTCCGTATTTAAGAGGGAGAACATCCGATCCATATCGGTGAGCGCTTGTTTAATCTCTCGATAGATCACGCCCAAGAAATTCAGCGGGATGTAAAGTTGAATCATCAAAGTATTGACCAGCACTAAATCACCTAGGGTCATAGATCCATCAATGACACCCAAGGTTGCACGCCACAAAATCATAACCAGTCCCACAGCAATAATGGTTTGCTGACCAAAATTTAGCAGCGCCAAAGATTTTTGGGATTTGACTGCGGCGGCTTGATAGCGCACGAGATTTTGATCGTAGCGACTAGCTTCGAAAGCCTCATTGCCAAAATACTTTACTGTCTCGAAATTCAACAAGGAATCAATCGCTTTCTGATTCGCTTTTGAGTCCATATCGTTCATGGTGCGACGGAAATGGGTGCGCCACTCAGTCACAACCACCGTGAAGCCAATATATAAAACTAAGGCGACTAAAGTAATTGCCGCAAACCAAATGTCATATGCATAGGCAAAGTAGCCTAGTACGAGACAGAACTCAATCAGCGTTGGCAGAATGCTGTAAAGCGAATAGGAGATCAGCGACTGAATACCTCGAGTACCACGTTCAATATCCCGACTTACTCCTCCAGTCTGGCGAGCCAAATGAAAACTGAGTGCCAAAGAGTGCAAATGCTCAAAGACTTGCAGGGCCACTTTACGAACTGCATTTTGAGTCACGCGGGCAAAGAGAGATTCACGAAGCTCTGTGAATAAAGAGGCGGAGATTCTTAATAGGCCATAAGCCAATATCAATCCAGCAGGCACTACTAGTAAAGCTTGCGGAGAATCTTCTTTGATATTGAGGGCGTCAATCAAATGCTTCATCAAAATCGGGATGCCAAGGTTGGTGACCTTAGCAGCAACTAAGCATGTCAGAGCAATCGCAACTCTAAATTTATATTCCAGTAGATAGGGAAGTAAATCACGAATGACTTTCCAGTCGCTTCCCTGTGCAGGCTTGGAATTTCCTGCCGAATGGTGATGCCCAGATGAATGTCTCATCGCTCTATCTTAGTCAATTATTTATGTAGATGCAGAGAGCAACTGCAAAATTGCCTCGCCATTGCTGCGGGAAAAACATTTACTGGCTGCCTCTTCAAAGGGAAGCCATTGATAGGCCACATGCTCTCTTGGGGCTAATGTGATTTGGACATTCCCTGGCACCATTAATGAAAACCAATGCTCAGTATTTCTAGTCACTCCAGGAGCGTAGCGATGTCGCCACCGAGGATAAATCTCGTACTCAATTTGATGTCGCATATTTTGTAAGGAGTTCACTGGGAGGCTTTTAACATCAATGCCCGTTTCCTCCAGGACTTCTCGAGCTGCAGCTAGTGCGAGGTCTTCATCAATAGCGTCCAAACTGCCGGTAACAGACTGCCAGAAGTTCGTTTTATCAGCCCGCTCTATTAGCAAAACCTCCCCATTCGATTGATAGATAACTACTAAAACCGAAATGGGGATTTTCAAGATGCTCTAAATACTTTCCTGCTTAAGCAGTTGGGGTCGCTTGACGCAAGCGAATGTGCAGCTCTTTCAATTGACGCTCGTCAACTGGACTAGGAGCCTGAGTGAGTAAGCACTGCGCACGTTGTGTTTTAGGGAAAGCAATCACATCACGAATAGACTCAGCACCAGTCATCATCGTAACGATACGATCCAAGCCGAATGCAATACCACCATGCGGAGGCGCACCATACTGCAAAGCGTCTAATAAGAATCCGAACTTCGCCTGAGCTTCTTCAGCACCAATCTTCAACGCGCGGAATACCTGGCTCTGCACTGCCTCTTGGTGAATACGGACTGAGCCACCACCAATTTCGCTACCATTAAGAACCATGTCATATGCTTTGGCCAAACACTTGCCTGGATTAGATTCGAGATACTGCATATGCTCATCTTTAGGGCTGGTAAACGGATGATGGCAAGCTACCCAACGGGCTTCGCCTTCATCGTAATCAAACATGGGGAAATCAACTACCCACAATGGTTTCCAACCCTCAGTAGAGAGACCGTGTGCCTTACCCCAAGCGGAGTGGCCAATCTTCAATCGCAGACCACCGATAGCATCATTCACTACTTTTTCTTTGTCAGCACCGAAGAAAATAATATCGCCATCTTTAGCGCCTGTGCGCTTCAAGATGCCTTCGATCGCAGCATCATGCAAGTTCTTTACGATAGGAGATTGCAAGCCATTACGGCCTTCTGCAACGGAGTTCACCTTAATCCATGCCAAACCTTTGGCGCCATAGATAGCCACAAACTGGGTGTAGTCATCGATTTCACTACGACTAATTTCAGAGCCGCCTGGAACGCAGAGACCTACAACACGACCACCCTCTTGATTGGCTGCACCAGAGAAGACTTTGAAATCCACATCTTTCATTAAGTCAGTCAATTCGGTGAACTCAAAGTTGATACGAAGATCGGGCTTATCAGAACCAAAGCGCGCCATACCCTCAGAGTAAGGCATGGTTGGGAATGGGTTTGGCAACTCTACATTCATGGTGGTTTTGAAGATATGACGAATCATGTTTTCAAACAATTCACGAATTTCTATCTCATCCAAGAAAGCAGTTTCACAGTCGATCTGAGTAAATTCAGGCTGACGGTCAGCGCGCAAATCTTCATCACGGAAACACTTGGTAATTTGATAATAGCGATCAAAGCCAGCAACCATCAATAGCTGCTTAAACAACTGAGGAGACTGTGGCAAAGCAAAGAACTGACCATCATGAACGCGGGATGGCACCAAGTAATCGCGCGCACCTTCAGGAGTGCTCTTCGTCAACATGGGTGTCTCAATATCGATGAAACCAGCAGCATCTAAATAACGACGGGATTCCATGGCAACGTTGTAACGCAGACGCAAATTCTTTTGCATCTGCGGGCGACGCAAGTCTAAAACGCGGTGGGTTAAGCGAGTCGTCTCAGATAAATTCTCGTCTTCCAATTGGAATGGAGGGGTGATGGAGGCATTCAATATCACTAAGCTGTGGCAAAGCACTTCAATCTTACCGCTGACCAAATCATTGTTCTCAGTGCCGGCGGGACGTGCACGCACCAGACCTTTGACCTGAATACAAAACTCATTACGAACCTGTTCAGCCAAAGCAAACATGTCTGGGCGATCTGGATCACACACTACCTGCACAAAACCTTGATGATCTCGCAAGTCAATAAAAATAACGCCACCGTGGTCGCGGCGACGATTCACCCAACCAGAGAGGGTTACTTCTTGACCAATGAGTGATTCAGTTACCTGACCGCAGGTATGGCTTCGCATCGACATAACAATTTCCTATAAATCAAAGATGAGGGTTTGACACAATAGCGGTCAAACCAGTTGAACTGGTGGGGGGAACGGATCCCATTGAAACAATGTGCTTGAGCGCCTCTTCGACGCTCATCTCTAATTCAATGGTGTGCGCACGTGGGACGATCATAAAAAATCCAGAGGTTGGATTTGGGGTTGTTGGTAAAAATACATTCACGTAGTCTTCACCCAGCTTTGCAGCAACCTCTCGTGCGGGTATGCCCGTCTGAAATGCAATCGCCCAAGAATCTGCATGCGGATAGCGGATCAGCAACGCTTTGCTAAAAGCTTGGCCGTTGCCAGAAAATAGGGTCGACGAAACTTGTTGAACGCTGGAATAAATAGATCGGACAATCGGAATACGATTCATCAGACGATCCCACACTTTCATCCACCACTGTCCAGCAAAACTAATGGCGAGCAGACCGGTCATCATGATCACGAAAACAACAATCAAAATACCGACGCCGGGTAATTCGCGGAAATGCTGTAGATCGTTGGCAAACTGATTTGGGAATACGGCAATGATGGCATGCATCACGGAGCCAAAAACACCATCGAGCAGACCCAAGCCCCATGCAATCACCCAAATGGTGATTGACATCGGTGCCCATACCAGAATGCCTGCAATAAAGTATTTTTTCATGTGCCTATGCTTGTACTTTGCCTAACCTGGCATTTTAGCGGTTTAAGCGGTGACAGGCGACAGACTAATAGAGACCAAGGCCGATGAGCAAAATCCCAGCCAAAAATCCGCCTGCGAACAACAAAGCCCCAACTAATAGGCGATGCGTACGCCTTTCCTGCAACAAAAGGCCCTTCAGGACCTCTAATTCAACGTTTTGCTCCCTTTGTGGAGCGCGTCCTTGTGCCAAACTCTCTGCAATCAGACGGGGCAAGGTTGGCAAAATTTGCGCCCAGCTTGGCGCCTCAGCCTTGATACCATCGACCAAAGCTCTCCAACCTAGCTGCTGACTAATCCATTTTTCCAAAATTGGCTTAGCAGTTTTCCAGAGATCCAAATCAGGATCCAACTGACGAGCAAGCCCTTCTACGTTCAATAAAGTCTTCTGTAGCAAAGTGAGTTGCGGCTGAATCTCCACCTTAAAACGACGGGAAGTTTGGAACAAACGCATCAGCACGATCCCTAAGGAGATTTCTTTTAGAGGGCGGTCAAAGTAAGGTTCACAAACAGAACGTACTGCACCTTCAAGCTCCTCTACCCGGGTATTAGCGGGAACCCAACCCGATTCAATATGCAATTCCGCAACACGGCGGTAGTCGCGATTAAAAAAGGCAAGGAAATTTAATGCTAAATAACTTTTATCGGACTGGCTCAGTGCACCAACAATGCCGAAATCCAAAGAAATAAATCGGCCAAATGTTTCTGGCTCCAAACTAATCATGATGTTGCCGGGGTGCATATCCGCATGAAAGAAACCATGCTCAAATACTTGTGTGAAAAATATTTCCACGCCATCTGCAGCGAGCTTTTTAAAGTCGATACCAGCAGCGCGCAACTCTGCAGTGCGCCCAATAGAAATGCCATCCATCTTTTCCATCACGATGACATTGGTATGGCATAAATCCCAATACATTTCCGGGATCATTAACTTCTGAGAGTCAACAAAATAACGGCGTAACTGACTTGCATTTGCTGCCTCACGCATGAGATCTAATTCATCATGCAAATAGGTATCGAATTCTGCAACGTTTTCACGAGGCTTTAAGCGACGACCATCCTCTGAAAGTCTCTCAACAATTTTTGCTAAGTCGTATAGCAAAGCAAGGTCGCCATCAATGATTGGCAGAATGCCAGGGCGCAAGACCTTGACTGCTACAGCACGCCCTTCCCACTCAGGATGCTTTTCAGTGCCACGCAATAAACCAAAGTGCACTTGAGCCACAGAGGCACTGGCCACGGGGGTTGCATCAAAGCTAATAAATACTTCTTCAATAGTTTGTCCAAGCGCCTGCTCAATTAAGCGACAAGACTCATCATTAGAAAATGGAGGCACTTGATCCTGCAACTTCGCCAATTCATTGGCAATATCTTCCGGTAACAAATCTCGTCGAGTAGAGAGCACTTGTCCAAACTTTACAAAGATTGGACCAAGTACCTCTAGAGTCAAGCGAATACGTTCGCCTCTAGGCAAAGACTCGCCTGGGGAGGTCCAGCAAATGATGGTTAATACTCCACGACGAATGCCGGGCTTGAGAATATCGCGTAGTAATGGCAGCAAGCCATAGCGCCATGCGGTAAAGAAAATAAAGGAAAGGCGAGCAAGGCGACGCACGATGAATTAGCCTTTTCGCTCTAGAAGTTGGATGCGTTTTTCCATGCGATCAACTGCATCACGCAATGTGTTTAATTCATTTTT
>Ga0208916_10001478_pt1 | contig 10106 bp, 16 predicted proteins | sample DEB19_08_DNA_5_FD_184523 | JGI IMG/M metagenome (GOLD analysis project Ga0208916, IMG submission 184523) | Aqueous microbial communities from the Delaware River and Bay under freshwater to marine salinity gradient to study organic matter... | ecosystem: Environmental > Aquatic > Marine >... | reverse complement strand
AGACGTGCCAAAACCCGCGCGCCCCGGAGCGCTGCGGCACCGCGAGTACCGCCAGCGCCAGCGCACGCAGAAGGCCGCATGGGCGGCGCAATTCAGGACATTGTCAAGATGAACAAGATCGAATTCGGCGACTGCCGAGAAACCATGCGCCGCTGGGCTGCCGCAGGAATTCGCGCCCAGACTTGTGTCACCAGCCCGCCGTACTTTGGCCTGCGCGACTACGGACACGCTGGACAGATTGGCCTGGAACAGACGCCCGATGAATACATTGCAGCCATGGTGGAGGTGTTCCGCTGCGTGCGGGATGTGCTGGCCGATGATGGGACGCTGTGGCTGAACATTGGGGATAGCTATGCAAGCAATCCGGCAAGCGGTGGCGCTCAGTCCAGCAAGATGACGGGCGGTGAGCACAAGCGCACACCGGGTGAACGCAAATACCAGCGTCCTGACGGCTGCAAGCCCAAAGACCTGATCGGCATCCCGTGGATGCTCGCCTTTGCCCTGCGCGCCGATGGCTGGTATCTCCGGCAGGACATCATTTGGCACAAGCCGAACCCCATGCCCGAGTCGGTGCGCGACCGCTGCACCAAGGCGCATGAGTACATTTTCCTGCTGTCGAAGTCGGAGCGGTATTTCTTCGACAGCGAGGCGATGCAGGAGCCTGCGGTCGGCGGCGCGACTGGTGCCGCGGCATCGTTCAAGCGCAGTGGTAGCAAGCGCAATCAGACCATACCGGGGCAGGGTTACGGCACGCACCGGCCCGAACGTGAAGACGTTGTGTACAACGAAACCCGCAACCGCCGCAGCGTTTGGACCGTGGCAACCCGCCCCTACAAGGGCGCCCACTTCGCCACGTTCCCGCCCGCGCTGATCGAGCCCTGCATTCTGGCCGGCAGCCGGACGGGCGACACCGTGCTCGACCCGTTCATGGGCAGCGGCACTACCGCAGCCGTGGCGCTCCAGCATGGCCGCCAGTACCTGGGCTGCGAGATCAATCCCGCATACGGGCCGCTGCAGCAGGAGCGCATTGCCGCTGCTACTCCTGACGAGCTGTACTGATGCCCCGCGAACTGATCCCGCGCCCCTACATGGCCCCGATGGTCGAGCACGCCCTGGCCCACCCACGCTGCGCGCTGTGGTGCTTCATGGGTGGGGGCAAGACCGTCACCTGCTTGACGCTGATCGACTACCTGAAGCTGACCGGCGAGGTGTCGCGGGTGCTGGTGCTGGGCCCGAAGCGGGTGGCGCGCAGCGTGTGGCACGAAGAGGCCGCGAAGTGGAACCACACCTGCCATCTGCGGGTGGCCCCGGCCGTGGGCGACGCGGCGCACCGGCTGCGCCAGCTCGCCAGCGACGCGGACATCTACACCCTGAACTACGAGAACCTGCCATGGCTGGCCGAACAGGTCGAGAAGGGCAAGCTGCACTGGAAGTGGGACATGGTGATCGCCGATGAGGCGACGGCGCTGTCGAGCTTCCGCACCCGGCAGGGCGGGCAGCGCACCAAGGCGCTCGCCAAGTTCGCCTTCACACACGTCAGGCGGTGGATCAACCTCACCGGCACACCCTCGCTGAAGCGCCTGGAGAGCCTGTGGGGGCAGACGTGGTTCCTGGACCGTGGCCAGCGGCTGGGCCTGACGTTCACCGCCTTCGAGAATCGCTGGTTCGGCATCACCCACCCGGGCGCCGGCAGCTTCGCCCAGCGTGTCGCGTTCCCCCACGCACAGACCGAGATCCAGGCCCTGCTGTCCGACATCTGCCTGGGCATGGACCCCAAGGACTGGTTCCCGATCAAGGAACCCAACGTCATCGACGTGGAAGTCACCCTGCCGAAGGAGGCCATGGCGATCTACAAGGCCATGGAACGCGATCTGTTCGCCAAGCTGAAGACCGGCGAGGTGGAAGCGTTTGCCGCCGCCGGCAAGTCGATCAAGCTGCTGCAACTGGCCTCTGGCAACGTGTACCTCACCCCCGAGGTGCCGGACCCCAACAACGCCCCCTGGGAGGCCGTGCACGACGAGAAGCTGGACGCACTGGCTGAGATCATCGAAGAGACCGACGTGCCCGTGCTGGTGGCCTTCCACTTCAAGCCGGACAAGGAACGCATCCTGAAGCGGTTCAAGGACGCCCGGCTGATCGACACCAAGCGCGACGAAGACGACTTCAAGGCCGGCAAGATCCCGATCGCGCTGGCTCACCCGGCCAGCATCGGTCACGGCGTGGACGGCTTCCAGTACGTGACCAACGTCATGGTCTTCTTCGGCCACTGGTGGTCCACCGAGCAGCGGGCGCAGTTGATCGAGCGCATCGGCCCGGTGCGCCAACTCCAGGCCGGACTCGACCGGCCCGTGTTCATCTACAACATCGTCGCCAAGGGCACCATCGACCGCACGGTGCTCGACGCCCACGAGAACAAGATCAGCGTCCAGCAGGCACTGATCGACGCCGCGAAGCGGGCTTGCACGTAAGTGTAGCTAGGCGTACACTTGGGCCATGTCGCACACCCTTCTTGACGTGATGTCCCGCCTCGCGCAGGCCCCACAGAACGCGGAGCAACTGGCCCGCCACCTCAGCATTCCCCTGCGGACGGCGCACAACACCGTGCAGGTGTTGCGCCGGCAGCGGCTGTGTTACGTCAGCGACCGCACTCCGTCGGTCACGGGCCCCTGGGTCGAGGTGTACGCTCTCCAGCCGAACCTCGTCAGAGGGGCCATGCCCGACGTTCCCCGCCCGACACCCCTGCAGCGCAAGCAGGCCCGAGCCGACTTCTTTGGAGAAACCAATGCGAAGCGTTGACATCCCAGACCCGGCCCTGGGCCGTGGCCTTGGCGCCCCGGTGCGCCCCACACCGCCCGCCCCGACGGCGCATGTCTGCGACTGGGTCAAACACCCCCGGGAGCCGGGGTACGAGAAGTGCCCGGAATGCGGCTCGGTGCGGCGTGCGATCGCGGCCTTTGCCCTGCTGGCGTCCCTGACAGCCCACGGCGCCGAAATCTGCCCCCGTGAAGCCTGACTGGTCAGGCAAGACCGTGCTGGTCGTGTGCACCGGCCCGACGCTGGACATCCCGGCTGTGCAGGCGTCGCACCTGCCGAAGATCGCGGTGAACACGGCCTACACCGTCGTGCCGGATGCCGACGTGCAGTACGCCGGGGACGCGCTGTTCTGGCGCGTGCACCACGCGAGGATGCGCAAGGCCGTGAAGCACCCGAACTTCTGGACCGTCAGCCCTGGTGAATGGGCAGGCGTCCAGCGATGGAAGGGCGTGAACCGCAACGGACTGGGTGAGACGATGGTGCACCTGAACGGCAACAGCGGCGCGCAGGCCATCAACCTCGCGTACCTGTTCGGCGCTCGCCGGATCCTGGTGGCCGGCATGACCATGTCTGCCCCGGAAGGCCGGAAGCATTTCCATGGCGACCATGAGTATCCTCTGGTACAGTCACAGTGCTTCGACGAGTGGCTGCACAAGCTGAACGCCGTGGCACGGGACGCCGAACGCCTCGGCGTCGAGATCATCAACTGCGACCCGGAGAGCCGGGCCACCATGTTCAAGCAAGGAGAGATCGAATGACCCATGACGAACTGCGCAGCGTGGTCCTGAACCACGTCCCCCTGGCCTACCAACGCGCCCTGCTGGCCGTCATCGACGAGAACCGCCGCCTGCGCGAGCTGGCCCCCGGCCCGGTGACGCCGCTCACGGCTGACGAGATCGACCGCGAACTGCCGGGATATCTGGCGAAGGAGGGCCGGAAGTGACAGCCGTCCTGCGGCACGCCGGCAGCGCCAACCCAGACAAGCCCGGCACGGCCTTCGGCAACCAGCAGTTCGCCGGCACGGGCAACACCCGCCACTGCACGACGTGCGACACCTGGAGCAACGCAGGCCCGGGCTGGAAGCGCGCCGGTCCCCTGAAGCTGTGGCGGTGCCCGGCGTGTGTGCAGGAGAAGGCCAATGCCGCAGGCTGAAATCCGCATCCGCCGGGAACCCTACTACCGGCTGGACGCCATCACGCAGGGCATGCAGCGGTTGGGCTTCGAGATCGTGCCCCGTGCCCACCCGGCCCCGGGCAACGTCCTGGTGCTGTGGAACCGCAAGGCAGGCCGGGATGACGCGGACGCCACGGCGATGGAGAAGGCCGGTGGCAAGGTGCTGGTGATCGAGAACGGCTACCTCCAGAAGGTGGACAAGACCATGTACGCCGTCAGCCTGTCGGAGCACCACACTGGTGGCCCGGTGGGCGACACGGACCGATTCGGGCCGCTGGGCTTCGAGCCGCAGCCGATGCGCCCGGATGGTGGGGGCGTGCTGGTGTGCGGCCAGCGTGGCATCGGCTCCCCGCGGATGGCAAGCCCACCCCAGTGGGCCGAGAAGCATGTGTCGTCCCTGCGGTCCCTCGGCATGCGTGCAAGGCTGCGGCCCCACCCGGGCAACTTCGCCCCCAAGGTGCCCCTGCAAGACGACCTGCGGGACGTTGGCGCCTGCCACGTCTGGTCCAGCAACGCTGGGGTGCTGGCGCTCGTGCTGGGCTACCCGGTCACGTCGTGGGCACCACACTGGATCGGCAACGGCCCGAGAGAACAGGCCCTGCAGCGCATGGCCTGGAGCCAGTGGTCGGTCCCTGAACTCGCAACCGGAGAGCCGTTCGCACGGCTGCTGCAATGCTGAAGATCCACCCCGTCCCCGGCAAGAAGAAGTCCGAGGACCTGTGCCGCATCGTGGCGGACAGCGCCCCGGCCAGCGTCAAAGGCCACGTCTTCTACGGCGTGAAGGACGGCAACTTCGCCGCGTGGCGCAAGGTGCTGGCGAGCGGCGAAGATTTCTTCGTTGTGGATAATTCTTATTACGACAAGGCCCGGGGCCAGCAGTACCGGGTGACGAAGAACCGGTTCCAGCACCATGGCGACGGCGTCACCTCGGGCGAGCGGTTCGCGGCTCTGGGCTACGACGTGAAGGCCCGGCGCGAGCCCGGCCTGCGCGTGCTGGCCGTCGAGCAGTCGCCCGTGCACATGCGCTGTGTGGCCGGCGATGAGACCTGGCTGGACCGGCGCACCTGCGGCGTGGCCCAGGACGTGCGCCGCCGCAGGTGGAACGCCGACAAGCTGGCCGCCCAGTCCACGCTGCAGGACGATCTGGCGTGGTGCAACCTCGTGGTCGCACACTCGTCGGCCGCTGCGATCGAGGCCCTGATCGAGGGCATCTGCGTGATGGTGTCGCCCATGTCGGCCGCGTACCATCTCCACGACTTTTCCGACCGGCTGCGCTTCTTTGGAGTGCTGGCCGACAACCAATGGACCCTACAGGAGATCGCCGACGGGGCGATGTGGAAATGAAACCTTGGTTCACCGTGGGCAACGTGCCCGGCGACCGCACCCTGGCCCAGCAGATGGTCGGCCTGGGCCGGCTCATGAAGGCCGTGCCCGGCAAGACCGTGCTGGACTGCGGCTGCGCGCAGGGCCTCATCAGCATCGAGATGGCCCGCGCAGGTGCGAAGTACGTGCACGGCGTGGAGATCCTCCAGCCGTTCGTGGACACCGCGTGGCAGCAGGCCGGCGAGATGGAGAACATCGGGTTCGAGCGGGGCGACATGAACGTCTGGCAGGCCCCCTGGCAGTTCGATGTCGTGACCGCGCTGGCCATCCTCCAGAAGCTGCGCGACCCCTGCGCGGTGGCGTCGATGCTGGCCGACACGGCGCGCGAGATGATCGTGATCCGCACACCCCCGGGCAAAGACCCATGGACCCTGCCGCCGGAGCGTGGCCGCACCGTGCCGCACAACATCGGCGCCGTGCTGCGCGGCCGGGGCTGGAAGCTGTCGGAACAGCTCGCCGGCACCTTCGGTGAGGTCATCGGCTACTGGGAGCGTGCGTGAGCCTTCTGAAGCAATACCGCAAGCTGGCCGACGAGGGCGACAAGTTCCACGGCCTGACCATCCTCCAGCATGCCAAGCAACTGGGCGGCATCGTCAAGGCCAACGGGATCGACAGCATGATCGACTGGGGCTGCGGCCGTGGCGATGCGTACTTCAGCCCGCACGACGTGTGGAAGACCATCGGCATCCGGCCGTCGCGCATCCAGCTCTACGATCCGTCGTTCAAGCACCGCAACAAGCCCCCGAGCCGCCAGGCCGACCTGGTGGTGTGCTCCGACGTGCTGGAGCACATCCCCGAACCCGACGTGCCGGCCTTCGTGGCGAACCTCTTCGCCCACGCCAAGAAGCACGTCTGGGCCAGCGTCTGCTGCCGCCCGGCCGACAAGTGCTTCCCGGACGGCACGAACCTGCACATCACCTTGCGCCCGATGTCGTGGTGGCACGACACCTTCGCCGAGCATGCGGGCGGGAAGACATTCACACTGACGGAGACGCCATGACCCTCGCAGTCAGCACCTGCCACCTCGAAGGGTGGAAGAAGTACGGCCAACGAATGGCCGACACGTGGACGCTGAACTGGCCCGTGCCGTTGGCGTTCTTCGGCGAGGGGTTCGACCCGTCCGACGATGCCTCCATCCACCGGATGCCCGACCTGAACGGTGTTGCGTGGCTTCAGGAGTTCAAGCGCCAGCACCCCTACAAGCCGAAGGGCGCCTACAACTACCGCTTCGACGCGGCTCGGTTCGCGCACAAGGTGGCCGCGGTGCTGGAGGCCGCGTCGATGGCGTCCGAGCATCTGATCTGGGTGGACGCCGACACCGTGACGCACACCCCGGTGCCGATGTCGTTCATCGACTCGCTGCTGCCCAGAGGCGACGAGTACATCGCGTGGCTGGACCGCAAGGGCAAGTACCCCGAGTGCGGGTTCTTCATCCTGAACTGCCAGCACCCACGGCACCGCGAGTTCCTCACGGCGCTTCGTGCGGCCTACGCCACCGGCAGTCTGTTCAAGATGGCCGAATGGCACGACAGCTTTGTGATTCAGCAACTGGTCGAGGGCATGGGCCTGAAGACCAGATCCCTGAGCGGCAAGGCGGGGTTCAACACCTCGCATCCGTTCATCAACGGCCCGTTGGGCGCCTACATGGACCACATGAAGGGCCCACGGAAGCAGGCGGGCAGATCCTCGGGGCGAGACCTGAAGGTCGAGCGGACCGAGAACTACTGGAGCAAGCAATGAAGGTCTACATCGGCTACGACGCCGCAGAACACCTGGCGGTGCAAGTGGCGCAACGCACACTGCTGGCGTCCCGCAAGGGCCCGTGGGGCGTCGATCACGAGAGCATCCTGCTCGTGCAGGAGGACCTGCGCGCCCGGGGCCTGTACACCCGACCGGAGGTCATCCAGAACGGCCAGCGGTACGACGTTCTGAGCCAGGCCCCGTGCAGCACGGCGTTCTCGCTCACGCGCTTCCTGGTGCCCATCCTGCGGCTGTCGGGACTGGCTTTGTTCCTGGACTGCGACATGGCGTTCCGCGAGGACCCGAGCCTGCTGTTGCGCGAGGCGCAGGAGCGCCAACCCGACAAGGCCGTGTGGGTCGTCAAGCACCAGCACGCGGGCGCCGAGGGCAAGAAGATGTGTGGTCTCGCCCAGACCCAGTACCCGCGCAAGAACTGGTCGTCCGTCGTGCTGTGGGACTGCGACCACCCCGCCAACCGCCGGCTGACGCTGCACGACGTGAACACCCGGCCCGGGTCGTGGCTGCACCAGTTCGGCTGGCTGGCCGATGACGAGATCGGCGAACTGGACCCGAAGTGGAACCAGCTCATCGGTGTGCAGTCCGAGATCCAGCCCGACAAGGGCATCCTTCACTGGACTTTGGGCGGCCCCTGGTTCGAGGACTGGCAAGGTGGCCCGTTCGATGACCTGTGGCTGAAACTGGCCAAGGACACGGGGGTGCTGAAGTGAGCGCCGCGCTGTGGAATGCGTAGGCAAGCAGGTTTTCGAGTCGAAGGTGCTGGCCGAGAAGGTGGCGAAGCGGTCCCGTGCGTCGCGCACGGCCGCTCTGTCGCCTTACAAGTGCCAGCACTGCCGCCAATGGCACATCGGCAGCCACCTCGGGCGCCGCTGGCCCATGCGGCGCGAAGAGCGCCGGAAGGATCCAGAAGATGGAACGCGGCCCGAACGGGAAGAACCCGCATGACGGCTGGACCTGATGCTGCGCGAGCCGGCGTTCCCGCCCCTAGATCAGAGCGGCCTCGGCTCGGCGCCGGGACACAAGGCCGGGTAGCACCCGGCCCCCGCCGCGCGTCCACCGCAGGATCTCCCGGCGCGCGGCTTCCCAATCCTGCTCGTTGACCCGCTTGCGCAGCGTCGAGCCCCGTAGGGCCGTGGTGCCCAAGTTGTACGCGAAATCCGTGAGTGCCGCGATGCGCTCGGTGTTGTCGGCCCCCGGGCACAGCGCCAGCACGGCGGGCAGGTACTCGCGGCGCAACTGGTCCTTCGCCAGCGCGTAGGCATGGCCGCGAGTGATCGGGGGGTCGGTCAGGCGCACGAGGCGCCCGTCGAGATACCGGGTCGAGCCCAGTCCGATCGTCGGAACCCCTGCTGGGCAGAGGTACGGCTTGAGGTAGAGCCCCTCGAACCGCTCCAGCAGGGGCACGACGACGGCGAGAACGTCGTTCACCGGCCCGTCCGGCTGATGCGCCCGCCGCAGAAGAGGCCCAGCACCGCGGCGATGATCTCGGCGAACATGGACGAGATCACGATGTGCGCCGGCCAGATCGAGTTGCCCACCAGCGCCAGGATGCCGACTGTAGCGAGCGCCGGGCGGATGGCGGCGTTCCACTTCCCCACCCAGTCGTCACGGCTCATTGCGGTGTTCAGGCCATCCATGGCCGTGTTGAACGCCTGCGCAGCGAACGACTCCTGTGCGGCCGTGCTCTGGGCCTCCACGACCCGCACACCAGCGTCTGCCTGCGCCTTCACGGCTTCCTGCTGCCACTGGTGCCGGTCGCGGTCCTGATCGTGCTGCAACCGCAGCATCGCCAGCTCCTGCTCGTGCTCCTTCTTCGCCTTCCAGACGGTCATCGCTTCGCCCAACAACCACCTGAAGGCCGTGGACCCGAGGAACGTGAACAGGGACGTGAACATCATTCCTCCGGCAGGCGTGACGCCCATCGAACCTCGGCTGCTTCGCGCAGCCGCTTCTCGGTCTCTCGGAACTCCCGCCGCGCCCTGTGTTGCTGCCACCAGTCGTACATCTTCATGAGGGTGTAGATGACGGTGAGCACCCACACGAAGCGCGCCGCGGGGGACATGTCCCCGAAGAACTCCAGGGCGGTCGGGAGCGAAATGGCCGCCGCGACGGACGCGGCACCTGTTGCGTGGTCTGGCGTGTGCATGGTTCCGGCCATTTTCGCAGATCCCGTGTTACATGCCTTCGTTCAGGTCAGGGGGTGTCGGCTTCAGCCCGCGCACCCGGTCCAGGCGCTTGCTGTCACCCTTCAGCGCCTCTTCGAGGTCGATCCCCTGCGCCGCGGCGAAGTCTACCGCCGCCTGCGAGTCGAAGTCGTCGATCATGTCGGTGATCGACTTCAGCGGAGCGCGGCGGTCAAGGTCTGCGCCCCACCATGCGCGCCCCGACGGCCCGCTATGTGTCCTCTTCGGCACCGGCTTCGGTGTCTTCCCGCCCTTCACCTTGTCCAGATCCTTCATGTACTCCGCGACGCGCCGGGCCGTGTTCTGGATCCTGGCAGAGCTGCCCCCAGCCTTCAGGGTGATCGTCTCCGGCCCGCCATCGCCGAAGCGGGGCACTGCGTCGATCTGCCGCTGGAACTCGGCCTTCACCTCGGCGGGGGTCTTGGCCTTGCCGGTCGGCTTGACTGCCGGGGCCTCGGTGCGCGGAGCGGGAGCTTTTTCGACCAACACCCACCCGCTGTCGCCGGAGCGCCCGGTAACGTCAGACTTGCGCCGGAGGGCGAATCGGTCTGTTTCCGGCCAGTTGCGGAAGGCGTTGACCCCGAACTTTTCCCCCGCCCCTGTCGGAACGGTGACCGCGTGCAGCCGCCTCCCGTTGGTGTCGGTCAGAAGCCGCGTCGTCTTTTTCGCCAGCAAGCTGGAGTAGAACTTGTCCAGTGCCGCGGGCGCTACCCCTTCTTTCTTGGTGCCTTCGGCTTGCCCACCGCTTTCAATCGCAAGCACGTTCTCTGGCAAAGCGGCCTTGCTGGGGGCAGG
>Ga0208916_10001477_pt1 | contig 10108 bp, 6 predicted proteins | sample DEB19_08_DNA_5_FD_184523 | JGI IMG/M metagenome (GOLD analysis project Ga0208916, IMG submission 184523) | Aqueous microbial communities from the Delaware River and Bay under freshwater to marine salinity gradient to study organic matter... | ecosystem: Environmental > Aquatic > Marine > Coastal... | reverse complement strand
ATGCCATTCTTTAAAATCAAATGAAAACTTAATTAAAGAAGATGTCGACAATGAGATAGGCTCACCCGCTATATAGGACGCTAAACTCATCAAACTAGGATTGTGCCCCACGATCATTAACTTATCGATCTTTTTCGAAACCGAGGAAATGACTTTTAATAAGTTCATTGCCTCAGCATCGTATAGCGCATCATTAACCACCAAATGCGCATGTGAAATTTTCAATCCCTTTGAAATAATTTGCGCTGTAGTGATTGTGCGCACGGCTGGACTTGTAATAATTAATTCGAAATCAAGGCCTTTTTTGGACAGCTTGGTAGCAAGCTTACTAATATCTTTAACCCCTTTTTCAGATAGAGGTCTATCTTTATCAGGAATCAAAATTCCTCCAGCAACCGCTTTTGCGTGCCGTAAGAGAAATAAAGATTTTGAGCCCATCGATTAATTATCCCCTCAATATGCGATCGATATTCGAAACCTCAAAGATGAACTTATCGAGTTTAGGCATATTTCATTCACCTCTCTTTTTTAGATAACTTTTTACTCCCCAATAGATTAAACGCACTAGTTTTTCCACTTCTTTGAGGCTCTATTCTATCGGCTACCTATTGCTAGACCAAAAGAGGTATTACAAAAAATTAGATTTTTTACAGCCTGAATTTGGTTCAAGTCGATGCTGTGATGCGCGATCAGCCATCAACTCAAAGCGCTTATTGGCATTATTTTCTAAAAAATGCTTAACCAAAAACAGTGGAATGACCGTTTCCAGCTCAAAAGTAGCGTGGTGTTTGAAGCGGGTACCATTTTTCTCGGGCTCAAGCACCCAACTTCCTTTATAGGCCTTGGCATCCCCCTCAAGCTGAGTAAAGTCAAGGCGCCTATCTGACACCTCAGAAAACTCTAAAATTGAGCGCAGGTTAATAGGGAAAAATAAGACTCTCTCCTCTACGATTCTCTCGACTTGAACCTTGTTACCAACCCGATCAATGACCTTAGATTCTCTGATACCCGGCATATTCTTAGCCCCTTCGTAGTCAGTCAAAAAAGCGTAGGCCTCACATTCGTTCACCGGGGCTAGGTAACTTACCTGTACTTGAAAACCAGCACCAGATCTACCTACAAATACTTTTAAATCGTAGGGAGCAATTTCAGCTGCAGCACAGTTAGCCCGAAGGGCTATTAGCAGTAGCGCGAAAATAATTCCTTTAGTAAATATAGCCATCAAAGCCCAGTAATTTTTAGTGTGAATTTCATTCTGAATGCCAATTATGACTATTTGAGGGCATTCTGATGCGCACAAGCCTCACTCGCACCTTGTGCTTCATGCAAAAACTAGAGTAGGTCTGTATTCACAGCATCTTTAAATGCAGAGCCCGCCCTAAACTTAACCACCCTACTGGCCTGAATCAGTACCGCGGCACCAGTAACAGGGTTTCGACCTATCCGGGCACTGCGCTCACTCGGTGTAAAAGTCCCTAAACCAATTATCCGAACGACATCATCACTAGAAACGGCATGTATGACGCGACTGATAAGAGAATTTAAAACTTGCTCAGCGACAAGCGTGGAAATGTCTGCTCCTACTGCAATATGTTCGATTAATTCAACTTTATTCATTTTGGAACTCTTCAATCAATTCAACTCTGGAGAAAATTAACATGAGTAAATGACAAATAAGTATTTTTTATATCACTCAATTGTCACAAATGAATGCAAGAATGTCCAAATATCCAAGCTCCAAAAAATAAAGGAGTGTCCAGATGCAATATCAAATCATCCCGCTAGAAATTGGCTCCATTGTCGATAGAGAAGTCTTCCAAAACGGCAACATGGAAATTAAATGTGGCCTGGTTTGGAAACTGGGCTCAGTAGTCACCAATTACAAGCCTAGTTTTATAAAGAATTATGATCCCGATATTGGCGTCTGCATTGCAGACATTAAAGGCGCTAGCATTAGCGAAACCTACAATGGTGAAAAGGTGATCTATTTTTCACAAACGGTGCCCGAGGCAATGGAAGAAGAGCTCACCGATATCTTCTACGGCATCTCAAGAAAATTCTCCGGCCCTTATCAAGATATTTTTCAAGATTTAGAGTGGAGATTAATTCGCTCAGAATCTTTTATCTTTGGACAGTTGGACGTTAAAGAAATAAAAGATCCCTATTTATCTTATAAGTAATCCACTTGCATTTTGCATCTGATCAATCCCAGATTCAGCTGCCGAGAAGAAGGTGATTGAAGATAGGCAAAACAAAGTGTGCTCCAACCTTAGAAAAACATGAGCTGAATTAAAAAAGGTTTGTACCAGCTAGAGCGCTTGCCTGAGGACTGAAAAGGCATACTGCCCATGGTTCATACGCCCATCTCAGATTGAATAAAACCACAAACCAGCAGATTAAATGGTGCCGGATGACCTGAGTCCGCAACCTCAAACGTGCTTAGTTTGGGAATAATGCTTTTAGCCTCCTCAACACGCTGCTGGGTACATATTTTGGATTGCCCCCCGTAGATCAGTCCCACCTTACCCTTGTAGCCCTCTAACACTTCATGGAAATTCATACCCCAGACATCAGCACGGTAAGAAAGATCAAAATGACCCGGAAGCTGCACATCTGAAATAGCCCTCTCATCAACTTTGAGATCCTCAGCTAGTTGTCGCACCTCTCGAAAACCAAGTTCATTTTTCATGGATTTATATAGCGCGTAGAGAGATGTCCAATTCACAGTCAAGGCAATATCGTTAAGAATGATTTCGTGAATTTTTTTACCGAATATTTGCGTTAAGTACATCGCCAAGACTCCGCCCATACTGGTTCCCAGTATTGTTAGTTTTGGTTGCACCTTATCATTGGTCAAGATAATTCCACGAATCAACTGGCTAATATCGGAAAGGTATGAGGACATTTTATATACATCAATATCATCGAGATGATCAGACTCACCCCTCCCAGAAAGGTCAATGCTAATGACCTTGCAATTTTGAAATTTTAAAAAGTAAGCGTGAATAACTAAAAATGTTTTTTTAGTTTCCAGTAATCCGGGCAAACACAATAAAATATTTTCCGCATCCATATCACCCGAAATGGTATATGCGATCTTTCGTGATTTATCACCATCAGGAATCTCAAAATATCGCGTTTCTGGCGCGGTACTCGCCACTCCCTTAACTACTATATTTCTTTTTCTTGGAGCATCGTCAGAAGGCACCAATATCAAGGGGGACTCCGGGCTCTCAACGTCGCGATATTCATCGCTAGGCTTCAAACTTACCTGATCGCTCACACTAGAAGACTGGTGTTGCTCAAAAAAATCAGCCTTAAGACGGCGTAGCAGATCAACAATATTTCTTTTCATTCAGCAATATCTATCTATAAGTATTTGGGGCTATAGACCCACCCTAGTTACTTTACAGGGTCTTAATGACAGAAATAATTAAATTGCACCAGATTGTGAAATGGCTTGATTAAGCTATTTTTCGGGGATTGATGCTATCAAGCGTTACTGAGTAGCCTATTTCAATAACTCCACCATAGCTGCCTCGTCAATGACGGGCACCCCAAGCTCTTCAGCTTTAGTCAGCTTGCTACCAGCATCCGATCCCGCTACTACGTAATCAGTTTTCTTGGATACAGAGCCGGCGACTTTGGCACCCGCTTTTTCAAGCAAGTCCTTAGCTTCATCGCGAGTCATCGTTGGGAAAGTGCCTGTAAGTACAAAGGTTTTTCCTGCTACTGCTAGGCTGATGATCTTTTCTTCTACTGAGAGTTGTATTCCTGAGGCGAGTAGCTGCTCAATTACTTCTCGGTTATGCGCCTCTTCCATAAAGCTAGTGATAGAGTCGGCAACTACTGGGCCAACATCCTTTACGGTCAGTAAGTTTTCAAGGCTTGCATCCATCAATGCATGCATTGATTGGTAGTGATTAGCCAAATCCTTGGCAGTAGTCTCGCCCACATGACGAATACCTAAGGCAAATATAAATCTCGCTAAGGTGGTATTTCTGGATTGATTAATTGCCTGAATTAAGTTATCCGCTGACTTCTCCCCCATACGCTCAAGGTTTGCTAAGGCGGTAAAGCCAAGGCGGTAAAGATCTGCGGGTGTTCTGACTAAATTGTGATCGACCAACTGATCAACAATCTTCTCTCCTAAACCCTCAATGTCCAATGCCCTTCTATGGGCAAAATGAATTAATGCCTGCTTGCGTTGCGCGCCACAAAATAAGCCACCGCTACATCGCGCTATCGCTTCATCCGCTAAACGCTCAATATGAGAATCGCACACGGGGCAGCGAATGGGCATGACAAATTCTGTTGCATCTACTGGTCTACGCTCTTTGACTACAGAAACTACTTCTGGTATCACATCTCCAGCCCTTCTAACTGAAACGGTGTCGCCAATCCGCACATCCTTGCGCTTGACCTCATCCTCATTGTGCAAAGTAGCGTTGGTGACGGTGACGCCACCCACTTCTACTGGGGCCAACCTAGCAACAGGAGTAATGGCGCCAGTGCGACCTACCTGCACATCAATACCCAGCACGGTAGTTAGAGCTTCTTGAGCCGGGAACTTATGCGCCAATGCAAAGCGTGGTGCTCTGGATACAAAGCCCAACTTAACCTGCTCGGAAAATGAGTTCACCTTGTAGACCACCCCATCGATGTCATATGGCAATGAATCTCGTTTTGCGCCAACCTCGTTATAGAAGGCCAAAATCTCATCTACCGATTTGAGAACACGGCGCTCCGCACAAACCGGTAAACCCAGTTTGACATAGGCATCAAGCAGTTTTTCATGAGTGGCTGGTAGCCAGGATTGCGGGTCTAGAGCGCCTAGACCATAGGCATAGAAAGAAAGTGGCCTCTTAGCGGTGATCTTAGAATCTAGTTGTCTCAAACTACCGGCGGCGGCATTGCGGGGGTTGGCAAACTCTTTTTCACCCAGTGCAGCCGCTTTTTCATTCATCTTCTGGAAGTCTTTGAGATACATAAAGACTTCACCACGCACCTCTAATACTGCTGGAATATTGTCTCCAGTCAGCTTTAATGGAATCGCCCGAATGGTTTTGATATTGGCAGTGACATCTTCGCCGCTAGTACCATCACCTCGAGTTGCAGCCCTGACTAAAGAACCATTCTCATAGCGAAGAGAAATTGCTAGGCCATCAAACTTGAGTTCGCCCGCATAATCAACTTGGTCGACATGTAAACCTTCACGGCAACGGCGATCAAAGGCAGCGAGCTCTGTATCTTCAAAAGCATTATTCAAGGAAAGCATGGGTACAACATGAGTAACAGAATCAAACTCTTTTAATGCAGTGCCACCTACCCTTTGCCAAAGAGAATCTGAGGTCACCCACTCAGGATGTGCAACTTCAATATCAAGCATCTCCCGATACAGTCGGTCATATTCACTATCGGGAACTATTGGATTATCAAGTACATAGTAAGCGTGCTCTAAGCGTGCTAACTCGACTTGTAAGAATGCGTAGCGATCCGCTAAATTTATCGGACTAGAGGACAACAAAGGGATTCCTTAACTAAAGAGTCTGCTAGCAGTAGAAGATCCGGCTGGAACACCACTCTTCTCAAGATTGGCATACAAAACATCTAGATGCTGACGAATACTAATCACAGCAGCTTCAGTCAGATTAATGCCATTATCGTCAACCAGACGACCATGAGCTGATTGGGCGAGCTCAATACCCTCACCTAACATCCGCTCAAAAGCGCGCTCATCATGAGACACCAAAGGCACCTCAAGCAATAAGGTGAGCTGCTTAACGGGTGTATTGAGGTCAATCTCTGCGCTAGTAAAAATAAGGGTGTCATTGCTAAAGAATTCATAAGCACGGCCATTGCGGGAAAGTCTAAAGCCTCTTTTGCGCATCACAGCGTCAAAGTTGGCGCCAGGAGTTGCCTCATCAAATAGAACGTTGATACTGAGTTGAATATCACTTTCTGCAGCCATGACATCTAACTCTTTGGCGCTCTCCAGCATGGTATTGACGCTCGGCATATCAATCTGGGAGCCTAGTGTTTCTGCAAGAGCTTGCGCACGCGAACAAAAATCAGATAACTCCAAGACACCAATCGGGCCACGACGGCTGGCCAACTGAATCGCCAGCTGCAACTCAGAATAGGTTCCCTCTGGACGTAATGCCTCCCAATCTTCAGCAGCATCAACATCGGCATTTAAGCCTTCACACATCCAGCGCGCAGTTAAGGCAGATGACTCATCGCCCCACACCTTCATTTCATCCAGAATTTCAGCGCCACTGATACCTTCATCAAATCGAAGGGTAATGACGCAGTCGATTCTTGGATCGATAGTAAAACTTTCTGGAGCGGAAACTACGGGGAGATTGGTCTCGCCAAAAGAAGTCTCAGACCGATCTTCGGCATCTGCAAAGCCTTGGCCAAAAGACGGCTCACGAGCGAAGCGCTCATCAAGTAAATATTCGCCAGCAGCTCTTGCCCTGCGACGTGCGCGAGCGTATTTGAAATTAATAATGGCCACCGATATCAAAATCAGTAGGCCAATCACCGCTAAAGCAAACTGCAAGTCAGACAAACCCAATGCTGTCATGATTTGCTCTAGGTCCACTTAAGCGGCCTCCACCATAGATACCGCAGAAGAAATATCCACCGCCACAATACGAGATACACCCTGCTCTTGCATGGTGACACCAATCAGTTGATGAGCGATTTCCATAGTGATCTTGTTATGCGAGATGAACACAAACTGCGTCTTACTAGACATTTTGGCAACCATCTGCGCATAGCGCAAGGTATTTGCATCATCCAATGGCGCATCGACCTCATCGAGCAAACAGAATGGCGCTGGATTGAGGAGGAATAAGGAGAAGACCAAGGCAATCGCAGTCAAAGCCTTTTCACCGCCAGATAATAAGTAGATGGAGCTGTTTTTCTTGCCTGGAGGCTGAGCCATAACCTGAACACCAGCATCCAAGATCTCTTCGCCAGTCATCACCAATTCAGCATGACCGCCACCGAAGAGCTCAGGGAAGAGCATGCCGAAATGGGTATTGACTTGATCGAAGGTACCTTGCAATAGGTCTCGAGTTTCCGCATCAATTTTAGCAATCGCATCCGTCAACGTCTGCATAGCTTCATTCAAATCCGCAGACTGTGAATCCAAAAACTGCTTGCGCTCACGGGAGCTTGAAAGTTCGTCTAGGGCAGCCATATTGACTGGACCTAAAGACTGAATCTCATTGCCAAGACGCGTTACTTCAGTTTGCAAAGCCCCTACCTTGAGGTCTGGGCTAAAGTTTGCTTCCAGGGCAGTTAAGTCGGCTTCTGCATCGGACAGCAAAGTTGCAAATTGCTCAAAGTTCAAACGGGCAGCTTGTTCGCGCAATTGCAAATCAACAACCTTGTCACGCATTGGCTGAAGGCTGCGCTCGATCTGCATCCGTACTTCATCAGCTTCACGCAACTGATGCAATAGAGCATCTTGCTCAGTGCGTGCGTTGGCTAAGGCTGCTTCGCGGGCACTGCGGGCCAGCAACAGCCCCTGTAATTTATCTTGCGCCTCTTCATCGCTCAGAGTTTCTAACTCTTGCTCTGAAGTGGCCTGCTTGTCCTGAATCTCCATGATCTGAACCCGAGCAGTACTTTGATCGCGCTGCAAATCAGAAATACGTTGTTGCAAAGAGCGAGTTGCAAATGCCGCTTCTTGGGCAGACATTTCAGAAAAACGCAAAGATTCACGCAGACGATCGCGTTCTTGTGTCGCTAGCTCGAGTTTTTCCTGAGCAGTGGCTAAATTCTCTTGCAAGCCTTGCTTAGATTCCTCTGACTCAGCGAACTCTGCTGAAGATTGCTCTTGAGTTTGGGTCAATTGCTCCATTTGCTGACGCAATTCACTTAACTCACCCTGAATTTGTTCGGCGCGTTGGCTGTACTTCTCTTCAGCTTGAGTTAATTGCATTCTTTCTACTTCAAAACCGTGCACTTCTTGCACTGCTTGTTCAGCATAAATACGAGTTTGTTCTGCAGACTGGTGAGCAGCTTGGTAATTAGCAACACATTGATCTAACTCTCCCTGCAATTCACTCTGAATTAATTTTTGCGCACGTAATTGCTTCTCGAGACCTTCCATCTCTTGAGCACGCGCCAACATACCGGCCTGCTCTGAGTCCGCCGCATACAACTGAACACCAACACGACTGACTAAGTGACCCTGTTGAGTAACAAAAGCACCGCCTGCAGGTAATTTTTCACGACGATGCAAGGCATCTTCCAAGCTACTAGCAATGTAGATGTTGTCCAGCCACTCTTGTAATACAGCGGCTACGCGCGGTGCACCTGCACTTTGAACGCGAGTTATCAAAGTAGTGAAGTCTGCCGGCACTGTAGTGTGCGCAGGAGAAATATCTTCAGTTAATAAAATTGCTAAACGGCTAGGGGGTGCATCATTAGCCAGAGCTAAAGTTTCTTGAACACTCTTGGCTGTAACGGCTGCCAAACGCTCGCGCAATACAGACTCCAAAGCAGCTTCCCAACCACTCTCCACTTTGAGCTCTTGCCACAGGCGCTTGCTCTCTTTTAAGCCTTTACTCTCAAGCCATGGGCCAATCTTGCCTTGTGCCTGAACGCTAGCTTGCAAGGCAGTTAAAGCAGTCAGCTTTGCTTCGGTTTGCGCCAACTCTTGGTTGGCAGTTTGAACCTGTTGTTGCGCGGTATTACGCGCCTCATCAGCAGCGGGTACACGTTGTTGCGCCTCACCTGCTTTTTGTCTCGCTTCGTCCACTTTGCGCTGTGCCATAGCGTGGCGATCCATCGCAGTTTGCAAGGCTTCAGCGTCTGGTCTGCGCATACCAGCTAGCTCAGCCTCAAGGCGAGTATCTCGCCCTTTGAGCTCTTCTACTTGCGACAAGATTGCTTTAAGGCGTTCACCCAAACTGGCTAAGCGCTGGTCAATCGTAGCGAGACTCTCACGAGCATCATTGAGTTCGCGTGCGTGAACTTGGTAAGCCTCTTCGCGAGCTGGCATTTGCTCTTGCAAGCCAGATAAATCCGCTAATAATGTTTGTTCTTTTTCTGCAGCTAAGCTCAGTTCGTGCTCAGCAGTACGCTGTGCTTGAGCAGCATCTGTCTCTTGTACAGTCCAGCGCTGTAATTGCGCTAATAAATCTTGAGATTGCTGCTGTAGGCGCTGACGTGCTTCTTGCACGTAACGAATCTGTGACTCTACTTGACTAACATCGGCATTCGTTTGATACAAATCGCCTTGAGCCTGAGAAACCTTATCTTGCAAAGAGTACTGTTCGGTACGCATGGTTTCGAGCTCGGTTTCAGCATGACGCATTTTTGCAGTCTGCTCTTCTAAGCTCACCTGAGTGTCACGAATGCCATTGGCATGGCGCTCTTGCTCTTTCCCGGCCTCGGTCTGACGTACAAACCAGAGTAGTTGTTGCTGAGATTTCATCTCAGTAGAAAGTTCAGCATGGCGTTCCGCCACAGTGGCCTGCTTCTCTAAGCGAGTTAACTGTTGATCCAACTCACGCAGAATATCTTCTACGCGAACCAAGTTCTCTTTGGTATCTTCAAGACGTGAGGCAGTTTCTTTACGACGCTCTTTGTATTTAGAAACACCAGCAGCTTCTTCAAGGAACACGCGCAACTCTTCTGGCTTAGATTCCAAGATGCGGTTGATAGTGCCCTGCCCGATGATGGCGTAACCTCTTGGACCCATACCCGTACCCAAGAAAATATCTTGAATATCTTTACGACGCACTACTTGATTGTTGACGTAGTAACTGGAGTTGCCATCACGCGTAAGAACACGTTTGATACCTAATTCCGTAAAAGCACTCCACTGACCTTGAGCGCGCCCCTCTGAATTATCAAAAATGAGCTCAACGCTGGCACGACCGGAAGGCTTGCGTAGTCCAGAACCATTAAAAATGACGTCTTGCATGGATTCACCACGCAATTCACTAGCGCGAGATTCACCTAAAACCCAACGTACAGCGTCAATGATGTTCGACTTTCCGCAACCGTTAGGGCCCACAACGCCGATCAATTGACCTGGCAGTTCAAAATGGGTTGGATCGACGAATGACTTAAAGCCGGAAAG
>Ga0208916_10001474_pt1 | contig 10117 bp, 8 predicted proteins | sample DEB19_08_DNA_5_FD_184523 | JGI IMG/M metagenome (GOLD analysis project Ga0208916, IMG submission 184523) | Aqueous microbial communities from the Delaware River and Bay under freshwater to marine salinity gradient to study organic matter... | ecosystem: Environmental > Aquatic > Marine > Coastal... | reverse complement strand
CTTTCCTGGTCTTACACTAGAACTATCGGTAATTCTAGAATTATCTTCAATGAAAACTTTATCTTCAGCCAAAGCATCCATTTCAAACCATCTATTATCTAAGTTTAAAAAATCATCAAGTGTTGGCAACTTTATAAAATTTGTTCCTGGTAATGTAATAATTGATTCAATTGAAATCACATTATCTTCTGGTAAAACAATCTCTAAAAATGGTTTTACATCAGCACTAGTTAAAACTCTTTTAAAAATCTTAGAAGAACCATTAGATACTATTTCTCTTTTAGTAAGTGTATAGTTAGCTAAATTACCATTTGAATCTAAATTCGGTATTATAAGTCTGTTAGGTATTCCATTTATATTAAATGGATTACTGAAATCAATATCGTTATTAACTTCAAAAACTTTACCAGCTCCATTTACTTGAGAACCTGTTCTAATAATTGGAGCGTATGAGATGTCAAATGAATCACCCAATACTGGAACGGTTACTGAAAAATCTACAATAGTTACACTAGGTCTTTTACCTGGTATTTTTAAACCAAATGTTCTAGCCATGGAAAGAATTGATTTTCTTTCTTTAGCATAATCAATTTGTGTTTCTTGAAACATTCTATCAGTATTGGTTGATAACATATCACCAACAGCCGCATTAAGCTCCAAAAGCATCATACCTACCGATGCATCATTAAAATCTCCAAAAATATCTGGATAGTATTGCTTAACCATATTTACCAAGTCGGTACGTATTTCAGCGAAGTTTCTAGAGGTATAGTGTATTCCTGTATTTGCCATTATATATTTATTATTACTAAGTCTTGTGTTGTAAAGACATCATCTGTTATTGTGTATTTTATTGTAACTACCGCAGCATATTCGCTTTCAGGAGATTCAGCTACTGATATTTCATCAATATTTAGTTTAGGTAAATATCTTTTTATTACAGTAGTCATTTCTGATTTAATACCTGCTAATGTTAAACTATCATTAGGTTCAAAGATAAATTTTAATAAATCAGTACCAAAATCTGGGTTGTAAAGTCTTTGTCCTTTTCTAGTTAAAACGAGGTGCATAAGGTCAGCTTTTATTGCTGAAGCATCATCAGAATTTAAATCTAAAAAAAACCCTTTAGGACTATCTTTAAATGGGTAATTTATATTAATATATTTCATACTTATTCTTTTTTAGATAAATATGATAATAAATTATTTTTATAAGTAAATATGGCAAATAAAAAAAGGGACCATTTAGGTCCCTTTGATTTTTATTATGATGAACACCCGAAGCATTCAAATTGACTGTCTTGCGGTTTTTCTGGTTTATTCTTATCCATATCAATCGCTAAGTGTTTAGCTTTATTATCTACAGATTCACTTCTCAAGTAATATTGACCTGTTTTAAGACCTAATTTCCATGCTAGTGTATGTGAAGTAGTTAGCTTACCAACTGTTGGAGTAGAGAAGAAAATATTAAGACTTTGCGATTGGTCTACGAATGGGCCTCTCTCAGCTGACATTTCAATAAGAGATTTTTGTGATATTTCCCAAACTGTTTTATATCTCTCTTTAATGTCTTCATTAATTGTTGGTATGTTTTGAACACTACCATCGTTCTTCATTAATTCTTGAAGTGTTTCTCTATTCCAAATCCCTTCTTCTTCTAATTCTCTAACCAAGTGTTTGTTTACCATAGCAAACTCACCACCAGTTACTCTACGAACATATAAGTTAGATGTGAATGGTTCAAAAGCTTCGTTAGAACCTATTACACGTGCAGAACTTGCTGTTGGTGGACATGTTGTAACCAAAGAGTTTCTAATACCATAGATTAAGATATCTTCTCTTAATGTTTTCCAATCATACATTCCAGATAAATCAGCTTCAGTTAACCCCCACATTTCCCATTGGAAAATACCTTGCGATATTGGTGAACCTTCGTAACCATCATAAGTTAAACCAGTATATTTAGCCAAGTCGCATGATTGTCTTAACGCATTGAAATATATCGTTTCAAAAATTGTTTTATTAATTGTTCTAGCCAATGGACTTGTAAAAGGAATTTTAAGCAACGCAAATACGTCAGCTAAACCTTGGATACCAATTCCTAATGCTCTTTGCTCTAAACCACCTTTACGACCTTCTTCAGTTGAATATTCATTTACATCAATAGCGATATTAAGTGATTTTGTTACTGAACGTGCAACACGGCCTAATTCATTGTAATCATATTTCCCATCAATAACAAATTTTTGAACTGGAATACTGGTAAGTGTACAAATAGCTGTTGTGTTGGCATCAGTTACTTCCATAATCTCACTACATAAGTTACTAGAGTGAATAACACCCATATTCTTTTGGTTCGATTTGATATTAGCTGAATCTTTAAAACACATATAAGGCATTCCGCTTTCAATTTGTGCTTCAAGTATCTTCAACCATAAATCATGTGCTTTGATTTTGGTACCAATACCCATTTCTACCGCTTTATTATACTCTTCTTCGTATTCGGCACCATAAATTTCATAAAATGGCTTTAAACCAGCTATTTTGATGTCGTGAGGACAAAATAAATACCAATCAGAATTTTCTTCTACTGCTCTCATGAAATTATCTGGAATCCAAAGTGCAGAGAACAAATCTCTAGCTCTAAGACTTTCATCACCAGTTTTCTTTCTCATATCCAATACATCGAAAATATCTTTATGCCATGGCTCTATATAAACAGCACATGAACCAGGTCTTTTACCACGTTGGTTCCAGAATCTAAGTGCTTCATTCACTACTTTAAGATATTTGAATATACCACCAGCTTTACCATCAGAATTACCTACATTAGTTTCTCTAGAACGAATATTAGATACAGCTAGACCAATACCTTCTGCTTTAGAAGATGAAATCGATATTCTACCCAACATTGATAATAACCCTTCAGTTGAATCATCTGGAACAATTGATAAATTGCATGATGCTATTTGTCCAATTTTGGTTCCAATATTAATTTTAATTGGTGTTGCTGGAGATTCTTTTTGATTGCTTAAATCATTATATTTTTCTCTGAAATCATCAGCATTGTTAGTTACCATAAGGGCAACACGAATATATAATTGTTGTGGTCTTTCAACCAATTGACCATCCTTTGTTTTTAAAAGATAAATATCTTTTAATGAACACCATCCGAAATAATCAAAATGAAAATCTCTTTTATAATCAATTACTGATTCAATAAGTTCAATATTTTCTTTTACTTTATTGTAATAGAAATCATTTAATAACCCAGCATTGTACTGTTTTTTAGTTGCTTTCATAAAGTTATCTTCAGTTTCTTTATGAAGCTTACTAATAGCTATGTTAGCCGCCAAGATTGAATAATCTGGGTGATTCATTGATAATGATTCAGCAACAATCGAAATCAAATCATCAACTTCGTTTGTAGTCATGTTGTCCGCAATACCTTGCGTTACTTTCAAGAACAACTCATCAGGGTTAACTTTTAACCCATCTGATTGTTTTTTTATTCTTAATAAGATTTTATTTGGATTAAAATCTATTTTTTGTCCGTTTCTTTTTACTACTTGCATATTTTACTTATATTTCTTCATCAAATGAAATAGCACCAGATAAATCAGCTGCTTTATACTCTGAGGACCTTCCTTCAAAGAAGTTTTGTTTTGTTTTTAATGTGATTTGATTCATAAATTCAAATGGATTTTTTGAGTTGAATTCTTTTTCACAACCTAATTGAATTAATAAACCATCTACAACAAATTCTAAATATTGTTTCATCAAATCAGCATTCATACCAATCAATGAAACTGGTAAAGATTCTGTTATAAATTCTTTCTCAATTTCCAAAGCAGATAAAAATATTTCTTTGATTCTATCTTTACTTGGTTTGTTTACAATGTGATTGTTTAATAAATGAATCGCAAAATCAGCATGCAACGCTTCATCTCTAGAGATAAATGTATTAGAATCACATAACCCAGGCATAAGACCTCTAGATTTCAAATAGAAAATACTACAGAATGAACCTGAAAAGAAAATACCTTCAACAGCAACAAATGCAATAAGTCTTTCTATAAAAGAATCTGATTCAATCCATTTAAGAGCCCATTCAGCTTTTTTCTTAACTGGTGGCATATATTCAATAGCTTTGAAACATTCGTTTCTTTCTTTGGTATCTTTGATGTAAGTATCAATAAGTAATGAATACATATTACTATGGATATTTTCCATCATAATTTGAAACCCATAAAAGAATTTAGCTTCTGCATATTGAACTTCATTTAAAAAGTTAATCGCTAGGTTTTCATTCACAATACCATCCGATGCAGCAAAAAATGCCAACACATTTTTAATGAAAAATCTTTCATTATCATTTAGTTTCTTATTCCAGTGTTCAATGTCTTTGGATAAGTCAACTTCTTTTACTGTCCACATCGCTTCTAATTCGATTTCATAGTAATCCCATAAATCTTGGTGGGCAATTGGAAAAATAACAAACCTATCTGGGTTTGGTTTTAAAATTGGTTCAATCATTGTTTTGTTTTTTATTAATTATTTAATTGTTGTTATACAAAGTCACTATTTAAAGCAGTGTTTCTATTTAGCATAGCATCTAATACTTCATTGGTTCTTTTTTGACCTTTAACTTCTACATTATTTTTATATTCAGTACGAGTAGAAGCTTGTTTGTTTTCACCCATTTCTATTTGGATTCTAGCATTATCAAATATGATGTCTTCGAATATCATTCCAGACTTACCAAAACGAGATTTAAGAATAGCCATAGTAGCGGTACTTTTATCTTTTTGGTCAAGCGTTTTAGCTATAGATACAACAAAGTGTCCAATTTGTGCTTTTTTGATTGAACCACCCATTTGGTCAGCTTCAACTACATCAGCTTTAATAGAACTTCTATTACCTTGAACAGCTGTCCACCCTGCAATATCTAATTCTAATAACATTGTCTCAAATTGTCTCATTACACTACCTTCACCTGCATTCACATCATCAAATCTTCTTGATGGTTCTACTACATCAATGTAATCTAAAATCACAACATCTGGTCTGAAACCTGTTGCAATTAATTTTCTGATATATTGTCTAATAATAGGAATTGTTGTACCATCACTAGAAAATCTTTTTAGTCTTATCTCACCACCGTTGCTATTAGCCATCATATTAGCAGCCATTTCTTTTACTTCCTCTTTATGAATTGATAAACTGTTAAGGTCAAATTTTGACCAGCAAGATAAGTGTTTTCTTTGAATTACCTTTGTACTATCTTCGAAAAATAATTGTAAAACCTTATAACCATCAAGCATTGCTGTATTGGCTATTTTAGTCATCATTGTTGTTTTACCAACTCCAAAGGGTGCTAGGATTATTGCTAATTCAGTTTTTGATAACCCACCATCCATGATTTCATCTAACCCTTCAATACCAGTACGAATTGGTTTTCTGAAATCATCCGCTAAAACCGAATCAATATCATCAAACACGTTTATACCATCATCTTTGCTATCACCATGTTCAAGTGCTTTTCTTAATTTACTTTCTAATTCTTCATAGTTATCAACTTCACCTTTACTAATGATTTTATTAATTTCAGCCAAAGCTTTCATAAGCTCTTGCTGTTTACAAAATCTCATTGCGGTTTCTTGCACGTAAAGAGTATCGTTAAGGTCAGCTTCTTTTATTTTTCTTAGTTGTGTTAAAGCATATCGTCTTTGAGTATCATCTTTAACATCGTCTAACAATCTAAATTCCAAACTACCGACATCTGGAATAATATCATCTTTTGCTTTGGCGTTTTTAATTGCACCAACAACAATTCTTAAATATTCATCTTCAAAGTAATTTGGGTTAACAATATCTATGATTGCATTACCGAATTTTCTATCGGTAAGTATCTGAGCGATAAGTCTTAACTGATATTCAGCCCCTAGATATCCTAAATTACTTTTGTCTATTTTTGCCATTTTCTTTCCTTTCTTTTAAAACATTGTTATTATAAATATGCAAAAGCATCGAATTAATTCGACACTTTTGCATTATTTTTTACACTTAAGAAATATCTTACATCAGTAATAATTTCTTGAATGACTTCTCTAATATCAACATTAATTTTAGGATTTAAAGTGAAATATTCGTTAGGAAATTCAACTTTAAGAATAGAGATAGTGTCTACCTTAACTTCAAATTGAAACATATCACCTTTCTTTGGTGGTGTTTTATACGAATCTTCATTTTGAGCATAATATGGTTTGTAATTATCCCATAAATAATCAATCGATTTCTTTTTCAAGTAGATTGGAAGAATACCATGTTGTATTCCAGCTACTGAATCAGCTAATTCTTTCAACACATTAATCTTTTCTAATTCTTTGGTAGGATTAGATTTATATACTCTAGCAGCTGCTTCATCTAACGGTGCAAAATTTTCATCAAAATCTCTAATTTTGAAATATCTTTGACAGATAATGTTATCGTTAACGAAGAAAGAAAATTCAAATCTTTCTATTTCTACTGGTGTTCTTCTTTGTACTTCTATTGTTTGTGACATACTTTTTAAATTTAATTTTAATTATTTTTTATTTCTCTATCGATAAGCTTTTTGAAAGGGACTAGATATTCTGGGTATCGATATTCCCCAATTTCTTTATCTATTCCATGACTTTTCATCATTTCAAATACTTTTGTAAATTCCCGATTTTCGGGTAGTAGAGAACCATTTTTAAGTAGTTCTAACGCTCTTATACCATCTTTTGTCATCATAGGTTTAGATAAATTAACCAATCTCTCATTGATTTGATATATTTTATTACCTTGAACTCCATCAGTAACGGCATCTATGATATTTTGCAATACCTTAAGAGGTTTCTGTTTTTGTGCGATTCTTTCTTCTTGTTGTTTACTAGCTTGTTCTATAATTTCGTTTAAAGTTACTTTTCTTTTTGTCAGCTCTGGGAAATGGGTTAATAGTGTTGTTTCACCTAAACCTTTAATTCCTTTGATGCTATCTGCTGTATCCCCAATCATTGATTTAATCAACATTGAATTTTCAAGATTATGGCTAAAGTACGAAGAATAATTGGTTTTACCAACATAATTTTTAAAGTTTAAGAAAAATATTCTAACATCTTCATTTATTAATTGAGCCATATCACTATCATTGGTGCAGATAGTTATTTTTTCGTTTTTGTTTTTGGTGAGGCAATAGTATGCTATAAAGTCATCACCTTCGATAACCTCATCTTTTAATTGTCTGATACATAATTCATTTAGGTAATCCCAAACGATTCTGCGTTGTTTTAATTCTGATTCGTCAATTGGCTGAGTGCCGTTAATGTAGTCTTTACCACGAGCACTTTTGTATGGCTCGTAAATTTCGTATCTTAGTTTGCCACTGAAATTACCATCCCAGAATACATAGACTCTGTGGTACATTTCTTGTTCTAGCAACATACGAAGTGTTGTAAGGAATTGGTATACTCCACCTATATGGAGCCCATCTTTGTTATACAAGTCTTTAGCACCAGAAAAACCCCGTTTGAACAGGGCATTTCCGTCTACTAAAAGTGTATTTTGAATTTCTTCTCTAATTTCACCATTTTTTGGTGGTCTTTTGTTCATTCTAAACCTTTATAAGGTTAATACTCGTTTTTTGTTACTCTCTAATATCATCTCCTTCAAGACGACCTTCAACTTCTTGAAAACTGATTTCTTCATCATAACTAACATTTAATGCGTCATGGATAAATTGTCTTTTTTCTTTTTTGTAAGCATCTAATTCACTTGGGTTAACATAACCGTGTGGTGTCGATGCGATGGTACCATTTCTTTCAATACCTGTGACATGGTTTTTTTCACATCTAATTTTAGCTTCAGTTCCGAATTGGAAATCTTGTCCCAAAGCAACTGCTGTTAATTTTTTAGTTCCATGTGTTAATATACCACCAATGTGAACAATGATTCTAGAATTAAAGAACATAAACTCACCACCTTTGTGTTTCACTACAGTTCCATTCATATTATCTAACCATATTTTTTGAACACAAATCATAGTGTTGGTATATTCACTATCCATACTTCTACTAGAAGGAATTTTAAAGTTAACTATAGCTTGGAAACAACCCATAGCACCTGCATTCCACATATTATTACTAGTGTTTGAACAAGCTGATTTATAACAGTTAAGTGTACCGATAGAATCCCATAGGAAACACATATTATTGGTAACAATACCATCTTCTTGTTTTTGAAGCATTTCACTGATAAATAATGATACATCTTCGATAACTGGTTCCCCTCTCGTAGGTTTAGTCATCATTTTACTATCTTGATGGTTGTAGTTTTTATACATATTGTACAAATCCTTGTTTCTAATCAAGATAAAACCATCTGGTTTCTCGGTAATCTCTCCAGTTTCTTCGTTTACAACTTCTTTGAATTTAACACCCACTTGTTTTGCGTGTTCAGTATTCCAGTTACCTTCAGTTTCAATTACTACCGCTAAATCCCCAATCTTTTGACAACCTGCAATCGCTTCATAAAATGCTGTTGATTTACCAGTGTTTGAATAACCTCTTACTAGAGATAAATAACCACGTGGAAATCCAGGTAATTTTAAAGCATCATGCCATGCTTTTGATAATGGAACCCATGATAATTCTTTATCTTTTGGTTCTGAGTTAATGTTTTCTGATTCTAAAAATGAATCTAAATCGAATGCTACCTTTGCAATTACTGGTTTTTCATTTGTTTTTTTTGGTTTTACCGCCATTAATGTTTAATTTTTGTTCCTCGTTATTTTAGCAAAAAAAAGAAGCAATTTCTCACTTCTTATTTTGTTTTGTTACCTTTGATTAGAAAGGTAAATCATCTTCCGCTTCTGGAGTGGTAGACACTGGATTTGTAACTGTTTCAGCAGCTGTTACATTAGCTTTAACATTTTCAACAGCCATAGTCAATTCTGAATCTAATGAATTAGATTCAGCTTCGTTTTCTTTAGCTAATTCTTTTGCTACGAAACATTTAGCTTCTTTATCCCAGATAGGTGTATACCCTCTAACGATAATTGCTAAATAATCATAGTTTCTTACAGAATAAACATCTTCCCATGTTCTTTCATCAGCTAACCATTCTGCAGATTTAGCTGCATCAGCACTCAAGACATCAGAATCTTGTGCTACAATAGAAGAAATGATTGGTAGACCAGTTTGGTTTCTGTTAATCATGATAGTTAAATCACGACCTTCAGTTGGGCTAGAAATGTTTTTGTTTTTCTTAAGACCAGATACAACACCGTGGATTAAATCGAATGCACCTTTTTTAGTGTAGTCGTTATTAAATCTCCAAAATTTAACACCTTCGTCTTCATTGTTTCTATCGATAAGTTTAGCGATATACATTTTTCTAGCATTGTATTTTTTAGCTAGTTCTTTGTCACCAGCATCACCAGTGGCAAGTAAAGCTTCACGAGCTTCGCAGAAAGGACATGCAGTACCTTTTTCATGTTCTAAACATGGGAATGTTTTCTTTTGACCGTCAACCATTGCTGTGTGGCCATAGAATTCAACTAACGGAGAACCACCTTTTGGATTTGGCAAGATTCTGATTTCTTTAGTTTTAGATTGTTCATCTTTTTCTAAATCGTAAGTTGTAAAGTAATTTTTTAAGTCATACGTTTTAGCAGTTTCGCTTTTTACGTAAAGTGGTTTGTTGTTTTCTTCGTATTGGGCCAACATTGCCAATAAGTCATCTTCTTCTTTGTTCATTTTTCTAAATTTATTTAATTAATTGTTATTTTTCTAGGTTATGTTTTAGTTTTCTAAAGTTTTTTAATATACAAATATACGAATCTTTTTTAAAAAAGTCAAGCATTTTAAGCAACTATTTTACATGTTTTACTTATTTTTTACAAACTTACACTTAATAATATCATCTACCAACTTTTTTATTTAATTTATTTTCATAAAACAAAAAAACCCCTGATTATCAGAGGTTTAGTTTGGTATTTTTATTTATGATTAAATATCTTCTTCTTCATAGTCTTCTGGTTTTACAGCAAAACTTTGTTTAATATCGCCTTCACTGTAATCAGAATCAATAGTATC
>Ga0208916_10001473_pt1 | contig 10118 bp, 14 predicted proteins | sample DEB19_08_DNA_5_FD_184523 | JGI IMG/M metagenome (GOLD analysis project Ga0208916, IMG submission 184523) | Aqueous microbial communities from the Delaware River and Bay under freshwater to marine salinity gradient to study organic matter... | ecosystem: Environmental > Aquatic > Marine >... | reverse complement strand
GGTTGCAGCCGGTGGCGCGGGTGGGGCGGCTGGGAGTAATAACGGAACAGCAGGCGGAACGTCATCCTTTGCATTGACTGGAGCGGGAACGTTGTCTTGCCCAGGTGGCGGGGCGGGATTTACAATGGCGGCTGGGACAGCGGTCGCAATGGTTTCGGGTGGGAGCAAATCCAGCGCTGCAACAGGTGGCAACTTGAATGTGGACGGGGGCGGCGGGCAACCTTCCATTCGCCTTTCAGCTTCAGTTGGTCGCGGTGGCACGGGCGCCCCATCATTCTGGGGTGGCGGCGGGAGTTCGGCGCTTGATGCTGACGGTGGCGCAGGGGGCGCTTACGGCGCGGGCGGCGGCGGTGGATCAAGTCGCGATGCAACCAACTACGCAGGCGGGAACGGTGGGGATGGGGTTTGCTTTGTCGAGGAATTCTACTAATGCGGACGCCTTTGCTTAATGCCGATGGTCTCGTCGTTAATGTCGTTTTAGCCGGTGACGGTTGGACGCCTCCCGACGGACTGACGATTGGCGCTCCTGGAGGAGACATCGGAGATAAATGGAACGGCGTTGAATACGTCAAGCCGTCTTTCACAGATGGCCGGACGCTCGCTCAAATCAAATCGGATTTGTGTGCTAAAGTCGATAGCGCCGCCGAAGCCATACGCGCCAATCATTCCACTGCTCACGCCAGCCTTGCCATGACGTACCAGGAGAAGTTTGCGCAGGCTAACGCCGTTGACTCCATGGGGCAAGACGCAGCCAATGCCTTGACGAGTGATCAAGTCGTTTTGTCATTCCCGATCTTAGCGGCATCGGTTGGAGTCGAAGCCGCAACGCTATGGGATGCAGCTCAAAAAGTGATCGCAAAGTATCAAGAGTGGTCGCAGTTGTCGGCGTCAATTGAAAGGGTAAGGCTGATTGCAAAGCGCGACATCAACGCTGCAAATACTGTGGGGGCAGCGCAAGCCGTTTATGAGGCGATTACATGGCCGACGTGAAGCCGTTTCTCGACTGGCGGCGCTCTGGAACACGGGAAATTCACACCCGCGAAGTGCGCGGGCTTTCACCGGATGCCGTCAAACGCATTGAAATTCTTGAGATGCAGCACTTGCAGACCATGCAGGCTATGCAAATCGTGCTTCAGGCCCTGGAAGACGAGCGGGCGCAACGGGAGTTGATCCGGGACAAGCTGATCAGCATCGGTGAATGGGCCGATGAGCGCCTGAGGAAGACCGCCTAATGCTTGGCCATAGTGTTCTAGGTCAATTGCCTCTTGGCCAGCTGACGCCAAGCGGGACGGGAGCCTACTTCCTTGGCGCGGACACTGGCGTTTTCACAATTACGGACGGCGGGACGCTTCTTCGATACCCGCCCCGCGTGTTTGCTGATTCCGGAACGTTCACGCTCACTGGCAATGACGCTTCCTTCATCTACAACCGCCCTGTCGTTGCTGAGACGGGCACGTTCACACTTACGGGCCACGATGTTGGCCTGTACCGGCGAGCGACATTGACCGCTGAAACCGGGGTCTTTACGGTTTCAAGCGCCGGCGCTTCCTTCGTCTATTCGTTCAATCTCACGGCCGACACGGGCGCTTTCGTGCTGACCGGAAATGACGTTGAGTTCCTGTTGACGCAGCCCAAATTTGGCATCCTTGCATCCCCGCGCGGGGCTTATCCGATCAAGGCGCGCTCGCGCTTTAGAAGGGCGGTCCACTAATGGCCTTGGTTCCTGGCAGGATTTACATCGAAAGCACCGTCCGTATTCCGGTCAACTACTCGGACGCCAACGGCGCGGACACGGACCCGGACACGGTGACGTTCAAGCTCTATTCCCCTTCAGGGGAGACGACGACCTACGTCTATGGCACCGATGCTGAGATCAGCCGGACCTCGACGGGGGATTACTTCATTGACGTGGTGCCAACTGAGGCAGGGCGCTGGTTCTATCGATGGGTTTCGACGGGAACCTATAAGGCGTCGGCCGTCGAAGGAACCTTTGTTGTCCAAGCCTCGCCGTTCTTTGAACCTTCCTCGGATGCCTACAGATGAGCAAGACGACTACTCAGCTCGCCGTCGCCGTCCTGCGGCAACTCTCTGTCCTCGATGCGTCTGAGGACGAGAACAACGCGGACGCAGAGGACATTGCCTACATCCAAGACCTCTACGCGAGCAAGTTTCATGAACTTGCCGATGAGGAATTGACATATTGGACCCCTGATGAGGTCCCGGACCCGCTCTTTCTTGCCATTCGTGATCTTGTCGCCAACGAAGCGCGTGGAACATACGGGGAGCCCCTGTTGCCGAGTGTCAAAGAGGCGGAAGAAATCATCATCAAGAAGCGCATCCGCTTGAACATGCATCTTCGTTCTTCGAAGCTCCCGACCAAGGCGGAATACTTCTGATGGCGCAGACGCCGATTGCACTTGGAATGCGGTCCAATCCTGGCCGGGCCAACGCGGACGGGGCCGCCCGGCTGATCAACTGCTATGCCGAGGATGCCGGCGAAGAGGGCAAGATTCGATACCCCATCTATGCGTCTGAGGGGTTTGAGTCCTTTGCAACGGTGACGAGTGGCGGCGTCACGAGGGCATTGCTGGCGTTCAACACCACGTCGGCCTACGGCATCAGCGGTCAGCGGATCATCAAGTTTGACCAGTCTGGTACAGTGACGGACCTTGGAGCGTTCGCCACGTCAAGCACGGTCCAGATGGTGCGCAACCGCAAGACGCCAAACGCTCAGATTGGCGTTGTTTCGGCAGACGGGCTATTCAGGGTCATCGATACGACGGACGATAGCGTGGTGTCCCCGACCGTGCCTTCTGGTGCGATGTTTCACGGGATCGCTCATGTGGACGGCTATTTCATCCTGACCGAGTTGTCGGGCGAATGGTTCGTGACCGCTATCGATAACGCCACGTCGATTGATGCGCTTGATTTTGCAAGGGCGGAATCGAACCCTGACGGGCTTGTTGGGCCTGCATCTAGAGGGGCGGACCTGGTTTTGTTTGGAACCAAGAGCACGGAGTTCTGGCAAAACACCGGCAACACGGACTTCCCATTTGAGCGCTCGACCTCGCAGTCTTATGGGGCCTACGCTCATGGGACGATCCGTGAGCTTGACGGAACGGTCTATTTCGCAGCCACGAATGCAGACGGGGCCTACTGGGGTGTGCGCCGGCTGGGAGGGTATGACGCGGAGAAGATTTCAACGCACGCCGTTGACCGGGCCATTCAGTCCGAAACGACGCCGGCCAATCTCAAATCGACCTCATGGAGCATCAACGGCCACACGTTCTATGCGATCTCGGGGACGAACTTTACATGGGTATTCGATACGACCACGGGCCTTTGGCATGAGCGGGAATCGCTTGGCCTGACCCGCTGGAGAATTTCCGAGGTTTGCCAGTTCGGGACCAAGATCATCTGCGGAGACTACTCGACCGGCCACCTGTTTCAGATGAGCCCGACAGCCTACGTTTCGCTTGATAGCGTCGTCAAACTCTACCATTCGAACGACAACGGCGAGACTTATATCGGCCCTCGGTCAAAGACGATTGGCGGGACGGCGAACCGGACGCAGCGGTTCCGGTGGAACCGGCTCGGAAAGTCGAAGGAAGACGGAAAAGTGATCAAGATCGAGATCACCAACGCCGTGAAGGAGAATTCTGACGGGGTGTCAATGACGATCATCCCACCGCACGTTCACGCCTACCCAAACCCGATGAAGTTTCAGGCGCTCTATGCCGACGTGCTGCCGGGATCAAGTCAGAACAGCCGGCCAAAGGCTGTGACGGGGCTTGCCGTTGATGCCTACGCTGTGAAGGGGTAGCCAATGGCCGTCAACGACACGAGCTTCCCGACGCCAAGCCCGGATGAGGTCTTCGTTGACCGCTATCGGCGGATCACCCCGAAGTGGTATCCGTGGATGAAGCGTTTGTTCGAGGCTCTGAGAACGACCATTAACGCGGTGGGAGTTGTCGAACAGACCGTTGACAATGTGCGCGGGCTCTATGGCGTGTCTGTCAACGCTAACGGACGAGTAACCGCAGCCATCAAGCTCGACGGGTCTCCGGCGCAAAGCTCGTTTGCGATACTTGCGGACAAGTTTATCGTCGTGCACCCAAGCGTGGACGCGACTACGATCCAGGCTTTTGTGGTCGGACTTGTGAACGGAGTTCCGACCGTTGGGATCAACGGCAATCTCATCGTGGACGGTACGATTGCAGGCGAAAAGGTCAGAACGGGCCTGATTGAATCGACCAACGGCAAGATGACCATCGATCTTGACAAAGGGACGATTGAAATCAAGACATGAAGCTAAAGTCGGACTCGTTTGGCCGTCTGGCGATCTACACGGACGGAAACGACACTCCTCTTACAAACCCGACGACGAGTTTTAGCCGACTCAAGTTTCACTCCGATCTGGAATACATCAACATCGTTTCCGTGATCAGAGGAAGTGTGACACTCCCGGCTCGGGCCGCCAATGGCCGCTACACGCAGACGCACGATGGACCGGCACACGGCAGGTCTGGAATTCCATTTGTCATGGGGTTTTTAAACATGGGCGGAACGAACGTCGCGTTTGCTGGCAGCGTTCCGGTCTTTGTTGCGTCCGGGACAACCAGGCTTTTGTCGCTTGGGGCAAGCAACTCGCGTCTGTTGTTCCATGAGCAGACGGTATGCTCAGGGGGGGCTGGCGTGTCGGCTCTCGGCGTATCGTATACGGTTTACGTGACAGATGAGGTCCTTTAATGGCTAGGCTAGCTCGCTTCTCATCAAGCCGGATCATCATGGGACGGTTCGATTCCACCCGGCGGTTCATCCGAAAAGTATCAGCCAACCCTACGGCCTACTTCTCGTCAGGTGTCACGTTCGCGATTAGCATTGCACCGAACGGTTACATCGATTGGCGGTGGAGAAACGGGGCTGCAACTCTGACAAATCTGCCGGAGGGAACCGCTCCATCTGTGGCTAACACGGCCGTTGGAGTTCGGTTCTAAATGCCCCTCAGTATGTCGGCCAATCGTATTCTGATCACGGATACGAACGGAGAAACGCGATTCGACACCAACGACGATTTCTTGCACGTCACGAACATCATCAACGGGTCTCGGGCGTTTCCATCGCGAACCGTCACGTCAACGTACAACGATGGCGAAGACGTTCTCAATCTGTCGAATACGTTCACGCTCGGGTCTGTGAACGCTTCGGCCAACTTTGTTTTTGGGTCGATTAAGCTTGACTACGAGGTGGGCGGGGGAGGCACTGGCCTTTCAGAAAATGCGTATTTCAATATCTCCGGCGGCGCGACCTACGTGCACGTTCTCGACCACTTGAGCGAATTCAAACCGTCTGTTTACTATAGTTCGCAGCCGACCATGTGTGCGCACTATTCGTTCACGGCGTCTGGTGGGGTCTGCCGGATGATCGAGCGGGTTTACATGCACATCGATGAAAGTCAGCCCAACCCCGGCGACTTTTCATCCTACTCCATCAGAGGCTTTACGATGACTTACCGGCTTCGCGTCGGCCTCTTCACCTAGGAGCATCACCACATGGGATTTTTTGGCTCCCTTACCGGGTCTGACCAGAAGAAAGCAATTCGCAGATCGACGGCCACGGCCGACCGGATGCTTTCAGCGGGAGCGTCCGCGGCTGGCCAGCAGATGAACCAGGGGTTCGCCAATCAATCGGCGGCTCTGCAACGGGGGTACACGGGCGCACGAGCCGATCTAGGGGCCGGGTTCAATCAGGCAAGAACCGATCTTTCGGGCCAGTATGGCCGCGCCGAAAACGCTCTGACAGATGCACGGTCCTACGTCGAACAGGTTCTGGCCCCGTTTATCCAGTCTGGTACGGGGGCCCAGGCGCTCTATGACCAGGCTCTAGGCCTGCAAGGCCAGCCGGCGGCTCAGTCATTTTACGACACCTACGCCGCGAACGACCCGTTCCGGCAGTTCAACGAGGACATGGCCAACAAGGCGTTGGAACGCTCGTTCAATGCCGGCGGCAACCTCGGCTCCGGCCGGGCGGCTTTGGCGGCATCGCGGGCCAATCTTGAGCGCGGGTCTCAAGACCTCAACAAGTACCTCGACCGCCTAGCCTCGCAGGGCGCTCAGGGCGGGCAGTACGCCTCTCAGGTTGCCAACGTCGGCGCCAACACGGGGCAGGCCCTGGCAAACATCAGGACGGGCCTCGGGGATCGTCTAGGAACCCTGGAGCAAAACCGGGGCACGGCCATGGGCGAGCTCGGGTATCGCTATGGGTCGGACCAGGGGGCCATTGCTGCAAACCGCGGTCAGGCAAACGCAGGGTTGACCTACGGCCTCGCACAGCAGCGCGCCGGGAACCAGATCGGCAAGGGCAACGCGATTGCGAATATCCAGGGCCAGAGCGCCAACAATCTAATTGGGCTCGGTTCGGCGGTCATCAGCGGCATGACGCCGGGGGCCTATGGAACGAGTGCGTTTGGAAACATGTTCAACGGCATGAAGAATTGGACCTGATAGAATGGCGATCCCGTTCATGAACCTTCCCCGTCCTGGCGACGGGGTGTCTTCGCTGATGGACTTCGCCCCTTTGGCCGCGGCCTTGCAGACCTATAACCAGGGGTCCGACATGGCGCGGAAGCGGGCCAATATGTCCGCCATTGGCCAGACAACGGCGGACAAGGGCATTGGGGCGGGGGCTAATCAGGCCCTTCAGATGGGCGAGCTTGACGCCGGGCTTGAGATGAAACCCCGCGCATCCGCCGATGAAGACAAGTTCAAGAAGAGAATGGCGGCCATGTCGCAGGCCGTGGACCTGGAGCCTGACCCGGCCCGCAAGGGCGTGATGTGGAACCGGGTTCTAAAAGCCCTTGGCGATACCTCCGCGCTTTCGCCGGAGGAAATGGACCCGATGACAGGGCCGAAGCTCCTCATGGCTGAGGCTGGAATTGTGAATGATCCCATGGACCGCCGTCTGAAGGAAGCGCAGATAGCGAAGTATCAGGCCGACGCTAGAAACGCAGGCAGCGACTACGGCAAGGCCGGGACCGTGGTGCAGGGTGGTGACGGCAAGTTCTACACGGTGCAATTCGGCTCTGACGGGTCGCGCAAGATCGAGCCTTTGAACGTAGGTGAAACGACGTTGACGCCATCGCGCGGCGTGGCCGTGTCTGGCAATCAGATGTACGACCGTGCAACGGGTTCGCCTGTGCGCGACATGACAAGTGCTCTTGCCGGCGGAGAGCAGGCCAAAGCCGAAGGCAAAGCCGCAGGAGCGGCAGTGGCCGGGCTGCCAAAAGCCGAAATGGCCTACAAGATGTTTGAAGACAAGTCCCAACGTCTTGAAGAGACGATTGACCGGGCGATTGCCAGGGTGTCGCCTTGGACAACCGGGGCCGGTGGAATGCTGTCTGGCATTCCTGGCACTGAGGCCAAGGCGTTGGCCGGTGACCTGGATACGATCCGGGCAAACGTCGGGTTTGACGAGTTGTCAGCGATGCGGGCGGCGTCCCCGACTGGCGGCGCTCTTGGTTCTGTCACCGAACGGGAAAACATCCTGTTGCAGAGTGTCAGGGCCTCAATTGATCAGCTCCAGGGCGGTGAGAACGTCAAGCAGAACCTCGGAATTATTAAGCAGAGCGTGGCTGAGCTTCGGAAAATACAGGCTGAAAAGCTTGCGGCAGACAGGGCCCGTTTGGGTGCGGCAGCCGCCCCTGCAATCGCTCCTGGCGAATACGTGTGGAACCCGGCAACCGGCAAGGTGGAGCCTAGGCAATAATGGGAATCAGGGTTACGCATCCCTCTGGGGCGACGGTTGAATTTCCAGACGGCACAGACCCGGACACCATCGCCGGGGCCATGGGACAACTTGATGGGCGAGGAACACAAGCCGCAGGGGTGGGAGGAGGTAATCAACCCGCCACCCCAGCCACGCCCGAGCGTGCCCCTTATTCCTCCTTCGGAGAAGTCGCAACCGGCGCGGCAAAGGCTCTTGGAACTGGCGTCGTCAAAGGCGCGATTGGTTTGGGCACGCTTCCTGGAAACGTGGAAGCTCTGGCTCGCGCTGGAATTAATCGTGGCGCTGGTCTACTGGGCGTTGAAGGCAATGTAGTTGACCCGGATACGCTGGCGATCAACTACAACGATCTAGCCGGCCGGGTTCAAAACCGGTTCGGTGAGTTCTACAAGCCGCAGACCACTCCGGAGCGGTATATCGAGACCGTAGGTTCGTTTCTTCCAGGTGGCGTCATGGCCAAGGGCGCGACGGCAGGACAGAGGGCGGCGCAAGTCGTGGCCCCTGCCGTCACCTCGGAAACAGCTGGACAGTTGACCGAGGGGACAGCGGCAGAGCCTTGGGCGCGCGTAGCAGGTGCGTTGGCCGGTGGTGCCGCGGCCAATCTTGGGGCGAGGACGATCACCCCTGCTCCGGCTGATCCGGTCAAGACGGCGGCTGTGAAAGAACTAGCCCAGGACGGGGTGACCGCGATATCTGCCGGGCAGAAAACGGGAAACCCAACGCTTAGGTGGATGGAAAGCGCGGCGCAGACGATGCCGGGCGGCCGGCGCATGGCTCAGGTTCAGGAACAGCAAGCCGAGCAGTTTACGGCCGCTGCACTGAAAACGGCTGGCCTTGATGCCACACGGGCAACACCGGAAGTGCTGAACCAAGGGTTTGCCCGCCTTGGCCAGATGTATGACACGGTTGAGAAAGTGGCCCGCGTTACCCCAGATGCCTCGTTTGCGCCCGCCATCCGTGGGATTCTCAACACCTACCGCCAGAGAACGGCACAGACAACGCGCCTCCCGATTGTTGAGGAGTTCGGCGCTGAAATCCTGAACAAGACGCTTGCGCGCGGCGGTATGGACGGCACGACCTACAGGGCTATAGTCAGGAGCTTGAAGGACGAAGCGCGGAGCCTGTCCAAAGACCCGCAGGCAAGCCGCGCTCTTTACGATCTCGCGCTGAAGCTTGACGCTCAGATGATCAGGTCGGCTCCGCGCAACATCCGCCCTCAGGTTGCGCAGTACATCAGAGACCTAAACGAGAAGTATTCCAATCTCCTTGTTCTTGAGAAAGCAGCGTCTCGCGGCGGCGAGCAAGTAGCCCTTGGCCTGATCACGCCCGCCGGCCTCAAAACGGCCATGGGCGAATCCGGCCGCCGTGCCTATGCGCGAGGACGCGGCAAACTGGCCAAGCTTGCCAGAAGCGGTGAAGCGGTCATCAAGCCGTTGCCGTCGTCAGGAACGGCAGAACGAGGCATGGCCCAATCTATTCTGAAAGCCCCTGCTACGCTTGTTGGTTCCGGGTTTGGGGCCGGCGGGTTCATGATGGGGGCCGACCCTGTGACGACTATTGCTATGGCTTTGGGCCCGTTGCTTGCTCAGGCTGGCGCGGCTCGCGCTCTGACGAACCCAACGATGCAGCGATACCTTTCAAACCAAACCTTGACGACCAGGGTAAACCCTGCCGAGGCGCGCAATGTCGGCTCTCTCATGGCTCCTCAAATCCTTCAACAATACGGAAGCCAGCCGCAAGACATAGACGCTCTCGCGCCGTTCCTGCCGAGGTAGCCCAATGGTCAACCCGATCAACCAGAACGCCTTGCTTGACCTCGCCATGAAGGCTTGGGACTCGACCAAGCAGCCTCTCCGCTCACGCGCCACCCTCCTCCCTCTTGGAGAGTATGAGGACGGATCAGTGCATCCGGCATGGCCTGGATTGCTGGCGGCTCCGTTCGAGGGCATGGCGAACTTCGGCCGTCTTGGCTACGACAGCCCGGAGGCGATTGAGGACAACGCTCGATCTGCGTTTGACATTGCTGGCGGGGCCATGACTGGGAGCCTGGGGGTTGGGCTTGCCGGTGGGCTGGTGGACAATGCCGTAGGGAGCGCGGGGGCAAGGCTTACCGGATCAACCCCAGACCTCCCTATGGACCTAGCCTCTAGAATGGCAAGAGCTAGGGAGATGGGGTTCGATACGGATGTCACATACTACCGAGGGGCACACCAATTTGATGACCTGAGCGGCCCGACGTGGGTTGCCGAAGACCCAGACTATGCAGCGGTGTTTCCGCTTGGCAGCAATATGAACACAGCCGTTGCGCCTCTTCATCTCAGGCGTGGCAAATTGTT
>Ga0208916_10001471_pt1 | contig 10121 bp, 9 predicted proteins | sample DEB19_08_DNA_5_FD_184523 | JGI IMG/M metagenome (GOLD analysis project Ga0208916, IMG submission 184523) | Aqueous microbial communities from the Delaware River and Bay under freshwater to marine salinity gradient to study organic matter... | ecosystem: Environmental > Aquatic > Marine > Coastal... | reverse complement strand
ATAAAGGAACTTCTTGATGGCCCAACCTTTTTTCGGCAGACGAGAATCCGAACCCGCCGGCCTGCGCCCAGGCGCCGTCAGCAACCAGAGCAACCCCATCAACTCAGCGCAGGCACAAGCTGCTGCTAAACAAGCTCTTGACAACACAGCCACCCATCCGGCTTCGAGCGTCACTGCGCCCGGCAAGGAAGTCGGCAGCAAGCTCACCGTCGGTCCCAACATCAAACTCAAGGGTGTTGAGATCACCGACTGCGACACCTTGGTGGTCGAGGGCACGGTTGAGGCCACGATGGACTCACGCGTGATTCAAATCTCTGAGCTCGGCGCTTTCAAAGGCTCCGCTGACATCGACATCGCAGAGATCCACGGACAGTTCGACGGCAACCTCACGGTGCGTCAAAAGCTGGTGATTTACGCCACCGGCAAAGTGGTCGGCAAGATTCGCTACGGCAAGCTGGTGATTGAAGAAGGCGGCCAGTTGTCGGGTGACATTCAGTTTGGCCCGTCAGCCACTGTTGCGCCGGCGTCCAGCAGTTCTGCCAACGTTGCCAGAGCCGACGTTCAGCGCGTGGCCTGAGGTACATCTCGCCTGCAGGCTGACTCAGAGCAGCCGTATCACCAGCGGTAGCAGCAGTGACGCCAGCACCACCTGCAGGCCGAGCGCCAGCGCCGCATAGGCGCCTGCATCGGCATTGACCTGCATCGCCCGCGCTGCGCCAATGCCGTGCGAGGCGGTGCCCAACGCGAAGCCGCGGGCCGTCCAGCCGGCGGCATCGGTCGGAATCCGCAGCCCGTCAAACAAGTACTTGCCACTGAGCGCGCCTATCAAGCCCGTCACCACCGAGAAAACGGCGGTCAGCGCCGGAATACCGCCGATGCTCGCGGCAATGCCCATGGCAACCGGTGCTGTCACGGATTTGGGTGCCAGCGACAGCAACACGTCGCTTGGCAAGCCCACCGCCCAGCCCAGCGCCAAGGCAGAACTGCTGGCGGCCACACCGCCTGCCAACGCGGCCAGCAGCAGTCTGCCCCAGCGGCGCTTGAGGTCAGCACGGCGCTGCCACAGTGGCCAGGCCAAGGCCACCACAGCGGGGCCCAACAAGAAGTGAATGAACTGCGCGCCAGCGAAGTAAGTCTCGTAGGGCACGCCAGTCAGCAGCAGGCCCGAGGCAATCACCGTCACCGTCCAGAAAACCGGGTTGGCCCACGGCGCATGGTCAACGGCTGTATAGGCCGCTTGCGCCAGTAAATAAACCACCAGCGTGGCCGTCAGGCCGAACAGCGGCGTGGCCGACAGGTAGACCCACAGCTCAACGAAATTAGACATGTGTGGGGATTGATTCGTCAGTGTTGTTGCGGCTCATCTCGACGCCACAGGTAGTTCAGCAGCAGCGCCGTCACGGCCAGCCCGACCAATGTCGAAACCACCAGCACCAGCAACATGCGGCCACCGTATTCGCTGACGATGGACAGATGCGTCATGACGCCGACGCCGACAGGCACAAACAGCAGAGACAAATGTGACAGCAGGTAATCGGCACAGGCCGACACCGGTTCTCTCACCACCGCCCAGCGCAGCGCTATCAGCAGCAACATCATGCCGACCACCGGGCCGGGCAAAGGCAGCGATAACCCGCGTGACAGCAGCTCGCCCATCGACTGCAACACCAGTAGCCAGCCGAGGCCGCGCAGTCCGTTCATGTGGATTTATCGACTTTAGAAACGTGGCAAATCTGGGTGCGCGATCTTGCCGCCGCGCACCAGCATCTTGCCGTACTCAGCGCAGCGTTGCAGCGTCGGAATCACCTTGCCTGGGTTCAGCAGACCGCGCGCATCAAAGGCCCGCTTAACCCCGAACATTTGCTCGTTTTCAGCAGCGCTGAACTGCACGCACATGCTGTTGAGTTTTTCGACACCAACGCCGTGTTCCCCGGTGACCGTACCGCCCATGGCGACGCTGGTTTCCAAAATGTCAGCACCAAACAATTCGCAGCGGTGCAGCTGGTCGGCATCGTTCGCGTCAAACATGATCAGCGGGTGCAGGTTGCCGTCACCCGCATGAAAAACGTTGGCGCAGCTCAGCTGGTATTTCTTTTCCATCTCCGCAATGGCCAACAAAATATCGGCCAGGCGTTTGCGTGGAATGGTGGAGTCCATGCACATGTAGTCCGGGCTGATCCGGCCAGACGCCGGGAATGCATTTTTGCGGCCGCTCCAAAAGCGCAGGCGCTCGGCTTCGTCTTGGCTGACCGTGATGGCAGTGGCGCCGCAGCGCGTCAGCACCTCGCTCATGCGGCCAATTTCTTCTTCAACTTCTTCTGGTGTGCCGTCGCTTTCGCAGAGCAAAATCGCTGCTGCTGTGAGGTCGTAACCAGCGTGCACAAAGTCTTCTACGGCGGCAGTCATCGGCTTGTCCATCATCTCCAGCCCAGCCGGAATGATGCCGGCGGCGATCACTGCGGCGACCGCGTCGCCGGCTTTGCGCAGGTCGTCAAAGCTGGCCATGATGCAGCGCGCCAATTGCGGTTTGGGCACCAGCTTGACGGTGACTTCGGTGGTCACCGCCAGCATGCCTTCGCTGCCGATGATGACGCTGAGCAAGTCGTAGCCGGGCGCGTCCAGCGCGTCGCTGCCGAACTCAATCTCATCGCCTTCAATCGTGAAGCCGCGCACCTTGAGCACGTTGTGCACGGTCAGCCCGTACTTCAGGCAATGCACGCCACCTGAGTTTTCGGCGACGTTTCCGCCGATGGTGCAGGCGATCTGGCTCGACGGGTCGGGCGCGTAATACAAGTCATGCGGGGCAGCGGCTTCAGAGATGGCCAAGTTGCGCACGCCACCTTGCACCACGGCGGTTCGGCTGGCCGGGTCCATCTTCAAAATTTTGTTGAACTTGGCCAGCGACAGCGTGACGCCCAGCTTGTGCGGCATGGCCCCGCCTGACAAGCCGGTGCCAGCACCACGGGCCACCACGGGCACGTCCAGCGCGTGACAAGTCTTCAGCACCGCTTCTACTTGCCCATAGGTTTCGGGCAGCACGACCACCAGCGGGCGCTGGCGGTAAGCGGTCAGGCCATCGCATTCGTAGGGTGTGGTGTCTTCGCGGTTCCACAGTAGCGCATGCTGCGGCACAACCTGCTGCAAGGCTGCGACCACCTGCGCCTGACGCTCGGCGCGCTCCAGCGATGCTTGCTGTTCAGATGAAACGGGTGCATTCATGTCAAAAGCTCCTGCCGCCAGCCACGTCGGAAAGCGACTGTTGGCGGGGCAAACTGCACTTTAAACCATCCAGCCGGTGGGCCGTTCAGGGCGCACCAAAGCCATATTGCGCAAAGGTGGTCTGCGCAGGCGTGGCGAGCAGGGCTTTGGCAAACGCCGCCGCTGCCGGGTACGCGCCGTTTTTAACGGTCACGCCATAAGCCGCACCCACCTGCAAATTGGCAGGCAAGGCCACCACGGCCAAGCGTGGCACTTCTTTTTGAGCGGCCACGGCGTTGGTGCAGTAGGTTAGAAAAATATCGGCCTGGTTGTTGTCCATCACCCAAGCGTAAGTCCCCCGACCGGCAGGCGCCTTGGGGGAGTCTGCACCGCCAGTGAGCTTCAAGGCCTTGGCGTCCAGCGTGGCGTAAGCGCCGGCCTTGACGTTGTCGGCTTTGCGGAATAGCTCCCAAGCGTAGTCACCAGCGGGGTCGGCCTTGGGCATGGACGTGCCCAAGCGCACTGTCGGGTCGAGCAGGGTGTCGAGTAGCGTAGCCGGAGCAGTCTTCAGCTTGGCTTGGGTGAGGGCGCACAAGCTGTTGCGCACGAATACCGTGGGTGCCACCCAACCACCAGCCGTGGCCAGCCGCTGCGGGTGCTGGGTGTCAGCCGACGCGAAAACCAGCGCAACGTCGCCTTTCTCAATGCGTTCACGCAGCAAGCCCGAGGCGCCAAAAGTCAGCGCGATCTTTTGACCGGTGCGGGTTTCGTAGTCACGGGCAATGTCGGTCATTGCTTCACGCAAGCTGCCAGCGGCAAAGACTGGCAAGGGTTCTGGGGACAAGGACATATTAGAAGGCGCGGCGCAGCCGAGCAGAGTCGCTGCGGCCATCGCTGTCAGTAGAAGGTGTTTCATGTTGTGTCAATGATGGGTGTTCGGGCGTCATCCCCCGCGAAAAACTGGGTGCTTGATGTGCGCCTTGCGGGTGGTGTGCAAATCAGTTATTCCAAAAGAGGCGATTGCCAGCTTATCTAAATGAACGTTGATCTTAGGCAAAGTGGCGTTGAATGAAGAGCGGGTATTCCAGTTATGAAGCGTCTTGCATAGTGGTCTTGTGAAATGCGATGGACGTGGCGCCGCTCAGCGGGTCATCGCACCTGTTCGGTGGAATGACGTCCCCGGCTTTTTGCTAGCCCCCCAACGCTCAGCACAAAGATGCTGACAACGGGTGCAGAAGTTTTACGCTTCCAAGAGGGTTTCACGACGGCATTTACAGCGAACCTCGATGCACACAATGGTTACCCAACCAAGCCGAAAATCGTCCACAGTCATGCAGCCTTCTGCCTGATGCCACGTCATTTTTCGAGCTGCTGATAGGTGCCACGAAACTCCCGCATGTAGGAGCGCCCCGCTTGAACCTGCTCGTCCAGTGCCGCGTCACAAGGCGTGAGCAACAAGCCTTCAGGCGTTTCGGTCATGAAAAGTAATTGGCCTTTTTCGAGCTGCGACTTCGTCAGCACTTCTTTTGGAAGGATGACGCCAACTTAGTTGCCAATTTGGGTGAGTTTGAGCCTGTAAGACGAGATGACGAATCCTGAGTAGTTCCAATGCATGCTCGTCAATCGGCAGCACCTTGGCTGCGATTAGCGCCCTAATTTCCCGGAAAACGCACCGATTTCCTCGTTGCGATACAAACGGTGTTCAAATTTTTGACATCAATGAAACAGTTGCCCATGACCGCCGTCCTACAAAGTGCCAGCCACCTGCAGAGCGGCATGCAGGCCGCTAGGGATGTTGCCCATCCCATGGCGTTTGACGCCGCTTTACCGCCCACGCGCGCTGCTGCGATGGCGCGTATCGCAGGTGTTCGGCCTACCGATTACGCGCTGACACGCAACCATATTGACGGTACTGTGACAGGCTTGTCACCCTATCTGACACATGGTCTGGTGACGCTGCACGAGGTGTTGCTCGAGCTGCTTCGGGACGAACCACTGGCTGTCAATCACAAGCTCGTTTACGAATTAGGCTGGCGAGAATTCTTCCGTCACGTTTGGTCTCACTCGGGGGCGGGCATCATGCAGTCGCTGCACCCGGGCCCACTCCCAGACGACGTTTATGACGCGGTGCTGCCTGACGATATTCGCCAAGGCCGCACCGGCGTGCCCGTCATTGATGAAGCAGTGCGCACGCTTTATGCCACCGGGACGCTGCACAACCATGCTCGAATGTGGCTTGCAAGCTATGTGGTCCACACACGTCAAGTGCATTGGCGGGCAGGTGCCGACTGGTTGGTGGCTCACCTCCTTGACGGCGACCTCGCTAGCAACCATTTGAGTTGGCAATGGGTCGCGGGCACTGGCAGTCACAAACCCTACTTGTTCAATGCCGACAACGTGGCGCGCTTCGCCCCAGCTCACTGGCACAGCCCCAAGTCGGTGATCGATCAATCCTACGAGGGCTTAGACCGCCTCGCTCGCACTGTTCGTGCAAAACCCGCTGAAACACGCCGTGCCAAGTCAACGACAGCAGAGTTTTTAGCGGAGCCCTTGCTGCACAACAGCCCGCCCGCAGACCTTGATTTGAAGGCGCCCGACGTGACCGCTGTTCAGTGCTTGAAGGGTCGCGACGTGTGGCTGGTGCATCCATGGGCACTGCGCGCGCCGCCGGCTGACCTGAAAAAAGATGCGCTGATCATTGGCGTCTACCTGCAGGAACACCATGCCGTTTGGCCTTGGTCTGAGGCGCGTTGGCGCTGGGTCGACACCGCCATGGCCGGAGTGACTCAGCAGCGCTGGTGGATCGACTCGTCGAGTCTGAGAGCCGCCTTGCAGGGCGCTGAGAGCGTGCGCAGTGTTGATGACCCGCATGTCACCGCGTGGTTAAAGCCTTTCGCGCAGCTAGACCCTGCGCCGACCTTGTTCCCGCTGGTCGACCGACCGTGCACCAGTTTTTCGAAGTGGTGGACGCGCACGACGCGCGGCATCCACACCGCCGAAGAACTTCTTTAAATTGTTTAAAACTCAAATATCTAGGGATCACTCATGACTACAAACGACATTGCACTGGTGACCGGCGCACGTGGCGGCATAGGACGCGCATTGGTCGCTCGCTTGCGCTCGCGAGGCCTGCGCGTTGCCGTGGTTGGCCGCGACAGTCTCACCTTGAATGAGGTCCCCGCCGACGCCCACATTGCCGCTGACACCACCACACCCGAGGGCGCTGCTGCCGCGTTTGAAGCCTGCCGTGAACAGCTTGGCGCGGCACCGTCTTGGCTGGCGCATGCGGTCGGCAGTACTCTCATTGCGCCGCTGCACCGTACGCGGGCTGAGCAAGCGAGGGAGGTGCTGCGCATCAATCTTGAAAGCAGTCTTTGGACCTTGCAGGCTTGGATCACGTCGCTGAATGGCGCACCAGGCGCAGCCGTGTTTGTGAGTTCGGTTGTGGCGCGCATAGGGGTGGCCAACCACGAGGCCATTGCAGCCGCCAAGGGCGGCATTGAGGCCTTGGTGCGGGGGGCTGCCGCAACCTATGCATCACAAGGCTTGCGGGTCAATGCCGTGGCGCCAGGCATGACAGAGACACCCATGACACAGGGCATGCTGAAGTTACCCGCCATGCGTGATGGTGCCGCCAAGCAGTACCCGTTGGGCGGCGTCCAAACGGCTGACGAAGTGGCCGCGGTGATGGATTGGCTGCTGTCGCCAGAAGCTTCACGGCTGACCGGTCAGGTCTTGGCCGTCGATGGCGGTTTCACGACCATCCGGCCACTGGTGAGGTGATCGGATTGAGCAGCGTGATGTGGGCGCTGCCGCTCAAAATTGGTCGGCACAAAATCTTATAGCCGTCAGCGTCAAAGCCGGTGGCCATCACATCCAGCTCGCGTGCTTTTGCCAGATCACTCGCACTGCCCAAGTAACACCAGTTGCGAATGACGTGAATCTGGCATTTGTCTTTGTGCGGGCCATCTTCATAGCGCTCGGTCAAGCCGATGGCGCCTGGATAAGGCCAGCAGGCCACGCGCAAACCTTCCAAGCTGGTGAAAAGCCGTTGGCCATGCGCAGCTGGACTTTCGTCACCGCGGCAAACGCCGCTGCACAGTTTGATCGTGGCCCTGAAGCAGGCTCGGCCTGTCTTGAGCTTTTCCAACCCCAGTGAGCCGTAGCAAAGCCGGTGCTGGTCTGCCAGCTGGTGCAGCCCTTCAATGGCCGCATGGCGACTGGCAAACAGACCGTAGAGGGCTGGCTCGGTGGCGAAATTGATGTCTTTTGAGTCAACAATTTCAGGCTGTCCGTTCACCAGACGCAGCGAACACAGTTGTCGATTACGCCGCAGTTTTTGATTCAGCAAGGGTTGCTGCTGCTTGATCAAACTGGCTTCCAGCAGGAGTGCGCCAATCTCTCCGGCCGTTCGAATGTGTGTGATCCGCCGGGTCTGGCGCAGCAAGTTGGCCTCGTCGGGATTACGCAGATGCGACAGCACCCGGCTGCGCAAGTTGATGCTCTTGCCGATGTAGAGCGGCAGATCGCCGTCTTCGCCATGAAAGACGTAGACCCCAGGCGCCGTCGGCAGATCGGCGGCCATCGCACGCAGGCGCGCGGGCTGCTCGTCAAGTCGAGCCGGGTCGAAATCAGGATGATGTTTGGCGGACATGGACTGAGTTGGCGTTGGTGGCCATGGTGTATGCCACCTGCTTGACGCGCTAGCTGACCGCCTTATTTAAAAATAACCGTCTTGTGCCCGTTCAACAGCACGCGGTGTTCGCTGTGCCACTTGACGGCGCGGGCCAGCACTTGGCTTTCGGTGTCGCGGCCTATGGCGGTCAGGTCTTCGACGGTTCGGCTGTGCTCAACGCGGGCCACGTCTTGCTCGATGATTGGGCCTTCGTCTAAATCTGCGGTGACGTAGTGCGCCGTAGCGCCTATCAGCTTGACGCCGCGCGCATGCGCTTGGTGGTACGGCTTGGCACCCTTGAAGCTGGGCAAAAAAGAATGGTGAATATTGATCGCGCGACCGGCCAGGTTCTGGCACATCTCGTCGCTCAAAATTTGCATGTAGCGCGCCAGCACGACCAGCTCTGCGCCTTCAGACTGGATGACGTCGTACTGCCGGGCCTCGGACTCGGCCTTGGTGGCTGCCGTCACCGGGATATGGTGAAACGGCACCTTGTAGCTGGCCGCCAGTGCCTCAAACTCGTTGTGGTTAGAGACGATGGCGCGAATGTCCAGGCGCAGCAGGCCCGACTTCCAGCGGAACAGCAAGTCGTTCAGGCAATGGCCTTCTTTGCTAACCATCAACACGGTGCGCATCGGCTGGCTGGCTTGGTGCAGGCTCCAGCGCATGTCAAAGTCACCGGCCAAGACGCTGAGGTCTTCCTTCAGGGTTTCAAACGACAAGTCAGCGCAGGCAAAGCCGACCCGCATAAAGAACAGGCCGGTGGCGTCTTGGTCACGGTCGTCGGCGTACTGGGCGGCGTCGAGAATGTTGCCGCCGCGCTCCAATAAAAAGCCGGAGACGGCATGAACAATGCCCGGGCGATCCGGGCACGACAGGGTGAGGGTGTAGGTTGAACTCATGGCGGAGCCAATTGTCGCAGCACTGGCGGCCTTTTATTGAGCTCGTCCGGGTCCGGCACAACGGTGACAGAATGGGCTTCAAACATCGATCACGACTTCAAGGGAATTCACATGACTCAGCAAAGCTTCAACATGGATCACCACTGGCTGCCGTTCACGCCGAACCGCAGCTTCAAGCAAGACCCGCGCGTCTTTGTCGCCGCCGACGGCATTCACTTCACCACGCACGATGGCAAGAAGGTGTTGGACGGTATTTCGAGTCTGTGGTGTGTCACGGCGGGCCACAACCGCAAGCCGATCAACGAGGCGATCAAAAAGCAGCTCGACACGCTGGACTACGCCACGGCTTTTCAGGCCAGCAACGACCAGGCTTTCAAGGCCGCTGAGATGATCGCCAACATGGCGCCCGGTGACTTGAACAAGGTGCTGTTTTGCAGCTCCGGCTCAGAAGCTGCTGACACCTCACTCAAGGTCGCGCTGGCCTACCACCGCGCCCGTGGCGAAGGCCACCGCAACGTCTTCATCGGCCGAGAGCGCGGCTATCACGGTGTGGGTTTTGGCGGCATGAGCGTGGGCGGCATTCCTTCCAACCGCAAGGTGTTTGGTGCGGCGCTGCTGCCGCGTGTGGACCACTTGCGCTTCATTCACGACCCGGTGAACCAAGCCTACATCCACAACCAAGAACCGGTCTGGCAAGAAGACATTTTGTTGGAGCTTGAAAACCGTATTTTGCCGCTGCACGACGCCAGCAACATCGCCGCTGTCATCGTCGAACCGGTGGCCGGCAGTGCCGGTTGGTATCTGCCGCCGCAGGGCTACTTAAAGCGTCTGCGAGAGATCTGCGACAAGCACGGCATCTTGCTGATTTTCGACGAAGTGATCACCGGCTTTGGCCGCATGGGTGTCAACTTTGGCGCTGACTACTACGGCGTCGTGCCTGACATGCTGAACTTCGCCAAGGGCGTCACCAACGGTGTGATTCCGATGGGCGGCGTGGTCTGCAGCGACCGCATTTACAACACCATGATGAAGGCGAATGAGGGTGCACCAGAACACGCTATTGAGTTCTTTCATGGCTACACCTACTCGGGTCATCCGGTGGCCTGTGCGGCAGCCATTGCCACGCTCACGCTGTTCAAGGAAGAGAAATTGTTTGAGCGCGCCGGCCAAATGGGCACGGTGCTGGGTGACGCGATGCACAGCGGCCTGAAGGGCCTGCCCACAGTGATCGGCATTCGCAGCTTGGGGTTGGCCGGTGCGGTCGAAATGGCGTCGATTCCGGGCGCGCCGGGCAAGCGCGCTTACGACATTTTCATGACCTGTTTCCACAACGGCGTTTTGGTCCG
>Ga0208916_10001468_pt1 | contig 10125 bp, 9 predicted proteins | sample DEB19_08_DNA_5_FD_184523 | JGI IMG/M metagenome (GOLD analysis project Ga0208916, IMG submission 184523) | Aqueous microbial communities from the Delaware River and Bay under freshwater to marine salinity gradient to study organic matter... | ecosystem: Environmental > Aquatic > Marine > Coastal... | reverse complement strand
CAGGGCGACGCGGGGATGCACCGAACGCAATGAAGCTGTCGATGAACCACGTACGGCTGATCTTGTCGAACCACACGTCCGAAGTCAGGGGGATCGTTTCACCGACAAGCAGTGCCATCGGGTTGGTAACGATTGCCACGACTTTGGCCTCGGGGGCGGACCAGTTATAGGACGAGCCTAGTTTGTGTGCCGGAATTGCAGCATTGGGAATGCGTGCAGTCATTTCGATTGGCACACCTTTGATGGTCTTGACTTTACCATCAGCGAAGTCGCCATTCGCACGCGAGAAGCTGCGGTCGATCAGCTTGTCGCAGTTCAACAGCACGTCATAGTGCGTTGGGCGCAGGAACACGTGCGACATATCGGTGTCGATATCTTGCTCCTGTTGGTAGGTGATGATAGAGGCGATCTGTGCGTATAGCAGATCAGGGTCCAGTTCGTCACCAGCCGCAGCATGGGTCTTAACGAGGCCCGGACCAATGGAACCATTCAGGCCAGCAGGTGCAGCAAGAGCAGCGCCTTTGGCAGCTTGGATCAATAGTGCTTCATCGAAGAACTTGCCGATTTCCTTGCCGTGGTCCTTACCGATTTCCGCACGAGCATTGAAGTTGATTTGGAACTCGTTCAGTTGCGAGCGGTTGTCGCGTGCAATGATCGTGGTATCAACGGTGACGCTGACACGACCGAATGCGGTCTTGGAAGGATCTGGCGGAACACCATCAACCAGCGCCTTAAGCGTGGTCTTACCAATGCGACGATTGATCAGGGTGTCCGTACCAATAACGGGTTGTACCGTTACGAATTGCCGCATCATAGATGCTTTGGCGAATTGACCGTCCACTACACCTGCGTAGTGTTCGATCATCTCGGAGCGGGCTAGGTCCGAAAGTGCCGTGCCGTCAATAGCTGGATAGGGCATCTGTTATTCCTTATTGTAGTGTTTGATTAAATACCTTGTTGCTTGCCCTTTTGGCGTGCATCAAGTAATGCGCGGCGAACAGGTTCTGGGATGTTACCCCGGTGTTCCTTGTTTGCCTTCTCAAGCTGGTCCGCATACTGGATGCTGGTCAGCGGCACGAACTTGTTATTCACTGGCGGCTTACCACCCGGAATAACCTCCGTTTTAGCGAGGGTCGAGTTGCCATCGGCAGCTTCATACAACCCTTTCATTTCTTTTGCAGCCAGTCGAGCCTTAACTCCACCACTGTCAATCATCTCGCGCAGAACCTCTAGGTCCGCTGCGGGTACACCTTTTTTGGCCCAATCAGCAATAGCCTTCCAGTTGGCTTCGCCGCCAACCTCTGTGTGCATAGTTGCAACGATGGCTTGTGCAGCCTCACGTTGTTCCTTCACGAAGTTCTTCGCACCCTCGATGATGATGGTTGCTTTGTTCTTGCCAACCTTGGCTTCCAAAGCAGCAGCATCAATCTTGGTCGGATCACCTGCTTTAATTGCATCGAACATCAAAGCCTTGGCTTCATCAGTCGATACACCAGAGTTCTGCAACAGCGCCAACACGGCATCGCCTTGTGCGCTACCAGTGCTGCCCCAAACATCGACATCGAGTTCTTTGTCGTCATTGGGTTCTTCTGCTTTGGCTTTATCTGCTGCATCGGCAGCGGCCTTGTCGGCTACTGCTTTTGCTTCCGCTGCTGCCGCATCTGCTGCAATCTTAGCTGCGGCCTTAGCTGCATCATCTGCGGCTTTGGCATCGGCAGCGGCTTGCGCTGCTGCATCAAGTACCACAGGCTCCTTGGCAACGGGTGCCTTTGGTGCTGGATTGCCGAGGGTGTCGAGTTGGGCTTGTTCAGCCGGATCGCCTACTACTGGTTTGTCATCTGACATAGATTATCCTTTTGCCGCGCCCTTGGCAACTTCCGTTTGCACGTTCTGTTGCGTCTGCATTTGCATGAGGGCTTGTTGTTGTTGTTGCTGTTCGGCAGCACGCTGCTTGAGTTCATCATCAGTTAGCGTGAATTGATCGAATGGAAGATTGCGGTTCATAAACAGGAACTTCGCAATACGGGTTGTACTAAGCACACCACGTACATCCTCTGGTACACCGTTGAGCAGGCCGAGGTCTGAAAGCGACATCCGCAAACTTTCAAGTGCAGTCTCTTGCGAGAGAGCATCAATGCCAGTGCTGATCTTAACTTCCAATACATCTGGGATACTTTCGTCTACCTGCGACATCGCCCACTGCGCTTCCTTCATCTGCCACACCAAACTCATGGTGCTATACAGACCGCCGTATGCGCTTTCAATCTCTTTGGCGAAGAACCGGATTTCTTCTGCGGTTACTCGCTCTGCATCTCTAACGCCACCGCTAGACATAAGGAATGCCTGTGACACCGAGCGTTCCATGCGTTCAATGGTACTCGCAAGTACCTGCATGTCTTGACCCTTCTGCCTACCAACTTCAGGTGACGTGATGTCGCCCTCGTTGCCATAGTGGAAGCTGCCGCGCTTGCTCTTGATCAATTCGGCGATGTCAATGACGCTGCCCGGATTGACTAGAAACTTGATGTCCGCTGCAATGCCGAATAGTTCCAGCAAAGCTGTGGTACTAACGTCGATAGCGTTGAATGCCGCGATGTTATCCTCTACCAAGCCACGCCCGTAATGCTCACCTTTAGCAAGCGTCCACGTCAAGGCAATGAGCGGGAAGTCCTTCTCAGCTATCATGCTGAAACTTGGCATAGGTGTGTCGTCAACCGCTTGGGTAAACCTCCACCGCTTGCCTTCACGCTTCCATCGGCTGTACACAGTTACGATGTCATTGTGTTTTGCACCTACGCGCTGCGCTCTTACATGCGCCTGTACTTCTGGCTCTAGGCCATCAAGACGCGATATGTCACGCAGGATGATGTCGTACACTTCCCCGTTAAGGCCACGGAAGCAACCGAAGTCACGCACCCCGTATACCACTCGGGTATTGTCGGGAAGCCTGCGGATAGTTGCATTGCCAGTCACAATCAAGTGCTTGGCAGTTTCAATAGCCATCGGCCTGTACTTGACCATGTTCAGTTCTGTCATCGCAACTTTGGTGACTTGCATACCACGTGCAGCAATGTCCACCTTTTGTTGATCAATTACCTTTTGTTCCACGGTCTTGGACAAGGCAAACTCTACCTTTGGGTTCAGGTCCACCTTAAAGAACGGGCGGTCATGAGGGAACATTGTACCGATCAGCTTGTGTGCGAGGAAGTTGATAACTCGCGGGCCAATCATCACGTTCGCATGTTCCTGCTCTGTGTTACCAGAGTTGTCCTGCGGGCAGATAGACGGCACCGTTAGCCGTGCATATTCCTTGCTACGTTCTACAATGTCGCCCTTAGCCAAGGCCATAGCGGCCCATACAGAGGAAATCTGTGTGTTGTCCTCATACATAGGTTGATTGACTGCGCGGTAATCCATTACAGACCGCCGACGCTAGACGCTGATACACCACCAGTTAATAAGGCACTTCCGGGTTTGTTTCCGCCACCAACTCTTGTGGCACTTGTTCGGGATCGTGACTTGGGATCATCCGTACCAAGTTGGAAGTTCGGGTCCTCTTTCTGCAATGGTGCTTCCAATGCTGCTGCTTCCCGTGCTGCCGTCTCTTGTTTCTTCGCCTGTTTCTTGGCGTCATTCTTTGCCTTGTTCGCGCTGGCAACGCCTGCAACACTTGCTGCTGCGCCGACTGCCATAGCCAATGCCGTTAGGGCAACCATGCTAATCTCCTAGTTTCATTGTCCACACTTGCTCTTGCGGTTCCATACCGCATCGTTGCATAAGTGCAGCAGCTTGGCTTGGAGACGCAGTAAGCGTGCTAGCGGTTATTAGGTCAACGCCTAACCGTTTGCCCTCGTTGATAAAGGCTGGTAACAACATGCCTCCCGATCTATCGGTAGCATACCATCCCAATTCTTGTAGCACTGTGCAATGCAGCCACGGATGTTCCGTTACTACACCGATAATGCCCCCGGTGATTACACCATCGCGTTCTGACACAATAGCCACACCATTGCTAATGCAGTTGATGATCATGTCATGTACAACCCATTCCTTGATAGGAAACAAGCCGTACTCTTTACCAAACTTACATGCTAGCTTATCTAGCGCATGAGTGTCTGGTCCTAAGGCCGCTTTCCGAATGACCATTGTGCTTTACTCCGCTGTTGTGGAATTGCCTCTGGCTTCTCTACCGGAGTTTCATCTGCATCGAGTTCACGTGCTTGTGGTATCGTATTCAACACCAGAATACGTAAGTCCCGTTTGCATTGTTCATAGCCCATATCGAATGCTGAACTCTCACCAGTAAACCTACGTGGTGCATAGAACAGTATAATCCGCTTGATGAACGTATGAGATACTGATCCGGTACGTTGAGATGTTATCTCTGTCATTTCCTGAGTTTCTCCAAAGCTGTTAGACTTTCTTCATCTAATCGGCTCCTTATAGCATTTGGTATGATCAAGCCTAGTGCTACATATTCGGCACATAGTTTGACTGTATCCATCATGCTGAGATTGTTATTGTTATCCATGTGGGTATCCCAGTGTTAATCTAACAGGATATATAATCGACAACTGATAGACCCTATGTCCAAAAGCGCGAAACTTATCCTTACTACACTGGGATACCGATTAGGAAAAGAAGTACTTCGAGTTGATAACCTGAGTTACATCAAGAGTACCCCTCGGTGGCGGGTCCGGTAACTTCACGCCGGCTGTGATTTGTACGTGACGTTTGAACTCACCAAGAACATCGTGGTTGGTATACAGGTCAACAAACGACGATCTGATGCACTGGTGCATTATCTCGATGTCTGCTGCATGTGTTCCGTATTCATCGTGGACCATAGCAAAGGATGTGATCCCTCGGTCCAGCATTGCATCAACCGTCATGCACTCATGTGTTGCATCGCAGTTGTGTACGAAGTTAGGTGACGAGCCGTTCTGCATTACTCGGCCATCAAGTTCCCCGGTTGGTAACTCGATCACAACTCGCATCCGGCCAGACAGATATGTGGTTACAACCTCGGCCTTCATCTTCTCGTTACGCTGTTTAATAGGGAACCCAAGCACGGATTTGAACAGTAGTGGCTTGTTAGCCTTAGCCGCAATACCCGCACACTTCCTGATCCATGCCATCGCAGCACGGGCAGCGATTACCACGTCCCCAATGCTCTGCCACAATAGCGGCGTTAAGAACAGCGCGTGCTTGAATGCCGTAGCCTGCGGGAAGAACCCATTCGCATTCTCCGTATACCACTGCATGATACTGTCGCAGCAAGATCGCTCCGTGGAACCGTAGGGCAAGGTCATCACTGGTTTCTTGGTAAGTTGTCGTGGCGCACCCGGCATACCTAAGCTGTGAAACAATGCAAGCCAGTTCCCTGCCGCCTCGGACGTAGGTGCCATAGTACGCAGCTTGGCAGTCATTACGTCTGCTACGCGCTGGTAGATGTCCGATGGTAGGTCGTGTGGTATTAGGTTTACCGCAGAGCCGCCCACACTGTCGGACAACATCGCGGAGAAGTGCTGTAATCCATTGCATGATCCATCCATCCCTATGGGCAAGTACGACTTGTACTCTTTGGGGTTGCCGTTGGTTGCGTTGTTGAACTCGATACACCACGCGAGGAATTGGTAGGGTTCATCGGCCTTACCCCATACATCGAGATTTCCAAGGGGATTTGTCGCACACTCTTTCCACGAGGCTGTGTTATCCTCAATCCATTTAACCCGATCATCGAAACTGATCTTGTCTTTGCCATATCGGTTCGCCCCTGCTACTCGGAACCAGTACCACCCGGATGCGCCTAGCTTCTTGCCTTCTGCAAACTTAAGCAGCCCCTTGGACATGCCCGTACCTTGTGGGGATAGCCCGGATGTTGCGGGGTACATACGCCCACGGAAGTCGCAGCGGTATACGTACCAGAAGTCTTTGCCATCCATCTCACGTGCCATTCGTATTACCCGAGCCACGTTCACAATGTTAGCCTTGCGGTCTGCTTCCAATTCATGTACCACACGCATCTCTGATTTCCATTCCAAGAACGCATGTAATTCATCGCTACCTTCTGCGAGGTCTTTGGCAACCTGCCCTTCTGTGAGCGGGCACGGCGGGAACTCGTATGGGTCTGAGCGAGGCACGCCTACTTCGAGGTTGTTGTGCATCACTTCTTCCAGCACTCGCAACACAGCGGAATTAACACGCCACGTGGTATCTTGCATCGCATTGATCGCACGGTAAACAGTGGGCATCTTCGCAGCGTTGTAAATCTCCAGCCACTTCCGGCTACGTGCTGTTGCCAGCGGAGACTTGATGATCAGCGGTGTCATGCTGCGCATAGCGGGAGTGATGTACCCGCCGTTCTCCGCATCGGTCCATGGATCTGGGGGAATGAGCATTGGCATCCGATCAGGGAACATAAGCGACATCTCATTGTCGAAGTTCTGTATCCATGCGAGGCACTTATCTGTTGGGCGGATGAACGTCCCGCCTTTCTTCTGGCTTGCAATGGTGTGTATCTCAAACAGATCGCAGACCTCGTTAGCAATCTGGATCATGCGCTGACCAATGCGGTATCTTTGAACTGGTGCCCAAGATGGGATAACTTTGCCCTGCTGCAACCGCATACTGCCGTCGATACTGTTCTTCTTGTACAGTCTGGAGTACGTCTGCTTCTGTTCGATCTTGCGTACAATCTCCTCGAAGTACTGTGTGTACTCTGAGTGGAACTCACCCATTGCAATCTCGTCCTCAATGCGTTGTCCAATAGCTGCCGCAGCCGCTGCTAGTGGATACCGCACATTATGCAGTTCTGATAGCAGCACTTTAAGCGTGATCATAGACAGCGCCAATGGGTCCAACATACGAAGCATTTTCTTATCTGAACTGTCATGGCTGTACTGTGTGATCTTGATTGACTCAACAATTCCGTCCGCAAGTGCCTTAACATAGTGGCCCATCATTCGACGTTCCGCTTGCGCCTCGTCACCACGTCCGTTGTCTCTAGCATCCTGCTGGTTCGCGAGGAACCTTTCGACCCCTCGCGATGCCATTAGGTTTTCCCACTCGATCTGCTGAGTGAGTTCAACCGTGTCGTTCATGTAGCCACCTTTGCTGCTTTTCTTCGTTTAACTGCAAGAGCATTGCGTGCTAGCCGCTTTTCCTCCGCAGTCTTGTGGGTTGGATGCAAGTACTTTGTTCTGGGTACACTGTGGTACTCCCAGTACGCAGCCATCCTCTGCAAGTATGCAACTGGGTTTTCCTTGGCACCTGCCATCAACACGCGGTTGTTGACCTGTCCCTCGAACCTGTTGCACGCCCTGCATAGTACGCCCCTGATAAAACCTGTGGTGTGGTTGTGATCAAGACATCCAACTACTTTACCGCTGAACTTTCTTAGGCATATCGGACACTGGTTTCCCTGTGCCTTTTGAATGATAGCCCGAGCCTGTTCAACCTGTGTGGTCTTTAGACGGATCGTTTCAGCCATGCCACAACGTCATCCGGGTCCTTGCTCAGACGCATCCACAAGCAGCGCATGTCGCCAAGCAGGGCTTGTGTAGGTGTCACATCAGCAGATGTCTGCCAATGCTTGAACTGGTAGCCAGACTTGGTTGCCACATTGGTAAACAGATCGCGCACAACCTCGAACGCTTCCTTGTTGGACTTCACATCGGCCAGTGCATTGTATGCCCCGACTTGTCCGCATGGTTTTGTCTTGTTCCATGCAGCTTGAATGCGGTCGGTAACTGACTTCTGCATGTCAGGCAAGCCCATGATGCGGACGTTCTGCCCATGCAGTTCTGGGTCTTTCAACCGCTGCACATCCCATCCAGACATAGCGGGCAAGCCTTGGATGTTGTCCACGGTATCGCCCATCAGGCATTGTGCCCAGAAGAACTTTGGTCCATAACCTACGCATTTCTTGCTGGATTTAGTGTCGTCAATCCAGATAGTGCCGAAGTCTCCGGGTTCAACCCAGATCATTTCATCGGTGTTCAAGTCCATGTGCATACCGGGTGCCATGCGCAAGTCTTTGTCAGCAGAAAGAATGATGTTCTTCCCCGGTGCATGTGAGCCTGCTTGCGCTAGGCCATCATCTGCTTCCTGATCTAGATGCACCATGCCTTCGCCAAACCGAAACTTCCCGATGCCCATAGAGCCCCGGATAGCGTCCAGATGACCCGGCTTCTCTTTGCCTAGCCTAGCTGCCTGATATTCCTTCTGCACTGCCTGCGCCGCCCTGCCGCCCTTGGTGGACGCCCCCGGCGTGACATGCAGCACGAACCGACCGCATCCAGCCCGCTCCATCAATTCCAGCGCCTTATCCTCGATCTGCGCCTGCTTGTACTCCAATGTTCGCAGTGGCCGAATACCGTCCAATTCGTCACGGGTATCAGCAGCGATCTGGTAGCACATGAAATCGCCGTCAATGTGGGCTACGTTTTCATCAACCCGCTTACGGGTCGCATTGCGTTGAGGTACAAGCGCATCTGCCTGTACCCCAAAGCTGTTCAGTACGTCTGACAATTAACTGTTCAGACCAAGTGCTGCGAGGATGTCATCTGCCGAACCATCGGGTTCTTTCTCCTTGACCGGATCAGGTTTCTTTTCCTCTGCCTTAGCAGCTTCTTTATTCTCAGGCTCTGCGGCCTTTTCCTTTGCAGCCTGTTCGATCACATCTGCAATGGCACCCTCTGCACCGCTGAGCATGTCAGCAAGTGCGCTGCTCTCGTAGTCTTTGGCAGCAAGGCAACGCGCCTGCACCCAGTTCTTGGATACTTCGACATCCTTTCCATCCTGCTTGATGGTGCGTACACCGTCGATGAAGATGCTGTCCCACTGTTCTTTGGTTGGGTTATCCCATAGGAGCAGTTGCAGCGGCACCGTGGCTTCGGCCACAGGCAGAACTTTCATAATCGGTTCTTCCAGCGGATCAGGCTGTGCGTTGTACAGCGGTGGACCAACGCGCCAGCCATTGTCGTCCTTGATGTTGGCGTACACCTTCTTAGGATCATCCTTATCAGCGTTGTGGATAACCGTGATCAGGAACGGCTCGTTCAGCATCTGGGCCATGTGGGTAATGTCCTCGCGCTCTGCACGCATGGCATTGAACAGCTTCTTGAAGCCAGCCTTGGACGTGGTGTACGCAGGCATGGTTTCACGCTTGATGTTCGTACGGCTGATAGTCTCGCCGTCTTTCTCGTACTCGATGTGGTGCTTCTTGCCGTTCAACTCGAACGTCAGGATCACTTCCAAAGCATCGGCCTTAGCCTTGCCATCGTACTCTTGGGCATGTTTGCCGACTTCGACATAGCCCACGAAGCGTGCAGGAGTTGGGCCAGCCGGGATGATTTCAAAGGCTTTGCGTTCCGGCTCTTTGGTCTGGTCAACAGTAGTGCCAGTCTTTGCTTGGTTCAAAAGTGCATTCATTCGTCGTCTCCATAATGGATGTGGGTTAGATCAAGCATGTTCAGCCCTGCCTCGGCCTCAACCGGGAATGGTACTGGACAGTCGATGTTGAAGAAGTGCTTCAAGTATGCCGGAATAGCTTCCATGCACTTGACGCTTGCTGCGGCTACTTCCTTGTACACAGATACGTGTGCATCAATCCATATACAGTCATGTACGGTATTAACAAGGAACGCCAGCGAGTTCCAGTTCATGCGCTTATAGAACATCCGAACCATCATCCCAAGCACTAGCTGCACTACTTCTCCTCCAGTGCCTTGAATTGGATAGTTCTTCATCTCTGGCGGGGAGAACGTGTCCGTTATTCCCTGCTTCTTCATAAACGCAGGCGGGTCCCAAGAGCGGAACGAATACACAGTACCTGTTGGGGATTGGTACTCACCACGGCGATACATACGGAACCCACGGGTGGGATCACGGAAGGGTTGTGCGGTATGATTAACCTGATGCGCAACCTTGTCATTGTATGCGGTAATCCCCGGATACATGATGTCCTCGTTCTTGATCAGCGTTTCCACGTCCTCTATTGGCATACCAGTTGCTGCCGAGATAGCAGCAGCGCCCGCACCATAAGCACGTTGGAACGAGAACTCCTTAACACCAGTCCTGCGGGATTTCCACAGATCGGCGTCGTCCTTGTTTGCAGCGCGG
>Ga0208916_10001467_pt1 | contig 10127 bp, 8 predicted proteins | sample DEB19_08_DNA_5_FD_184523 | JGI IMG/M metagenome (GOLD analysis project Ga0208916, IMG submission 184523) | Aqueous microbial communities from the Delaware River and Bay under freshwater to marine salinity gradient to study organic matter... | ecosystem: Environmental > Aquatic > Marine > Coastal... | reverse complement strand
ATCGGTTCTTTGCTTTCTTCAACGACTTTGCCCAAGTTGTCGGTGACTTTGAAACGCAGGGTAACGGCGGAGTTTTTTTCAATCTTCATGGTGTGCTTGTGTAAGTTGGCAGATATTTTTTGCAGCAGATATTGTCGCGCCTGCTGGCGCATCCTGGATGACAACAGGTCAGGCTGACCAAATGCGCGGATTTGGCGCTTCTAGCTGCCAATAATGCCGTCGCCACGCACGCCACACTTGCTTCAGCAAATCCATGGCCGGTTCCACCAAGGGGGCCAACACGCGCACCACCACCACCTGCTCGTTCGGGCTGGTGGCGCCGGCCGTCGACTGCAGGCTGTGCGCGTCAAGCACCTCGCGCGCGACATCCAGCGCGGCTTGCCGGCGCTTGCGGTCTAGCTTGCTGCCGGCTGCAAAAAACAGCGTGGCCATGCAGCGGTGGCCGGCCAAGCCCAGCGGGTTGTTCAGCAGCAACTCGTCTTGCGCAGCCAAATTCGCCCGTTCCAGCCAGACGCCGGGCACTTCGATGTGTTGCTTGAAGCTGCCCTTCACAAACGGCAGACCGGCGTTCGGCAAACCCAGCGCCGTGACATCCCAGCCCATCATTTCAGCGCCTGGCGCGAGGTCCATCGTCAGCCGGTTTTCGGCCAAGCAGCCGCTGTAGCACAACGCCTCTAGCGGCAGCCACTCCAGCCGTGCATCTGCGGCCAGCGTCACGTGGGCGCGCTGCAAAGCCTGCTCACCCAGCGAACGGTAAAAACGTGTCGCACCAGGCGTTGTCACCAACCCATGCGCGCCACTGGCCACCGTGGCTTGAATGTCGAGCGTGTCACCGCCGACCAGCCCACCGGGCGGGTGCACCAGCACGTTGTGACACACGCTGTCGCCCTCCGGATAAAGGCTTTGCAGAATGCGCAGTGGCCCGTTGTGGCGAAAGTGCGCAACGCTGCGTTCGGCGCTCAGCGAGTAATCAAGTTGAAGTGAGGCGTGCCAACTCAACTTCAATGACTCTGTGAGCCCCGATGCGCCCAAGCTGTCGTGTGTTTTTCAACGGCGCTGAAGAGTTCATACATCAGCATGGCCATGGCGCCAATGACAATCAAACCGGCAAAGGCCAAGGCCATGCGTTGCTGTGAACCGGCGCTTTGCATGAGGTAGCCAATGCCTGAGTCGCCGGCGGTCATTTCGGCCAGCACCGTGCCCACAAAGGCCAGCGTGATGGAGACTTTGAGCGCGCCATAAAAGTAAGGCATGGAGCGCGGCAGTCCGACTTTCATGAGCACATCCATGCGCTTGGCTCCCAGCACGCGCAGCACGTCTTCAAGTTCGGGCTCCAGAGTGGCCAGACCAGTCGCCATGTTGACGGTGATCGGGAAAAACGAGATCAGAAAGGCCGTCAAAATGCCGGGCCCAACGCCCATGCCAAACCAAACAATCAGGATCGGCACAATCGCCGCCTTGGGCACGGCGTTGAAGGCGACCAGCAGCGGGTAAACCGCAGCGTAGGCCAGTCGAGACGAACCGACCAAAAATCCCAGCAGGACACCCACCACGATGGACAAACCAAAGCCGGCCATGGTGACCCAGAAGGTTTTCCAGGCGGCGTCAGCGATGGGCCCTGAAAACTCCACCAGTGCTTGCGCAATTTTGGTGGGCGCAGGAAAGATGAATTCGGGAATGGCGAACAACACACACACCGCCTCCCACAAGGCGACCAGCAGTGCCAGCAAGATCAACGGCGACCAGCGCTCAAATTGTTTAGAACTCATCATGCTGCACCTGCCTTGGTTGCGGCGTCAGCCACGCCGGTGCTGCGAATCGCACCGATGTGACCACGCAGCTCGTGAACGATGTCTGAAAACTCTTTGGTGTAAGTCACTTCAAGGTCACGCGGACGCGGCAGATCAATCTCGCGCTTGACCACAAAGCGGCCCGGGCTCTTGCTCATGACATACACGGTGTCGGCCAAAAAGACCGACTCGCGCAAGTCGTGGGTGACCAAAATGACGTTGAACCGCTGCTCAGTCCAGAGGTCGCGCAAAATGCACCACAGCTCTTCGCGGGTGAAGGCGTCAAGGGCGCCAAAAGGCTCGTCAAGGAGCAGCATTTTGGGCTCATGAATCAAAGCCCGGCAAATGCTCACGCGCTGCTGCATGCCGCCTGAGAGTTGCCATGGGAATTTATCTTCATAGCCAGCGAGTCCGACTTTTTGCAGCAGCTTGCGGGCGCGCTCTTCGTATTCTTTGCGCTTAGCTTTGAAGTTGCTGCGAAAAGGTTCGACGATTTCAAGCGGCAACAACACGTTGTCGACTGTGGTGCGCCAAGGCAGCAGCGACGGTGCTTGAAACGCCATGCCGGAAATTTTCAGCGGGCCGGTGACCGGTGCGCCATCGATCGTGATACGGCCCTTAGACGGCATTTTCAAGCCGGTCGTGAGCTTCATGAAGGTCGATTTACCGCAGCCCGACGGGCCGACGATGGCGATGAATTCGCCTTGGCGGACTTGCAGGTCAATGGCTTCTACGGCGAAGTTTTGCTGGGCCAGCAGTTCTTCGTTGTAAGCCAGCCAAACGTCCTGGAAGTCGACAAAGCTGGTCGGTGTGGTGGATGAATTCAAAATGGGGTGTCCAGTTAAACCACGGGCCAGCATTTATCAATAAATGCTGGCCCGCAGAAGAGCGAAGAAGTTGTCCGCTTTCAGCGCTTGGCTGGCAGCACGTTCAGTTCCGCGACGCTGGGCAGCATGCTGCCGTTCCAGACGGCGTCTGCATTGACGCGGGTCTTGGTGCCAAAGGCGTCAGAGACTTGCGACGCCATCAGTGACAGGCGGGGTGCTTTGAGCTGGCCAAAACCTTCGGCGCGTGCATCAGGGCTGTTGATGACGGTGTCAATCGCGAGCTGCAGGCGACGCGTTTCGAGGGCGACGTTGATGATGCCGTCGCGGGCTTTGACGTCGTTGATGGCGGCGGCTGGGTTGGCCATCACGTCTTTCGCGCCTTTGGCGAAAGCCTGCAGGAAGGCCTTGATGGCGGCTGGATTTTCTTTGATCAGCTTAGGTGAAGCGATGATGACGTTGCCATACATCTTCACACCGTTGTCGGCATACGGCAGGATGGCGACGTCTTCGGCTTTGACGCCGCGCGCTTCAAGGTTCAGCAAAGAGGTGAAGGTGAAGCCGGTGATGGCGTCCACATCGCCACGGGCCAGCATGGTTTCACGCAGGGGTGGGTCCATGGTGACCCATTGCACGCTGCTGACGTTGTTGACTTTGGCAAAAATCGGGAAAGCGCGGCGGCCTGCGTCAAAAACAGGTGCACCGAGTTTTTTGCCATTCAAATCAGCCGGCGTTTTGATACCGGTTTTTTTCAAGGACATGACCGAGGCCGGCGTGTTGTTGTAGACCACCATCACGGCGACGGGCTTGTTGGGCGCGTCCGGGTTGTTGGCGTGGAATTCCATCAGGGAGGCCAGATCGGCAAATCCCATGTCGTAAGTGCCTGACGCCACGCGGGTCACGGCACCGCCAGAACCGTTGCCGGCGTCGACCGTCACGTCGAGTTGCTTGGCCTTGAAATAGCCTTTGGCAACAGGCGTCAAAAAGAGGGCGGCTGGGCCTTCGAAGCGCCAGTCGAGCTGGAACTTGATGGGGGTGTTCTGGGCTTGGGCAACGCCGAATGTCAAGACAGCGGCCAAGGCTGCGGCGGTTTTAAGGAAAGTGCGCGTTTTCATGGTGTTTCCAAAGTGAAAAGTAATGACTTCGATGTGGAGCAATATGTGTGCCAATTCCAAGGGCAGTCGCCGGTTTGGAATGCCGTATTTTCAGTCATCACGCGCCTAGAGCCGGCCGGCCCAGCAGAGAAATTCTCCGGATTTACCCTGCCAGCAGGCCGGCAACCATGTTCTAGGACTTCGCCTTGTCAGTGCGCGTCAGCCTGGGCCGCAGCCCGCTTCACAGCCTCTTCGTCATCCTTGGCGCCATTGAAGAAGAGGTTCAGCAGCACGGCGCTGATGGACGCCAGCAAGATGCCTGACTCAATCAGTGGATGCAGGTTGTGCGGCATCCACTGTTTGAAGTTGGGGGCGATCAGCGGGATCATGCCGATGCCAATCGAAACCGCCACCACCAGCGCATTGAAGCGGTTGTTCTTGAAATCAACGCCGCCCAGAATGCGAATGCCGGTTGCGGCCACCATGCCGAACATCACCAAGCCAGCACCGCCCAGCACAAAGGTCGGCAGTGACTCGATCAGCGCCGCCATTTTGGGCAATATGCCAAGCACGATCAAAATGACGCCGCCCGCCACGCAGACAAAGCGACTGCGCACGCCTGTTACTGCGACCAAGCCGACGTTTTGAGAAAAGCTGGTGTACGGGAAGGTGTTGAAAATACCGCCGATGAAGGTGCCTAAACCGTCCGTCCGCAAGCCGCGGGTGAGGGCGGCGCGATCGACTTTCCGGTCGGTCATTTCGCCGAGTGCCAGAAACATGCCGGTGGACTCGATCATCACCACGATCATCACCAAGGTCATGGTCAAAATCAAGATCGGGTCAAACACGGGAAAGCCGAACTGGAACGGCATCACCACATCGAACCAAGCGGCCTTGCCGACTTTGTCGAAGTTCATCAGGCCTAAAGTCGTTGCGACCACGCCGCCAATCACGATGCCAAGCAGAACCGAAATATTCGCCACAAAGCCCTTGGCCAGCTTGGCGATCAACAAGATGGACACCAGCACCAACGCGGCAATGCCCACACCTGTGAGGTCGGCGTATTTGGGGTTTGGCACGGTGGCCACCAAGGCCAGGCCTTTGGGGGCTGCTGGCGCAGCAGCGCCGGCAGCTGCGGTGGTGTCAGCCAGCCATTTGGCGTGCTCGGGGTTGACGATGCTCGGTGCTGTTGGGCCGAACGGGTTGCCAAAAATCCAGTTGATGCCAATCCGCATCAGGCTGATGCCAATGACCGCAATGATGGTGCCGGTGACCACTGGCGGGAAAAACCGCAGCATGCGGCTGACCAGCGGCGCGATCAGTATGGAGATCAAGCCCGCGCCAATGATGGCGCCAAAAATCAATTGCGCGCCTGCGGCGCCCGGCGTGTTGTTGGCCATCGCCACCATCGGCGCAACGGAAGCAAAGGTCACCCCCATCATGACCGGCAAACGGATGCCAAACCATTGGGTGGTGCCCAAGGATTGAATCAAGGTCACGATGCCGCAGCAAAACAAGTCTGCCGAGATCAACATGGCGACTTGTTCGGGGCTGAGTTTGAGGGCGCGGCCAACGATCAATGGCACGGCCACTGCACCGGCGTACATCACCAGCACATGCTGCAGGCCGAGCGCTGCTAGCTTGCCAGTGGGTAGTTTTTCGTCGACGGGGTGAACGGCCCCATTGGGGCTGATGGATGCTGAATTGGCCATGGCGGACTCCATTGCTGTTGAATTGTGTGCCAAAGTGTATACACCTTATCCATGCAAAAAATCAGCAGAAACCCCGATGTCAGGACATCTCAGCCCAGCAAATCGTGCAGACTTCTGGCCACCACTTTGGTCGCTCGGCGCAGATCTTCAAGGTCAAGCCGTTCGTCGGCCCGCTTGGCATGCGACTCCAGCACGGTGCGCGGTCCGGCGCCATACAGCACGCCGGGAATACCAGCCTCACCGAAGATGCGCACGTCGGTGTAGAGCGGGGTGCCGCAAGCTGGAATCGGTTCGTTGAAGATGGCGCTGGCGTTGCGCTGCAAGGCCTCTGCCAGCGGCTTGTGGCCCGGCAGCGGTTTCAAGGCCTTTGACAACAACATACGCCTCACATCGACATGAATGCCTTCGTCAGCGCGGCCTTGGTTGAAGTCTGCCACTGCGCCGGCTATGACGGCGCGGATGCTGGCTTCCACCGCCACCGGGTCTTCCTCGGGAATCATGCGGCGGTCTAGTTTGATCACAACCTTGCCAGGCACCACATTGGTGTTGGTGCCGCCTGAGATAAAGCCGACATTCAGGTACGGGTGCGTGATGCCCTCGACCTTGGAAGTGATGCTTTGGTAAAGCGTGTTTTGTGCGAAGAGTGCCGTCAAGATCCGGTTGGCACCTTGCAGCGCGTCAATGCCGGTGTGCGGCACGGCGGCGTGCGCCATCTTGCCGTGCACCGTCAGTTCCATTTGCAGGCAGCCGTTGTGCGCGGTGATCACTTGGTAGCTGAAGCCGGCAGCAATCACCAAGTCTGGCTTGATGATTTTGTGCTGCAGCAACCAAGCCGGACCGACTTCGCCGCCAAACTCTTCGTCGTAGGTGAAGATCAATTCAATGCCGCCCTGCGTTGGCTTGGCCACAGCCTCCAGCGCACGCACAGCAAAAGTGAAGGTTGAAAAATCGCATTTGCTCACGGCTGCAGCGCGGCCGTAAATTTTGCCATTTTCAATCTCGCCGCCATAGGGTTTTTTAGTCCAGCCTTCGCCCGGTGGCACCACGTCACCGTGCGCATTCAAGGCGATGGTGCGGCCGCCATCACCGTAGTGCCGGCGCGCCACCAGATTGGTGATGCTTTCAAGTCCGGCGGCTTCAACTTCTGCTTGTGGGACTTCATGTTTCTCAATCGGCAAGCCCATGGCTTCAATCAGCTCGGCAGCGCGCAGCGCGTGCGGCGTGTTGTTGCCCGGTGGGGTGTCGGTCGGCACCTGGATCAAGGCTTGCAGAAAACGCGTCTGCTCGTCAAAGTGGGCGTCAACCCAAGCGTCTATTTTTTCGTAGGTGGTGGTCATGGTGTGCAGTGTTTTTTAGTTGGAATCGAGATGGGTCAGCAGATGCATGAAGGCATCAATCGTCAATTGCATGTCGTCGCTGGTGCTGGACTCCAGCGGGTTGTGGCTGATGCCGGAGTTCTGACCGCGTACAAACAGCATGGCTTGCGGCATCACTTCGTGCAGCTTCATGGCGTCATGTCCAGCGCCGCTGGGCATGCGGTACAGCGGTGCGCCAAGCGCCGAGACAGCCGCCTCCCACCGCGCCTGCCAAGCCGGTGCGCTGGGCGCAGCCGCAGCGCGCATGGTTTCTTCAGCTTTGAACTGAACCCCGCGACGCTCACAAATACGCTGCAGTTCGGCCAGAATGTCGGCCACCAGCGCGTCGCGTTGGGCGTTGTTGGGCGCGCGCATGTCAAGCGAAAAAAGGCAGCGACCGGGCACCACATTGACCGAGCCATTTGGCACTTGCAGCATGCCGATGGTGGCCACAGAGTCGCCGTCTTTGAGCGCACGCTGTTCTACATACAAGGCCAGCTCGGCCATGGCAACAGCGGCGTCAGCGCGGCGGTTCATGGGTGTGGTGCCGGCGTGGCTGGCGGTGCCGCTGATCTCGCATTGCATGCGCACACCGCCGTTGATGGAGGTGACGATGCCCAGTGGCAAGTCAAGCTCGTTCAGCACCGGCCCTTGCTCAATGTGCACCTCGACAAAGCCCAAGTAATCGGCCGGGTTGCGCTGGAGTTTCGGGATGTCTTCAACCTTGAGGCCAGCGTGCGCCATGGCGTCGCGCATCGTGATGGCGTCAGCGTCTTGCTGGTCTAGCCACTCTGGTTTGAAGTCGCCGATGAGCGCGCCCGAACCCAAGAAGGTGGCTTTGTAGCGCTGGCCTTCTTCTTCGGCAAAGGCGATGACTTCAAAGTGAAACGGCAGACGTTTGTGTTGGCGATGCAGCTCACGCACGCAAGCGATCGGCGTAAAAATACCCAGGCGTCCGTCGTACTTGCCGCCGTTGCGCACGGTGTCGTAGTGCGAGCCGGTCATCAGCGTTTTGGCTGTGGGTGTGTCCGCCAAGTAGCGACCGACCACATTGCCCACGGCGTCAATGCGCACGTCGTCAAAGCCACTGTCGTGCATGTGCTGAACGATGAACTGCGCGCAAGCCCGGTGTGCATCGGTCAGGTAGGTGACGGTGAGCTGGCCTTGCTCGGCGTAGCCGGGGTCGCTGAAAGCGCTCAGCTCTTCTTGCCAATCCCAGACCAAGTTGCCCAACACCGGTTCGTAGGCAAACTTGTCGTTGAGCCGAATTTCAGCGATGCGGTTGATGTTGCGCAGGCACTCTTGCCGCTCGAACTCAGGGTGACCATGCAGACGCCGTGTAAAGGTCTCGATGATTTGTTGCTTGTTCAGGCCGACGCCGCGCGGCCCGCGCACGGCCAAAATAAACGGGAAGCCAAAGCGTGCGTTGTAGTCGCTGTTGAGCTGCTGGATGACGGCGAACTCTTGTGGCGTGCATTGCGTCAGCCCAGCTTTGTTTTGTTCGTTGCTTGACTCTGCCGTCAGGCTTTGGCTAACCATCGCCTTGCCCGCCAGTTCGGGGTGGGCCTGAATCAATTGAAGCTGCGCCTCTTTGCTGGCGCTCTGCAGCGCGAGTGCTAATTTGTATTTCAGGTCGGTCAGTGACTTGAAGGGCCGCGCTGCCAGCGCGTGGTCAGCCACCCAGGGTGAGTGTTCGTACAGACCGTCAAGCAATTGAAGTGCTTCGGCCTGCGTTGCGTTGTTGAGACGGTCAATCGTCAAGTGGGCAGAGGTCATGCTTTGGTCACAGAGTTGGAGTGAAAGGGTGCTTGGCTTGCCAATGGTTGGCGATGTCGATCCGACGGCAGACCCAGACCTTGTCGTGTTGTTGCACGTGGTCTAGAAAACGCTGTAGCGCCACCAGCCTGCCGGGTCGGCCCAGCAAGCGGCAATGCATGCCGATGCTCAGCATCTTCGGTGCGTTCAAGCCGTTGGCATCGCCTTCGGCATACAACACGTCAAAGCTGTCACGCAGGTAGATATAGAAGTCTTCAGCTTGCGCAAAACCTTGCGGCAAAGAAAAGCGCATGTCGTTGGTGTCCATCGTGTAGGGCACCACCAGACGCGGCACCACCTCGCCGTCGGTGCGCTTCACCGTCATCCAAAAGGGCAGGTCGTCACCGTAGTAGTCACTGTCGTACGTCAGGCCGCCGTCATCGGCCACCAGACGCCGCGTTTGCGGGCTATCTCGGCCGGTGTACCAGCCCAGCGGTCGGTTGCCGGTGAGTTTCTCGATGGCGTCTAGGCCTAAGCGCATGTGTTCACGCTCTGTGGCTTCATCCACGTTTTGATAGTTGATCCAGCGCCAGCCGTGGCAGGCAATTTCGTGGCCAAGTTCAACGAAGGCGGCAGTCAGGTCTGGGTGACGCTGCAAGGCCATGCCAACGCCAAACACCGTCAACGGCAAGCCGCGTTTTTCAAACTCGCGCAAGATGCGCCAGACGCCCGCTCGTGAGCCGTATTCGTAAATGCCTTCCATGCTCAGATGGCGTTCAGGAAAACTCGGTGGGTTGAACATCTCGGACAAGAACTGCTCTGAACCGACGTCGCCGTGCAGCACAGCGTTTTCGCCGCCTTCTTCATAGTTCAAGACAAACTGCACCGCGATACGGGCTTGTCCCGGCCATTGCGGATGCGGCGGGTTTTGGCTGTAGCCGACGAGGTCGCGCGGGTAGGGGGCAGTGGTGTCGTAGGTCATGGGTTTGGGCTTTGCAGCAGGGTGGTCAGGACAGCGCCATTGAAATGTCATTTGACGGTACCTTGCGGTCGAAGGTCAGGTTTTCTTCAACGTGCAGCAGGTGGTCGTGCATCAGTTGCACGGCCATGTCGACATCGCGCGCGGCCAGCGCCTTGACGATCAAAGCGTGTTCTTCGTGCGAGTGAGCGGCCGCTGCGCTGGACTGGTACATCAGCGTGATCAGGGCGCAACGCGAGATGAGGTCGCCGAGCACCTGCGCCAGCACTTGGTTGCCCATGAGCTCGGCCATGCGCACATGAAAGTCCCCCAGCAACTCATTGCGACTGGGCACGTCGGCGCGGTCAAAAGCAGCCTGTTCGCGCGCCACATGGTCTTTGAGTGACTTGATGCGCGCTGGCGTGCTGTCCCTCACAAACGCCCGTGTCATTTCGGCTTCAAGCATGCGCCGCACGGCAAACACCTGCTTGGCCTCGGCGACAGACGGTGCGGCCACAAAGGCGCCTCGCGCCGGCTCCAGCCTGATCAAACGGTTTTGCGACAACTGAAACAGCGCCTGCCGAACCAAGGTTCTCGAGACCCCAAAGTGGTCGGCTAATTTTTGCTCAGCCAGCTTGG
>Ga0208916_10001465_pt1 | contig 10146 bp, 12 predicted proteins | sample DEB19_08_DNA_5_FD_184523 | JGI IMG/M metagenome (GOLD analysis project Ga0208916, IMG submission 184523) | Aqueous microbial communities from the Delaware River and Bay under freshwater to marine salinity gradient to study organic matter... | ecosystem: Environmental > Aquatic > Marine >... | reverse complement strand
AATGAGAGCGATATCGACCGAGAACTGGAAAATGGCTGAGTCGATAATGCTCTCCCGCTGCCGAGTGCATTTAACGAAGCACGCTGGCAATGTCATTGTCCCAAAGTTCTCCGCTGCCGTTACTACAAGGGCGCTCTGCATCTCTTGCTGGAGCGCAAGGACGAAAGTATCAGTAAGCGCTTTCTCCAGCGTCAGCGTGTATGTCGAGTCCGTTATCATTCCCTTGGGCGGTAACGTCAACAAGCCCAAGCCGCGCTATCTCTGCGTCGCATTCGTCTTTTGTCCCTACGAAAAGAACGCTCTGCGTCGAGATCGCTTTCTCTGTTTCGTCGTAAAAGATGATCGTGATCCCATCGTAAACGAGCTTCCAAGCGGTTGACTCGTCGAATGCCCAGCCCTGTTCGTTTGGTTGAATTATCATGCGATGGTAAGAGTAGAATTGCTGGAGTTGTATGTGCCTGTTCGTCCTGGAGCGCCTACCAAAGTGACCGAGGCATAGGTGTTAGTCGTCGATCCGGCGAAGAAACGAAACGTCATTCCTGCTGTTGGCGGGACGTTGAAAGAAACCGAAAGGCCGGTAGTAAATGATGCCGTTGCTGTTGATGCTCCCGTTGTTTTTATCGCTCGCAAAGTTCCAGCGCTGATCGTCGTTGCTCCTGTATAGGTCAGCGTTCCGTTTAACCGAAGTTGACCCGTTGATGTTTTGCTAATGCTTCCGCTACCAGCAATGTTACCCGAAATTGTTAATATAACCGTAGCGGCATTAACGCGGAATTGCAAAGATTGTGCGGCGTTAACTTGAAAATTATTTGTCAGCGTTGAGGTTGCAGTGCAAACTATTTGCGATGGCCCAGCAGATGTAAACAACCCTGTTCCAAAAGCATTATTTTTCGAAAATGTAATTGTTCCAGTTGCCAACGATGGAGCAGATAATGTTCCTCCCGAATAGGTATTGTTGCCCCCAAGTGTTAAAACCGTTGAACCAGTCTTTGTAAGCGATCCCGCCCCGCTTATCACTCCGTTAAGTGTGGAAGCGGATGAGACCACAAGCTGTCCAGCATTGATTTGAGTTGGCCCAGTATAGTTGCAAACTCCCGAAAATGTCAGACCCCCGATCCCATTTTTCACAATTCCGATAGTCCCAGAAATAGCAGTCGAAACGGTCATCACCGCATATTGCATAAATTGCAAAAATGTTGACGAGACGCTGACAATTCCTGTAACGGAGGATGCCTGCACTCTCGCTGCGGTGGAATCTGTTAAGATCATCCTACGATAATATAGAGCGTGTTTTCGGCTGGCGACGTGATCGCAGAATACCCAGCGGACGTGATCTGCATCATATTCGTGAGCTGAGTTGCGCCCGTGATGCCGGTTGTTACAGATCCGACCTTTCCGCTAAGATCGACTGAGAGTCCGCTGATTGTTCCGACGGTCAAAGTTGAGTTCGTCCAAAGCGTAACGGCTGAGTTCCAAAGTATCGTCTGGTTGTTAATTGGCGAAGTGATAAGAACGTCGTGCAGTTCCTCAAGCTCAAATCCATTTTGCGGACGAATATAAAGTTGGCCGTTGCCTGCATTCGCACGTTCTACAACTCCGATAAAAACAATGTGGTCGGGTTGCGTTGGCTTAACTCGCGTGAATGCGCCTGGTGTCGTGTCGAGATAGACGGAATCTCCTTCCGCATACGGCGAGCCAAGCGAAAGCCCGTCGAGAACGCCTTGAGTAATTATGAATCCGTTCTGGTTTGCGCCAATGCTTTCGGCAACAAGTCCGATGGTTTTGGATGAACTTGAATCAGCCACATTGGATGCCCTTTTTACGCTTGCGCGGTTGCCTGTTGCGCCGAATAAGTAAACTACCTCTCCCTTATTTAGAGTTGTCGCCTCGGCATTGCGAACGTAGGCAACAAGCATTGATCCCATTTGAAGCTGCACGTTTCCACCTGCAAGACCGACTTGCGGAGTGCCTTCGGTCGTGTTCCAAAACATCTTGCCGATAGCAGCCGTCTCGGTCGCTGCCGTATTGAAATTAAGCGAGTCCGCAGGGACGTCTGCCAACATCGAGATCGTGCGAGACTGCGATAAGTCGCCGCCGCCTGTTAGCCCTGTGCCTGCCGTGATCGCCGTGATCTTGAGCGCCTTTGCGTCGAGAACTGTTTGAAGATCGGTTTGGTTTGAAAGCGTGCCTGTGATGCTTCCCCATGTAACGCCGCCGACCGCGATCTTGTTGTCCAGCGCGGCTTGCAGATCGAGTTGGTTTGAAAGCGTGCCGGTAATACCGCCCCATATCGCTGCGCCACCGCCGCCGCCACCCGTCACCCATTCCGTATCGTAGTCGTTATTAGTTTTCTTCGCGAGAACTTGACCCGTGAAGCCCCCCGTAATGACACCCGGCCCCGCTGGCCCCGCTGGGCCTTGCGAACCTGTCGGCCCCGCTGCGCCCGTCACCAACTCGGTGCGTAGAATTGGCTGATAATCTACTTCTGGGACTTCGCGCCCCTCGTCTTCTGGGAAAAAGATGCTCATTTGTTAATGTCCTCAAGCGTGAAATCTACCGATACGGCGTCTTGGGAAAGCTCTGCGGACGTGACGCGAAAACGCCGGCCACCAATGACAAGAACGTCACCGAGAGAAATCGTCTGCACGAAAGCATCATAGATCGCCGTTATGGTCATGGATGCCGAGTCCATGAATCCGCCATCAGCCAGGCTGTTGTCGCGCCGGTATGTTGTCCGGTTCGCTAGGAAATTACGCTCTCCGAACGTGACTGCCAATGGCAGTTCATTCATTATCGCGCTTAAATCGTTTGTGAATATGTCGAGCAGTCCCACAAAGTGGGCTTCACGTCAAAACTTGCGCTCTACACGGCGTTGGTTCGGGTGCGTGAAATCGTGCTTCGGGCTGTCTGAAATGTGAACCCAACTCTTGCGAAGTGCCGATGCCAATATGCTTGTGCTGGTATTGATCGTGACGAGCTCTAGCGCGTCTCGAATATAGGCGCACATATATTCTATGCTTTCAAACTCAGCCATGCCGTGAGCGGCCTTGCCAGCGCAAAGAACAGGGCGACCGTTTGCGACTTGGTGCGCTACGGTAATGACGTCTCGAACGTCGATCTTTTTATCTTGGCTATATCCGGTCGGAAAGCAAAGAACCCAAGACCTAAGTTCGGGCGGCGTGACTATTGCGGGAGAGTTAAGAACGATCTGGCGGTCGATATCTTTGCCTTCGGGAAATAGTCCGTAAACGTAATCACTCCAACCCAACTCGCTCGCACAAAAGTCTTCGTGCAAGTCCGGCCATATTTGCAAGTTGATGACGCGGTGAAAGCCGCTGTGGTCGTTCTGTGGGTAAAGCGGTTTGCAGTAGTCCACCATCTCGAAAAGACCGTGATACTCCGGCAGGCATTCAAACATTACATCGTGTCCTTGATCCGCGAAGTGCTTCGCTATCGGCAAACACCGCGCGATGTCTCCGAGCCGCAAATGATAAACAATTAGGATGTTCAAAACGTATAATATTGTTCCCGCGTTTTCCCTGCCACCCACCCATGAAACCCGAACGAACGATCCGGCCCCGCCGTGTTTTCTTCAATGTAATGCTCCCACGAGAATGCCGCGGCGACGTCCACCGGCGCATATTTGATGCCGTTATCTCGAAAGCCTTGCTCCATTGTGCGACACAAAAAGACATCTCCTGGCTCGCCCTTCCATATCGCCTCGGCCTTCGCTGCCATCTCCAAGAATTTCATGCTCTGGAGCGTGAATCCTGTATTGCCGACACGATGACCTACGTTCCAAGACGCAGGCCAAGGCGCTCCTATCATGTCGTATTCAAGCCATGAGTCATCCCACAGATGCGGGGTTGCAATGAACCCGTCATGCGTGCAAATGAGCGCGTGCGAAGTGTCGAAATAGTCGGCAAAGCGGCCCAGTTCCCAATGCATCGCTTGTTGATACGTGCAGTCCTCCGCGATGTAAACGGCGTCACCGAACCCACCCAAGCCGCAAAGGTGTTTAAATAATTTTCCGCTTTGTTCGTGTCTTGACCTTAGACCTTCAAATACGATGAGAGTGACGTCTTTATTCATTTTTTAATATTTTGACTAACACCTCCCTTGCCTCGTCGAGTTCTTCTTTCAACTCAATTATCCGCGCATAGTAATTCGTTGCGTCTTCGTATGCTCCTGAAAGTTTATTCGCTTCCTCCCGCGCCTCGTCGCGCTCTCTCTCTACCTCAACCGAACGCTTTATGATATGGTTGCGGGTGATTTTCTCGCTTGCTAATAGCTCAAACGCCTCGTCGCGCTCGCACTCCAAATGCTGGATTCGCGATTGCTGTCCTCTAATGAAACCGTGAATATGTTCGGGCGTCCCTCCCCACAGACACAGCGTTTTCCATTCTTTTATTTCCTCCCGCGCCTCGTCTCGCTCTTGCTCCAGTTGCTGCGCCCACTCGGTTGGAACAACATGGTTTCCACGCGCGATGTCATCTGTCTCTGGTGTAGGTCGGTTATTCATTTCGCGTGGAGTTCTTCAAAAATTGCTTTCGCTCTTTCATATTCCGCAGGATCGTTTCCACGTTGATATGTCGCATCGAGCGGACGCTCTTCAAAAAACGGGTGATGATGAACGATAGCAATGTCACGAGCATCAACAATCGCCCCATTTTTCGCGGCACGAAAGGTGAAGTCGGTGTCGGAATACACGTTTCGGAATCTTGGGTTGAATAGTCCATGCTGTTCATAATATTTTCGCGTAAGAATTGCCATGCAAAGCAATTCATCTTTGCGATAGCCATCCGATATCCGAAGCACCTGCGGTTTTGAAATGTCGAGATGATTGAAAATCGTCTCGTCCCACCCTGGCGGACACTCCCAATCGTCCGAAAGTTGTATAATAATATCCCCCGACGCCTTGTCTGCTCCCATGTTCCAAGCTCCGACGGAATACCCTTGGTCTTTTTGCGTTACAGACCGGAAGCGTTTGAGCACGTCCGCTGTCTCGTCGTCGTGATCGACTGCAAAGATATGCTCAACGCGTTCTGGATGCGTTGCGCGGGAAAGCCACAGCGTCATACATTGCACGGCCTCCACGGGCCTTCCTCGCGTTGCGTGGACGAGTGATATCTTAGGCTTGTTCGATCCTGCCAATGTTTCGCGCTCGATCTCTTCTGCGTCTTCGTTGCGTCCGAGAAGTCGGAGAACCCAAGCGTAGAGTTGATCTCCTTTCCATCCATACCACTCTTTCCGATGCGTCCATTGTGGGAATTTAGGGGTCGGCACTTCGAGCATTTCTTCCACCACTTTCAACGCATCTTGGTATTTTTTGTCGTCAAGCAGAATGCTCGCCTCAAGTCCGTAGGCTTCGCGGCGCTTCGGCTCAAGCTCTCTAGCCTTGCGTGCAAGGTTGAGCGATGTTGCTCCTGATGTCAGGTTAGCACAGTTTAATAATACTTCGTAGCGATTTACGCCGTCGAGATCGCTTAACGCCAATGCTTCGGAGCCGTATTTTGCAGCGAGTTCTTTGTTGCCTGCGATGAAGTTCTCGTAGTGCAAATAAAATTTGAAGTGCGACGTCATCCGGTCTTGGTGCATCAATATGCGGCGGTTGCGCTCGCTGCTGTTCCTGTGACCTAGCGGCGGCTTGTGCGTGATCTCCAAGTCGCGCCGCATATACACTTGAACGTCTTTCGTGGGCTGCGCGTTTTCGTGAACAGGACGATGCCACCATGCTGTTTTGAAGCGGAAGAAGCGCTCGCGTGGTGCGCGCTTCCCTTGTTCTGGAATGACGTAGTCGGTCAAGATCCAGTCTTGTTCTGGTGGGCATTCCTCAAGTGCGGCGAGCGTAGGGGCGACCATGTGCGGCTCGATAACATCGTCGCAGTCGGCCCACATAACCCAGCCTTCCTTACCGGCTAGTTCGTAAGCCTTCGCGAATGCCTTGTTCCTGGCTTCGCCGAAATTGTCGAGATGTTCCCAGTCTGCGACTAGCGGAGAGTTGAAATACTCGTCAACGTGACATCCTAGCTCCTTGGCAATTTCTAGCGTGCGGTCTGGCTTGAGTGCTCCGATTGCGCGGACGATAACAATCTCGTCACATATCTGTTGGAGTGAATTAACGCATCGAGCGATGCGCGGTTCTTCGTTGCCGCAAATTAAGCCTGCGACCAGCTTCTGTTTTTGTTTCATGTTTACTCTTGAAGTATATGTCAACAAAAACAAAAAAGCCACCCCTTTCGAGGTGGCTTTTCCGATGCTTACTTGCGGGGAATCTTAGAATCCAGTCGTGATGCGGATGATGCTCGATCCGTCGATGACTTTCTCGGCGCTGTTCTGACGAACACGGAGAACGTCGGCGCGGCGGGCTTCGTCACGATAGGTTTCGGAAACGAAAGGCACGGGGCTGTCTGCGGCCCATACGATAGTGCGACCGAATCCACCACCGGAGAAGTCACCGCCAACCGTGTTGGCGAGTGCCATGTAGGTGTTAGACCAGATGAATCCACCCGAATAAACTTGGCCCTTTTTGGCTGTGTTTTTCGGTGCGCGACCAACGAGAACGCGGTCGACTCCAACAGCGGCGGCAACTTCGCCTTCGCTCAATAGACGGCTTTGGTCGGAAGGAACAATGCCGAAGAATTGGTTTTGAACCTTGGCCGAGCGGCGAATGCGCTCAAACACAGGCATGGACATGATCAAGGTGTTAGCAAGAACGCCGTATTTGGCGAGTTCGAGCTTGGCTGCGGCAACGTCGCCGGGGACGTCGAAGCTGGTGATGTTCGCTTCGGTGTAGGCTGCGCTGGCGCTGATCGCTGTAAGTCCGTTGGCGGCGAATGCTGCGGAAGCAACACGAGCCTCGTGGGAGACTTGGATCTGGCGAAGAAGCATCGCGGCGATGTTCACTTCGGTGTCGAAAAATCTGTCGAGATCGCGGCGGTTTGAGTCAGGAAGAACTTCCTCGAGACCGTATTCGATAGCGTCGAACGAGTCGCTTGTGAACCGGCGGCTTGTGCGGGGGTATCCAGCACCAGCGGCGATCTTGAGCGCATCGTCGTTGAGGGCTTCGGAGTCGCCAAGGTTCAATTTCAGATATGCGCCAGAGCGAACGTCTGAGCTGAACACGGGCATGACTTCTGTGCCGATGAACAAATTGTTTTTGTTGGAAAGACCTTCAAAAACGGCCTGCGCAATATCAGCGCGAATTGTGGTGTATGAGAGTGCCATAGTGGGTAGTTAAATTATTGGTTGAACTTAGGGACGTATTCGACGATATCACCGGCTACGCCGCTGTTGATCGCGATGCCGAGAGTCGCGGCGCTGGCTGCGAGGCTTCCGACGATGGTTCCGTTCGTCACAGCGAAAACCGAGCTGCCTGCGGTAACGATACCGGCGGCGGCTACGATGCCGAACTGCGATGGGAAAAACATTTTAACGGCGCCTTGATCAGCGGCGGCGGTGTCGTCTTGGACAACTCCGATTGCTGCGGCTCCGGTTGATGCTGCTTGCGCAGCGTTGTCGCCTGACACGCTCACGAGAGTGTTGGCGCTGATAGCGGAAGCGAAGTTAAAACTCCGGATTCCTAGGTCGTTTTGTGTTGCCATAAATTAGTTGGGATTAAAAGTTGAGTTGGTTGTTGTCGCGGGCTTCGATGTAGGCTTCGCGGTGATTGCGCATTGCGAAGCGGATAGCTTCGGTGCGGCTGCCGAGTTCCTCGGTCTTCTGGGTGATGATCGCTTTGAGATCGAATTTCTCTTCGGCTTTTTCTTCTGCAACAACGGATGCCTTTACTGGGGCGGCTCCGAAGTTCGAGATGATCGTGTCGAGTTTGGCTTCGAGTTTGGAAATTGCGCTGAGTTCAGCGGCCATCTCTTCCTTCATAGGCTCTGCGGCTGGCTCTTCGGCTGGCATTTCCATTTTGTTCTTGTAATCGCCGAAGGCGGTTTCAAGAGCGGCGAGACGAGAAACGATGTCGGCGATGCTGACCTCGTCCTCCTTGGGTTCGATTTCGATTGTTGCGTCTTCCATTTGTTTGAAAAATTTGTCAACTTGCTTTGCTGTAAAACTGAAAAGCCCGGTCGCATTTGCGGCAGGAGTTTGCACGAGATCGGCGCTGTAGAGTTCCGTGCAACTTGCGAAGTCCATCCCATTCACTTCACGGATCGGGCCGCTGAACGCGATACTGATACCGAACGTGTCGGGGAGCTTGTTTGAAATCTCCAGGACGTAGTCGCGCATGGGCGATGTTTGGAGAAGGTTGAGATCGCCGAGAAGCTGCGATCCGACGATGCGGAAATTGTTTACATATCCGACGATGTCTTTGATCCCTGCGCCGTGGTCGAGGTTGACCTTCACGCCGCCTTTGTATGACTCGGCGCATTCTTTGACTTCCATCAAAGTCTGCTCGTCAACATAAAGCCCGTGGCCCTTTGCTTCGCCGATTGAAATAATTGAAACGCCTTCGATGACATCCATGCGAAGGCGCGGATGTCAAATGCTGTCCATCAATTCCATTGCCGCTTGGGCCATCAAATAAACTTCCAACTCGTTCTCTTCTTCGCATCCAACAACGTCGAATGTGGAAGAGATCGAGACGCGCCTGCGTCCCGTGCCGGTATGGTTGCGGTTGCCTTTTGCTGTCGTGCTTGCGCTTATCGAAAGCGAAGCGTCGGACGTGCGAGAATTAAACGCGCTGCCTGTTACATTTATCCGCGTTCCTGCGCTTATATCGACGCTTCCGACCGAATATCTGAGTCGGTTACCAAGAGCGTAGAGCGTTACCCTTCGCTCGTCCCGCCGTCCGCCACCACCAGGAAGATCGGTCGGAGTGATAGGAACTGGCGGGACTACCGAAACGAACAACAACCCCTGTACGCCGATTGATAGCGGCGTTGGGCTTGGCAATAAGCCCTGCGTAGCAATGAGCAGGGAAGCTAACATACGCTTAGACTCGCGTGACTATCGTGCTTGTCGTGCCGTCGCCTGTGATCGATTGAGTGATAGCTCCCGCCGAGCGGAGCGTTGGAGTGACGGTGAGCGCGTTTGCGATGTCGAGTCCGTGGATCGCGTGGATCTCTGTTACTTGCGCAAGCTCCGGCGCGAGTTCCGTTCTTACGGCGCTTGCATTCCCTGCCGCTGTTGGTATCGCGGCGAGCTGAGTGTCGAGGTTTGCGGTGGCGAGGCCTATTGCGTCACGCACATTTTGAGCGGTTAACGTTGCCGTGCCTGTTGTCGCATCTACGGGGACTCCGAGCGCAACCGATCCCGCCGCTGGAATATATGCAACGCCCGTCAATGCTCCGCTTGCATACACGGTTCCAAAGCGAACGTCCGTGATGGCGGCTTGTCCAAGTGAGTTATCGGCGGTGAACATATCGACGTAAGTCGTCGATCCGTTCAAAGCGTAGCGAGTCTTCGCGAGTGTCGGTGTGGATAGTAAAATGATGGCGGAGGCGTTGACCGCCAACCTTCCGTTGGATGCGGAAATGAACGACCCAGAAACGCGAGGCGTGGCGCTTGTGCTGTTGACTGCGTTTGCGCTTGTCGATGCTGTGCAGTCTCCAGTGATAATGAGTGTTCCGGTGGAAGCGTTGCTTACGCCAGATACGGCACTCGCAGTTACATTTCCGATGATGGTGACTGGGCCAGTGGAAGCATTGTTTACACCGAAATTTCCAGTAGCAGTCCCGCCGGTCACGGTTCCGGTAATGGTGAGGGTTCCAGTGGAGGCGTTCTGTACGCCAAAGGATGTCCCAGAGGTGTTACCTCCGGTCACGCTGCCTGTAATGGTAAGCGTTCCGGTAGACGCGTTGTTTATGCTCCCTGATCCTGTGCCTGCCCCACCGGTTGCGTTGCCGGTGAGCGTGAGAGTGCCGCTTGAGGTATTCTGTGCTCCAAAGGAGCCATTGCTTAATGCAGAGCCTGTGACATTGCCAACAATAAATCCCACCGCAGGCGAGGCGGCGGTGAATTGCAGGCAATGGCGACCGCTCGTCGATGACTTATTGGTGACATTGGCAGTAAGCGTGACGCCGTCATTGAGCGTGAAAATGCCTGTTCCTGCGTTACTCAACTCGGTGCAGGTAACGTTTGCGGTGATCGTGACCGTGTGACCCGTCGAAGCGCGAGCCTCGTCTGCTGCACATG
>Ga0208916_10001464_pt1 | contig 10155 bp, 11 predicted proteins | sample DEB19_08_DNA_5_FD_184523 | JGI IMG/M metagenome (GOLD analysis project Ga0208916, IMG submission 184523) | Aqueous microbial communities from the Delaware River and Bay under freshwater to marine salinity gradient to study organic matter... | ecosystem: Environmental > Aquatic > Marine >... | reverse complement strand
ACTTTAGCAGAAATATGATATTAATTCTTGGTATTCCTTTATTTGTTGTAAATTTATTTGTAATGGGTAAAACCGCTAAAGAAGGAATGGAAAATCCTAAATCTTCTGATAATAATGATTCAAATACTAATAATCAAAACTCTAGTCAAGACGCAAGTAACAATACATTACAAAATACAATTAGTAAAATAAATGAAAAAGCATCTACAAAACAAGGATTACCTATCACTCCTGTTGATGATAATAATAATACATCTAACAATAGTAATAATAAATTAATGGAAGAATCTTTTGAAGTAGGTCGAAATAAAAAAGGAAAATATGATATTGATTATGCCTCAACTATTGAAGACGCATATGACGAATTAAATAAAATAATTGGTGGAGATGGTATAAAAAAATTAACTGGGGATACTCAAAACTTAATGAAACAACAACTTCAACTTGCCGAAGCTATGAAAAGCATGGGTCCTTTAGTAGAACAAATGGGACCTTTAATGCAGTCTGTTGGACCTATGATTGACCAAGCAAAAGGACTTATGGGTTCTGGTGGAAATAATATAGCTGATTTAGCCAAGGGTTTTACTGCTGGTTCTAAAAAATAATAAATAATATTTTATATTATAATTATATTTATATAATATGAAAAAATGTCCGAATGGTGTAATCTGTATTGAAAACTTAACAATGTTTTTTTTAATAATTGCTATAATATTAGTGTGTTATGTTATTTATTCTAGTTTATTTAAACAAAAAATAGAAATAAATAATAACACACATTCAACTGAAAAAATTGTTGTTAAAGAAAATTCTGGATACGGATTTGGTAATTGGTTTGGAATGCCAAATTATCCATATAATAATTTAGCAAGTGATGTATTATTAGACCCATACGCAGCACCTTTAAGAGATGAAAGATATTTAATTCCTCAAACAAATTTTATACCTCCTGGAAGAGTTCCAATTAATATTTCTACAAATGTTGGAGCTGTTGATACCAGTTATAGACAGGTTGGTATTTTAACACCATCAAAAGGAACAAGTAAAGATAATGTATTACCTCTTATGGGAAGGCCTGTTTTTTCAAATCGAGATATGTGGCAATATTATTGTATAAGTAATCAACATAATAATGTTAAATTACCTATAAAAGTTAAAGGAAAAAACGCATCTAACGAATATGGTGTTAATAAAATATATGGTGGTGATATTGTTTATGTTGAAGGAGCAAATGAAGCTTACAAAACTACTATTTATGAAAATGATGTAATAAAATATTTACCTTTTATTTAGATTTTCTTTTTTTAGATTTTCTTTTTTTAGATTTTCTTTTTTTTCGTGTTCCCCCTTTTGAAACATTTAAATTTTTTTCTGCTTTTGATTTTTTTAACGTTTTTCTGCGATTTCTTCGTTTTATAGTATCAGAATCATTTAACTCCATTACTTCTTCTAATTCTGGTGTTACTTGTGGTGTTACTTGTGGTGTTACTTCTTCTAATTCTGATGGCACTTCTTGTGGCACTTCTTGTGGCACTACTGATGGTAGTTCTTCCTCAGCTTCTTTTGAGGCCTCATTGTTCAATAATTCTTGAGCCTGTTGTCTAGCTATTTCTTCTTCTTTTTCTTTTAAAGCTAATTCCGCAGAGGCATTATCAGCTTGTTGTTCAGCTATTATTCTTTCAGCTTCAGCAGCAGCATTTTTTTGTGTTTCTTGAGCTGCTGCTAATTCTTGTTGCTGTTGTTCTAATCTTGCGTTTTCAGCATCAGCTTCTTGTTGCTCTTGTTCTAATTTTGCGGCTTCAGCATCAGCTTGTTGTTGTTGTAATGCTTTTTCTGCTTCAGCCTCTTCATGTTCTTTTTCTAATCTTGCGGCTTCTTCTTCTTCTTCTTTTTGCGCAGCATCAGCTTTTTCTTGTTCTAATCTTGCGGCTTCGGCCTCTTCTTGTTCTTTTAATAATTTTTCTTTTTCAGCATCAGCATTTTCTTGAATTTGCGCTATTTCTTCTGAGTTAATAACTTCTTGGGGCATTTTGAGCTGAAGCAGACCTACCCATAGTATTTGATAACTCCTTAATAGCATTAAACCCATTTTGTAAATCTCTTGTATTAGGATTATTAGAATTATTTGGTAATTTATCAATAATTTTTTTTGCTAAATAATCAAGAACAATATCAAATGATTTTAATAATTCTGGATTTTCTGAATTATTATTAATACTATTAGGTTCAGGAGTAACAATAGTCTCTTCAACAGATGCCCCAGGTATTGAAGGTTCTGTATAATCTGATTCATCAATAACTGTTGTAGGAATTTTAATATCATTTTCTTCATTAGGATTTTGAATAGGTTCACTTGCGTTTTCTTCGGTTAACGAATTAGCTTCAACATTATCATTATTTTCTTCAACATTTTCTTCTATAGGAGGAGCTACTGGTATATCAGAATTAGTATCAACCACATTATTTATTTCTTCAGGAGCAGCTAACGAAGTAAGTTCTATTTCGCCAGCATTTTCTTGGTTAGAAGTATCTTGGTTAGAAGTATCTTCTTTAATAAGAGGTGCTACTGGTATATCAGAATTAGTATCAATTACATTATTGACTTCTTCAGAAGGACTTAATGAAGTAACCTCTGGTTCATCTGGATTTGTTCCTCCAATTTTAAGATTTTTTAATGTTTTGTTAGCTAAGTTAATCTTTTTATTATTTCTAAATGTATTTCTTTTGTGATGTTTTTTTTTATTGTTTCTTTTTTTATGACTTTGTTTATTTTTTTTAAATAATTTTGATAATTTACCTTTAGTTAATTTCATTTCTATATAAATAAATTTATATTTTTATTTATATAGTTATATTAATGAGTAATAACTTAACAAAAAAGGCAATAAACATATCACCAAAAAATATTTATGGAAAATGTGATTTAAAATGTGCATACAATTTTAAATATAAAGAAAGTAATTTAACTGTAAAAAATAATGGAGTTAATATTTCTTTAACATATGATAATAGTAATGTTCCACCAGTATTATATAATGAAGTAAAATACAATGTATCTAAAATAATGTTATTTTCTCCTTCATTACATTTATTTAATGAAAACAAGATAGATGCTGAAATAATTATTGCCCATACTCCTGAGTCTGGCGGACAAAATTTACTTGTATGTGTCCCAATTATTAACTCAACTAATACCACAACAGGTTCAACATTACTAACACAAGTAATAGCAGGAACTGCTTCTAATGCTCCAGCAGCAAATGAAACAACAAATTTAAATTTATCTGGATTTACATTAGACGAAATAGTTCCTAAAAAACCTTTTTTTAGTTATTCTGGAACATACGGTGATTCAACTTCAGATTTTATTGTATTTGGAAAAAATTTTGCTATTCCTTTAAATGAAAAAGTTTTAACTGCTTTAGGTTCAATTATCAAACCTTTTAATTTGCCAATGATAGGTGATAATTTATTTTTTAATGCTAAAGGTCCTAACTCAGGCGGTCCTGTTGATGGAGGTATATACATTTCTTGTCAACCAACTGGTTCATCAGAAGAACAAATAGATATAACTAATACTAAAAATAGTACAGATTCAGGAATAGATATAGATAAGTCAACCTTAAAACTTATTATGAAAATAGTGGTAGGTTGTATTTTATTTATTATAGTTTTTGCTGGATTAGCATTTGCTTTTAGTAAATTAACTGACACTCAAATAAAAATGCCTAGTTTTAAAGGAATCCAACCAAAAAAAACTACGTAGTTTATAAATATAATTACTAATTAGTGTATTAATAATTATATAGTTACTTAATTAATTACAGAAGCATCGTGTAAATTTTCTAATAATGGCATATAAGATGCTTTTGATAAACTAGAACCACTTTGAACTATAGGTGCCATTTTTTTTACAACTTCTTGTTCTAAAGTATATGGATATTGATTAAAAGCAGTAAATTGAGAGCTTTTTTTTTCTTCAGTTGGAAGATATTTTTTTAAAGCATCAATACCAGTTACTGAAGATGACCTGCGAATCAAATCAAACGCAACAAATAAAGATAGAACAGCTAAAATAGGATTTGCGTGCATAAATAACATAATTACCATAATAAATATAATAATTTTTCCTATTAAAGTATCAACTATATTAGCTATTGGTTCAGGAGTTTTATATCCCATAATCAAATATATTATAAATAAAATTATTAACAACAGTTGACTCATTTGTTCTTTTTTGAATAATCCAGAAAAATCTTCCATTATTATATATATCTACTTTTATAAAAATTCAACTTTGTTTACAAAGTTTCAAAAAAAGTTGAGCCAAAATTAATTATTTTTCTAAACTTTCTTGAATATATTTACTTTAATTCAGTATTTCTAAATGTATTTACCCATATTTGGCTCAACCTTTTCTAAAGGTTAAAAAAAAGTTGAAAAGAATATAGAAAGATATTACTAAATAATATAACCAAAATGGAAAACTCAAAAATTAATACATATTTAGGTCAAAAAGGATATACTATACCTAAAAATGAAATAAGTATTGAAAAACAAAATCAAATTAAAAAAGATTTAATGGTCAGACCTTATACACCTGGTGCGCCAGGAAACGGTGGTGACATAACATTTCCAGTTTATAGAGAATCGTCAAATAAGTTATATGTTCCACATTATTATGGTGTAGAACAATTTGGACCTCCAAAAGAAATAAAGATTAGCGAAGGAACTGATATTAATTTAGACTTTAATGGACAACTTAGAGATTATCAAATACCTGTTATAGAAAAATATATTAAACATATAGAAAAAGTAAATTATGGTGGTGGATTGCTTGAACTTCCGTGTGCTTGGGGGAAAACTTCAGGTTCATTAAATATTTTAAGTCGTCTTAAGAAAAAAACAATAGTTATCGTGCATAAAGAATTTTTAATGAATCAATGGATTGAAAGAATACAACAATTTTTACCTAAAGCTCGCATTGGAAAAATCCAAGGAAACATAATTGATGTTGAAAATAAGGATATTGTTCTATGTATGTTACAAAGTTTAATTAATAAAAATTATTCAGAATCCCTATTTAGTGAATTTGGTTTAACAATTATAGATGAAGTACATCATATTTCAAGTCAAACTTTTTCAAATTCACTTTTTAAAGTTGTAACAAAATATATGTTAGGGCTCTCCGCAACAATGAATAGAAAAGATGGAACAACCAAGGTATTTAAAATGTTTTTAGGGGAAGTAATTCACAAAGTAGAGAGAAAAGATGAAGTAGAAGTAGAAGTTAGAGCTGTTACATATAAAGTAAATGATGATGATTTTAATGATACAATACTAGATTATAAAGGTCAACCACAAAATAGTTCAATGATTTCAAAACTTTGTGAATATAATCGTAGAACAGAATTTGTAATTAAAGTGTTAAATAATTTTATTTGTGTAGAAAACGTTGATAAAGAAATTATTAAACAACATAAATTAAATATGGATAATGCAAATCCTTGTTGTCAAATATGTAGTAAAAATAATAATTATTTGTTAAAAAATACGTGTTGTAATATAGTTAAATATTGTATGCCTTGTCTAAATAATATTGAATCAACCGCAGAAACAAATATTAAATATTTTATTGGACCAGATGGCGAAAAAAAATCATCAAAAGAAAGACCTAAGTGTCCTAATTGTAAAAAAGTATTAAAATACGAACAATATTATATTGAAAATCCTTATGTTAAACCTCTAAACCAAACACATACAATCGTAATGGCTCAAAATTTAAATATATTACACTATATTTATAAAAAAATTGTGTGTAAAAATTTAGCAAGTGTTGGATATTATATTGGAGGAATGTCAGAATCCGAACTTAAGCGCTCAGATAAACAGCAGATTGTTCTAGCAAGTTATAGTCTATGCTCTGAGGGGTTAGATATACCTACATTGAATGCTGAATTCTTAATAACTCCAAAAACAGATATTGTACAATGCGTTGGAAGAATATTAAGAGCTAAACACGCAACACAAAATCCAATTATATATGATTTTATTGATTCACACGATGTATTTCAGAGACAGTGGTTAAAACGTAAATCATATTATAAAAAACAAAATTATAAAATAATTGGAACTGATAGTTATGAATATGATTTAGATGCTACAAAATGGAATATTATATTTAAACCTGGATGTAAAAAAAATATTCAACTAAATACAGAAAAATCAGATGATGATGATGAAAAAGAAGAAAATAATAAAAATTTTGTTGGAAAATGTTTCATAAAAATAAAAAAATAGAAATCTAATAATGAACTATCTTGTTTCCTTTTTTATCATAAACCCAAATTTCATAATTCTTCCATATTATTTTATTATCTTATTATTTTTATATAATTTACTTAATTATATAAAAATCTATCCTTAATGTCCTCTGCTAGGAAAACCAGAATTTTTAAAATGATTATAATTATCAACGCAATTACTTTCATTACTTAGCACTTTATATGGCACTGGATTAGCTAAGCCTAAATTAGCCGCACTCAAAACTCCTCCAGTAGAATAAGTTTGTGTCATTGGCATATTATTTTGATATTGAGAATACCCACCTTCTTGTATTGTATTTTCTGACGATTCATCTTTTTTACCAAATAATTTTCTACCAATTCTTAAAGCCATAAATGGATTACCACCTCTTCTTCTTCTTGATTTTTTTCCTCCGGCTAAACTTCTTGTTCGTGCTAAACTCACAGCTCTTGTTCTACCAAGAGCCCTAGATAAAGTAGCTTTAATTCTTCTTTTCATAGTAGAAGCTTTTCTTTTCAAACTTTTCTTCGTCATCTTATATCTTTTAGTGATATTTTTTATTTTCCTTTTTATTTTTCTTTTTTTTCCTCCACCAGACATACATATTCCTGGAACACGCGCGGCTGCCGCATCAACATTATATTTTGCCCCTGCTAAACCAGGAAGCCCAGGTATTTGATTGCTACCAAATCCTCCTGGATAATGAGAATTATCTTTATTTATAAAATTACCGTTAATATTACTATTAGGTGTAATATTAGAATAACCTAAATTCGAAGCTGCTGAACCTGCCGACATTATATATATATACCTTTATAAAAATCCATCTTTTACACCTTTTAACATTTCAAACGCCGATTATTTATAAAAAAATTGATTTAAAATTATTATAATTATAATTTATATTATAATAATGTCAAAACCAGATACAACTAAAACATTTGTAGATAAATATGAAGATGAAATAAAAAAATACTTTACAAATAATTTAATTAATAAAGAAATAATAAGTGAAATGCCTAAAGAAAAATATGAAAATATATTTAAGGATATTTATGAAAGAAGACCAGAAAAATATGAAAATATTTTTAAGAGTGCTAAAGACCAGAAAATAGGTACCAAAAGTCAAATGAGTTATTATTTATATAAAACGTCTTATAAATAATCGGCGTTTGAAATGTTAAAAGGTGTAAAAGATGGAGTCAAATATTTTTATAAAGGTATATAATTTGGCTATACCTTTTTTAAAGGTATATAATTTGGCTATACCTTTTTTAAAGGTATAATAACTCATTAAAATTTACAATTTTCATATTCTTATCGGCTAATTTTATAGGAGTCCATTTTTTAAACTTATAATTATAACTACATATCATATTAAATTCTCTATCTAAATAAACAAATCTATCTTCTTTATCATTTTCAAACTCATCTTCGTTATCACTTTCTTCTAATGTATCTAAATTATTATTTTCTTTTATATTTCTAAATAACTTATTCATCATTACACTTGTTTTAAAATCTGGTATACACGCAATATTATAATGAACTAATGATTGAGTATTATTATCAAAACAATACAAATAATATATATCATTTTGAATTTCTGGTTTAATCTGAAAAACCGCAGTTTTTTCTCTCTTTGTAGTGTTTTTATAACTAGAATTTGAAATAACATTTGGAACTTGTTTTGTAATAATATGAGCAGGTTTATATTCATTATTTTTAATTGGTTGTTTCACCTCTAAAGATTTATTAATATTTATTAATTCTAAATATTCTAAATATTGTGAAACATTTTTATTATTATAATTTCTAAACTGAATACACTTAATTTTATAATTTACTTTACCAATTTCATCAACTAATTTATTAAAATCAATATTAATTAGTGGTAAACCAAAAACTATAAAAGACTTGTTATAAGATATTTGTTTAATATCAATATTCATAACTTGTTTAAATAATTCTAGTTTTTTAATCCAAATATAGTTCGAAACATTTTTACCTTTATATAAAAAAATATCTTCAATTGAAAAAAAGTTATTATTTAAATAATTAAAAAGCGTGCCATAAAATATTGTACCAAAACTAAGGCAACTATTAAAACAACAGTTTACAATTTTAATATCAAATATTTGTTTATTTTCCCCTAGCTCTAAAATATAACAAACATTACCATTTTTATTATTTGTAAACCAAGCAAAGCATTTTTTTCCTTCTGGAATTGCTAAAACAAAATCAGAATAAACTTTCTTATGTATAATATTTTCATAAGAAAGTTTGATATTTGGTAATTCAGATAAAATTTGTTCTTTTTCTTCTTCGCTCAACATTTATATATATTCATCAAATAATCTTTATATTATTTTACCTAATATTTTTACAATAACAATACTAATAATCAGAATACGAATATAAACTAGAATTAGGTTGTGAATTTAAACTAGAAATATCGGTGGATGACTCTTTTAATTGTTTTTTTAAAAAACTTTTTAACTCACTTTTCATTAAATCAGCATCAGATGATTTATCCCATTTTGGTTCAACTTTTTCAAAAGGTTGAGTTGGTAATAAATCAATATCAGTATAATTAGTTGGTTCATTACTTCCGTTATTTTTTGAAATAATATTATACATATTTTCATATTTTTTATTGGGAACATTTACTAAATCTTTAATTTTAGGAACAGTTAATGTTTCTTTAAAAAAATTAAATAAATAGTGAACTAAAAATATTAATATAATAGATATAATTGAAATTTGAATTATCCAAGACAACATATTATATTAAAATATTAGTTTAAGAGAGATAAAAACACATTTAAATCATCATTATTTAATAATTCAAAATCCGTTTTTTCATTTGGTGCTTCAAAATAAAAATTATTTGGAGTAAAATTATCATATTTATTAATCATTAATTTTTCTTTATCAATTGATTCATAATTTCCTTCTATTACTAGTTTTATTTTTGATTTTGAATTTATAGCATAATAAAAAGTAGTAATATAAGAATCAATATGAACTAAAGGCACTTGATATACTATATCATTATTATAGACAGATTTATCCAATAGCAAATCAAAATTATTACTTCTTAATTTAATTAGTTCATCAGAAATAATATTCATTTTATAAAACTTTTTTTCATCAATGTAAAAAATACCCTCATCTGAAATAATTTCAATGTTATTTTTTTTACTTAAAAAATATTCATCTATTGATTTTATTTTTTTTAATATGTCAGCAGGTTTATAATTAATATAAATCTTCATTTTATAATAATATTTATAAGATAAACTATTTAAACCTATTCATAAAACAATATAAAATATGGCTCAATCACTTAATGTTATAATTGTTGAAAAAACTGGCGTATTAAAAATACTAGCAATTAAGGAATTTAAAGAAGAAGATTTATTTAAAAAATGTGGTTTTAAAAAATCAGAAGATTTTAATAAACAAACTGAATGGAATGTTAAGTGTGAATCAAAAAAATATTTAATTTCTGTATATGCTAAAGTAGATGGTAGAGCAAATAGTGAAAATAAGTATGATTTTCCTCCTCCAATCGATACAAAGTTATTTTTTGGTAATTGTGTTATTTTAGCAAAAGTAAAAAATGATGAGGGAAAACATGTATACACTAATTTATCATTAGAACTTTGGGAAAAAATATATGAAAAATTATTTGGTGGATTTGAAGACTTGGCATCTACGGCGATTGAAGATGAAAATGAAATTGATGAGCTTGAAAATGTTCCAAAAGACAAAAAAACTAAACAAGGTTATTTAAAAGATGGGTTTGTTGTTGATAGTGATGGTGATGATGATGATTGTGATGAT
>Ga0208916_10001463_pt1 | contig 10160 bp, 10 predicted proteins | sample DEB19_08_DNA_5_FD_184523 | JGI IMG/M metagenome (GOLD analysis project Ga0208916, IMG submission 184523) | Aqueous microbial communities from the Delaware River and Bay under freshwater to marine salinity gradient to study organic matter... | ecosystem: Environmental > Aquatic > Marine >... | reverse complement strand
TGCTAATACTTTACTTATTCTTTCTATTTCATCATCTATAAATTTGATTTGAGCTTCTATCATTTTAGTTTGACTTCATAATGATAGTTTCCCAAGATACTCTTCTTTCTGAGCTTTAAGATTATTGATTTGTATTTTTTGTTTATCTGATAATGCTTTATATTTTCTACTTCAAATCTTTCTAAACTCTTTATGTTCAAATGAATCAAAAGTTTTATCCATTAATCTTGAAATAGTTTTATCTCAACTAAATGCTCACATTAAAGCTTCTAAGTCTTGTTTAGTTTTTAATACTCATCAAATAATATTTAGTGGTTCTTCTCAAGCTTTTATCCTAGCATTAAATTCATTTATATCTTTTAATATATTAGATAGTATATCATAGTTATTAACTATTCTAGTAGATACTACTTCAAATATATATCTAGATATTTGATCATCGTTCTCATCTCACTTAAATGTAGCTGATAAAAATTCAGCTATCTCAGTTCATTTATCACTTCTAATATATTTTCATGTTTCAGATACAGTAGCATATCATTTTTCTACTAATAAGTCTCAAATGAATTTTTGTTTGTATGCTTGTGTAAATTGTACTTCAGATTCTATATTATTAATAGGTCTAGCAAATTCAATTCATTTTTCTATATTCTCAGCAGATAATATATCAAGAATTATCTCAGCAGATTTTTGATGATATGATGTAACATCATGAATCTTAAATCATTTTTTAATTAATTTACTTCATAATCATAAGTATACTTGAAATACATCTTCTTTTTTAGGTAGTGTTCAATAACTTAATACTAAATTAGAATCAGTATTCATCATTATTTCTGATATTTGATCTCTTCATTTAGTAATTCATTTTAATTGATCTAATATTAATAAGCTATCTCAGAATACTATTTTAATTTCTTCCTTAAATAAATCTAATTGTTCTTTATTTAATTGAATAGTATATCATATTCTATCTTTTCATGAAGTTAATAATTTTTCAAGTTCATTAAATATCTTTTTATCGCCTTTAATTTTATTAAGTATTGTTTTATCTCATTTTCAAAAACGATATTGTCATGCTTTTAATCAACTCTTTGTTGATAATGCATCATCTATAGTAATTGTCTTAGTAGATAATAACTGATCATAAGTCATTCATAGTGAACTTTCTACATCATCTAGTTTAATCTTAATAGATTGTCCTAATAATGGAGAATGTAGTGATATCATAGGTGTTATCTTGTTGAAGTCAGATACATATTGATTCCTTAAATCATATAATTTAGAATACATTTGTACCATTGCTTGTTTTCTAACTTCTATATCTTCAGTTTTCTTAATACTTTCTATCTTAGTATTAAATGTATTTAATATTCAATCAATCTTTTCTTTAGGTATATTTAAATGCGCTCAATCAAATTCTAATTTTCAAGTAATTACTTTCTCTACATCATTATATAATTTTTCAGTAGCCATATTTCAAATAAGTTTCTCAACATTATTTCATTTAGCAGCCATTTCAAATACATCAACTATTCTATTACTTGATTCATTCTTCTTTGTAACTAAATCTTCTATCTTAAGTATTCATCCAGAAGTAGTAAACATCTTATTTGCTCAAGCTTCTGTATTATTCTTTTGTAATCTATCTATATTTTCTTTTATTGTATTATAAAATACATTTAGATCTTGTTTATTAAATACATCATCAACTGTTTTATTCTCTACTCAGTAGTATAAATCTCTTCATTGTCTAATAGTATCCATAGCAGTAGGTAAATCTAATGCAGTTTCTCATTCTTTTAATGTAGCGTTAAATTCTTTCATCAAATCTTTAGCTGCAGGAGTTAATGATTTTTCTCACATCATGAATGATTGTATGTTTTGTGCTATAGGATTCTTATATATTCATTCTTCATATCATCATTTAGATCAAAATGCTTTTCATCAAGCTCTCATTATAGGTTCCATGAATATATCCGATACAAGTGTTACATAAGTGTTTGCTTCTGTCTCAGCTTGTCTCATCATTCTATCAGCTACTTGGTTAGCAACTACTCAACTAGTAACTCATCTAGCTCAATATAATGGTAGTTTCAAAGCAAATGCTCATCATTCTTTTACATATTGTAGTTTCTTAGATTGTAATCATAACTCTCATCATTTAGATGCAGCTTCTGACCACGCTCTTAAAGATCTAATTCATTTATCAATAACCTTAGAACCTTTATCTATCTTATTTCATACAGCTACAGGTATCATTAATTCTCATATATCATCTACATTATAGAATATATGTTTCATCATCTTTTGAGGAAAGTTATCATTAGCAGTAGCTAATTCATATTCATCAAAGTATACTTTTTTAAAGTCATCATATTTAAATGATGAACTTGCAGCAGCACTAACTCATGCTCATGCTATTCATCATACTACTCAGAATACAGTTTCAGCTGCATCCCATGCAGATAACATAGTTCATTTAAAATCTTTTTGATTCATCTTCTCAAATATCTTTCAAGCAGATTTAGCATTAGTATATATATCAACTATAGTATCAGTTCAATCTCTAACAAGTAAAGCTTTCTTATCTTCTTCTGATAATGATTCAAATGCATTTCTATATGCATTATCTATTAATTCATCTTTATCATCTTTAAATATCAAGTTCTTATTATTTAAATCGTCAGCTTTTCATTCGTACTTATTTACTGATGTTGTATAATTATTAATTATCTCAGTAAAGAATTTCTTTCTTGCTTCAATTTGTGGAGTAATCATAGCATTTAATTTAGCTATCTCTTTAGGATCTTCTTCATTTGCTAATAATTCATACTTATATGTGTAATCTCTCATAAGCTTTTCCTTAAATTGAGTCATCATATTATCTATTGTTGTATCCTGAGTTCATTGTGCAGTATATAATTCTAAGTATTCCTTAGGAAATGTAGCATCTAATATAGGTTGTACTACTTCTTTTTCTATATATTGTCTAGTTCTTATAGCAGAGTTACTAGATATTCATTCTAAGTATGTTTCTTTTGCAGTCTTTCAATCTACAGGTGTAATGTATTGTGAATATACTGTTTCTTCTGAAGTATCAAAATAAGGTTTAATCTTATTATTTAAAGCTTCAAGCTCAGCTTGAAAGTCTTTCTCTACTTCAAAAGAATATTGTTTTCAAAGTTCTTCCATTCTCTTGGCAACAACATCAACATTATTAGTAATAATATTGTTTTGTATTTCTTCTCTAACAACTTTTTCTACTTTAGCTTTTAGAGTTTTATTAAATCTATTATATAAATCTGTTTGTTCTTTTTTAAGATCATCAGGTAACTCTATATTTAAAGATTCTAATTTACTATTTAATTCTTTTTGAGAATCAACATCTAATGTTTGAATGCTTGATTTCATTCATAAAAAATCAGTTACTCATAATGTTTCAAATGGATTCTTAGTTAATCTATTTTGAAATCATTTAATCTCTTCTAAGTTCTTAAATTCTTTTTCATCTAAATCTAATTTAGTATCTTTATCAAATATTCTTTTTATCTGACTACCATATCATCAAATAAAATTATCAACTTTATCTAATGCTTGTTCTCTATCTTGTCATCATTTAATCATGTCTATACCAAAATCAACAACCTTAACTATTGATTGCAATGGTTTAGTAGCTATATTTAATTGATTTCATATAGTATCAGTAAATGAGTTATATCAACTCTTTAATTTAGTAAAGAAACTATTAGTTTCATTTGATGCTACATTCGCAGCAGGCTCTTGTATATTGTCTTCTATTGACATATATTTGTAGTTAAAAAATATTATTAATCTTTGATATCAATTCTTTAGATGAATTTATATGTGTATATTCAAAACAGTATTCTTCTAAATAATCTACTATCTCTTGATTAGCCTCGTATACATATATAATATATTTATTATGTTTTAAGAACTCTTTAAATCATTCTAATATTTTAGTATGAAGCTTTTTATAGTATATGGTCTGACCACCTTTTTTCAACTTTAATAAAAACGAAAAAATAGTATTGATAAATACTCAATCCTTATAATACATTTGTTGTATTATCATTGAGTACTTGTTCAATACTATAGTGTCTTCATCAAATATATTATCAGTATTGACTCTGTAGATGTTTATACTATCATTACTTAATTTGATACTGTTATCTAGTAATGCCATAGTCTCTATCAATACTTTCATATATATTTAATTTTTAATTAATAATTTAATTGTATCATTCGCTTTTATTAATCATGGATATTTATCAAATGTTTGTCTGAATAATAATGCTTGTAATAATAATGCATAAGTAGGTTTTCTAGATGTACCTGCTACTTTATCTATATTATTAAATATAAACTCTACCACAGGACAATGATCTTGTTTTAATAATTCTTCTATGTTTTGTATTATAATTACATTAGTTAGTTTCATGAATCATAATCTATCTGATATAACTAATTCATTCTCTCCGTCTTTTAATATAAACGACATTACTTGCCAATCATTATTATCTTGCCCTGTTAATCATCAAGATCTTTTTCTTTGTTCTATTAATTCTTTTTGCTCATCAGTTAAACTATTAGCAAAGAAATCAGTATAATCTTGCATCTCATTTGTTTCTATTTCTTTATTAACTAATTCAGCTAATAAAACTAAATTAGGTTTTGCAGGTATTCAGATATTTAAATCAGATACTAATTCTCATAAAGCATCTACTAATTTACCTACTACTATATCTGACTTATTCCAATAAGTAGAAGCATTCGCAATAGCTTGTCTATATGTTTGTTTATTAAATGCTCTTTGTATATCTATTCTTCAAATAGATCATTGATACGACATTCAATTAATTAATCTAATTAATCTTATTACTAATGACATCTTTTCATTATGTGTAGAATAAGGCATTTCTCTAACCTCATATATACTAGGTAATCATCTGAAGTTCTCTACAGATGTCACTATCTTAGCTAAATCTTTATATAACATGTTATGTTTTGTTATGATATAATATCATCCACAAATATATAAAAAAATATAACTTTTGCAAATTAATTTGATTTATTAGATTAAACTTATAAAATGAACATCGCTTTCTAATACACTTATTTTATTTACATAAGTCTAATACTATGACTAAGAAAAAATTAATAGAAGCTTTGGCTTCTAATCTAAAGGAAACAGAAACAAGAACTAGAGTAATTCTAGATACATTAGTTGAATACATTGAATCAGAAGTTATCGCTTGAAATAAAGTTACTATCTTCGGTTTTGGTTCTTTTGAAAAAAGATCTGTTGCTTCAAGAAATTGAGTTAACCCTAGAACAAAAGAAAAAATTATTATTCCTGCTCTTAATAAAATTAAATTTATTCCATCTTCAAGATTGAAAAGTAAAATTAATTAATTTCTAATATGAAAAAAAATATCATAGATATAAAATCTCTTTTTAAAAATGTTGCAGATCTATCTGGAGTATCAGAAGATACAGTTTCTCTAATATTTAATAATCTGATAAATGAAATAAAATTTAATCTATTTAATTTTACAGATATAAAAATAAAATGATTCATGAAACTATACTTCAAAGATTCCGTAGCTAGAAAAATTTATAATACCAAATATAAAATATTCATACCTGTACCTAAAAGGAAAGTATTAAAAGTAGAATTATCTCAAATGATACATAATGAAATTAGAACACTAGAGAAAATAAACAGAACTAATAAAAATAAAAAGAACTAATTAATTTAGTTCTTTTTTGTTATTCATTTTATATAAATATATTTTTAAATATATATTGAAACTCTGGCTTGTCAGATATTACTAATTCATCTCAGAATCTAGAAAGTAATATTTGTCAATCAGGTTCAGTTTTCTTAATCTTTAATTCTTTCTCAGCATAAACTTTATTTATTAAATATTTTCATGCTACATTTTTATTATCTATACTCATATATTATTCTTTATTAAGAAATAAATTTATTTTTTTCATTGCACTATTTGAGCATACTATATTTTTTGATGTTGGTGAATATTTTTCATATTCAAAAGTATATGAATACTTTTTATGAATGTAAGATTTTTCATTTTCTAATTTTTGTAATAATTTAATTTCATTAAATATTTTAATATTGTTTTCTAAATCTTCTATATCTTTAGATATATATTTAATATAATCTAATGCTTCCTTTTCATTATTTCAATTATTATATAATCTATCTATCTCATTAAATTCTTCTGTATAGTTTCATCTATTCTTATCATAAATTTCTTGAGTTCTTTTTGAAAGATAATTATAATATTTTTGATATAAATTTACTCACTCACACCATAATATCTTTGTGTACAAATATAAATTAGAAGACTCAAATTGATTCATACATATAAAAAAATCTTTTGCTTTATCAATAAATACCTCTTCTGTATTACATCTGCGTACTAAATTTTCTATCATATATAAATTACGTAACATTTCTTTTCTTGATAATTCATTATTCATATACTATTCTTTATCATATAAAGGAAATTCTTTTCCAAACTTCTTATTGTATTCTTTAACCATTTCATTATATCATTTAATATCATCCTCAAATATTAAATCATCTTGCTTATCTATAATCTTAATCTTATATTCTAACTCTTCTCTAATAGCTTTCTCTGTCTCTGGATGTTCTCTAAAATATTTTACTATAGTAAGTAATCCTTGCCCTAAAGAAGCTTCTCAATACTTATACCATCCTGCTCATCATTGATGTATGATACCATACTTAACAGCCCATAATGCCATATCTATTTCTCAATCAAATCTTTGCTTAACATCTAAATATAATCTAATCTCATTCTCATGCAACTTCTTTAATTTAGTTTTAACTATCTTTACAATAGTATGTTGATACGCAATCTTATCATCCTTTGTTGCCGTAACAGCACTTCAATCCTTTCTGATCCTAATACTTAAACTACTTGCATATGGTATCGCATTTCATCAAGGTCTATACATTTCTCAAGTATATGATCATATAGCTGCCTTTTCATGATTAATACATATCAATGTACATCAAGTATCTCTCAATTTATCAACAATCAATCTCATAAACTTTGTCATAAGCTTTCACATATTACCAAGATTACTTGCCTCAACTTCCGAATTATGTATAGCCATAGGAACAGTTGTCTCAACACTATCTAATATAATTAATCAGTATCACATACCTACAGCATCAACCATGAAGTCTATAGCTTCCTCTCCTGCACTAGGTGCATATACATCTATTCATTCTGCTATCCCATATATCTTCTCAAGATGTTTAGGATATGTTCACTCAGTATCCATAAATAAAACCCTCTCTCAAGCTTTTACATATTGTTCTGCTATCTTCATAGCTAAACTTGTCTTTCAAGATCAACTAGGTCAGAATATCTCAACCACTCTACCTCTAGGTATTCATCATCCTGTAAGAGTATCCAATGATACTAATCATGAACTAATATAATTAACATCAGGGATACTTCCACCAATATATAATTTATCATTCTTCATTGATTTAATCTTTTCCAATATAGATAAATTCTTATCCAAGACTACACTATTCTTTTTCTTTGTTACCATTCTCTATTCAATTATCAAATAAAAATTTATCAACTATATCCTTAACTACAATATATTTATTACCAAATACTTTAACATATTTATCTCATTGTAATGTATTATAATTAACTCATAATCTAGTTAACTCTGTAGATGAATAATATCTTATTCATGAAATATAATTTTCTTTAGTTAAAACTACATCAGATACTTCTTCTTGTACTTCAACTACTTTATTATTTTCTTCAACTTCTTCTTCGTAATTTTCATACTCATATATTAAATCTGATATCTTTCAAAGAGTAGCATTCCAATTTAATTTATTCATAGAATATAAACTCTTAATTCTTATATCATAAAAGTTAATTCATGTACCAAATTCTATTCAATATAATTGAACTGGTATATGATCTAAATCATTTGATATTATACTATACTTTCATTTATTCATTTCTAAGTCATAAGTAAATTCTCATAACCTAATATAAAATCAATCTTCACAAACATTAATAATAGGAAACAATTCTTCAAACATAATCTATTATGTTAATAAAATAAATATTAAATATATTGATATATAAAAATATATATTAAATATATTAATATAAAAGATATTTATATTTTATTTAAAGTCAAATCATTTTATAAAGATTCTTAATATTAATTATATTTATAGTTTATTCTTTATTAAACACTTTTAGAAAGTGGACAAATTGAAGAGAGGGTACCCCTCTACTATACTACTACTGGGTCATCTATACCCCGTCTTCGGCTTCAGCATCACCTACTTAGGCTTTGGGTTGGCTGTGGGATTTTGTATTCTTTGTTTATTTTTATTTGTTTTTTTGTTTGTTGTTGTGTTTTTTGTTTTTGTGTTTGTTTGTTTTGAGATGATTGCCTAGGAGATTTGTATCTGTTTGTGTATTGTTTGTTTTGTGTTATAGTTATGTTTGTTTGTTTAGTTTGTTTGATTGTTTAGGGATTGTTTGTTTTTAGTTATTTGTTTTTTTGTTGTTTATTTTGTTTGTTTTTATTTGTTTTTTTGTTTTGTTTTGTTATTGTTTTTGTTTGTTTGTTATTTTTTTGTTGTTTGTTTTTTTGTTTTTAGGGTAGTATTTTTGTTTTTGTTTGTTTTTTTTATATGGTATTTTGGATGTTTTTTTGTTTTTTTATGTTTTTTATTGTTTTTTGTTTTATTGTTTTGTTATTATCTATTATATAGATATTCTATATTAGTTATAATAGATATATTGTATATTTACTAATATATATTAGTAATATAACCTTAACAGGTAGTTAGGGGCAAAAAAATGGATTAGTTTGGAATAATCTTATTGTATGATAGATCGTGTCTATTTACATTTGATTCTTCTAACTAATCCTATTTATTTATGCTGTTTGTTTTATGTTTTGTTATATTTGTTTTTTGTTTGTTTTGTACCTATGTATTATATACAAAGGTAAGATTTTTGCAAATCTTTTTTTATGTTTTTGTTTGTTTATTTTTGTTTTAGTTTATTTGTTTTTGTTTTATTATTATTGTTTTGTTTTCCGACTTCGTTCTCTTTTATTTTTTAGTGGTATATTAATTGTCGTAGTAGTATGTCATGTGGCTTCTTTATAGTAGCTGTAGCTCTAAGATAATTTAACTGTATTCTTCCTCGTTCAACTGTCTCTTTTAGTTTATATTTTCAATTAGGTGTTTTAATCAGATTACTGCTCGTATTAAATGTTGGTTGGTAGTTTGTATAGGTTTTATGTTTAAAGTGTCTCTAAAACGATATTTTTAGTGTTTCTGTTGATTTTGAGTGAAACTCATACACTAGGCTTGGGTTGGCTCTGGGGAATTGTAATCTTTAGATTACTTCCTATTATCATAGATTTTATTACATAAACTTGTTAATACCTTAGTTGTTAGTTCGTGCGTAGCGAGAACAATAAAAAAAAAGAAGCTATAGATTACTCTATAACTCCTTGATTGTATTTAAGTGCCTTAGCTATTTTAGCTTTATTCATTACAGGTACGAATAGCATACCATCAAATGCTCTAGATGTTCTAGAATGTCTTTTTGTTTTCATAATTGTTTATGATTACTAATATAATATGAATAATAATTATTCATAAAAGTAATTTATGGTGAATAGTTAAGCTTATTCAATAATATACTTATTAAGTATTTCATTTGATAATTTATAATCATCTTCTTGCATAAAACATTCAGCTTTTTGAATTATTTCTTTTAACTGTCTTAATTCTAGTTGGTCAACTTTATATATAAAATCATCTTCAGTTAATATATCAGCTTCTGTTTCTAATGGATTACCATCGTAATCTATATCATTATTTCTAAAGAAATTCATAAGTGTTTAATTATAGAATTAAAAAAAAAAGAACGAAAGACTATAAGTCTTCGTTCATTGAAAATGTTCTTTGAGCTAATAGTTCAGAGAACTCTTTACCTGATACTTGAGTTTGTATCCATTCTCAGTTTGTATCTTTTTCATTAACATAGAATCATACATTACCTGTAGTTCTAGTT
>Ga0208916_10001462_pt1 | contig 10171 bp, 19 predicted proteins | sample DEB19_08_DNA_5_FD_184523 | JGI IMG/M metagenome (GOLD analysis project Ga0208916, IMG submission 184523) | Aqueous microbial communities from the Delaware River and Bay under freshwater to marine salinity gradient to study organic matter... | ecosystem: Environmental > Aquatic > Marine >... | reverse complement strand
TTGTAGTGTAGTTTTTTTTATACATAATGTTTTTACTCCAAAAAGGTGCATAATTGCACAATCGGCTACTCGATTAAGTAGCCTGTTCTACAATTAATTAAATTTATTTTCTAAAGTACTGATGTTTTCTCTAATTTTTGCAAAATAAGGCTGAAAATTAGCCTTGCAATTTGTAGTACAGTAATTGCCTGTGCCTTTGTACTTTCTAAATGATGATCGATATAAACTTCCTTTAGTGCGTATAGGTATATTTATACCTAGTTCTTCGCATGCATGAATGATTGTCTCACCTGATATATGTATTGGTGTCTCTGGATCTACTACTTGCAAAAATTGACATAATTTTAAAATAGAGTCTTTATAATTTTTTTCTTGTCTCTCTTTCTCTTCTTGTTTTATTCTTTCTCTCCTTTGTTCCTCTTCCTCTCTTTCTCTCCTTTGTTCTAATCTTAATTCATCTCTTTTTTGTAAGAAGTCTTTTTCTGATATGTATTGTTTGTGTAAGTCCGTGTAATTTTCGTAGAAACTTGATATACAAAAATACTTAGATAAGGCATCTTTGATAATGTCTATTAATTTTAAAGGATCTTTCTCTTGTGTTGTAGTTTCATATTGATCTTTATGACATAACAACATGACATAGTTATCTGTTTTAGATATTAATAAATATACATATTTTTCCTTATCTATTAATAGTAGATCGCTATCGTTATATTTTTGCAAATCAATAGTTTCATTAGTATAACTTACAAGTTTTTTATATTTCATAGGTTTTACTCCAAAAAGTGCGTAATTGCACAAACGATCCGCCGATATAGCGGATCTATTCTACAATTATTAATAGTTAGCATAGTTTTAATTACCCAGTTTAAAACCAGCAGATTTTAAAATATTTTTCCAAGATTCGTGATTGCCTAATAGAAAATCGGATAATTCAAAGTCTATTTTTGGGTTTAACGCTCTTTGTATATTGTATAAAGAAGTAAACCAACATGCTGTACCTTTTAATTGTGTAAGTTGAACCTTCGGATTTGATTTTAATATTGCTAATGCCCATAATAGCCTTCTTTTGTGTTTTTGTTTCATAGGTTTTACTCCAAAAATATGCATAATTGCACAAACGATCCGCCGATATAGCGGATCTATTCTACAATTATTAATAGCTAATTAGACTTCTTTATCTCTTCAATAGTTACTTGTTTAAGTAACTCTAGTTTCAAACGGCTTCTTTCGCTAATGTGTATATTACTTCTGACGATCTTAATCCAGTGTCGTCAATAATATATATATTAATCGTGCCCTTATCATCGTCTATCATCGTCTCTTGATACTCAACAGTAGTATCATCTTGATCTGAGTTGTCAACATCTGCTATTACATCATCGATCATTAAGTCGTTGTCAGCATTAGTGCTTACGTATTGATAACCGTCTTTTTTTGCGTTTTGTAGTATGTTTAATAAGTTTTTCATTGTTATTTGCTCCTTAAAAGTGTTAATTAATATATTAATATATTAGCATTATGTATCGGTATTTGTCAAGTAATTAATTAATAATTTATTAATATATTTATAAGTAGCTGATATTCTTAATATGTTTTATTAGCACAATGTTTTAAAGTGGCGCAAAGTAGGTAATAACTAACTATTATTCAGTCACTGGGTTAATTGCCCACTACTAGCTATCTAACGCTATGACAGCTTAATGCAACTTAGTTGCGATAACTAACTAGCAAGATCGTACTAGCAAGATATTGCTAGTTTTGTAGCATATGCTACATTTGTTAGTATTAGCTACATCTATATCAACTAGTGCAACTATCAATATGTTGCTATCAATATCTTGATAGCCATTAAACTATCGTGCATTGACATAAGTATCTATGTTTATGTTTCCTTTAATTGTATTTAGACTATCTAATCATTCAACATCAATCAACTCATAAACGCCACGACAACAAGGGGCTACTATATATATAGCCAACTACCTACCAATCCAGTGACAACATAATAATTAATAATATCACGCACTTACTAGGCTAGGTTTTGACTGATAAGACTGCTTATCGGTCATTTACTTTAGGCAATCCCCTGGGGTAAAATATGTACCAGGACGCATTGGGGTGGGGTGGCAGTGGAGGGGACTGTCCCAGATTTAAAAAATTTTTCTAAAATCTAGTTCATACATTAATTTTTTGGTTACTGGAAATTTTTTTTCACTGGGGGTATTGACAAGATTGTGGGATGTAGTAAATTTGGAAGTGAAATACTCCCCTCATAGGTGGAAATCTTTTACTGGGTGAAACCAGGGCTGATAAGGCGTCCCTATCCTTGACGTTGTAAAGTTGAAGCACTCTATGGAAAAAATGGGTAAGTCTGTAGTCTGGTAGAGAGTGAGGTGATGAGGATTGTTTATTGTCACTGCAAAATATCACTCGATGCGAAACTTTGCAATTTCGCCTATTGGTAAGTTGATAGATGCTACGGATCCGGTTCCTAGGATGACAACTAGTCGAGCCATTGCAAAAGTGTTCAAGAAGCCCAGGGGGGTAGGGGGGGTGCATCTGTCAGAACAGTTAATTCAATTTAAAGAATCTAATTCTAGGGAAAGATAATACGGAGGCACGAAAAACTCCCGAATGATTGAGGGAGGTGTATCTAGGTGATTGGTGAGTTCTACAACTTATAGGGCTGTACTATCAAGCGGTTTAAGTTGGGTGAGGGGTGAAAGGTTCTTGAAAACTTTCCTTTTATTTTTCACTGAGCGTTTGTAGGTTGTAGAATTGACTAATTGCAAGTGAGTTAGTGCATGGAGTGTTTTTTTTCATAATGAATCCTTAAAATAAGAAAGTTCTAAGGGAGGTAGTTTAATCGCTATCTCCCTTTTTTTATTCACTGGAATATTTTTTACTTTTACCTATTGACAAATAATGTACGTGTATTAATATACTAGATAACTCAAGCTAGAGGGTATTTGTGTAGTCTCCAAAAGTGTGTTGTTGAAAGTTAGTGGCTCTGGCTTGAGTTTTTTTATTATGCACTGGGGAGTTGGGAAATTGGGAGTTTATGGGAAACATACATATTTTTATAGCAGATGAGTTACATGAGAGGTTGAGGAAGGTTTGTAGGCATAAGGTTACACAGCAGAAGTTTTTGGAGGAAGGGATAGAGAAGTTGGTTAGTGAGATGGAAGTTAGGGCAGTAGATCGCAAAGCTGTTGAGGCCCATGAAGAGATTTGTTTTGATAATGTAGCTACGGTGGTCCTAACAGGAGAAGACGAAGAGGTTCCTTGTGAAGGTGTGGCAATTCCTCCACAGTATTATGTTCCTGATGATAAGGAGGATGAGTAATGAATTGGAGACAAGATTTTAAGACTGCATTTGACTCTGCAACTCTTGGTGCTGAATCTAAGAAAGAGATACATGATTCTTTAGTCACAGAGGTTGAGGAGTTGTTAAAGAAGTTTTCTGTTGAGTCTTATAGTAGGGGATATAAGGATGCTATGAGCTTGGTGTTAGAGATTATAGAGCTTAGACGTATGACTCCAGAGGATATGGATAATATCTCTAAGGCTAATGGAGAAAAGATTTTTCAGGCGTTAAAAAAGATTCTTTAGTAAAATAAATTTCAAACAGGGTAAATCCTATGGTAAGCATTGGCAATAACAGAATGAGACTAAGGAGAAAAGACCTTAGAGCTAAGTTTAAAGATGATGGTCGTAAAGGTGTTACCGTATTTGAACTCTCTGATACTATGCCAGTGCAATCTCACATGTGTTGTGAAATGCCTAAGTGTGGGCATTTTCTTTTTCACGCTGAATATTCAATGGACGGTAACTTATTGCTCTCTTGTGATAAGTGTCACCATGAATCATTAATCAAAGGTATTATATTTTCTGAATCTAGAATTGCTCAAGGTATTGTTGACCCTCAAGGCATGATGCCAGGTGGTGTTAGGTGTCCTAGAGATAATAATAAGAAGTGGGTTATCTGGAAAGCATCAGAAGATTTATTAATGATGGGCTGTAAGACTTGTGCGTTTCAATGGCAGGCTAATCTATGGGAAATGGGCAATGTCTTACGTGATGAGTTTAAATATGCAGGGAAAATAATTGTATGAGTAAAGATACAATGATTTACTTATCTTTTGGTTATTGTCTTGGTGATTTGTTTGTTAGCATTTTAAAGATATTTTTATGATTAAATTTAGAGATATAGATGGTGGTGTAGTTTTTCTTCCTACGGATATTGCTGTTACTATAAGGGTTTCGGCAGATGATGAGGCATCTTCTCTTGTGCTGGTTTCTAATGACGCCTGGAACGTTGATAAGCAGGTTGCATTAGATTTAATTACCAGATTAACAGATGATTGCACTTCTTTTAACTTAGTTGACGAGGAAGATAATTAAACATGCTAAGAAGAGACTTTCTTAAATTACTGGGATTAGGAGCGGGAGTAATAGCTCCAATTAAATTTTAAAATATGATAATTAGAACTGAATTAAAAACAAACGATCCAGAAATGCTAAGTGGTGCGGTATATGTTTTTACCGATACAGGTAATTTTATCGCACTAGAAAAAACAGCACTATTAGATAATGACTATAAGGTATCCTCTTATCATTGTATGGTATCAGGAATTACTGTTATCGAGAAAGATTGGAAAGCCTTAAAACTTCACCTTGACACTTTAATATTAAATCACAATGTTACCAGCAATAATTAAAAAATTCTTTTCACCACAGATAGTTCTTAAAGATGAGGACTCTAAGGCTATAGCTATTGCTCAAGTTAAAGCCCTAGCAGAAGTGTCTAATAGCTTTAAACAGATAGCAGAGTTTGTCACTGGAGAAGGATTGAAAGAAACATTAAAAGGAAATGCAAGATACAACGCTGTCAATGCTGCTTTGTCTGGTCTTACTAGCAATGCTGGTAGAATGGGATTAAATGCTGCCACTATGAAGCAAGATGCTATTGATACTGTTCACAGGGTTGAGGAGTTCCACAAGACTTATGAACGTGTTATAGCAGAAAGAAATAATGGCGAAGAGTTTGACGAAGAGATTTATAGTGCTGAAGAATTAGCAAAATTTAATAAGTAAAAGGATATTATGAATCAAATTGAATTTATTAAGATGGGAATAAGAGTTTGTTTTTAGGGAGATACTAAATGACAGGATATAAAAGCTATTATTATGTGATTAGAAAGGGCAAGAGTTGGGAGATCTATTCAACATGTTGTAAAGATTGGATGTTTATAAAGTGCTATGAATCTTACGATGAAGCATTAAAAGCGATAAATGAGAAACAGACCAGAGCATGACTTACAATGCTCGATAATCCACTGGGCAAAATTGCACGAAAGGCAATATCCAGAACTAGAGTTTTTATTTGCGATACCGAACGGAAGTTATAAGAGTGCTAAAAGTGCTAAGGAGTTTCAGGAAGAAGGATTAAAAAGCGGTGTTCCTGATTTATGTTTACCAGTGCCAAGAGGTGGATATGGGGCTTTATATATAGAACTAAAAAGCAAGCAGGGGAAAGTATCAGAGACTCAAAGACATTGGTTAAATGGATTGATGAAGTTAGGGAATCTTTGTTTAGTTGCGAATACTTATGAGCGAGTTACGCAAGTTATAATTGATTATTTAAAAGGAAAATATGAGCAGAATAAAAATTAAGAAATCACCAACAGCAGATACTAGGACATGTGACGTAACTACTGTTGACAAATAAACACTATTAAATTCAAGTCGTCAGCATATTACAGATTCAGAAGGAAAATATGGATGCATTGATGACTATTTAAAAGAGTGTTTCTCAGAACTTTATAAACTTAAGGAGATGAACGAATATGGAGGAATGGGGAATGTTAATCATGATGTCCTGTATAGGCATCGCATTAATAGTTAAAGTTTACAAGGAGAAATAATTATGTATTTTGGAAAAGAAACTTTTTTTGATAAATTTTTTTGGCTTTTAGTTTTGATTGTATTTCCAATTTTAGGTGCGTGGAAAATATGCGAAATTATTGAGTGGCTTTATCAGCACGTAGATATTAATTTTATTTAAAGGAGATTTATGACAAACACAGGACAAGACGCTATCGGACTACTACACAAAAACTACCCAGTTAAAAAACTAATCAAGTATTCCGATGTAGGATCGACAATCGGAACACTAATAGATACAACTTTTGCTGATAGATTAGATACCCTAAGAACAGTTTTAGACTCTGGAAAGTTCGATAAGTTGTTGGTTGACCTACTTAACAATACGGCGATTAGAAATAATAAACTTTATCCAACAGAAATGTTGAGAGTTTATTCAGGTGGTCAAAAAGGACTAGCAGAAATCAACAGAGATGCAAAAGACTACAACAGCAAATTATATCGCTTAGTCGATAAGCAAATTAAAAGAGTAGAATCTCTAAAAATATCACAAGATAGAATTAAAGTATCAGGATTACTAGAGCATAACTTAGATGTAGAAGGGGCTACCTTTCTTACTTATTATATACGTAGAGCAGGTTTTGAGGCGGTGGATTCTCCGATGACTCCTAGCTACTCTCCATTGCCTGATGTAATTAATGAAGTTCATGGTAATGGTAATCGTGGAGAATCAAGAAGCAATGATGGTATGAATTTCTTTGATGCTAACCTTTTTGAAGATGGCTATTACTCAAACGATCCAGAATACGCATTAGACTGGACGCATGAGGATAACGGCAACTATACAGGGTTAAAAGTCTTTGTTCCACCTAGAAATAGAACTACTTTTCCCACTGATGACCAATTTAGAACAAGATTGTATTTAAGAAGAAATGGAATAGGAACTAAGCCCCCAAAAATTACAGGGGCGAATCCATGTAAGGGTAAGGAGCTATGGAAAACTTTTGCAGAGGATTATAAGACAAAAGATCCTAGAGGATCTAAGCCGATGTTTATCAGTAAATCTAAGGCGGACAAAATTAAAGCGATTTCTATAGAAACAGGAAAGCAAATAGGTTTTCTAAAATTCTGCGGATCTTTTGACGGCTATAACGAAAAAGGATGGTTTAGGCATTATTTGGGTTCAGGTAGTGGGGAAACGGCCCTACAGCTACTACAAAAAAATAATGGCAAAGAATGGATTATCATCACCGATGGCAGAACTAAGTGGATTGTCAACATCATTAGAAGAAACGGATATTACAGGATTAAATAATATGAAAATACTATTAACAATAATACTAATAATATTTAGCTTAACGGCACAAGCTGAAACAGTTACTCTTCATTTTATTAATGCCGTAAACAAATATTCAGAAGATCGACAAACTGCACTAAGGGTTTTTAGAAAAACTAAAACTAGAGTTAAATCCGAACTTGGTTTTATAGATTTAAAGCTAGGTAGGTATCAAGAAGTTAAAATGAAAAGAGACTGGAACTATAAGTTAAACTGGAAATTAGAAAATCCAATCTATACAGAATCAGATAGGCTTTTAACGATTTTTGAAAGATACATAGATAAAAGACCTTCTAAGCAAGATATTGTTATATTCTTAATTCCAACAAAATTGGCGTCAGCTTCAGGGGCTACTAATAAAACTTGTATTAAAAACAAGACTTACCAACCAATAACTTTTATTACATTTCAAACGTGGAAGCATTTGACTGATCCAGATTCTCCAAACTTGGCTATCTTACTACATGAGTTAGGACATGACTTTGGAGCAACGCATGACTACCAGAATAATAAAAGTTTAATGACGCCGTATGCTGGAATGGGAGATGCTTTTTTTAATGGTAAACATACGCCAACTTATTCGACGTATTCAATTAATCAGATTAACGCTTGTTTTAGGAAATAAAATGGAAAATATAATTAGTAAAAAATATAAAGTTGAAATAACTGAAATAACAACTTTTACTGAGAAGGAGGTTGTAAATTTTATAACCTCAAAAACTTTAAAGGGAAAAATTAAAGTTGATGGTGGATATAGTCGTGACGAAGTGAAAGACTTGTTTGATGAGACTTATAAAACAGAAGAGGTTGAAAAAACAAAAATCAAAGAAAGACAAATTTTTGACCAGACTGTAGACGATCTAAGTTTAACAAGTGTAATAAAAGCTATTAATGGCATATAATGAAAATAACAATAGAAAGATTTACTAAGAACGCTTTTCCTCAACTTGGGATAGTTTCAATAGAGGAAGTCCCTTTTTGTTTTTCACTGGAACTACCAGATAAAGGCAATGAGAAGTTAGTGTCCTGTATCCCTAGTGGTAAATATATTTGCAGAAGAACTTACAATAGAAAGACCACTGGAAAGTTGTTAATTGACACTACGTTTGAAGTGTTAAAAGTTCCTAATCGTTCAGGAATTTTGTTTCATGTTGGCAATACGATGAAAGATACTAATGGATGTATCCTTTTAGGGCAAAGAGTAGACTTTGAAAAATTTTCTGTTTTAGACTCGACAAAAGGGTTCTCTCAATTTATAACAAGAACTAGGGATGTTAATGAGTTTTTGTTAGAGATATATGAGTCACGATTTTGAAACAGAGAAAAATTTGATTGAAATAGTCAGAGAGAGTAACGCCTCTGTGCGTGAAGCATTGAATTTGCAGTCATCTAATTTATCACAGTTAGTTGAGTTGCAGAAGAAATCTTTACCAATCTCTTTGGTATTCTTAATGTTTGCTACACTGTTGGCTGTAATTTTCGGCAAAGAGTGTATAGAATGGTTCTTTGGTCATTCTATTAATCCAGTGAAAATTGGAATAAATTAAAAGGAATAATTTATGTTTAACTTTATTAAAAAACTATTCGTTGAATTAGCTGAAAATGGGAAGATGTTGTTAGGATACCTCTTGCAAGAGATTCCTGGATTAACAGACTATCCTGGACTTGTATCAGCAATACAGGAAGTGTTGGCGAATCCAACCAGAGAGAATTTTATTAAGTTTTTAATTCAAGCTTTAATGGCTGGTGCTGCTGGTCATAGAGCAATTAAAATTGTTACAAAAATATTAAAGATAGGTTAAATATGACAAAAGAAGAAGAAGAGTTAAAGAAGGAACTAACGGAAAGATTGCAGGGAGTAGAAAAGCAATGGGTAGAGGATTTTAAAACTCCGTTTGAGCCAGAGTATTTTTTCAAATGGGCTAAGGCTGAATTAGAAAAAAGAAAGATTGAGTTTGTTAATAACAGATTAGAGTCAATTGGTAATCCAAGAAACTCTACTAAATCTCAATCTAAACTTATAAAATTAATTGAATTTGCAAATGAACGATACACAAGACCTACCGAACAAGTATCTGCTCAAGGGAAACAAACCGCAGATAGTGGAAACATATCTGGAAAAGTCAGTAAACCAGTCGGATAAGATTGCTAGACATCTAACGGCACAAGAGCTAAAGCTTAATCCTGATAAGGTTGAGATGGTCTTAAAGGAAGCTGGAGCAAATATTGTTGCTGAGAGATTAAAGAATGAGGTTAAGCAAAAGGTTATAGAAGATAAAGTTCCCTTGCTTTGTGACATTGTTGGGAATACTCTTGAAGCCATTAAAAGCTGGTCAAGAGAGTTTATTTCCAGCAATCGTCATTTAGACATGTCAGTATCAGAAGCTAAACAATTGACTGGCATGGTTAAGGACATGAACGAGTTAATAAGACTAGAAAAAGGTCAATCAACACAAAATATTGGAGTATTGCACGCCCACGCCAATATTACATCAGACCAAGCTACACAAATACTCACTGAATATAAGGCACTAGATCCTTTATTATCTACAGTAGAGCAAGTTACGGATGAGTCAAAATCAGAATAATGTAGTTGAAGCAGTAAGACTAAATGCACTTCATACTAGAATGAGAGATGTTTTAAACATTACTCTTCATGCTGGGCAAATACAAATGGCTCGTGCCTATTTCGTTGAAGGTAAGAAGATTATAATGTCTCAATGGGGTAGAAACTGTGGAAAGTCAGCTTGTGATTTGTATATAGCTTGCAGAGCTGCAATGACAAGATCTAATTTCGAGATCTACATAATCCTTCCTCAAAAAGAACAAGCAGAAGATATTTATTGGCAACCTAAAAGACTTCAAACTTTTGCTCCACCAGAATACATCACCAACATATCAGAAACCAACATGACCCTTACTTTTGACACTGGCTCAACTATTACT
>Ga0208916_10001460_pt1 | contig 10183 bp, 3 predicted proteins | sample DEB19_08_DNA_5_FD_184523 | JGI IMG/M metagenome (GOLD analysis project Ga0208916, IMG submission 184523) | Aqueous microbial communities from the Delaware River and Bay under freshwater to marine salinity gradient to study organic matter... | ecosystem: Environmental > Aquatic > Marine > Coastal... | reverse complement strand
TAATTTTAAGGACTGCCAGTTTTCTCCCGCATCAATTGAGAAGTATACTTGGTTTTCTGACCCTGCAAATAATAATCCTTTTCTTACCGCATCTTCTCTAACAGAGTTGATAGGCTCTGCAGGAATTCCTTTTGTTATTTCTTTCCAAGTAGCACCACCGTCTGTGGTTTTATAAATATGCGCAGTCATGTCGTCCAATCGAATTCTATTTACTGCAACGTAGGCTGTATTATTATCAAATCGGCTTGCCTCAATCATGGAAATTTTACTCCATGAACTAATAGCTGCAGGCGTTATATTTTTCCAAGTAGCACCGCCGTCTTTTGTAATATGTAATAAGCCGTCGTCTGTGCCTGCCCAAATGGTATTAATATCTTGATAGGAAGGAGCTAGTGCATATACCACACCTCTTCTTTTCATTTTTTGTAATTCTGCTGTATTATAAACTCCAACATTGGAAGGAATATCCCAAGCTTCTCTCGACAAGTCTGGACTAATTTTTTCCCAACTATCACCACCGTTTTGCGTTTTGAAAATAATATTTCCTGCAAAATATAATGTCTTATTATCTACGGGTGAAAATAAAACTGGAGCTGTTCTTATAAATCTAACATCACCAGATCGAACTGGTTCTGGAGAAATATTTTGAACTTGACCTGTTCGCTTATCAAATTTTGTAATTTTTCCGCCATATATAATATTAGGATCTAGTGGGTCTGGCGCGACATATCCATATTCTTCTACGCCTACCGGATGCCATTCTCTAAAACTAATATTGCCGTCATTCGACCTGGAAGCAATACCTACCGATCCGCTTTCTTGTTGACCGCCATATACATTATAAGGATATGAATTATCTGTACTTACATGATAAAACTGAGCAGTAGCTTGATTATACCAGCTTGAGTAGGTTTCCCCTCCATTCACTGTAACAATTCCACCTTGGTCTAAACCGATTGCCATAATTTTTGGATTGTTTGGGTTAATCCATATTCTGTGGTAATCGTCTCCTCCTGGTGCACCTTTTATGCCAGTCCAGTTTTTTCCTCCGTCCATGGTTTTCCAAACAACCACATTCGCTGAGTATACAATATCCTCGTTAGTTGGATCACATTTTACTTCTGCAAAATCACTTCCTCTTCCCCATAATCTTGAATCACTAGTTAATAGATACCAATGTTCTCCAGCATCATCACTTCTGTATAAGCCTCCATTCTTTTCTGCGTCTACAGTTGCATACATTCTTTTTGAGTTAGAAGGTGCAATGGTAAATCCAATTCTTCCTAAACCATCTTCGGTAGTAGTTGGTAATCCTGCAGTTACTTGCTTCCAGGTATTACCGCCATCCAATGATTTATATAAACCGCTTGCTTTCCCATTCCAAGATCCATTCTCCCAAGGTCCTTGTCTTGCCGCCCAAATGGTTGCGAAAATTATTTGTGAATTATTAGGATCTATTTCTACTTGAACTGCTCCTGTATTTTCGTCAATGTATAAAACCTGTTCTAGCGTTTTTCCGCCATCCAAACTTCTGTATACTCCTCTTTCTTTATTTGGTCCATATGGATGTCCAAGTGCTGCAACAAAAATTCTGTCTGCATTTTTTTTATCAATACTAATGCCGCCAATTTGTTGTGCATCATGTAATCCTAAATTGGTCCAAGTTTTACCTGCATCATTTGATTTATACAATCCATTACCAATTGACAAGTCAGGTCTTTGAATACCCTCTCCACTGCCTACATATACGATATTAGGATTAGAAGGTGCTACCGCAACATCACCCACCGAACCCGTGTTCTCACTGTCAAAAATAGGATTCCAAGTATGGCCATAGTCGTTTGTTTTCCATACCCCGCCGTTATTTACGCCAATGTAAAATACATTAGGTTGAGAAGCAACTCCTGCTACTCCCACTGTTCTACCAGCTCTGTGTGGGCCAATCATGCGGTATCTCAATCCATTTAATAAACTTGGATTAATGGTTTGGGCCAATAATGCAGAAGAAATTAAGGTTGTAATAATTGCAAAGAGCCCTTTTTGAAAATGCTTCATAGTAAATATTTAAGTACAATAAATATACTAAATAATCAAAGGATATAATTTACAAATGGTATTATTAATTATCAGTAAATTCATATCCAATATCATTGATATTAAAATCATACACAATGAAAAAACAATTACTATTTGTATTATTAATAATTGGAGGTTTTGTAAATGCACAAGAAAATAAACATCCATTTAATGCATTGCCATTTCGCTTTATTGGGCCAGACGGCAATCGTGCCATTGCGGTAGTAGGCGAGCCTGGAAATTCAATGGTTTCTTATGTTGGAGCTGCTAGTGGTGGAATATTTAAAACCACAGACGGTGGCATTCATTGGAACCCAATTTTTGATCAAATGGATAATTCATCCATTGGCGCATTAGCTATTGCAGCTAGCAATCCAAAGCATGTTTGGGCAGGTACGGGTGAGACTTTTGTAATTAGACCTGCACATGCAAATGGTAATGGAATATATAAGTCTATCGACGCCGGTAAAACATGGAAAAACATGGGCTTAAAAGAGACGGTATTAATTAGCAAAGTCATAGTGGATCCTACCGATACCAATACGGTGTATGTTGCCGCAATGGGACATATGCATGGTGCACAACAAGAACGCGGTGTTTATAAAACAACCGATGGAGGGGAACATTGGGAACGCATTTTATTTGTGGATGCCAATACTGGTTGCATAGATTTATCACTGAATTTATCAAATCCTAAAAATTTAGTAGCTGCTATGTGGCAGGTGGACCTTAAAACATGGAATTTAAATAGTGGCGGCCCAGGTAGTGGATTTTATAAAACGATAGATGGTGGATTGCATTGGACCCTTATGAATAATGGATTACCTGGCGGCGCGCAACATCCGATTGGAAAGACGTCTATAGATTTTGCTCAAAGTAATCCTGCTACAATTTATGCATTGGTAGAAGATAAAGTACCCGGTTTATATAAATCAATTGATGGTGGGGATACTTGGAAATTAATGTATGAAAGTCATTCGATGGCGCAACGTGCAGCTTATTATACAAGGGTAAGAGTGTCTTCACAGGATGAAAATAAATTATATACCATTTGTGTAACTGTCATGGAGTCTAAGGATGGTGGAAAAACATTTAATGGTAATGGTTCTTATGAACCTGGAGGTGACAATCATGATATTTGGTTTGATCCAAAAAATGCAGATAGAATTATGGTAGCGCATGATGGTTGTTTGAATATGAGTTTTAATGGAGGGAAAACCTGGAATAATATTAATCTACCTATTGCACAAATGTATCACGTAGCAGTAGACGATATGGTACCTTATCATGTCATGGGCAATAGACAGGACGGTTATTCATACAGAACAGCAGCTATTAGTATGCAGGGTTATATTCCATTAGGCTTGTGGGAATCGGTAGGGGGCTGTGAAAGTGGATTTGCACAACCAGATCCTTTTGATAATAATATTATATGGTCAGGATGTTATGATGGTGGATTAGACGTTACAGATGTTCGAACTGGCTATTCACATGACGTTCGCGCATGGCCCGAAGCAGGCTATGGATGGGCGCCAAAAGACATGAAGTATCGTTGGCATTGGAATTATCCAATGGCGGTGTCTAAACATCAAAAAGGGGTAGTGTATGTTGGAAGTCAATATGTTCATAAAACTAATAATAAGGGAATGTCATGGAATATTATTAGTCCCGATTTGACAACGAATGACAAATCGCACCAACAAAATTCTGGCGGGATAAATGCAGACAACTTGATGACATTTGATGGTTGTACTTTATATGTGATAGCAGAGTCACCCAAGCAAAAAGGTATTTTATGGACTGGTAGTAATGACGGACAAATTCAAGTCACTACCAATGAGGGTAAAACCTGGACCAATGTAACTGCTAATATAAAAGGAATTGCACCCTGGGGAACCATTAGAAGTATTGACCCTTCCAACTTTGACGCAGCAACTGCTTATATAAGTATTAGCTATCAACAATTAGGAGACTTTAAACCCTATATTTTTAAGACAACAGATTTTGGTAAAACCTGGAAAAATATTGGAGCAGGAATTCCTGTTTCAAATAGTTCCTTCGTACATCATATCAAAGAAGATCCTGCACAAAAAGGTTTATTATTTGCAGGCACTGACAATGGCTTATACATAAGCCCGAACGACGGTGACATTTGGGTTCAATTAAAAAACAACTTGCCTCCTGCACCAGTATATTATATGGCAGTTCAGAAAAACTTTAAGGATTTAGTAATTGCTACTTATGGAAGAGGATTTTATATTTTAGATGACATTACGCCAATACGCGCTTGGAGCAAAGGTTTTGGTAAAAACAAAGTGGAATTAATTTCGCCAAGAAATGCCTATCGATTTAGTTTTAAACCTGGAATTCATACCGAGTCTTCTTTAGTAAGTGGGCAAAATCCACCAGAGGGTGCGAGTATCAATTATTATTTAAGTGATAGTTTGTCCGCTGCTCCATTTATATATGTATTAAATAAAAAAGGAGATACCATACAAACCATAAACGGAACTAATAAAAAAGGAATCAACCGAATTTGGTGGGATCTTGCTCATGATGCAATTCAATTGCCTTCCTTAAAAACTATTCCCGACAATAAGTCTTTTGTTAAATTAGACTCATTAGGTAATAGAGCTATTTTTATTTATGACTTGGACATTGGTCCAGGATTAAATCCAATAAGAGTTCCATCTGGCGTTTATACTATTGTACTTAAAGCAGGTGATATCCAACAAACACAGTTCTTGACTTTATTAAAGGATCCTAATTTACATTCTCTGGATACGGATATTCAAGCACAGTATCAATTTGGGTTACAACTAAACGCTTCCGTAAAAAAATGCTTAGCCTTGATAGAGAAATTGGAAAATAAAAGAGCGAATTTATTTGCACAAAATACGAGTGTGTCATTGAACGAAGAAAAGTTACTCTATACTATTGAGTGCAAATTATTTGATGCTCATCTTACTGGAGCAAGAATGGATATATTTAGGAATCCAGCTAGAGTATTAGAAAGACTATTAACCATTACCAAAGAAAGTCAAGCAGTGGGTGCCGATTTTGCACCCACTACTCAACAACAAAAAGTATTTCTTTCTTTGAAAAACGAATTAGATAAAATAGAAAAAGAAGTATTGAACCTGCGATTATAATTTATTTTTTTATTAAACTGGTATCCATTTCCCAGTTGTCTGTTCTAAATAAATTTAAGGGCAAGCCTTCTTTATTAAATACATTTCCAATAGCAGTGTTGCTAAAACTATAACGCACTGCTATTGGATTTTTTATGCCTTTATTAGTAACTATAATCGTATTACCCACAATTTTTGCTTGCGCAGGAATAAATATTTTATCTGCTCCAGCAATTTGGAATTGACTAATTTCTTTGTCCTTACAAATTAAACCTCCACCAATATTGTCTAATTGGATAATAACTTTGTCTTTGTCTAAACTATAAGATTTATATAACGGGCCATTTGCTAGAATCTGACTAAATCCGTAGGTATTGTGTAAGGCTAAATTTGCTAATCTAGCAGCTACTTCTATTTTACGGGTAGGATGTATATTATTCGTATCAGGAACTAAATCGCTAAGTACTACCATTCCGGTATTTGTATGTAAAGCCGATTTTGTTTGCGCTTCTCTTAATAAAGCGCCAATATTTAAACGTTCATATGAAAAAGGTCCAATCTGCATAAAGTAAAATGGAAAATCTTTTTTCCATGCCAATCTCCATGCGTCTATCATACCCGTAAATAATTGTTCATATGCATAATGCGAACCTGTATTACTTTCTCCTTGGTACCAAATAACACCAGCTATGGTGTAATTAGTAAGCGGAGCAATCATGGCATTATAGGTAATTGCAGTTTTACTAGACCACCAAGGGAAATCGCTTAATTCGGCCGCCCCCTTTTTAATTATTGGGCTTGTATTAATTACATACTCAGGGGTCCATGTTTCTGCTGGAGTGCCACCCCAGTTTGCGTTAATCAATCCTACCGAACCATTTAAATTTGCCTGCAAATTTTTACCAAAAAAATAGCCAATCGCACTAAAATGTTTCATGTCTTCTGGATTACATACTACCCATTTTGCATCTATATTTTCTTGAGGGTATTCTGAAGTTGATTTAGGAACGTAAAAGAATCTAATATTGGTGTTGGTTGCATTAGGGGCCTCGTCTTTAGTTTCTTGTAAACCTTGATCCCCAGACCATTCCATATTGCTTTGACCACTACATACCCAAACCTCTCCTACCATAACGTCTTCTAAAATAATTGTGTTCTCTCCAATAATTGAAATAGTATAAGGTCCGCCAGCTTTAGGTGTTAAAATTTCAGTACTCCATTTAGCACCATTATTTGTTTCAGCCACATATTGAGTAGTGTCCCAACTTGGTTTAATAGTTACTTTTTCGGCGGGCGATCCCCAGCCCCAAATTTTAATTTTTGACTTTTGTTGAACAACCATATGTGAACCAATGATATTGGGTAAGCGGATATTACTAAAGGCATTAGTGGAAATTACTAGTAGTAGCAATACAAATAAAATGGGCTTGATAATTGCGTTGTTTTTCATAAGAAATTTTTATTTTAATTTATTTATTCCACCAATACGTGAATTTTAATACCACTGCTCTATTTTTTACAAATACAGGTCCGATATAATAATTGTCGGTATACACTATAAATAAATCAGATGCTGGTTTGTATCTCCATTGAAACCTAGTATTGAAATTTATATTTTTTGTTTGTTCATTGTATTGAAAGAAAGTAGTGAAGAATAATTTATTTGTCATAGTCACGTCCACTTTAGGACCCACTAGTAAGAAATTATTATTTCCCCAAGGTTGTGGTAATCCAATATGATTGAAAGTGCTTGATAAATCAATATTTACAAATGGTTGTATACGGTAACCAACATTTGCAGTTACACTAAATAAAGAACCGTCAGCATAATATCCACCAACTCTACTAGACAAGGCATAAGTAAATTTATGTTGTGGTGCAGAAATCAAATCAAATCCAGTTGAGCTCCATTGATGAATGGTATGAGCAGCCAATGGCGTCTTGCCAATTCTAGTTGGATCGAATGGAGATAATAATTCTACATAATCATTTTGTGCAACAGCAGCAATAGTGGTTTTATTTCTGAAAGTGACTAGGTAGGTAAATAACTTAGTATTATCTGTTTGGCCAAGTGAGGTGTTAAAATAAAAAGTAGAATTAAATTGTGGACCATGGCTTAATACCGCACCACTATTTGGGAAAAATAATCTTGTAATACTAGGACTAATTTTTACATAGTTGTTTCTTGGAACATAACCCACTTCAGCATTGTAGTTGTTTCCAACTAATTCATGTTGCCATGAAATAATCCATTTTTTAGTACTGTATTGCAAGTTGGCAGCATTCATCATGTCGTTACCATTCTTGTCGGGCGTAATAGATTTTATAAAAATTGTTTTACCAGACCAAGTATTATTTTTAGGAGCTAATAGAAATTCAAATCCAAAATTTCTATTGAATGCATTTCCTTGTTTTGTGGAAGAATAGTCTAATGCTGTTTTGTCAATATAGAAAAATTCAACACTCGATTTTTTAAATAATTTTCTTTGTATAGCAAGCACTGCAAAGTTCTGAGCCATTGTAGAACTTGCGTTGTCGGCACCTGTTTTCATATCCATCAAACCAATACGCCAATCTTTATTCAGTCTTCCACTCATTCTCGCGCCAAAATCAATAGGTGTTGCTAGTCCAATTCTTCTAGAGAAAAAAGGACGCACATTTTCAAAACCTAAATTAGAAAACAAGTCTGCGTTTTCTAAAAAGAATTGTCTTTTTTCTGGAAAGAATAATTCGAATCTACTCAGATTGGTTACTTGTCTGTCTACTTCTACCTGCGAAAAATCTGGATGAATTGTTAAGTCTAAGTTTAAAGAAGAATTCAAACTAATTTTTGCATCCATTCCAAAATCGGTATTATAATTAGTTGGAAGATTGGTTTTAACCCCTGCATTATTTGCAAACTCTTTAGAGACACTTGATTTTACATAGGGAATTAAGGAAAAATTATTTTGATGTTCAGGTAAAGGAGCATCCCAAACTAAAGTGCCTGTATAAGCTAAAGAAGCTGTTGGAAAATACCTTGGAACGGGAGCCCAACTTGATTTTTCGGTAGTGATTAAATCGTTTCTACTAAAATTGATACCCCATTCCATAATACCTGCTTTATAACGAATGGACTTAAAGGGAATAGCAGCCTCCCAAGTGTATTTGGTATTGTCGTTTGTAATTTCTGAAGTCCATTTATTGTCCCAGTTTAAATCCACACTTCCACCTTCAAACATGGTTCCGTCCCATTGTGCACCTGCTGAGTTTGCGCCAAATGCAAATCCATTTGTCAAATCTGCATAGGTGTCTATAAAAGCTATAAAATTATCATTCTTTGTGAAATTCCAATCTCGTTTTAAAGACTCCACCATGTCCAAGCCCGCTCCCACCTTATAGCAGGTTGCAATAATGTATAAATTATTATCATCGTAAGTCATTCTTACCTGTGTAGGTACTTTTGCTTTACTGGTATCCATTGGTTGTACCATTTTAAAGCTTTCTGCTACCTCTGCTGTATTCCAAACCGACTCAAGCATCATACCGTCAACTTTAATAGCTTGGGTAGTTTTATGAATATGGTATTTAAAGCCAGCGTTTATTTTTTGTGCTGTTCCAATAGTAGTCAAAGAGAGTAAGCAAAGTGCAAGGGAGATTGTTTTAAGTTTCAACGTAGGCATTTTTCAAGTTAAGCAATAGCAAAATTGGTATCGAAGCTTAAATTTAAAGTTTTTCAACCTAATAAAATTATTTATACCTTTATAATACACCAACGAAAAATCCAATGGCACAGAACAGAAGGTCTTTTTTAAGCATGGCTGCATTGTCTGCAGGTGCAATGACATTTAGCAATCAAATTTTTGGTAACAATGTAAATAGTACACATTTAGAAGTGGACTTACATAGTGCTATTGCTCGTTTAAAGCCTATGACGGACGACGTTGTACCCATCACGGTGGAGGAACGCAAACAACGTATAGTAAAGGCACAGCAGTTAATGGACCAACATAAAATTGACGCTATCTTTTTAGAAGGTACTGTTTCTTGTACTTATTTTACAGGAATGCGTTGGGGGCAAAGTGAAAGAACATTTGGTATTGTGATTCCTGCAAAGGGGTCTATAACTTATATCTGTCCTAAGTTTGAGGAAGACAGAGCTATGGAATTAATTAATCCTGTATTTGGTAATGAAGTGCGTTGCTGGGAAGAGCACGAGAGCCCTTATGCTGTTATTTTTGGTACTATAAAAGACAAAGGAGTTAAGCATAAAAGAATTGGCATGGAAGAAAGAGTTCGTTTTTTCATTGCTGACGGTGTTAAAAAATTAGCGACTGGCTTTGAAGTAGTAGACGCTACTCCTATTACTGCAGGATGTAGAATGTATAAGACTAAGGCAGAAATTGCATTAATGCAAAAAGCAAATGACGTAACTATTGAAGCTTATAAAGCTGCATTTGCAACTATTCGTCCAGGAATGTCACAAACTGAATTGAGTAATAATATTTCAGCTGCATTTAAAAAGCTAGGATATAATGGTGGAGCTTCTGTACAAGTTGGAAAGTATTCTGCTTTGCCACATGGAAGTATTGTTCCTCAAACAATTTTAGAGGGAGATGTAGTGATGATAGACGGTGGTACTAGCTGTGAAGGCTATGCTTCGGATATTACAAGAACAATTGTAGTTGGTAAACCAACACAAAGACAAACTGATGTTTGGAATTTAGAACAGCAAGCACAAAATGCAGCTTTTGATGCAATAAAGATTGGTGCTGCTTGTGAAGTAGTTGATGCAGCTGCAAGAGCAGTAATTGAAAATCACGGCTTTAATAAAGGGTATAAATTACCAGGCTTGCCACACAGAACAGGTCATGGTATTGGAATGGAAGGACATGAGTGGACTAATTTTGTAAAAGGAAATAAAACACCAATTTCGGTAGGCATGTGTTTTAGCGACGAACCTACAATTTCAATACCAGGAGAATTTGGTATTAGAC
>Ga0208916_10001456_pt1 | contig 10192 bp, 9 predicted proteins | sample DEB19_08_DNA_5_FD_184523 | JGI IMG/M metagenome (GOLD analysis project Ga0208916, IMG submission 184523) | Aqueous microbial communities from the Delaware River and Bay under freshwater to marine salinity gradient to study organic matter... | ecosystem: Environmental > Aquatic > Marine > Coastal... | reverse complement strand
CGAGATTTAATCAAAGAGAACATGGTCCAAGCAAACGACTGAAGATCGATATTTGGCCAGTGTAGAGGGTTTATCCGTGACGATTTACATCTTTACATTCGTCATACTATTGGCAAATAACAGGCGACATCTTTGTCATTATTTTGGCGATGCAGCTTCAGCCAATAGGGTCTGCGCCAACAGTGCAATCGGTTTGTCAAACCGTTCAGGCCGATCACCGGGAACGAAAAGATATGAGCGATCTATGGACATCAACATTCCTCCATCAGCTTAATGAGTGGCGTCAGCCGTTATCCGCTGGTTCAGCAACAAGACCACGCCACAAACTGCTGCAGCGATCATCAAAGCTAAAAACCCTGCGCGGTACGTGCCAAAAAAACTCGACATGGCACCAAACACCGGCGCCCCCACCACCACACCCAAATAAGTGAAGGCCAACGTGCCACCGGTCGCCATGCTGGCCTTACCTTTGGGTGCTTGGCGGGCCACTTCGGCCAAGTAGATGCCGTTCCAGCCAATGGCTGATGCGCCAAAGATGGTCAAAATAACCCAGACCCAGACCTGCGGTGTATTGGCAGTCAAAAATGCGGTTGCCAAAGCGCTGAGGGCCATCAGCCCTCCCAGCAATGCCAGCGTCTGCGATGCACCCAACCAGCGATCAGCCACATAGCCCCACGCTACGCGCCCGATCACACCACCGGCTTGCGTGAAGGACAACGCGACCCCTGCACCGACCAAACCATACGACAAATCATCATATAAATAAGTCACCAGGTACGTGCTGAGCGACAACTGCACCATCGAAAAACCAAATGAACAACCGGCCATGGTGGCCAGAGCACGGTGAGCGAACACGAGCCGAATCGGCTGAGCAAAACTACCCAACCGGAAGGACTGACCGACTTGGCGATCAGCATCAAACTCGACGCGTAAAGACTGTGCGAACAATGCACACACCATACAAGCCGCAGCCACGATAACCAGACTGACTTGCCAATTAAAGTTCAGCAGCAACAAGGGGACGATGACACCCGCCATCATGCCGCCCAAAGGAACACCGGTTTGTTTGACCGAAAAAACCAGCGACATTTGGTGCGGCGGTGTGGTTCGCGCTAGCAGATGCGAACTGGCAGGCGTGATGGGACCGTAGCCCCAACCAATCAGCACGGCCCCCATAAAAACCGCGGGTAACCAAGGCACAGCGCACAACAGCAGACCCGATGCGCAAATCAGCAAGCAGAACTGACTCACTCGAATGGGCCCCAGACGTGCGACAGTTGCGCCCGCCAAAAGGGTCGACATCAACGCACCGCCGTAGCTGATGGCAATGAACAAACCAACCAAGGCCGGAGAAACGGCCAAGGCTTTGGCGGCAACGGGTGCCATCACCGGAAGTGTGAGAAGGGCCATGGATGCCATGGCTTGAATCAACAAGGTGATCAGAAGCGGTCCCCAACGGCTCATCAAGAAGCGCCCCACTCGCGACGCAATACGGTGCTGTAGCTGAAACGGTCGGCCGCGTGCGTGCTGTTGGCCAGCTCTACGAGTTGCCCTAATCGGTTGCGGTAGCGCCGGCTGATCCACAGTCCCGGACTGCGCACAGGTGCGTCCAGTGCCGCTGCGATATCCCGGCCCAAAGCCACGGCTCGGATTTCTTGCTCAACCGCCACGATGACCTCGCCAAACTGCTGCTCGATCGCGGCATGCACGGCGCCACTGAGCGGGCCGACCAGGCCTTTGACAGAACGGAACGCCGGGTGAACCCAAATATCGGAAAAGCTCAAGGGCTTCTCCTGATCTTTGGTGTGCCGGCGACCACTCAGGTGCAACCAAGTTTCTCCTGCGGTAGCTTCCAGCATCTGCGCTTGCGCCGAATCAATTTCAAGCAACGCCCTCGCCTCAATCACCAGCGTCGTGTCAGTGGCGTATTGGTACAAATCGACGACGTCAGCGGTGCGCTGCCGGTAGGCCATGGTGGGCGTGCGGGAACAAACCGTCGTTCCCACGCGCGGTTGGCGTATCACCAGACCCAACTGAACCAAACGTTTGACGGCCTCACGCGCGGTAGAACGACTGACGCCAAACTGATCACACAGTTCATATTCGGTGGGCAACAAAGAACCCACCGGATAGCGTTCGCTTTCAATTTCGTTCAACAGCGTTTGCGCCAGTTGAAGGTAACGCGGCTGGCTCGCCGACAACGCCAAACCCCGCGAAAAAGTAGTCGGGTCAGCTGATGCAGCAAGGGTCATATGACGGATTTTTGACGGAGTTTTTCAAGTGAAGGACTATCGTAACCGGCCTCGCGCAAAATTGTCTCAGTGTGCTCACCCATCGTCGGTGCAGGACGCACCGGATGCGACCCTGCACGTACCGGTGAGGCCACCATGCGCACAGGACCATCCGGGTGCTCAAAGTCCAGCAGGCGTTCCTGCTCGGCCACAAAGCCGCTGTCAAGCGCCTGCGCCACGTCATACACCGGTGCCACCGGCACCTTGCCCGCCAGCCGTTCAATCCACGCTGCTGTCGTCGCAGTTTGCAACACGGCATCGACATCAATGGTCAGTTGATCGCGATTGGCCAGACGGTCCTTGAACGACTTGTAAGCGTCGCAGACAGCCCACTCTGGCTTCCCGACTTCGCGCGAAAAAACGCCCCAGAACTTTTCCTTGTTGCACATCAGAAAGATCCAGCCGTCTTGCGTCCGGTACAACTGGCTGGGGGTCAGTGAAGGATGGCTAGACCGCGTCTCACGCGTGATCGCCGTGTCAGCATTGAGATACCAAGTCGCCACGTAAGCGAGGTTGTGCAGGGCCACGTCAAAGAGGCTGACATCAACATCGCGACCAACACCTGACGATCGCGCACTGATGATGCCGGCGAGCAAACCCATGGCGGCCGTGGTTCCAGTCATCAGGTCAATGATTGACAGACCCATACGCGCTGGCGGGCCATCAGGTTCGCCGGTGAGCGACAGGTAACCCGCCTCGGCTTGCATCAGGTAGTCGTAGCCAGGCCATGCGGCCCGAGAACCGGTACGACCGTAAGCAGACAAATGACCGCAAACAATTTTGGGGTTGTATGTTTTCAGCGCCTCGTAGGTCAAGCCCAGCTTGACGGGCAAGTCACCGCGTAAATTGTTGAACACCACGTCGGCCGTCTTGACCAATCGGTGCAATATTTCTTGCCCCTCAGCTTGCTTGAGGTCGAGCGTGATGCTTTTTTTATTGCGGTTGAAGGATTGGTAAAAATGACTGTCACCCGGACCAAAATAATGCGGCCCCACGGCCCGGCCAACGTCGCCGCCATCGTGGTGGTTTTCCACCTTGATGACCTCGGCCCCAAGATCGGCCAAATGCTGCGTGCCAAATGGACCCGCCCCATATTGCTCGATGGCAATGATGCGAACACCTGCCAGCATGCCGGCTTGGGTGGCAACGGCTTCTGTACTCATATCGGGTTCCTCTCGATCACCTGCTTGGCGATGATGATGCGCTGCATTTCGTTGGTGCCCTCGCCGATCAACAGCAATGGCGAGTCTCGGTATAAGCGTTCGACGTTGTATTCCTTGGAGTAGCCGTAGCCGCCAAAGATGCGCATGGCTTCGAGCGAGTTTTCTTGGGCAGCTTCAGTGGCGAAGTATTTAGCCATGCCGGCTTCCATGTCGCAGCGCTCGCCGCGGTCATAGGCTTCGGCGGCGGCATACACCAGCAAGCGCGACGCCTGAGTGCGTGTGGCCATTTCACCGAGCTTGAGCTGAATGGCTTGGTGTTCACAAATCGGCTTGCCGAAGGTTTTTCGCTGCTGTGAATAAGCCACGGCTTCGTCAAGCGCAGCTTGCGCGACGCCCAAGCCACGTGCAGCCACGTTAATGCGGCCAAGCTCAAGTCCACCCAAAATTTGTTGCAGACCGCGGCCTTCAATGCCGCCGATCAACCGGCCTACTGGCACGCGGTAATTCTCAAAACTCAGCGCGCAGGTGTCGATGCCTTTGTAGCCCAACTTGTCCAGCTTCTTGCTGACCGTGAAGCCCGGTCCTTTTTCTGCGATCAGCAAGCTCATGCCTTTGTGGCGCGGCTCGATTTTGGAATCGGTTTTAACCAGCAAGGCGATACAGTTGCCGTGCAAACTGTTGGTGATCCACATCTTGGAGCCGTTGACCACATAGTCACTGCCATCGATTTTGGCGCTGGTGCGGATCGCTTGCAGATCCGTACCGCAATCTGGCTCGGTCAGGCCAACGCCGCCGCGCAGTTCACCGGTCGCAAAACGCGGCAAGTAATAGTCTTTTTGCTCAGAGGTGCCAAAGCGCTGCACAGCCATCGCCATGATCAGATGCGAATTGATAATGCCGGAGATAGACATCCAGACCCGTGACATACGCTCAATGATCTTGGCGTAGGTGGTGGTGGACAAACCCAGGCCACCATATTCGGGCGCAATGATGCAACCAAACAAGCCCATGTCCTTCATTTTCTCGACGATCTCCGCCGGGTACGTGTCGTTGTGCTCGAGCTCTCGGACATAAGGCTTGACCTCGGAGTTCAGGAACTTCTCGAGCATGTCGAGAATGATATTTTCCTGCTCTTGATCGGCAGGGTCAACAAGGTGGCGTTTATTCATGTGTTGTCCAGTTGAGCTTTCACGCCCAGAAGTTGCGCCAATGAAGTGGCGGAGTGCTGTTCCAAATCCAGAACAGCATTGAGAATGCGATCGGCATGCTGGCTTGACACAGCCCGAGCAGCGTTGTCTTGAAACTTTTCAATGATCTCGGTGTTGCTGATCGGGCGGCCCGGTGCACCGCGGTTGATCGGCTCGTGATGTCGCAAAACGCGGCCATCTTCCAGCTCGACGATGACCTCGCCGCCGTAGTAGCGCGGAAAATCAGCATCCGGATCGATTTCGCAAGTGACTTTGGCGGCCAGGGCGCGGGTCTGAGAGTCTGTGTAGGCAGACGGTTCTAGGGCGTCCAGCGTGAAAGCGCCAAAGCGCAAGCCGGTGGCCACGGCGTACGGAATGCTGAATTGCGCTTCGTAGGCATTGGCCGGTTGTCGCTTACTCTCGATCGGCTCGCAGACAATTTTCATGACCCCCTCGGGCAAGCGTGCGGCGATACGTTTCACCGCAGCGCCCTGCCATTGCGCATGCAGAGTGCTGGCCGCATCCGCGCAGGCGTGTGTGAAATGGCAGGCTGGAATCGGCTTGACAGCAATGTTGAGTGTTTCCCAGACGCTGCCCAAGCCGTCGGTGGCGATGTTCAAATCACAGCGTTCAGCAAGTGCGCCCAAGTGACTGTTGTAAAGACCAAAGCGTCCCTCGTAGGTTGCACGGGGACCGACGAAACCGTGTTTGGCTAAAGTCGCCGCGGTGATGGCACTGGTGCCGGCCCAACCCGGATGCAGACGTTTGGTCCAGGCACCATCTTGTAAGAACTCCAGACTGCCACTGGCCAGGGACAGTGCGATGCCCTGTGCATCGACCCATTGCACCTGCTCCAGATGCATCAAATGCGCTGCCGCCAAGGTACAGCCAAAAGTGCCAATTAAACCCGTCGGATGAAAGCCTACTTGGTGAAATGCACCGTGTGCAGCAGCCCCCAATCGAATCGCCGTTTCAACACCCAGCACATAGGCTGCCAAAAGATCACGACCGCTGGCCTGACGGTGAGCCGCCAGACCGAGCGCAGTCGGCAGTACTGACGTGGTGGCATGAAGAACACCACGCGGATGCGTGTCGTCGTAATCCAGACCATGAATCAGCAACGCATTCATGGCGACGGCATCGCGTACCGGAAGTTGAACGCCACAACCAATGACGGGCACGCCACCAGCGCCGCCCCCCAGCTCGTGGAAAGCCGCGAGACTTTTCCGCGCAAAGTCGTATTGCGTACTGGCCAGCGCAATGCCCAGTGCATCAAGCATCAAATGCACGGCGCGCAAGCGTACTTCTGCAGGCACGCTGTCTAGCGTGAAGCCATGACCATAGCCGGCGAGGCGTTCAGAGATCAATGAACTCATCTCAATCGACCTTGGCACCGGACAACTTGACGGCAATCGCCCACTTGTCGATTTCAGTTTGGATATAACGCGAAAATTCTTCTGGACGTGACAGCATCGGCTCTGCGCCAAGGCTGGTCAGTTGCTCACGTACATCAGGGGCATCGAGCCAAGTCGAACTCAAGGCCTTGTGCAAGGTCTCGATGATTTCTTTCGGCGTCCCCTTTGGGGCAACGATGCCAATCCAGGCGGGTGCTTCAAAATTTCCAAGCCCTGCTTCTGCCATGGTGGGGACGTTCGGCACGGCTGGATTACGAGCCTTGCTAGCGACGGCCAACAGGCGCAACTTGCCGCTGCGGGCGTGCGGAATCAAGGCCGCGCCCGTGTCGATCATCACCGGCACTTGACCACCAATCAAATCAGTGACGGCGGGAGGGCTACCCTTGTAAGGAACATGAACCATGTTGATGCCCTGAGCGTGTTTGAAAAGCTCCATCGTCAAATGGCTGGTGACGCCACTGCCCGAAGAGGCGTAATTGATCTTGCCAGGGTTGGCCTTGGCTTCACGCACGAGATCGCCAGCCGTTTGCGCCACAAAGTTCGGGTTGCTAGCCAGAAACAGCGGCACGATGGCCAGCTGACTGATGGGCACAAAATCTCTGAGCGGGTGATAAGGCAGCTTCGAATACAAGCTCACATTGATGGCCAGTGGCCCGCTGGAGCCGACCAACAAGGTGTAGCCATCAGGATTGGCCTTGGCCACCATTTCGGCACCGATGATGCCTGCAGCACCCGGTTTGTTATCGACGAACACTGACTGCTGCAAGACTTCTTGCAATTTCCTCGCTGCCACGCGGGCAATGATGTCCGTGGCCTGCCCCGGCGGAAAGCCCACCACAATGCGGATTGTTTTTTCTGGGTAGGCGGCGAGTGCAATGCCCACAACACTGCTCAGAGCCAGTGCAGCCAATGCGCATGCGGCACGGCGGGTGAATGTATATTTCATTTTTTTGTCTCCTGGTTTTTTTTGACTGAACGGTCGCTATAAATCAGATGTCATCGTTCACGCCATGTCCTCGGCGGGCCACTAGAAATGTTCGCTGGAACGCCATCACCTGCACTTTTTTTTGGTTGAAGGCGGTGGTTTTGACCGTCACGATGCCTTGGCCTGGTCGCGACTTGGATTCACGTTTTTCAAGCACCTGAGTTTCGGCATACAACGTATCCCCAGCAAAGACCGGCGCGGAGATGTCGATGTCTTTCCAGCCGAGGTTGGCAATCGCTTTGCCACTCACATCATTGACCGTCATACCGACCACCACGGCCAAGGTCAGGGGGCTGTTAATCAGCAATTTCCCAAATTCACTCTTGGCCGCAAATGCGGCGTCACAGTGCATCGGGTGCTGATTCATCGTCAGGAGCGCGAACTGAATGTTGTCGTTGTCCGTCAAAGTGCGGCCTGGTCTGTGCTCGTACACATCACCGACCGTGAAGTCTTCAAGATATCGACCGTAAGACGCACGGTAACGCTGGGGAGCAATTTCAACGGCTGACAACATGGCAAATCTCCTGGATAAAACAGTTTTGGCTGTTTTGTTTATTTGTACGAACAAATAAGTTTACCCAAAGAAGTTGGCTCATCAAAATTGGTAGAAACCCTGTTCAGAGCATCGATGAATGCAAAAAAGCGTGGCCCGTTTTCACAGACCACGCTTTTTAGAAAGCCAACCCGGATCACCGGGTCAGACTCAAATCGTCAACTCACTGCGGTTCGATCTTGGCCTCTTGAATCGCCTTCGCCCACTTCGCACTTTCGGCCTTGGAGCGCTGTCCAAGTGCCTCGGGCGTACCGGGTTCGGTCTCAAAACCGAGGGTCGCAAAACGCTCCAAAATGTCTTTGTTGTTGGCTGCAATATTGATCGCACGGTTCAGTTTCAGGATGACGTCAGTTGGCGTTCCTGCGGGCGCAAACACCGCAAAATAAGCAATTAACTCGTAGTCCTTCAGACCCAGCGCTTCATTCACCGTCGGCAGTTCAGGAATCTCTTTTGAGCGCTTGGTTGATGTGACGGCTAGGCCGCGAACCTTGCCAGCTTTGACTTGCGGCAGCATGACCCCAAAGTCTGCGGTGAACAAATTAACTTGCCCCCCAATCAGATCGGTCATAGCGGCTGGGCCGCTTTTGTAAGGGATGTTGGTCATTTTGATATTGGCCATGCTGGCCAATACCTCGGTGGACACCAACTGCGATGTGCTGGCGCTGGCGAAGGTCACGTGCGTGGGCTTGGCTTTGGCCATAGCGACGAGGTCTTTCAGCGTTTTGGCTGGAAAATCGTTGTTGACGGCCACAATCAGCGGCAACGAACCCAAATAAGCCACAGGAGCAAAAGCCGTGTCTTGGTCATAAGGCAGCTTCTTCATCAGACTTTTCAGCGCCGCGTTGGTGCTGTTGGTGCCGACCAAAATGGTGTAGCCATCAGGTGCAGACTTGGCCACAAAATCAGCACCCAACATGCCGTTAACGCCGGCCTTGTTGTCAACGATCACCGGTTGCTCGAGGATTTCAGAAATCTTGGCGGCAAAGGCGCGGGCAATCTGGTCGGTTGAACTGCCGGCCGCAAACGGCACGATGGCCTTGATAGGCTTGCTCGGATAAGTTTGAGCGCTGGCCGTGGCGGCGTAAAGGCTGAATGCGGCGACGCAGCTGGTGACCAGCCATTGGACTGCAGAGAAAGCGTGGGCAGGACGACGAAATGATTTCATGAGGAGTCTCCGGAAATGAGCAGATGATTATTGCGCATGAAGGCCGCCCTGAACTGATAAAAAGCCATGGGCTAACCCTCATCAAATGGCGGCGTCAGCCTGGCTCAAAACCATGCCGAGCAGCCCGGAAGCCAGACATTTACCATGCGCGTCCAAGGCCAGTGAGCGTGTCACACCACCACCCAAGGCACTGTGCAAGACAAAATTGAGCGCCCCCAAATGCGGCAGGCAGTAGCGCTCCACCGGACCGTGAACGATGCCTTGGTAGTGCGCTTTCACTCGCTCTGGGGTCAATAGTTTTTCAAGCAGCGGATAGTGCTTGGCGTCATAGGCAATCACCGACAGCGTGCTGCGGTTGCCTTTGTCACCGGTGCGGGCATGGGCTATATCTCTGAGCAGCATGTCAGTTCTCCAACACCAAAACAGACGGGGTGACCCAATCACGCGGGATCAATACCGAGGCAGCCGCGATGACTTCACGCACGTGCTTGGTAGCGCCGCCGCCGCTGGCCGGGCCGTTCAGATAGAGGGCTTCAACTTCATTGACGACGTCTTGCGCTTGTTCGACTGTCGCCACGCGCATGACCAAGCGCAAGCGCACTTCACTCGGTTCACTGGCGGGCATGATCCGATCGCCCAAGATGGTGTTGACACCGATCAACTCGTAGCGGCTTTCGCAGTCAGCAAAACCGGCTTCGTTCAAACGAACCCGCAACACATCCAAGGCCAGCTGGCCGCGCGCTACGGCACCGGGTCCGGCATAGGAGATCTGTCCGTCGGCAATAAAACCTTCGCGGTGACCGACCGTGACTTTCAGGGTGTCTGGGCGCGGCTGCCCTGCGCCACAGCTCACTTGCACACGGTCTGGGCCGACCTGCATCAAACGAACCTGCGAAAAATCGGCCACCACGTCCGGTTGCAAATAGCGCGCGGGATTTTCAATTTCATAGAGCAATTGCTCGGTGCAGGTGGCGGGGGTCACGCAACCACCAGAGCCCGCCACCTTGGTGATCACCGCATCGCCGGAGCCATCAACCTCAGCCAACGGAAAGCCGAGGTGTGCCAAGTCCGGCACATCGCGGTAACCGGGGTCGGCAAAGTAACCACCCGTGATTTGGCCTGCGCACTCCAACAAATGTCCAACCAAAACGCCTTTACCCAGCCGCATCCAATCGTCTGCAGCCCAGCCAAAAGTATGGATCAGCGGCGCCAAAAATAAGGCCGGGTCAGCCACCCGGCCGGTGATGATGACGTGCGCATCGGTCTGCAACGCGGGCAAGAGTGCATCCGCGCCCAAGTAAACGTTGGCTGAAATCAGATCGTCTTTGAGCGATGCCAGCGTCTGGGTCGACTCCATCAGGGGCAATGCCATCCCCCGCGCGCTCAAGACTTCCAGCACATCGTCGCCCAGCACCACCGCCACTTTGACCTGG
>Ga0208916_10001455_pt1 | contig 10193 bp, 7 predicted proteins | sample DEB19_08_DNA_5_FD_184523 | JGI IMG/M metagenome (GOLD analysis project Ga0208916, IMG submission 184523) | Aqueous microbial communities from the Delaware River and Bay under freshwater to marine salinity gradient to study organic matter... | ecosystem: Environmental > Aquatic > Marine > Coastal... | reverse complement strand
ATGAAGATCAGAAAGATCATGGCTGAACTGCTGGCCGTCGCATAAAAGCAAAGCTTGAATTTGGTCCAGGTGATTTCGCGTTTCAGCAGGGCGGCTAAAAAGGTGGCGGCCGCACCGACTGCAGCACCTTCAGTGGGCGTGAAAAAGCCGCCATAAATGCCACCAAAAACAATCACGAAGATGATGCCGATGGGCACGATCCCCAAGAAAGAGGCCAGTGTCAAAGACGCTCGGTGGGGATCGACTTCAGGCGCTTGGCCGGGCACCAGCCGGACATAAACGCCAATCGCCACCATGTAGCCGAACATGGCGATGAGGCCGGGTACCAAGGCCGCAGCAAACAATTTGGCGATGTTTTGCTCGGTCAAAATGGCGTAGATCACCAGCGGCACAGACGGTGGAATCAGAATGCCGAGGGTGCCGCCGGCAGCCAGCGTGCCAGTGGCCAAGCGACCCGAATAACCGTGGCGCTTCATCTCGGGCAAGGCGACGCCGGTGATGGTCGCGGCGGTGGCTACCGACGATCCGCAAATGGCGCCGAAAGCAGCGCTGGCGAGTACGGCAGCCATGGCCAGTCCGCCTTTGAAGCCACCCATGATGGCGGCCGCAAACTGGAACAGGGCTTTGCTGATGCCGCCCTGCGTCGCAAAGTGACCCATCAGAATGAACAGCGGAATGACCGACAGGTCGTAGCTGGCAAAACGCGCGAAGGCCTGCGTGTTCAAAAAATAAGAAAACGGCATCCAGCCGGTTTGCATGACGTAACCGGAGGCGCCGGCGACAAACATGGCGACGGCAATCGGCACCCGAACGGCCATGAAGACCAGCATGATGCCGAAGATCAACAACGCTAAGCTGACCGGGCTCATGCGTGCACCTCGTCTGCATCTACATCGGTATCACCGGCTTCCAGCCCAAACAGCGTTTGACCCAAGCCAATCACTGCGGTCAATACAAAGGCCGGCACCATGACGGCGTACACCGTCCACAGCGGAAACCCCAGAATTTGCGATTCGGTGTTGGTGTCGTAAGAATTGAGTCCACCGAGCGCCGTTCGCCATGCCAGCAAGGCAAATAGCAAGGCCAGCAGCAGGGCGCCGAAGCGGTCGAGCAGCCCTTGCTTGGCGGGGTTAAGTTGGGCGGTGAAAAAATCCACAATGATGTTGCCGCGCTTGGCTTGGCAATACGGCATGAACATCGCGATGGCCGCGCCGGTCGCCACGCCCGTCAGCTCAAAGTCCCCGGTCAGTGACATCTCTAAAAAATTGCGACCCATCAGGCTGGCGCAGGTCATTAGCGTGATGAGTGTCATGAGCAAACCAGCCAAGATGGCGAACAGCTTGGCAAGGCGATGGAGAATTTTCAAGGTGGCAGCTCCGGGGGCAAGGATTGGCCGTCATTATGGTGGCTGAATCTACAAGCTACCCCCATGGAATACCCGCGCTAGCGGGCATTCCAAAACAGGCTCAGCTGACCTTGACCGTCAATGTGCCGATACCTGCTACGCCACCAACCAAGGTGTCGCCGGACACCACCGCTGCAACACCTGCAGGCGTGCCGCTCATGATCAGGTCGCCGGGTTGCAGTTCCCATGCGGCTGACAAATGTTCAATGCTTTCAGCGATGTTCCAGATCAGTTTGGAGATGTCGCTGCGCTGACGGTCTTGGCCGTTGACTTGCAAATAAATCTCGGCCTTTTCGATGTCGCCGGCATCGGCTGCGCGTGTGATTGGGCCGATCGGTGCGGAATGGTCAAAGCCTTTGCCGATCTCCCAAGGACGACCGAGTTTTTTGGCTTCGTTTTGCAGGTCGCGGCGTGTCATGTCAAGGCCGACGGCATAACCGTAGACGTGCTTCATCGCGTCGGCCGCTTTGATGTTCTTGCCGCCTGTGCCAATCGCCACCACGAGTTCGATCTCATGGTGAAAATTGTGCGTCAAGCTCGGGTAAGGCATGACGCCGGTTTTGCCCTCTTCAATCACGACCAACGAATTGGCGGGCTTGAGGAAGAAAAACGGTGGCTCGCGGCCAGTGAAACCCATTTCCTTAGCGTGTTCTTCGTAGTTACGGCCAACGCAGTAAACGCGGTTGACCGGAAAGCGCTCAGCCAGTCCGACGACTGGAACAGAAACCGTAGCAGGTGGCGGGAAAACGAAACTCATGACACTCTTTCTTCTTGGTATGTGTCCAGTGCGACATGCACTGGACGGTCTAAATTAATAATGTACGGCAGCTTAACGCCGAAAGGAGTTAGATGGATCACTCCGATTTCAGCAGCAACTTGAAGTGCTCAACCACCGGCGGAGCAGCAAAGAACGGGCCGACAATCGCCCGCCAGTTGGCAAATGCCGGCGACTCCCGAAAGCCGACGGTGTGGTCTTCCAGCGTGGCCCAAAAAATCTGCAGCACGTAGCGTTCTGGGTTCTCAATGCCTTGGTTGACCTTGAAGCCATTGAAACCGTGTGCACCCGAAATCACGGTGCGCAGCCCGCGCTCGATGGCTTCGTTGAACGCTGTTTGTTGGCCGGGATGAATGCGAATGTCGGCGAGTTCGAGAATCATGGTGTCCTTGTTTTTGAATGTGTGGCGATGCTTGGAGTCACTATTTTTGCCTGATTTGATCAGAGCGTAGCAGTCTGACTCTACCGTCAAATCAGGCTGGCACGCTGATCAGCTGCCTCTGAGACAATACGCATATGAGCGAAACCCTTTCCAGCACCCCATCCACAGCAGCAGTAACTTCTGTGTCAAGCACCCTCAAATCTGCGCCCCGCGTTGGATTCGTCAGTCTCGGCTGTCCCAAGGCTTTGACCGATTCTGAATTGATCCTGACCCAGCTGAGTGCTGAAGGTTACGAGACATCCAAGACCTTTGAAGGCGCCGATCTGGTGATTGTCAACACCTGCGGCTTCATCGATGACGCCGTACGCGAGAGTCTGGACACCATCGGCGAAGCACTTGCCGCCAATGGCAAGGTCATCGTCACCGGTTGTCTGGGCGCCAAGGCCGGTGAGGCTGGCGGCAACTTGGTCAAGCAAATGCACCCGAGCGTGCTAGCCGTGACCGGACCGCATGCGACGCAAGAGGTGATGGACGCGGTGCACCTGAACCTGCCTAAGCCACACGACCCATTCGTCGATTTGGTGCCCAACTCATTTGGCGTGGCTGGCATCAAGCTCACGCCGCGGCATTACGCTTACCTGAAAATCAGCGAAGGCTGCAACCACCGCTGCACCTTTTGCATCATCCCGTCCATGCGCGGCGACCTCGTCTCGCGGCCGATTGGTGACGTGCTGGTCGAGGCCCGGGCCTTGTTCGAAGGCGGTGTCAAAGAACTGCTGGTGATCAGCCAAGACACCTCGGCTTATGGTGTTGACGTCAAATACCGCACCGGGTTTTTCGACGGCAAACCGGTCAAAACCCGCATGCTGGAGTTGGTCAAAACACTGGGCGAGTTGGCTGAGCCTTACGGTGCCTGGGTTCGCCTTCACTATGTCTATCCGTACCCCAGCGTTGACGAGGTGATTCCCCTCATGGCCACGGGCTTGGTCTTGCCTTACTTGGACGTGCCATTGCAGCATAGCCACCCGGACGTGCTAAAACGCATGAAGCGACCCGCCAGCGGCGAGAAAAACCTTGAGCGCATTGCGCGTTGGCGCGAGATGTGCCCCGAGATCGTCATTCGCAGCACCTTCATCGCTGGTTTCCCGGGCGAGACGGAAGCCGAGTTCAGTCACTTGCTCGACTTCATGCGCGAAGCCCGCATTGACCGCGCAGGTTGCTTTGCCTACAGCGCTGTGGCTGGCGCGACCGCCAATGACATTCCGGGCATGTTGCCGCTGGAACTGCGTGAGGAGCGCCGCGCCCGTTTCATGGCCGTGGCGGAAGAAGTCTCCAGCCAAAAGTTGCAAGAGCGTGTCGGCGCCACCATGCAGGTGTTGGTGGACTCTGCGCCGGCCTTGGGCCGCAAAGGTGGCATCGGTCGCAGTTATGCAGACGCGCCAGAAATTGACGGCACGGTGAAGTTGTTGCCACCTGAAAAGATCAGCAAGACCTTGAAGGTGGGTGAGTTCACACGCGCACGCATTGTCGGCACCCAAGGCCACGACTTGGTCGCCGTGCCGGTCTGACATTGCGAGAAAGCCGGGCTGTTCAGCCCGGCCAGAACGTAAAAAAGCCGCTGAATTCAGCGGCTTTTTTACGTTTGAGTATCTGTGGTGCCCGGGAGAGAACTCGAATCTCCACATCTTGCGATACACGGACCTGAACCGTGCGCGTCTACCAATTCCGCCACCCGGGCACAGCTAATAATGTACCATTAGAAAATCGACTTTTTGAATCAGTCGCTCAAAAAAATTCAACTATTCACTGTGCTCCAGTTTGTAACGTCCATGCCTTATGCTGATGGCCGTGCAAACCGCTTTCCATCAAGATGCGTCCTCCCGCCTAGCCCTGCTTGCGCAGGCACGGGCCGACTCAGCGTAAGCTAAACAGACACTCTATTTTTATCGACCATCTCACGAAAGAGATTACTTATCAAAACAACTCAACACCCTTCAAGCCAGGTTTCCAACCTGTTAGCCGAATTTGAAGGCACAGTTTCGGGTCACCGTGACGGCCACGGTTTTGTTCAACGCGATGACGGCGAGGCGGATATTTACCTGCCGCCCAACGAAATGCGGGCGGTTCTGCACAAAGACCGCGTCAAAGCGCGCATCGTGCGCCATGACCGCAAAAACCGGCCTGAAGGCCGCGTCACCGAGATCATCGAGCGATCGCCGAATCCGATCATTGGCCGTTTACTGCATGAAAGCGGCGTCTGGCTGGTTGCCCCCGAAGACAAGCGCTACGGTCAAGACATTCTGATCCCCAAAGGTGCCACCGGCACGGCCAAGCCGGGGCAGGTGGTCGTGGTCGAACTGACCGAGCCGCCCGCGCTGTTCGGTCAACCGGCTGGGCGTGTCAAGGAAGTACTCGGAGAGGTTGACGACCCCGGCATGGAAATCGAGATTGCCGTGCGCAAATATGGCGTGCCGCATGAGTTCAGTGATGAAGCGCTGGCACTGGCGCGCGCTTTACCTGACGCTGTCCGTCCAGTCGATAAGCATGGTCGCGTCGACCTGACCGACGTCGCGCTGGTGACGATTGACGGTGAAGACGCACGTGACTTCGATGACGCCGTCTACTGCGAACCGGCCAAAGTTGGCCGTGGCAAGGGCTGGCGTTTGCTGGTGGCGATTGCCGATGTCAGTCACTATGTAGAGACGGGCAGCGCGATTGACATTGATGCCTATGACCGGGCGACCAGCGTGTATTTTCCGCGCCGTGTGATCCCGATGCTGCCCGAAAAACTCTCCAACGGCCTGTGCTCACTGAACCCAAACGTTGAACGCTTGTGCATGGTCTGTGACATGCTGATCACCGCCAAAGGTGAAGTGCACGCGTATCAGTTTTACCCGGCGGTGATGTTCAGTCACGCGCGTTTCACGTACACCGAAGTGGCGGCTATTTTGGCCAACACGCGCGGCCCCGAAGCCGCGCAGCGCAAAGCGCTGGTGCCGCATTTGTTGGATTTGCATGATGTCTACCAAGCCTTGCTCAAGGAGCGTGGCGTTCGCGGTGCGGTGGACTTCGAAACCACCGAAACACAGATCGTCTGCGATGACGCTGGCCGCATCGAAAAAATCGTGCCGCGCACGCGCAATGTGGCGCACCGCTTGATCGAAGAAGCCATGCTGTCGGCCAACGTCTGCTCGGCGGACTTCATTGCCCAGAGCAAGCATGTCGGCTTGTTCCGCGTGCATGAAGGCCCGACGCCTGAGAAAAAAGACATGCTGCGCAGCTACCTCAAAGCCATCGGCTTGGGGTTGACCATCGGTGATGATCCGATGCCGGGCGAGTTTCAGTCGATCGCCTTGGCCACCAAGGACCGCCCTGACGCCCAGCAAATTCACTCGATGCTGCTGCGCTCCATGTCGCAGGCGATCTACACGCCGATGAACAACGGCCACTTTGGCTTGGCGTACGAGGCTTACACCCACTTCACCAGCCCGATTCGGCGCTACCCAGATTTGCTGGTGCACCGCGTCATCAAGGCCGTGCTGAAGCAGGCCAAATACCAGTTGCCGGCCTTGCCGACACCGGGCGAGGCCCATGCCAAGTTGTCTAAGCGCTTGGCTGCACGGGCGGTGGAGTCGGATCAAAAGCCTAAAAAACCGACGGTCGACCAACTTGCCTGGCAAGCTGCCGGCCTGCATTGCAGCGCTAACGAGCGCCGGGCCGACGAGGCCAGTCGCGACGTTGAAGCCTGGCTCAAATGCAAATACATGCGCGGCCATTTGGGCGAAGAGTTCGGCGGTGTCGTCAGCTCGGCGACCAGCTTCGGGATTTTCGTCACCTTGGATGCGATGTATGTCGAAGGCCTGGTGCACATCACCGAACTCGGCAGCGAGTACTTCCGTTTTGACGAAGCTAGGCAAGAGCTTCGCGGTGAACGCACCGGTATGCGTTATGCCATCGGTACGCGGGTTCGTGTGCAGGTCAGCCGTGTCGACTTGGATGGGCGGAAGATTGATTTCAGGTTGGTGCACGAAGGTGAGGAATTGATGACTCGCGCCATGAAGGACAAGTCTGGCGGCGGCGTATTTGATGGGCCCTCTGACGAGCGCAGCGGCAGCCGCAAAGGTGGCGACAAATACGCAGACAAACGAGCGGATAAAAGTGCCGGCAAGCGCTCGGATCGTTCAGCCGCGCGCAGCACGGGCGCTTCTGACCGCGGTGCCGCCCGGTCGCCGATTCAGTCACTCAAAGCCGCCGTGAAAAAAGCGGCTGCGGGCGCACCGCGTAAGTCAGGCAAACCCAGCAAGAAACCAAGGCGGTGATGTAGATGCGTGCTCTGAGTTTTTTGCTGGAAACAGCTTTTTATCTGTTGATTGGTGCGGCTTTGTTGCGTGCTTACATGAACTGGCTGCGCCTCAGCATGACGGCCCAGCCGGGCACGTTTGTGATGGCGCTGACGAACTGGTTGGTGAAACCGCTGCGGCGCGCGCTGCCGCAGGCACTGGCCCGTTCCAAAGTCGATTCAGCCAGTTTGTTCGCTGCCACCTTGCTGTCTTTACTCTATGCCTTGCTGGCGGCTTTGCTGTTTGGCTGGTTCTCAGGCGACGTGCCGGTGCTGGCCGTGCTGGCTTTTGCCGTCAAGATGCTGCTCCGCGTGGCGCTGCAAGCCTTGACGATTGTGGTCTTTGCCTACGTCATCATCTCGTGGGTTCAACCCGGCTCTTACGGGCACGGTTTGTTGTCCCGACTGGTCGAGCCGCCTTTGTCACCGCTGCGCCGGATTGTGCCCATGATTGGCGGCATTGACCTGTCGGCGATGGCTTTGCTGCTGCTGTTGCAGGTTGGCTTGATGCTGCTGGGTTGAAAGCGCTTTCAGGCACTGGCACTTGAGTCCTCAGTTGCCGGCGCACCGGGCCAGTGCAGAGGCGGTCAGTGCTTGATGTGTTCCGCTTGCTGCCCCAACATCCGTCCCACATTCCACCCATCTGTCGGCCAAGCGGCCGTGGATGAAAACGGCTCGTGCAGCCGCAGTTCGCGCAGGAAGACCTGCCGCCAACACCGCCCCAATCATGCCGGCCAAAACGTCGCCGGTGCCGGGGCTGGCCAGCAGGGCATTGCCGCTGTGGTTGATCAGCGGTGTTTGTCCCGGTGCTGCGATGACGCTGCCGGAGCCTTTGAGCACCACCACGCAGCCAAATCGATCGGCCAGTTGTTGGGCCGTACGGCGCCGGTCTGACTGAACGTCGTGCGTGCTGCACTGCAAGAGTCGGGCGGCTTCGAGCGGATGCGGTGTTAAAACCGTGCTGTAACCATGCGACTGTCTGGCCGTCAGCAGCACCTGCAAAGACGTGTCAGCGGCGATGGCGTTGAGAGCGTCAGCGTCAAAAACTGCGCGTATTGCATTGGCCAATATAGCCGGCATATGCGCGTGCACAGCTTGCCCGCCGCCACAACCGCAGACCAGCACCTGTTGCTTCAAATTCAGCGCCGCTGGACGTCTGAACATCAGCTCGGGCTGGGTCGTATCGACTGATAAAACGCTGTCTGTAGCATCGCCAAGCAGTGCGACAAACACCCGGCCCGCGCCCGCGTGCAGCGCGGCGCGTGCGGCCAGCAGCGCTGCGCCGGTCATGCCGGTTGCACCACCCAACACAGCCACGTCGCCGAAACTGCCTTTGTGGCTGGCGTGCGCTCTGTGTTGTCGGTGCAAGCCCGTCGTACTTCGCACCATATTTTCGCCTTGCAGCAGGGCGCAGGGCTGTACGTCCGCAGGCACAGCCACACTCAAATCATTCAGCCAGACTTGGCCTGCTGCGTCGCGGCCGTCGGCGGTAAACAGGCCCGGCTTCAAGGTCAGTAGGCTCAAGGTGTGATGCATACCAGACCTTGTGGCTTGGTAAGAGGACGCGCCCGTGTCCGCGTTGAGCCCTGTTGGCAGGTCGATGCACAACACAGTCGCGCCGCTGCTGTGCATGCGGTCCAGCCATTGCGTCAGCAACAGCGTGCCCGGACGGTCGGCCGACAGCGTGCCGCCAATCCCCAGCAGCGCGTCGATCGCGAAGTCAAAAGTCGTGGGGGGGGCCGGGGAAATCAGCAGCCCGGCGGACAGTGCGCGCAGGCGTGAAGCGCGGGCGTCAGGTGGTTGCCGACTTGTGGCGTCATTTTGGCCTAGCTCTGTCCATGTCAAGCTGACGGTTTTGCCCGGCTTTTGCAATTGGAGCGCGGCTTCAAAGCCGTCCCCGCCGTTGTTGCCGGGGCCGCAGGCGATCCAAACGTGTTGTGCATGTGGTGCCAGCGCCATGGCTAGGCGGGCTGTCGCTAACCCAGCCCGTTGCATGAGGCTGTGTTCTGGCAAGTCGGCTTGGGCCCGCGCTTCGATCTGCCGCGTGGCGGTGATGTCGAAAAGCGGGTAGCTTTGTTCGTGAGATATCTTGAGCGTGCGGGCCATGCCTGATTGTGGCGGCTTCTTACGGTCTGCGAAGCGCGGCTGTTGAGCAATATTTGCCGCTGGCTTGCGGCTATGCCGTGTGTGCCAGATTCAGTGCCGCTTCCACTTGCAACGCCGCATTCAAAACCCCGTCGTCGTGCAGGGCTGAATGCCAGAGCATCAGGCCAACAGGCAATTGGTTTTTCGCTTGGTCAGGCGTGAAGCAGGGCAGGGAAATGGCGCAACCGTCGAGCATGTTGACCACGGCGGGATTGCGCAGCAACAAGCCGTTGACGCGAAAGAACGCAGCATCGTCGTCGATCAGTTTTGCGATGGCTGGCGCGACCATCGGCACCGTCGGTGACAGCATGGCGTCGAAGCCGCTCATGCGCTCGTTCATGCGGGTGATCCACTGCCGCCTAGCGGCGAGCAGGTCAATGTAATCAGCCGCGCTCATGCTCGCACCTTTGAGAATGCGCAGCGCCACACGGGGGTCGTAGTCAGACTGGCGCTGCGCTATCAATTGCCGGTGCCAAGCGTAGCTTTCGGCTGCAGACAAGCCGCCGGTGGCGTTGATGCTGGTCAGATCATTGATCTCGGCCAGCTCGATCTCGACAATCTCCGCGCCTGCCGCTCGCAGCACGCGCAAGCTGTGCTCAAAAGCGCTGGCCACAGTGGCGTCCAAGCCGTCTAGCATCAGGCTGCGGGGCACAGCAAAACGGCTGGCCGACAAATGCTTGCCCGCCAGCTCCACGCGCCTGTCGGCCAGCACTTCATGCACCAACACGGCATCGCGCACTGATCGCGTGATGGCGCTGACGGTGTCGAGCGTGGTCGACAAGGGCAGGGCGCCCGCAGTCGGCACCAAGCGCGCCGTGCTTTTAAAACCTACAAGACCACACAGGGCTGCTGGAATGCGGATCGAGCCACCCGTGTCAGAGCCCAAGCCAACGGCTGCTGCCCCTCTCGCCACGGACACCGCTGCGCCCGATGACGAGCCACCCGGAACGCGGGCCAACAAGCTGTCGGCAGGGTTGACTGGCGTGCCGTGGTGCGGATTGATGCCGACGCCGGAGTAGGCGAACTCGGACATGTTGGTGCGGCCGGCGATCAGACCGCCGGCCCGGCGCAATCGGGCAACTGCCGGGCAGTCGGTCAGCGCCGGTTCTGCGTCAGTCAAGACGATAGAGCCGGCCAGGGTTCGTTC
>Ga0208916_10001453_pt1 | contig 10197 bp, 15 predicted proteins | sample DEB19_08_DNA_5_FD_184523 | JGI IMG/M metagenome (GOLD analysis project Ga0208916, IMG submission 184523) | Aqueous microbial communities from the Delaware River and Bay under freshwater to marine salinity gradient to study organic matter... | ecosystem: Environmental > Aquatic > Marine >... | reverse complement strand
ATCCTCATGCCGGGCGGCGTCAGGCGGCTCGGCTGTTCGAGCAGTTCCCAGTAGTAGGAAGGGAGGTCGGAAAACATGAGAGACTCCTGAGTGAGAGAAATTCGCCATGCCCGACTCGAACGGGCGGAGCCAAGGCTTAAGCTCCATGCGCACCTGCTGGCGAACCGATCATGCAGTGGTTTGCAGCCGCTGATCGAAGCGGTTGATGAGGTCCATGGCTGACCCGCACGCACTCCTGCTGGCGTCTCCCTGGTGCTGTTCATGCTCAGCGACCTGAGGCCGGGAGCGGCCCTGCCTACCGGGCAGTCACTCCTCTTGCGGCGCGGTGTCGGCCACCTTGACGGCGACCTCGCGGAGGGCGCGTCCCCACTGATCCTGAAGCGCCTCGGCCGCATCGCGGGCGATGATCTCGGCGACGCTCGGGACGATCTGGGCGTACGGCGCGCCGTCGGCGTTCTGGGCCCGGGCCAGTCCGAGCCGGACCATGTAACGCCAGTACGGCATCTTCGTGATCTGGAGGCTGTCCTTGATGAACTTGTCGAACGCCTTGATCGAGGCGGGCGGCACGTTCACCACGAGCGGCATCAGGTCGTCAGGTCGCAGGATGAACAGGATCCGCTGATCCTTCATCCGCTTGCCGCGGCCGTTCTTGCCGGTGTCCCACTGCGAGTAGGGGAACCCGCTCGCCTCGGCGATGTTGTAGACCCGCTTCACGACGTTCCCGGATGCGTCGTACTTTGTGCGATCCGGGATCAGGTACGGGGCCATGACCTTCATCATGTCTTCCGGGATCGGTCCCTGCTGCTCCCCTTCGATCCCGTCGAAACTGCGGAGCACGGGGATCTGTCCCGGCTTCGCGTCCTCGCTCGGCCAGAGGAGCGAGCACTTCTGGAAGAACACCAGCGCCCCGACGATCTCCCGGTGCGCCTCCTCGCCGATCAGCCACTGAGTCATGCCGCCGGCCGGCACCTTGATCCGCAGCAGGTCCTTCGGCTCGATCGACATGCCCGTCTCGCGCATCGCCTGCATGGCTTCCTTGGCCTCGCTCTGGCCGGGAGCCAGCAGGGCGAACCGCTCCTTCTTCACCACCGACATCTCCGTCGTCGTCATCTGAACTCGTCTCCGTTTTTGAGTTGAAACACATCAGCACAGTCACGAATCAGCACAGTCACGAATCAACACCGTCGCGCGTCTCCTTTCGGTTCTCCTTCTGCCCTTGCGAGCGGTAGGTGTTCTTGTAGGGCTCGTCCTCGAGGTAGCCCTCTTTCTCCATCGCGTTGCGGACCAGCTCGCCGCACTTCAGGCAGAAGCGAGTCCCGTAGTTGCACGGGAAAGTCTCGCACCTCGCGCACTTCTTTCCGTTTCCACGCCAGGGAGAGGGCATGTCGACCTCCGTGTCACTTCACCTTGAGAACGCTCAGGACCGTCTTGCTCCCGACGTCGAGTACCTTTGCCAGCGGCTCGGGCACGGGCTCGCCGTTGTCCGTGTATTCCTTCACGAGCGACTTGAGGGACGAGGGACTGTAGTTGTCGGCCACCATGTCCGCGCGGCCGATCGCCCGCAGGGCGTCACAGACCATCTCGACCGTGACGCCGTCCTTCTCGGGGAGCTTGCGGACCCAGGTCTCGGTGCGGAAATGCACGGTCATCCCGTGAATCCGCATCTGGTCGCACCCCGCCCTCGCCATATCGGTTGCGAGGTCCGGCTCCATCCTCGCCATCGTCGCCTTGACCTGCTTGGTCGCGTCCTCCAGGTCGCGGAGCAGCTTGTCCAGCCGCACGAACACGCTGAGTCGCTCATGCAGCGGCGTCCCCGCTTCCGGCTCCGGCGGCGCGTCGGTCGCCTGCTGGAGCGTCTCTTCGATGCTGTCGATGAAGGTGGGTGGGATCACTTCGACACCCCCGCATCGGCAAGGCCGCGGACGGGTTCGTCGTCGTCGATGTACTCCTTCAGGTCGAAGTCGCTGACTTCGTACGGGAGCCGGAGAACAATCTTCCCGCTGGGCGTCGTGCCCAGTTCGCAGGAAAGACTTGTTTGGTTGATGCCCACCAGCGCGAGCGTCTCTTTTGGGTTCTCCGCCGTGATGTAGATGGCGTCTTGCTCGAGCTTCGCTTTCACTTCAGACCTCCAGCTCAGAGAGGAGGCGGTCGAGCGCAAGCCGGATGTCGCGGATCCGGTCGGACTGCACGAAGACCGCATGCGCGACCTCGCAGAGGTTCGGCGATGCTCCGTTCTCCGGGCACCCCTTACTCGCCAGCGAGTCCCCTCGCAGCGGCTTCAGCCGATCCACAAGGGAGTTGACGATTGCTCCCAGCTCCGTGATCTCGCTCTCGAGCCGCCGCACCTGCAGTGGAAGCTGCTTCTCGGCGACCGGCGCCGGACCGTTCACGTCGATGTAGTCCCGAATGCTGTTCGCACTTCGCGAGGCCGCCGTTGCCAGATGTCCCATTCGCTCCATCACTCCATCCCCCTCATGTAAGAGATCACCATGTCGATCACGTTCTGCTTCTTCTCCAGCGCCTTCCACACCTGCACGTCGGCCGTACCTTCAGCCAGCAGGTGATAGAACACGCAGGACTGCGTCTGCCCGGGCCGACTCACGCGGGCCCACGCCTGGTCGTAGAGACCGGGGGACCACGGGTGATTCCAGAACACGCCGTACGGGGCGCGAGTCAGATCGACGCCGATGCCGCCGCTGCGAACCTGCACGCCCATCACGCCCACGTCCTCGGGCATCGTGGCATGCTGTGTCAGGTCCTTCCTCCGCCCTGACACCTCTCCGTACTTGCGGCCCGCCTCCCTGGCGGCATCGGCGATCTGATCGAGGTCGTGAACGAACTCGCAAAACACGACGCAAGGGGCGTCCATCCCCTCCAGCAGCTCCACGAGCGCATCCCGCTTCTCGTGGCCTGTCTCGACGAGCCTCGATCCTGCGCCGTCGTCGTCGGTATGCACGAACCCGCCGGTGATCTGCCGCAGACGCAGCGTCTTCACCAGCGCGTTCGAGACCGTCACAACCTCATCCGCTACCGCCGCGATCATCTCCTGCTCGAGCGCGCGGTACAGCTTCAGGGTGTCCTGCCCCAGCGTCACGGGAACCGTGATGTGCTGCACCGGCGGAAGGTCGAGGACCGACCTGTCCGCGTGGTAGGTCAACAGCCGCATCCTCGCGGCCAGCTCCTCCTGATTCTTGAAGCCGACGATGTGGTCGGCTCCGAAATGTCCTATCTCCGCGTACCGCGACCGGAACGCGTGGTACTTCGTCCCGAACACGCCGGGATCGAGGAATCGGAATTGCCCGAACACGTCCATCGGCGAGTTCTGCATCGGCGTCCCGGTGAGGGCGAGCCGATACTTCGCCGTGGCCCCGATCGCGGCCAGAGCCTTCGATTGCTGCGAATTGTGGGCTTTGATGCGCTGCGACTCGTCGCACACGACACAGTCGAACTTGACCTCCGCCAGGGCCTCGGCGAGGACCGGCATGCGGGCTGTTTCGTAGTTGACGACGAACACCGTGATGCGCGGCGCCTGCAGAGCGCTCGCGAGCATCAGCTCTTTTTCGAGGAGCTTTTTCTTGTCGGTCGTCGTGCCTTTCTCAAGGACGACAACCTTGTGGGCGGTCGGGCAGTGCTTCTCGAACTCCCGCCGCCACACACCGAGGACGGACTTCGGACAGCAGATCAGAACCTTGCGGCAGGCGCGGTTCGCGATGAGCGAGATTGCGATATTACTTTTGCCGCAGCCCATCCCACAGTGGAGCATGGCGGCCGGCAGGTTCTTCGCGAACCGGAACGCCTCGAGCTGGTGACGCCAGAGGTCGTTCTTGCGGAATCCCGGCTGCATGAGCACGCCGCCGGTCCCGACAATCTGGGCCTCCTGAATCGACGAAGCGAGGGCGAACAGCTCCGCGTCGCCGTCGAAGCGGACTTCCCCGTAGAGAAGCCGCCACGCCGCGGCGGGCGTCGCGTTGCATTTCCAGCAGAGATCCCGGCGATCCCAGACACACGCCGGAAGCGTGTGCAGGAATGCCTCGATCGACTCGCTCACGGGCGCGTCGATGCGGATCTTGGACCCGACGAGGCGCGCACGAAAGTGCGCAGGGGCGGCCGTGCCTTGCATCCGTTCTCTCCACGGCGATCCCCCTGCTTGAGGTCAGGGCGATTGCCGGGTCTCCGTATGGTGCAGTCCCCCGCTTGAGGTCAGGGGCTGCGTCCTACCGACTCGTTATGGTAGTCACCAAACGGAGTCGGCGTCGAGCAGTCATGCCCGACGCCGAAAATGTACCGACCCGGATCAGTGAGAACAAGTCCGGATCAGCGAAATTCTGAAGATTTCGCTAAGACGTGTCCCGATGCAGCCTTAGGCGATCTTCCTCGGCCGCCCCGAGGGGCGGTCCTGCTTGGCGAACTTCTCAGCCTCGCTCCGGGTGATCACCCACACCTCGACGTGGGAGGTCACGCGCAGCTTGTAGCCGAGGCGTCCGCTTTCACAGATCTTCCGGATCCTGCGGAGGGAAACGCCGATGATGGACGCGGCCTCTTCGATCGGAATTGTGTCCGTCGGCAAGGTTTTCAACTCTTGAGTTGCCATGATCATGCCCCTATTATGGTCCAGCTCGGAACAGTTTTGAAGAGAAAAAATCCCGACTCCGGGCCGATACCTCAAGAGCGGCTTGGCACTCGACCGCAGGGAAGAGAACTTGCCTGCGGGAATAATCCGAACCACTAGTACGGGCCTTACGGCCTTGTCGTCTACCACCCGGAGTCGGGACTTTACTCAAACTTCAAAGATTCAAGTGCGCAAGACACTTCTAATGCAGGTGCAAGAGAAGTGTAATAACCGCAACGCCTTAGCTAATGCGAAGCAGGGGCCTATCTAGCATCGGCGATCTATCCCGCTGACTTGATATGTCTCCCGAATCCGAGGCAAAAATCGTGCATCGAATTGAAGAATTAGACTGGAGATAACTGCCCATTCGGGCCGTTCCCTATGTGTCGTGGGAATATAAGGAGCAGCCGCGCAGGGAGGTTGAACCCTTATCAAAGGGCAACCATGTCGAATGAAGCAAAGATTCCGGAAGAGGTGGGAGAAGTTCTCAAGGTGTATGCCTCAAAACATCTCCGCTGGGCTGCGGCCTCAACGGTCAAGCAGTACGCGGTGACTTTGAGGAACATGGCGAAGTTCCTGGGTCGGCCGGCTGTGCTGAGCGACCTGACGGACGACACCGTGCAGGACATGATGGCGTGGTTCCTCCGGATGGGCCGCACGCCGCGCGGGGCCAACAAGATCCGGAGCAATCTGCACACACTCTGGTCGTTCGCCTGCCGGATGGGCTGGATGACGAAGTGGCCCGACTCGAAGCGACTGAAGGAGCCGGAGCGGATTCCCACCGCGTGGACTCGCGACGAGTTGCGGAGCCTGTTCGAGGCCCTGCAGCTACTGCCCGGCACGGTGGGCGGGCATCCGGCCTCGCTCTGGTGGACCGCTCTGCACGCGGTCATCTGGGATACGGCTGAGCGGATCGGTGCGGTTGTGAGGCTCGAATGGAATGACGTATCCCTGTCGACGGCGCGGGTCACGTTCCGGGCAGAGAACCGGAAGAACAAGACCCGCGACCGCCAGCACCAGCTTCACTCCGACACGGTCGCACTCTTGTATCGCCTCAAGGTCCCGAAGGCGACGCTCGTGTTCCCTTGGGACATGAACCCGTTCTATCTCTGGTACAAGTACAAGCGGATCCTCCGCAAGGCGGGTCTCCCGTGCGACCGGGCGCATAGCTTTCACTGCATGCGGAAGTCGTCGGCCTCTTACTTCGAGGCATCAGGCGGGAACGCGACGGAGCTGCTGGACCACAGCAGCCGGCTCGTGACGACGAAGCACTATCTCGATCCGGCGGTCGTGGGGCGAGAGAACCCTGCGCCTAAGGATGTCCTATTTAGGCCGGCAGGATGAGCGAAGATGACAAGGAACTGTCGCGAAGCATGAGGGGGGCGAAGCGGGCCACGCTTCCCGGCGCAAAGTTAGGGGACTTCGTAAAAGATATCGACCTCGTCGATATCGCGAAGCAGGTGCGGGACATGAGCCACGCAGCCAAGGTTGACCTCTCCCTGAGAGTTCAGGAAGACGTTGCGAGCAGATCGTCGATCGTCTCGCTCATGGTGGCGTATCAAGCCCTGAACTCTCATTCGCCGGTTCGGATTGGGACTGTGACGAAGTACGTCGGGGCGATCTCGCAGACGTTTTTCCGGATCTCACTCCGGCAGGTTCTCGACGAAGAGGTCGGAGACCTCGCCCTGTCGGCGGTCCCTGCGATCATGCTCGACCGCCTGATTGATATGCTCGAGTCCGAGCCTACTTCACCATCCCAAGCGACCGCGCGAGATCAATGAGCATTCGCGCGGCGGGCCCGCTTGGGATGCGACCTCTCGGGCCGGGCTTGCGCCACCGGCTGACGGTCGCCTCGCTGACGCCCAGCGCCTCGGCGAGCTGCTGGGCCTCCCACCGGGAAACCTCAAGCAGCCGGTCAACGAACGCAGCCCATCGCTTCTTCGCCTCGCGGCGCTCGTCGGGGGTCAGGGCGGGGGGCATCAGGGGTTCTCGCCCGGAGAGGTGATCTCCATCGCCTTGTCGTCGATCTTGTAGCCGTTCCGGTGACACACCCGCAATGCGGCGGACAGGTTGCTGAACGAGTCGGGATCGAGCCGCTCCCCAACGAACAGAGACTCCGACTCGATTGAGCAGGTGATCTGCGGAACGACCCTTGTTCCGGCGGGGAGTGACTGGAGTCCGCCAGCGGCGTAGAAGCGTCGCAGGACATCAAGAGCGCAGACAGCCACGGAACTCCAGCCGATCGGCTTTCCTGCCCACTTCAGCTCTTCGGTGGGGATTCCGGCACAGGCGTTGACACACGCGGCAATCCGCTCGGCGTCTTCGGTGGTTGGCAGGACTTTGTACGCCACCACGCACGGAGACGTGACATAGCCGTCAACCTCGTGGACGGTTCGCTCGCCGCTGTGGATCTCAGCGCGACGATCGTTGTTCGCGAGTGGCTCGATCCACCACGGCTCTAGGCTGTGCGACATCGCTTCACTCCCCATAAGGGCTGTCGTGCGGCTCCGGCATCGCATGCCAGCCGCGAATTCCCCCGTCGCTCGGCTTCGTCACGAACCAGCACTCTTCCTCGACCAGCAGCTCAAGGCCTTGCGCCGCCACCCACTCGTCGACGGCCTGCTTCACGCCGGGGAACAGGTGGTAGTCGTGCCCGCAGAACAGGCCGCCGGTCCGGACGTGGGGCCACCAGCCCTTCAGGTCCGCCTTCACGCCCTCATAGGAGTGATCGGCGTCGATGAATATCACCTCAACCTGGCGGGGCCAGATCGACGCCCAGAACTCGCTGGTCCCGCGACACGGGACGATCCGAGTGAAGAGTTGCTTCTGGACGTTCTTCAGGAACGTCCGGTAAACCCTGTCCGGGCTGATCGCCGCCGCAATCACGGTGGTTGAGTCTGCGCCGTTGCGTGCCGGGGTCCCGGCCCAGGTGTCGACGCAGTAGATCCAGTCGAGGTAGTTCACCCCTTCCGAAATCTGGAGCGCATTGCCGCCGGCCCAGCTCCCGACCTCAATCAACGAGAATCCGTGCCCGCCGTTCGGCGGCTTCCAGTGATTCCCCAGCGACTCCCAGATCCGCTTGATGAGCGTCCGCCGCCCATGCCCGTTCGCCCCGTATCGGTCGCGACCCAGCCGCGTCCCATCAGCCAGCATCTCGAGCGGCTCGAAGTCGGGCGGGAGCCACGGGCAGTTGTCCTCACTCGGTGTCATCCGGACCCTCCATCACGTCGCGGAAGCAGCGGGCAGCCATGCGGGTGGCCCTCTCCAGCGAGAGGGCCCCTGTGAGGCTCGGAGAGCCCGTCCGCTCGTCGGCCGCCGCCATGGATGCCTTGACCTCAACCAGCCGCTGCTGGGCCTCTGGCGCGGTCTCGGCGGGCCTCTCGATGTCGATCACGCGGTCGCCAGGCCCCATGCCACGCTCGAGCGAACGGCGAAGGTGTTCGCCGACCACAGCCGTGTTGGACGGAACCGGACCACCGAACTCAGTCAGCTTGACGTGCCGCGCCCAGGTGTCCCAGGCCACATAGCATCCCGCGCCCGGAGTCCTCGACCACAGGATTCCCAGATCCCGGGTATTCGTGACGTCCTCCGTGGAGTGCTTCTTCGAGTGGAACGAATCCATCTCGTAATAGAAGAAGGGCGGCGCCATTTTTTCAAAAATTCGCAGGTCGTATAAGATCAGGCCCGTCGGGAGCGCGGCGACCTGCTCAAACCCCCCACGTTCGCTGGCTTCCTCGCGCGTGTACTGGACGAGGCGCGGCGAGGGCCCCTGCTCATGCTCCGGGTTCTGCCAGTTGGCCCACCGGAAGACGTAGATGTTCTGGTGGAGACCCGGCCCCACATAGGGCGCGGCGACCACGACCGGGGCTCGCTGCTGACGGATCCACGTCCAGGCCGTGTCCCAGAACGGCTTCGCGCCGGGCCGGTCCTCATCGGGCGCCATGTCGGCGTCGATCATCAGGACGTAGTCGCAGCCCCGCTCCTGGGCTTCCTTGATGCACCTGTTGCGGGCCATGTCGATCGGCGTCTCGGTCAGGTCCCACAGGACCACCTCGCCGATCTCGGCGTGGGCCGTGCGCCACGTCTCGATCGTCTGGTTATCCGACTCCAGCCGGTCCAGCATCTCGATCGGCCGCATCTTCCCGAACGTCTGCCGGACCCAGTTCGACGACTTCGGGTGTTCCTGAAACATCCCCGGGAACCGCGCGAGCATCACCTTGGACTTCAAGACTTCCTCCCCCTGAAAGACCTTCATACTCCTGCTCACCGGGCATCGCGGTGAGAAACATCATGCTGCCTGCAAAGAACCATCCGACCGAGGCAATCCGGGCATCTGCCGAGAGTCGATCCCAGACGAACAGAATGAACGACACCGGCCCCGCAAGCACAAAGGCGAGGAACGCCCGGGCCAAGCGATTCGCGAGCAGCTTGGTCACAGCCTCTTCCTCCCCCGCCTCGGCGGCCCCATCCTGCCGACGCACGTCAGGCAGATCGTGGTCGTCGCCGCGTGCGGCCGACCGGCGGTGCTGTACGGGTCGATCTCCTCGCGCCACTGACGCCCGCACCGCTTGCATTCCCAGAAGTGCAGCCGGGGCACAGGCGGGTCGTTCAAGGGGCCGAGGTCCAGTTCGGGCTCGTCGGTCATCGGAATCGCCGCTCCCGCTGCATTCGCCTGAGCGTCTCGAGCGGCTCCTCGCCCTTCTTCATGTCGTAGCTGCAGCCGACCGTGCCACCCTTCCATGAACCGGCTCGCTCACCCACCTCGCCGTCGAAGGAGACGTCGATGTACTGGCATTTCTTTGCGAATAGCGGACACCAGCGGAGCCACCTCTGCCGCCACTCCCGGCGCTCGACGCAGACCGTCGCGGTGACGTGCTGCACTTCTCCGGAGTCAAGCATGTAATGATACGGAGCGGTCCACTCTGCATGACCATCGGGCGGGTTTGTGTCGCTCACTTCGTATGACGCGACTGGCTTTACCCACTTTCCATCGGGACGAAGTGTCTCGCACTTGATGTGGACCATGTCCCACGGCATGTAGACGATCTTGCAGTGCCGCCCCCAGTTGAGATGCACGGACCGCTCGAAATACTTGATGCCCCACGACTCCATCATCTCGTGAGGCTCGCGGTGCCAGCGGTCGAGAAACGGCAGAGCGATGAGGAATCCGAACAGATCGAGACAGAACTCTTCCTCGAACAGATCAAGGCCGAGCGACAGTTTCGGGCGACACCCTCTGAGGGACCGACGGATTCGCACGATCGCCGACGCCATGCACCACCCCGAAAATCAAGCGTGATTTTTGACCACACGAAGGAATCATTTTGACGAGTCAAACTTGACGCTGTCAACTGTCGCGTCGTCAAAATGACGCACAGCGCGCACAAAAAGCCCGCGAGGAGGGGTGGGTGTTCCTCGCGGGCTCGCAACCGGCCCTGGGTGATGTCAGGGCCGGGCGGGTGGGAGACGGGATCAGCCGCGCGGCGTCCGGGCCTGCACGTCGACGAGCACGTCGCTGTTGGTCGCGTTCGTGAGGGCGGTCGAGACCGCCTGGCCCCACACGCCGTCCCCTTCGGTCACGGCCCGCT
>Ga0208916_10001452_pt1 | contig 10201 bp, 10 predicted proteins | sample DEB19_08_DNA_5_FD_184523 | JGI IMG/M metagenome (GOLD analysis project Ga0208916, IMG submission 184523) | Aqueous microbial communities from the Delaware River and Bay under freshwater to marine salinity gradient to study organic matter... | ecosystem: Environmental > Aquatic > Marine >... | reverse complement strand
AATGGCGCTTCCATTGGTGGTGCCGTACCAGTAAGACAAAACCAGCATCGCCACGGCATCCATTAGGCCAAGGACACGCCCAACGACTAACGGGTCTGTACCCTCGGGATAACCCTTAAACAGAACCATACACTCTGTGCCAAGGGTAATTGATAGCAGTAGCAGACTGAGCCAGAACAAAGGCTTTTGAGTACCCCCAGACACGTTGGCGGTGCGTGCTGAGTCACGGTCTTTGAAGCTGAGTTCAGCGTACTTGAAGCCACGTTCTTTCTCGTTGTTCTGGTACTCCAGTTCGAGTGCTTTTAGCTTACCTAGCTGTTCAGGCGTCATCTGGCCTGCTTGGATAATCTCGCTGATCTTATCCTTGGTGGCATCAGATAGCCCCAACAATTCCCCAACAGATGCCACCGCGACTGCCCCAAGAGGGCCAAACATGGCAGCGGCAACCGTTGGGGCAACTGTCTTGAGGGTAGCTAACCAATCCATTATTGCCAGACCCCTGTACGCATTTGCTTGGCCAGGCGCTCACATCGTTCTGGTGTCTGACTGTGCCACTTGCTCAGAATCATGTTCTCAGCAGCTTTGGCGTAATTGCCACCTTGGATAAGAGATAGGGTGGTTTTGAAGGCCAGCAAGCCTTCTACGCCCAACTGGAACGCCATGTTAATGAGGACGTTGAGCCTGATCTGGTCTAAGTCTTTGACCCAAGGCAGAGCTTTGAAGACCTCGGCTGTCTTGCGTTGAATGTCGTTGTTCAGCAAGTAGGCCGATTCCTCTGGCGTAATTCCACCATTGCGGCGTTTATCAATCAGTCTGCCCACACCAATCGTCATGTAACCTAGGCTATCAGGATAAGCCGATAAAATTTCACCTTCATCACGCCTCAGTTGTTCATTAAGGTTTGTAACCATGATTGGTTGCCCATCCCAAAAAGATATAACCGCAAGCCACCACACCCGACCAAATCAAACTCAGCAATGTTTTCTCAATCACATTCTTACGAAACTCAATGCGCTGAACCTCTGCTTGTATCGCCAACCTGACCCATCTTTGCTCCTCCTCTGACAATCCTGTATCCGTACTTTTAATTCGAATAGCAGCAGCAATTTCAGCAGCAAATTCAGAGCGTTCTTCTGGAGTCATGATATGGGTCAAGGTTGTTGAGTTGAAGTATTGATTGTAATTTGTTAAATAAACATTAACAAGAAAGTTGATACAGCAGCAATAACACCACCAAAATTCCAGCCTGTATTGCCACTTACGTTTGTACTGTTAACAGCATTCCAGCTTGCCCCACCAGTAGCAGTAGAATCCTTAATAGAAAGATAGTTAACAGTCACGGTCCCGCTTGCTTTTGATAGTGTTGCGGCTAAGCCTGCTGAACTACTGGTAATCGTAATTAAGCTACCCACAGTACCCGTCAAATTAAAATTACTTACTGTGGTGGTCGTACTTGCAGGGAAAATAACGGTCGCTGGTTGAACTGTATTGGTTATATTGAAAAGTGTAGTTGCGCCAGAAATCGTCAGTTCCCCTGATCCACCTTGATTAAGAGTAATAGTTGCATGGGATGCTCCAGAACCATTAAATGTTTTAGGTGATGCACTTGTTAAACTAACAGTCCCATTACCCGTAACAGATAAACCGGGTGTACCGCTGAAGTTCCAACACAAGGAGCCTCCCCCTGTAACTAACCATGTGGATGTAATATCTACAGATCGTGTCGTGGTTACAACGCTATTAGCCGTTACTGTTGTGAGTGAATACCCCCCATCAGAGAACGTACCATTAGCCCATGAGGTTAAAGCATTTACTGTTAAAGCAGAACCTAGAGTCCACGCCCCACCCACACCACTAAAAGTAACTGAGCCATTAAGTTGCGTGCCATTTGTCGTAATGGTCTTACCTGTAGAGGTAGCTCTAAAAGTTTTTGAAGCCGTGGTAGTCCACACAGTACCTGATACAAGCGTCATAGAACCGTAGATACTTAGAGTCGGTGACGTTCCAGTAGCAAAAGTATGTACTCCGGCTGAAACTGTTAAATCAAGGCAATTTAAAGCACCTGTGGTGGTAACTGTAAAAGATGCTGTTGACTGAAAAAATACAGAATCCGCTAAGGTTGGTACTGCCGCGCCTTGTCCGCCTGCGTCCATTAGTTGAGTGCCAAATGTTCCACCGGGAGTTACTGTATATGTTGGGTAGGTTCCACCCGTAACTGTACCGATTAGGGAGCCCGCAGTAGTTCTCACTGTAAATCCTACTGGAAGAACAGGCCCACCCCCTAATACTTGAAGTGTAGTTCCAGAGCAAGAACCCGTAAAGCTGAAACCGGGGACCACGCTCCAATTTATAGTATTAGTCGTATTCCATATACCCGCTCTAAATATCCAATATCTATCTGCCATATTAGACTTCCGTTACGTCAACTACTTCAGGCGCTGGAGGTGCTTCAATTATCGCAAGCCAATCCGTCAGGCGCTGTTGTTTCATAGCCTCAATCTCTGTATCGCTTGGGATAGGCTGATCTTCCGGAAACCACAGGGCATCTGCAAATTTGCCGTACTGAGTTTCAAATTCAAACTCTATTTTCATATTTATACCTATACTTGTGTTGTAACAGCAACCACATCCCAACGGGTATTAGCTGCGTTATAAATACACCCAACATAAAGCATTTTATTAATAGTAGTTGCTGTTGGAAGAACAACACCTATTATCGTGTAAGTTGAATTCCATGTAAGTGTTTGTGAAGTGCCATTATCCAAAATGCGTAATATTAATTTATCACCATCTACGGGTGTTCCTGTAGGAGCATTAATTGTTAAAGCTGCTGCCAATGCAGTAAAGGCATATTGGTCAAACGATGCTATCGTGGGTGTTATCGAAGATGCTGAAGTAGTTGAAGAAACTCTAGGATCAATCCTTTTATTTGTTACAGTTTCAGTTCCAGTCGGTGTTAAATAGTTAGTTCCTGCAACAAAGTTTGCCAAACGATAATCATTGGCATAGTTAGTGTTTGCAGCGTTATCACCAGTGTTTGCACCATCCGCTGTACCTGTACCTGTGGCATACGTTCCAGCGGGTTGTTTATTATTAAATGTACTCCAGTCTGCACTACTTAAAGCACCACGATTGGTGGCTGAAGCTGTAGGCACTTGCAAAGTAATAACCGGAGTTGTAGTATTAGTTGCAACACTAGAGCTTAAATCAGTGCCAGTTGTTCCTAATGTCAAAGCTGCAACAGATGTAACAGTACCTTGTGGATTAGCGGCTGTAGTGATGCTGGTTACCCGACCATAGGTATCAATTGTTACAACAGGAACAAGAGTAGCTGAACCAGTTGTGCCTGCTGTAGCAATGCCACTTGCAAGGTCGATAACAGGTGTTACGCCACCTGTAGATGTAGTTCTGCCAATAGTTCCTGATACTGAATTAACATATGTTCCAGCAACTTGTTTGTTATTAAATGTTGTCCAATCCGTACTTGTTAAATATCCATTGACTGCACTCGTTGCTGCTGCCATTGAAATAATAGGAGTTGTTCCACCACTTGACGCAACCGGGCTTGTTGCAGTTACGCCTGTGACTGTGCCTGTGTTGTTTGTATATCCATTTGGGTTTGTTGCAGCATAAGCCCCCAATGAAGTTAAGGCAGCATCAGCAGTGGTGGCGTTAGTGCCGCCATTGGCAATAGGTAATGCCGTTCCACTATAACTAAGCGCCAATGTTCCTGTAGTAGTTATCGGACTATTTGAAACAGACAAAAAGGTTGGCGCAGATAAACCGACAGACGTAACACCACCAGCACCATCTGCACCGTTATAAACTTGGAACGTAGTTGGAGAACCTACACTGTAATTTACATTATAAGTATCCAAAGTTCCGGGTGCATGAGTTCCAGAAGCTAAAGAAACTGATGTAATACTTACACCAGCCGGGCCAGCCGGGCCAACACTTGCACGATCAATTGTGATGACTTGTGTGTTGGGTGGAGTCAGCGATAAAACAAGATTATTGCCGTCTGTGACGGAGACATTGATGTTAGCCATTAGTTGATCACTCCATCAGAACGCACCAAAAACAACAAGAAAATAATGCTGTCATCGGCTGGTGTAGTGCCAGAGGCTGGAAATTGTATTTTCAAACTTCCACTAAATCCAACGCAATTGGTTGCATTAATATCTAACTCTGGATCGCTTGATAACACTGACCATGTTGATTCATCAATCACCAAAGTAAACGTGCCATTGGCATCAACACGATTGGAGATCGTCAGACTTACGGGTGTTGGGGCTGGAGAGTAATCAGCAATATTAAACGTTAAACCAGTGCGGCTGTCGTTCAAATTGGTTAAGGATCGGCGCAAAATGGATGCGCTGATTGTTGCTCCAGTGGTGTTCACAGATAAACCACCTGTAGTCAATGAAATATTCCAGTAGGTTTTTTGGTTATAAACCAACTCACCGGAAATGATTGGATTGGAGAAGCCGCTTACTTGCGTAAGGGCGTTTTTATTAAAGACTGCCAAGATATTCCCCTTACAAGGGTGGTGGCGCTCCCCGCAAACTCGCGGGGCTACGCAGATAATTCATTTTATCTTGTATTAGAAATATTCTTCAACAATAACAACGCCAGAAGCCCCTGCAAAACTAGAGCTTCCACCACCACTTCCACAACTTCCCCCACCTCCATAGGCCCTTCCTGCCGACCCACCACCACCACCACCACCACCACCACAAATAGATGCTCCACCAGAAACGTAAGGCTGTCCAACTGCGAGATTGCCGCTTCCACCGCCCATATTTAAATTGCCAGAAGACCCAATGCCACCATGACTTCCAACGCCAGTAATGCCAGCTCCTCCATCGCCGCCAGTTGCTGATGCAAGCGCACCAAAAGAGGACGCGCCGCCAGCCTCGCCAGCTTGTGGGGAAATAATTGTTCCAGCCGCCCCACCAATACCAACAGTCACCGACTGTGATGCGCCAAGAGTTGCAGAGCTAACGAATCGAATTGCACCACCACCACCACCACCACCACCACAAACGTTTGTCCCATCATTGTAACCCCCACCACCGCCGCCGCCAACAACAGTAATTTTTGCTGCTATTAAGCCAGTTGGTCTAAAATACGTTCCAGATGAGCTAAATATTTGCACTGATATTGGAGATGTGCTTAACACACTTGTCCAAGTTGTGCCGTTGGAAGTTAAAACGCTGCCTGCCGTGCCGGGCGCAATAGTTTGCAAAGCACCTACACCATTCCCAAGCAATACATTATTTGAAGCCAAAGTAGCCGCGCCTGTGCCGCCATTAACTATACCCAATGTACCGCTGATATGGGTAGTTAGTCCAACTTTTCCATACGCTGGTGCAACACCTACACCGCCAGAAAGCAAAGCATTGCCAGTGGCAACATCAGCCAATTTATTTAATGTGGTGGTCGTGGGTGCATAAAGCAAATCTCCCACTGCATACGCCGCTTGTCCAGTTCCTCCATTAGTCGCAGGAACGGCATTCACCAATCCGTCTGTGGCATCAAGCTGACCTGTGCTGTTAAGATTGTTAGCGAGTTGCGATAAGTTATAGGCTTGGGTCATTAAGCGGCTCCAATTCGTGCAAAAGTTTGCTGATTAAATAATGTGATGTTGTCTGGATATGCTGTCGTCAGGATAAAGTTGGCCGCACTAGCGGTGTAATCATACCCTGAACCTTTAGTGAGTAGTGCGCCATTGGCATATAACTCCATTGACAACGGGTTGCTTGGGAATGGGTAAGTGGTCTGGCCTGCCGTGGAATAGGCTACGGTGTTGGCAATGTTGCTGGCAGGCACAGCCAAATTATTTAGCGTAAACATCAAAATTGATAACTTGCCTGTCACTGCCGATGGGAATCCATCAAGCACATTGCCCGTCAAATTGTAATCAATATCACTAATCTGGCAACCATTTATATAAACCATTTCTGCGCCATTATTCAATGCATAAGTGGTGGGTGAAAATGTTGTGATGGCTGTTACATCCTGATCGTACCGACTGAAGGGTGAATAATCTGAACCAGCCGCACGATAGCGGTAAACCGTATTGCCAGTCGTTGCTCCAGCAATAACCCCGGTAAAAGTAATTACTTTTGTGGTGGTGTTTATTGACAACACGGTATACATGGTGGGGACACCAATGTTGGTAAATTCCAATTGATCTCCTACTGCAATCGTATTCCACGGCGCACTTGCGTAAGTAATGGAATTGGTGGTGCTTGAGGCAATCGTTATGTTCAATGGCTCATAGTAAATACTTGTGCTTACGGCACGCATATAAATTATGACAATCGTTTCGCCAGCCACACAAGCATTTGTCATGACTACGGTAGTGCCTGTTTCGGTGTATTCAGAAGAATTTAAAAGTACACCATCACGGAAAACCAACACCCAGCCCACTGTGTGAGTAAGGGAAAAACTGGTTTGACCAGCGGTTGATGTAAATACTGTCTCGGTATAAAAGAATTGATCTTGCTCGGTAAATCCAACCACGCGACCATAAATGTCAATGGTTAAAGATGCGGCATTAAAATTCTTTGTATAAATACCTGCACCAAAATTCAAGAAATCATGCAAATTGACTTTCATTGAACCATCGGTATTATTGGTTACAGAAAGGAATCCATCATTGACATTGTTTCCTGTTGCACCAGCCAAAATTGATTGGCCTGTGCGGGCATCCAAATCAATAAATGTTTGCAATGCGCCCGTGGGGTCAAGTGCTGCGCCCCAAACGCTGGAATCATAAGTTGCGGTGTTGCTTGGGACAAATGCGCCGCCAAGATTGACATAACCAGCCGTGCCCACATCAAAGCTAAATTTGCGGTTAGCTCGGTTTGCATAAAGCAAATAATTTGTTGTGCCGAAGTTAGCTGAGGCTGCATACCATGTATAAAGTGCAGGGTTAGTGCCGCCATTGGCCACTGAGTTATTTAGCAGACCGTAATAACTCTTGTTGCGCGGAGAGTAGCTAAATCCAGTTGATCCTGTGCTGCTGTCTGCGTATGCAACTGCCACATATCGGTCAACATATTGAAAAGTAGTTGGTCTCCATTGCAGAATTGAAGATGCAGTAGAAAATAAACTTTTACCAAGCCCGTTAACCATCCGAACAAAGAAATACCAATCACCACTAGACAAATTATTTAATGTAACTGTGCCCATATTGGCGCTTGGTGCGTATGGATTGCCACCGGGATTAATTGCAGTAGTTCCTGCAAATATTCTTTGACCATTAGTGGGTGATGCAAAAGCAGAATAATAAACCTCGGCATATTGAGTTATACCAGCACTAGCGGCTGTAACCACTATGCCAAACGATGGTATGGATGCAAAAGGAAATTGATTTGCAATGGTTGGTGCTGTAAGCGTACCAAAAGCTAAAGGTGAACCAATACCTGAATTAGGTGCTGGTGTAAATTGCGTAATATCCATGTCGTCATAAACAGCAGGGTTGTACTCCAGCAAAGATAAAGTAGCACTGATTACCCCATCATCACCAAAGTTTTCAACCACTTGATTGATGCGGAATAGCTTTGCAACCCATCCGTAATTTGCATTTGTCAGCGTCACAATGTCGCCAGCTTCAAGTTGTAAGCCAATGTAAGTAATGCTCAAACGAACAATCAAATCTTCGCGTCCTGCTTCCAAGAAACGATTTGCTAAATATTGAGCACGAACACCATTGTTGACCAACGGCAAATTTATTGATTGCTTATTGACTGGCTCATTTGGATACATCAATGATGGATTGATGACCGCCAGATTAAAAGTGGCGGTAGCAAATGAATCTTGCTCCGTGCCATCTGGGTACTTCACTTCAGCAATATTAAAGCCACTTGCAATATCTGTCGGTGTAATTTGAATGGCTGAAATGATATTTGAATCCGTCAAAGCCATTGCTACTGTGTAAGTAGGCGATTGAACAATCACACCCCACAAACCAGTTATTTCATTGTATTTAATTAAACAATCACAGCAGCTTGCCATGAGTTGCAGGTTGTTCATGATGGTTTGATTGGTGTCCAACGTGCCATCAAAACGGAATCGGTCTTGAGTATTTGCACCAGAGTTATACGAGAATGCACCAGCACTATATACATTCAATGCGGTCAGGCTTGTAGCATCAATTCCAACTGCTGGAATAGCAGCGCCATAACGGGTAGACGTTAAATAATCCGTCATACACGAACCGGGCTGATAACGTGAATTAGTAAGCTGAAATTTGGTTTGTTGGATGCCTGTTAAATTGGCATCTTGGTTATAAATCATTTTCATAATTGCAAATGTGCAATTACTCATTAACTTCGTGTTATCCCATGTATATGCAAGATTAGGGTCTTGCATAATTTGAATGGCAGTCTGAGTAGTATTTACACCAGAAGATGATCCATTTTTGTATAAGTAAAAATAGAGTTTGCCAGAAACAGTACCATCAGTTAATCCTGTTGATTCATCTAAAAGACCAACTACTTTAGTTAAGTCAGTTCCATCAAAAACACATCGTTTACCGCCAAAGTAAATATTGCCAAACGTCATCGTGTCTGGAGTACCACCATTTTCGGTATTGGTCACTTCAGACAATGCGATTACATAGTAAAGCGTTTGATTGTCATTGGTGATACTTAGGTCTGTAACCATGCCGCCCACATACGCCTGACCATAAACCACGGGCAATTTGTTATCGCCCGCTGGTCCAAGTTGTTGACGATTGCCCGGATTGGCTGAATTGATTGATGAGTTATCAATGTTTGGCGCAAAGGCTTTGCTGATAATCATGGAGGCCACGATATTGATGGCAAAGGCGGTTGCCGCCAATCCTGCCGCGCCAAGAGCAGCACCTGCCAGCAGCATATCGCCAAATATTGCACTTAAAATAATTGAACTTGGCATCTTAGATAACCCAAAAATCTTCTAATTTCTTAAAACCAAACCTGTCGTATTTCAGGTCTGGGCTATTTATCATTTTACTGATGAAGAATGCTGAGATTCTTTTTTGCTCTTTAAGCGACTTTCCGCGATCTACATACTCAGCAATCAACCGATACGCAGCAGAGCCTCCACGGGCTTCTGGATTAACCCAATAGGCCATTTCAGTCATTACCAAATGTTTTGGACTCCAAACGCTTGGAGAAATACCAGCCAACAACATACCATCAATTTTATCGGTTTCAGCAATCAGCGCAAGACCACGACCAGCAATCAGTTCAGTGAGAATTTGAGTGATGTATTCGGCGTCATCAGCCTCGCGCAAAAAGTCCAATGGCGTATTTTCACGATACTGTCTCAACATATCCAGAATAGCTGGAATGTCAAATTGATTGGCATCTCTTATCATTCAAAAATCAATTTTAAATTATTTCTAAATGCTTGTTGATTGGTTAATGGCATCGTCTTACCAAACGCATAATTAATGGTGGACACAAAGTTGACCCGGTTCATAGATGTATCAGTTGAATTAAATGACTTCCAAGAAGCATCATTTGTATAACGTCCAGCAGTACGGTTTTGCAAGATCAATTGAAAGCTGGATGCGCTGATGGTGATGGCACCTGTAAATGCTCGGGCTTCTTCCATCCATTCCTCAGAGATCGCAAATGTATTAACGTAGCCATTAAAATATTGATACAAGCCGCCAGTTGATGGCGATCCTGAAGTAATCAGCACATTGTTTGCATCAAAGAAGCCATGCCACAATTCAATTTTTGAGCCTTTGATTTTCTCAGCAAGCACCAAACCCAGCATTGAAGTGTCAATGCCCACCATAGTGATGGTTGTCTCATTGGCGGTGCTTTTAATATCACGCTGTGCAGAACCAACTTTGATTAACTGACCCAAGGCAGAAAATGGGCTGGCTGAAATTTGCGATACCGTAATTGGATAAGGGCACGTCGAAAATAAATACACACCTGTGGGTGTTGTAAGCCGAAAGAAATCGGCATAACGAATCGTATTCGTATTTTGAACAGGCGTAATATTATTCACAGCACTACCTCGGTTGCTGAAAAGCCACCAGACCAAGAGATGAAACTATCATTTGTCATTGGCACCAATTTATACGTTGGGTACTCACGCACAACCACTGGAAAAGTAATGCCAGTGTAAGTTGATCCACCCAAAGACACAGTGGTTCCATACTGCCCGATAACCGCAGTCATGCCTGATG
>Ga0208916_10001451_pt1 | contig 10205 bp, 10 predicted proteins | sample DEB19_08_DNA_5_FD_184523 | JGI IMG/M metagenome (GOLD analysis project Ga0208916, IMG submission 184523) | Aqueous microbial communities from the Delaware River and Bay under freshwater to marine salinity gradient to study organic matter... | ecosystem: Environmental > Aquatic > Marine >... | reverse complement strand
CGAGGATGGCGGCCATGGCGGCCGCGATGGCGGGCCTGGGCTTCGCCACCGGGTTCCTGGGCAAGAGCGGCGGCGGGGCCAACGCCACGGCCGAGCAGCGCCAGGCCGGCGCGGCCACCGGCCGCGTCATCACCGCCGACCAGCTGGACACGAACAGCGTCACGCTGGTGCTGGGCACCGTGCTCGGCGACGGCGACGCGAAGTCGGAAAGCATCCAGAACGCGCTGGAGATGATCGCCGACAGCGCCGACCTGCAACTGGACTACCAGAGCGGCATGCTGCAGGCGCTGCGCAGCATCGACGCCAACCTGGCCGGCCTGGGCAACCTGGTGGTGCGCACGTCGGCCGGCGGCCTGACCACCGGCAAGAACCTCGGCATCTTCGAGGGGTCCACGCCGTACAAGGACAAGGTCGGCAAGGGCATCGCGACCGTCGGCGCCACCGCGCTGGGCGGGCCGGCGCTGGGCTTCATCACCGACAAGCTGCTGACCGCCGTCGACAAGGTGCTGGGCCCGCTGTGGGGCAAGACCACCCAGGAGATCGTCGATTCCGGCCTGTCGATCATGGGCAGCATCGCCTCGCTGTCGGCCGGGCAGGGCGTCGGCCAGTTCGCCGACGTCAAGACCACCTCGAGCAGCTTCTTCGGCCTGCGCAAGAAGACCTCGGAAGACACGGTGTTCGCCGGCGTCGACGATCAGATCGCGGCGCAGTTCGGCCTCGTGTTCGAGAGCATCGCCGACACCCTGCTGCAGACCGCCGGCGTGCTCGGCAAGGACGCGACCCAGTTCAATGCCGCGATCCAGGCCTTCGTGGTCGACATCCCGCGCCTGTCCCTCAAGGACCTCAAGGGCGACGAGCTGCAGGAGGCCATCAACGCCGCCATCGGCGCCGCGGCGGACAGCCTGTCGCTGACCGTGCTGCCCGGCCTGGACGACTTCCAGACCATCGGCGAAGGCTACTTCGAGACGCTGATCAAGGTGGCCAGCGGCATCGAAACGGCGAACTACGAGCTCGAACTGCTGGGGCTCACTGCGATCGACTACACCCAGGTGCTGCGCAAGCAGGGCGACGTGGGCGCCGAGATCGTGCGCCAGTCCATCCAGGCCGCGGAAACCGCCGCCGGCGTGCTGTCCAGCGTGGGTCAGCTGATCGGCGGCGTCGACGGCTCGGCAAGCGACATCGCCGAGACCTACGACCGCCTGGTCGACGTGCGCGACGTGCTCGGTGTCGTCGGCATTGCGGGCGACGCGCTGACCTCAACGCTGCTGCGCAGCGCCGGCGGCCTCGACGCGCTCGCCGATTCGGCCGACGCCTACTTCGACAACTTCTTCAGCGACACCGAGCGCAGCGCCGTCGCCACGGCCGCGCTGGCGCGCGAGTTCGCGGCGCTCGGCCTCGAACTGCCGGGCTCGCGCACCGAGTTCCGGGCGCTGGTGGCCGGCATTGACGACTCCACCGAGGCCGGCCAGAAGCTGCTGGGCAAGGTGCTCGGCCTGGCGGATGCCTTCGACGATGTCGCCGGCGCGGCCGAGAAGGCGGCCGAGGATCTGGTCAATGCGATCCGCGATGGCATGTCACGATTCGGCTCGGACGAAGAGAAGCGCATCGCGACCTTCCAGCCGATCCGGGCCGAGCTGCGCGGCGCCGGCGTCAGCGACACCTTCACCGAGTCGCTGATCGGCGCCGCTCGCGATCAGATCCTCGCCCTGGCGCGCTCGTTCATCGCGCTGGGAACGGAGAGCGATGCCGCCAAGGCCGCAGTCTTCAATGCCGCGTCGGCGCTGTTCGACCTGCGCGACAAAGCAGCCAAGCAGAGCGGCGACCTGGAGATCGCGCTGCTGCGCGCCCAGGGCGAGAGCCTGCAGGCCGTGCAGCTCGAGCGCGCGAAGGAAATCGCGTCGCTGGCCAACCTCGAGGCCTCGCTCGGCGTGGCCGCCGGCAGCTTCACTCGACTGCAGGAGGGCATCTACAAGGCCGCCGATGCGGCGAGCCTGCTGGCCGGCCTGGACAACGTGATCGGCGACTTCGTGTCAGGCGAGGATCTGGCCAAGTTCCGCGCCAGCCGCATCCAGACGACGCTGGCCGGCGGCGGGATCACGGTGTCGATCGAGGACATCATCGGCGCCACCACCGAGGACATCGTCGACCTGTGGAACGCCGTAGGCGACGCCGGCAAGCAGGCGATCCTCGATTCCTACAGCGCGCTGACGCAGCTGCAGACCGACCTCACCAAGGATCAGCGCAAGAGCCTGGAAGACCAGATCGCCGGCATGAAGGGCCTGCGCGACCTGGCCAAGGACATCGCGCAGTTCACGGCGAGCCTGAAGTTCTCCGACCTGTCGCCGCTGTCGGCCGAGGCGCAGATCGCCCAGGCGCAGGCGCTGTTCGAAACCACGCTCACGAAGGCGCGCGACGGCGACACCACGGCGCAGGGCGCGCTGCTGAGCAACGCGCAGGCCTACCTCGAGGAGCTCAGCGCCGCGTTCGCCAGCGGGCCGAACTTCACGCGCGAGTTCGACCGCGTCACGGCGGTGCTCGACCAGCTCGGCCTGGAGGGCGCCGCGCTGGACCCGCAGATCAAGCTGCTGGAGGACATCTTCGGCAACGACCGCAAGGTGCTCGACACCCTGGTGGAGATCCGCGACACGCTGAAGCTGCCGGAGCCGGCGGCCACCGCCGCCCCGGATCCCAGCGCCGGCCAGCGGTACGGCCTGCCCGACGCAACGGAAGGTGGGCTGCAGCAGACCAGCGCGGCAACACGCGCAACCGAGGCGTCACCGGAGGCCGTGGCGCTGCTGCAGAAGCAGGTCGATCGCCTCACCGACACGGTGACCGCGCTGAACGCCCTGGCGACGATCAGCCAGGTCGCCGCGCGCGACAACAAGGCCGGGCTCGAGGAGGTGCGCAAGCCTCTGCAAGAGATCGCCGACCAAGGGCGCCTGGTGCGCGACAGGAGCTGACATGGCAGCAGGCGCATTCGTCTTCCCTGACCTGGCGACGTTCAACTTCTTCAACGCCACGAACCTGCTGGCTGCCAACACCAGCAACTACAAGCTCGCGCTGGTCAAGTCGACGTGGACGCCGGCCGACAGCACCGACGAGGTGTGGGCCGACGTCTCCGCGCACGAGGTCGCCAACGGCAACGGCTACGTCACCGGCGGCGGTGCGCTCACCGGCGTTGCGCTGAGCCACAGCGCCGGCGAAACGAAGTTCACCGCCTCCCCGTTCACATGGACCGCATCGGGCGCCGGCATCCCGGCCTGGCGCCGCGGGGTCGTGTACTACAGCGGCACGCTGAACGGCAAGGTCAACCCCCTTGTCGGGCACTTCCTCGCCAACGCCTCCGACGTCGACGAGCCGACCACCACGAGCGGCAACACGCTGGCCGTGTCGCCGAACTCCGGCGGAATCCTCACCGCCTCACAGCCCTAACCGAAGGACCACACCATGCAAGGTCGCCTCTACACCGTCGTCTTCTCCGCTGTCGCGGTTGCTGCCGCGCAGGATCTGTTCGAACTGCTCGTGGCCGACGACAAGCCCATCGAGATCGTGGGCATCGAGCTGGGCCAGTCCTCCGACGCCGGCGACTCGGCCGACGAGCTGCTGCAGATCAGCTTCATCCGCGGCTTTACTGCGAGCGGGTCGAGCGGCAGCTCTGCCACCCCCGCGCCGAACAACCCCAACGACGCGGCCGCCAGCTTCACCGCCGAGGTGAACAACACCAGCCTGGCCACCACCGGCACCACCGCCACGCTGCACACCGGCACGTGGAACGTGCGCGCGGGCCTCACCTACTGGTTCCCCGAAGGCATGGGCCCGAAGGCGTCGCAGGCGAACACGTCAATTGTGGTCCGCCAGACGGCTCCGGCCGACGCGCTCACCATGAGCGGCACGCTGTACGTGCGCGAGCTGATCTAAGGCCGGGCGGTGTCCATCTTTCGGCGCGCCAAGCCGCCGACCCGGCACGCGCCGTTCTTCCCGCGGCCGCGCTCGCGCTTCGTCCCGAGCAAGACGCCGGCCGGCCTGGTGCCGGGCGCCGGCACGCTCACGATCACCGGCCACGCGCCGACCGTCACGCGCAGCACGAACCCGCCGGTCTATGGCCTGCTGGATGACCCGATCTTCGTGCACTACGTCGAGATCCCGGGCTACACGTTCCACGTCTCGACGGTCGCCATCGTTGGCAGCTCGATCATCCCCGAACTCATCATGGACCCGGGCCTGGTGCGGCTGGAGGCCTTCGGGGCCGGCCGCGAGCCGGGCCTGGTGACCTCGACGCGCGGCGACATCGTCTACAACAACACGGCCGGCATCTTCGACCTGACCTTGATCGGCACGCCCACCGACGGCGCCAAGGTGACGTGCTACGTCGGGCCGCCCGATGGCGTGTTCCCCACCGACTTCAACATCGACTACGTGGCCTACATCGACGGCTTGCCGAGGATCACAGAACGCACGGTGACCTTCAAGCTGCGCGACCGGGCGCAGCTGTTCGACGCCCAGGTCTCGCCGCAGGGCTTCAACCACGCGCTGAGCGACGCCGCGGGCACGCGCAAGCGGCCGTATGCCTACGGCACGCCCGGCTACCCCGCGCCGATCCTCTACCTGCCCTTTGCCATCGGCAATGTCTGGTACGTGCAGAAGAACGCACCGACGGCCCTGGATGCGGTGTACGACGGCGGGAACCAGTTGATCAACCAGGGCGAGGCCTCGTCGCTCGGCGACCTGTTCACCGGAGCGGCGCCGAACCCGTCGAGCTACAAGTGGTTCTACGACGACGGCGGCACCTCGGCCGAGAACGAAGGCACCTGGATCCGGCTGGGCTCCGAGGTGCGCGTCGACCTGCGGTATCGCGCCGAGAGCGGCACGATCACCATCTCCGCGCTGGCCGCCGCGGCCGGCATCACCGGCGCCATGGCCGCGGACAGCGCCGACCTCGACGTCGGCAGCCGCGTGATCGAGTCGCAGACCTACGCTGAGGTGCTGGCCGACGTCGCAAAGGCCACGCTCAGCGTGATCGGCCTGAACAGCGCCGACGAGCTCACGCAGCGCTACATCCTGCCGGCGACCGAAGAGGACTACGACACCGACATCACCTTCGAGCTCGGCGTGAACTCCACCGACTGGGAGATCGCGACGCCGGGCGGCCTGGCGCGGCGCATCCGCGAGCTGCAGGTCAACGCCGGCGCCACCACGCAGGGCCAGCTGGCCAAGATCCCCGACCTCGACGGCGCCGCGGCCGAGGCGATCAGCCGCGAGCAGTGGCTGACCTCGTTCGTGGGCTCCTCGGCCTGGGTGGCCACCGACGACTCCAACCCCGACCGGATGGAGATCGACATCGAGGCCAACCACTTCGCCGGCGACATGGACGCGATGCTCGAATACGTCGCCGGCATGCTGGCGCTGTTCGGCAGCCGGCAGGTCTGGTACTGGCTGACGGCGCAGTACAGCGCTGAAATGGCCGCGGTGAAGCTGATGGACCGCGTGACGCTGACCGGCGATCGCCTGGTGAGCGGGGTCACCAAGGGCCGCGTCATCTCCATCGAGCGCCGGCTGAAGGATCGGCGAATCCGCTTCGGCATCTGGGTGCACGTGCCAAACCACGTCGTCGAGCCCGGCACCGTTGCGCTCACCTCGATCGACGACGCGTCGACGGCCGGCAGCGGCAGCGCCACCTCGCGCGGCACGAAGAACGTGCGCCTGCCAGAGTCCATCTGCATCAAGTGCGGCAACCACAACACGCCGGTGGAGGACACGGGGCTGGTGCAGGACATCCCCGATTTCCCGCAGAGCATGCGCTTCGTGGACATCAGCGCCGCGCTGACCACGCCGCAGGGGGCGGGCAGCACGCTCACGATCGACGTGAAGATCAATGGCGCGTCGGTCTTCTCGACGCTCATCACCATCGAGAACGGCGAGCAGTACAGCACACAGGCGGCCGTGCAACCGGTGCTCTCGACGCTGGAGATCGCCAAGCACGACAACTTCACGGTGCACGTCACGCAGGTCGGCGACGGCAGTGCCGAGGGCCTCACGGTGACGTTGACGGGCTACCAGTGAGGCAGGGTGCGCTGCCGTGATGTTCATCAACTACATCCCGGCCGCGGCGGCGCCGGACCCGTCGGTGATCCTGCTCAACTTCGAGGCTGGCCTCACTGACACCTCGCCGTATGGCCGCACCATCACCGGCCACAACGGCGCGGTGGCCAGCACGACGCGCGCGAAGTGGGGCACGCACGGGATCACCACCGACGGCACCTATCGGCTGCAGACGCCGGATGCGCCGGAGCTGCGGCTCGGCAACCTCGAATGGGCGATGGAGTGCTGGCTGTACGTGCCGACCTCGGTCACGTTCGCGGCCGACAACTGCATCGCGTGCAAATGGACCACCACGGGCGGCACGAAGCTCACGATCTTCTGGGGGATCGACGTCTTCGGCCGGCTCACCGTCGGCTTCTCGCACGACGGCACGACCCTGACCGGTGGCGCGTTCCTCGTCGCCTCTGCTGGCGCGGTGCCGCGCGACGCGTTCTTCCATGCGGCGATGTGGCGCACGAAGGCCAGCGCGCTCGACAGCACCTACGGGGCCATCAACGGCGTGTCGCATCAGATCGCGTCGACCTCGATCGGCACCCTGCACGACAACGCGGCGCCGGTGTGCATCCTGGACACCGACTACTCACCGAACCCGCTGCCCAGCGGCTGCTCGATGGACGCGTTCCGCATGGTGACGAACTCCTGCCCGTTCCCCCGCGGCGACTTCACACCGCCCACCGGGCCGTACTGAAAGCAAGAGGCAACCCCCGATGTCCACCGCAATCTGCTTCGCGCACAGCAACCTGATCGACACCAGCAACCTGTCGGGCGGCAGCTGGACGGTCTCCTACCCGCTGACCAGGCTCAACGCCGCCATCTCCGGCCGCGCGCTGGGCATGTCGATCGCGCGCAGCTCCAGCGCCGCGGAGGCCGACACCATCATCGACATGGACCACGGCTCAGCGAAGGCTGCGCAGGTGCTGTTCATCCCTGCGCACAACCTGAGCTCGGCCGCGACGGTGCGGCTGGAGCGTGGCACCACGGCCGGCGGCACCGACGTCTACGCCGGCGACGACCTGCCGGCCTGGCCGTTCACGCCGCTGGACAACGTCTACAACGGCCGGCACTTCGGGGTGACCATCGTCACGCCGGTTGCAACGACTGCGCGCTACACCCGCATCCGCATCAAGGACGCCGGCAACGCCGCGGGCTACGTCCAGGTGATCCGGCCGTTCCTGGGCCAGCTGTTCGCGCCGGAGCATGGCCCGACGAAGCTGACCCACGACTGGATCGGCCTGAGCGCCGTCGACCGCACCGAAGGCGGGGCGGACTGGATCTACCGGCGGGCGCCGCTGCGCGCGGCGAACCTGGTCTACGGCGGGCTGTCGCAGGCCGAGTCCAGCCAGTTGCACGAGATCCTGCGGCTGCACGACACCACGGCGGAGGTGGTCTACGTCGCCGAGCGCAACGACCGGGCCTTCCAGCAGCAGTACGGGTTCCTGGCGCTGCTCAGGGAGCTGTCGACGCTGGAATACCCGTGGTGGACCTTCCAGGGCATCGCCCTGGGCTTCGATCAGCGCGGCGGCGCGCCGGCGGCTTGAGGGCGGCGCCGTGACCCCGCAGCAAGCCGCCGAGCTTGCCAAGCTCCGCGCCGACACGGCGGTGGCCTGGCTCGTGATCTACGAAGACGGCACCAGCTGCGTGATGCGCGACAACACGCGGTCGGACAACCACGCGGTGGGTGCGCATGCAATCAGGGTGGCGTTGGGGCCGATGGTGGCGGCGGTCGAGAAGCCGGTGCCGCAGTAGTGCGCCCGGCGGTACTGGATATTGGACAGCGTCCAATACCCGTCCAATATCGGCCAAAAGCAAAGGGGTTAGGTTTGCACCTAACCCCTTGTTTTATATGGCTCCCCGACCTGGGCTCGAACCAGGGACCTACGGATTAACAGGCGGGGGCTGAAAACGCCCGCTGAGCCGCGCCGATACTGGGTTTCCGGGTGGCGCCTGTCCAATATCTCGAAGGCCTGAAACCTGCGTTCCCGTCCGGACGGATCGGCTCAATCCACTGGATATTTGCCGCGCCGCGCCTACCCGATCAGCACCTGATTCGGCTGCGCCGTCTCGCGCCAGCGGGCCTTGATGTAGCGCTCCGTGGTGGTCTTGTCGGCGTGGCCGCAAAGCAGCTGGATGCGCTCGATGGGCTCGCCGGCCAGTCGGCAGGGTAGCGCTTCAGGTTCTCGGGCTTGATGGGCATCAGTGCTTCTCCGGCGGCGGCGGAAGTGATGCCCAATGGGTCGGCACCTCAGAGCCCTCAAGTCGCCGGGCATACGGCCACTGCATGAACCAGTCTTTGGCCGTCAGAGCTTCCTCGCTCAACTCGTCAATCTCGCTTTGCAGCAAGGGGAACGAGTCGGCGCTTGTGTACGAAGCAATGAACTGGCCGCAGTCCTCGCGCCACACCAGCACTTCCGTCCCATCACGCGGTGCCGTTGCGATCGACAGCCAGCGCCATCGCAGCCGCCACCCAACGGCCAGCCCGACAACGATGCCAACGGCCAGGCCGATGACCAGGCCGGCCCACAGGTAGCTCGCGGTGACGGCGGTGAGGTTGTCGGTCACGTGAACCGCTCCTTCAGCCCCTGCTCTTGGGCCGCGTTGAGCTCGGCCATCAACGAGTGCGACCCGCCTGGCTTGTCGGGGTGGCACCGGCTGGCCAGCGCGCGATAGGCCTGCTTCAGTTCCTCGCGGGTGCAGGTGCGGGGGACGCCCAGCACATCCCACCACTCGCGAGTCGCAGCGGGCGCCGGCAGGGCCGTGAAGCCGGTGAAGGCGCGCGCCAGGATCGCCGCGCCGCCGTGGCGCTCGATTGCGCGCATGGCGTCCAGCGTGGCCGCGATGGCCGCCAGGTTGTCCTCGACGCTGGTGTACTGGTCGATGGCAATGCAGCGGCGCTCGCCGGTGCTCTCTTGCCAGTAGACCGCGGCGCCGGGATCGTCCGGCGCCCGCTGGTCGCCGCGCGGCAAACCGTCCAGGCGTGTGCGCAGGTTGGTGCTGATCACCACGTCATCGCGGCCCAGCCCCATGCGGTCGAGTTCGCGCATCACGCGGTGCACGCCATCGGCGATCGACAGCGCGACCTTGCCCCGGCTGTTGTAGTCGCGCGCCTTGCCGAAGGTGGCTTCGACGCGGAAGGCGGACAGCGTGCGCTTCCAGCCTTCGGGCCAGGCGAGGGGGTGGGCTGAGATCGTCACGATGGGTCTCCTGCGCGCAGCTCCGCGCGCACTTCCATCCACAGCTTGCCCAGCATGTTCTGGCCCTCGCGGTTCGGGCCCCAGCCCCAGAAGTCGTCGCGCCAGCTGTTCTCGACCAGCTCGCGGTCGCCGGTGGCCAGCAGCTTGCGCCGCACGTACTCGTGCTGGGCCGCCTTGGCGCGCAGGATGTCCTTCATGATCGGCACCTTCACCGCGTCCCAGTCAGGGCGGCGAAGGTGTCTGTTGGCCTCGGCGATCTTGAAGGCGTCGTGAGCTGATCGAGCGTCGAACAGGAGCCGAAGCACATTGGAGGGGGACTGGCCGACCACGAACTTCTGCCAGTGGTAGGCCTGCTCGGACGTCGGGTGCAGCACGCCCTTGAACTCGATGCTGAACGCGCTGAAGTTCGACAGGACGTAGAAGTCCTGCTCGTAGAAGCACACGCGCTCGGGCGTGTCGAGGCCGTGGCAGTCCATCACTCCACCTGCGCCGCAGCCTTGCGCCCGCGGCGCACGCGCGGCGCCGTCCCGGTTTCCTGGGCCGGCGTCTCACCGGAGGCCCCTTCCGTTGCAGCCTGAGCGCCTTCTGTTGCGCCGGATGGGCCTTCCGTCCCGTCTCGCGGGAAGGGCCAGTTCGCGCCCAGCTGGTCGTCCGACGACCCAGCGCCCGGCGCGCCGTCGACGTCGGTGTGCCCGCTGCCGTCGTCCTCGCCCTGGCCCTGCTCGTCGTCGGGCCCGGCCTGGCCGCCCTGCGCGGCCGAGAAGGCATCGCCGGCGGCGCTGTCGTCCAGCAGGTCGCGCTGGCCTGCAGCTGCAGCCGCGGCGCCCGGGTGGCCCACCGTGCCGTCGATCACGTCGGCCGGCTTCGGCGGCGGCGTCAGCTTGATCCAGATCTCCTCGCCGTTGTGCATGCCCA